>PVMK01143655.1_pt1 | contig 17165 bp, 18 predicted proteins | sample 1853481 | NCBI WGS metagenome assembly PVMK01 (sample SAMN08533507, study PRJNA380276) | Marine sediment metagenome, whole genome shotgun sequencing project.
CGAAGATACTTGTCAACGTCGTTTGAGGTAATCACACCGTAGTTGGCCGCGCCCAACCAGCCGGACATTATAATTCCCACCGACCCGGTATGGAAAAGTCCGGGTATCTCTGCGGGAAGCCCCATGCTGATCTTCAATCCCTCAAATTTGGTGCCGAAAGAAGCACCACATTCATGAAGAGTATACCGTTGAAATGTTTTTGGGGTAGCAGCTTCAACATAGTCGATCTTCCCCCGGACCCCAGGAATATATTTCTCCAAGGCGTCGAGCGTCGATTCGATTAGTTCCGCTTTAGATGTGCGGTATTGTTCCTCGGATAGGCTTGCCCAGTCTTCGTAGTTTGCGTTGGTAGAGGAAACGATTGAGTACATATTAGAGCCAGGACGTGTTTCCGGATAATAGATAGAGAAAGTCCGGCTGGTTATATTCCTGCTGCAAATCTCTTTGGAATCGAATTTTTCTGCCACTGATGTAAAGATCAAATCTCCTATGTGGTCGATCTTCTCACCCTTCTTGATACCAATGTAGACCTGGCAACTACTGTTGTTGAGACGAACCTTTCTTGCTTCTTCGATGAAGCTTCCAGAAAAGTGCTCGTCACCGACGAGTTTATGAACGGTTGACTTTAAATTACCGTTGGAGACTACAGCTCTACACTTGACCTTCTTCCCATTGGCGATTACTCCCGATACTTTGCCATCTTCGATGACGATTTTTTCCACCGGGCACTTGGTTCGAATATCAACGCCATTTTTTATGAGTTCATCCCGCATCTTACCTATGAACTGGTCAGTCCCGCCTTGAACGGTATAAACACCTTTGCTCATAAAGTTAGAAAATACGATTCCATAACTTATCGCCGGGTCATCCAGGGTCGATCCGTTCGCATAGGTGATGGGTTCCATGAGCATACGTACGACATCGTTACGGCCAGGGAAGAACTTTTCAAAGAGTTCTCTGATTGTCATGGTCTGGTCATCATAGTAATTCATATCTCTGGCTGTATTGAAGAAGCCCTCGATATTTTCCAGGGGTATTTTGAACTGCTCCTGCAGGATGCGAGTAAAATCCTCTCTATCGAAGGTTGTTGTGAATGAGAATTGAGGGTTATCAAACCTGATTCCCTTGAGTTGGACGATCATGCCTGCGATTTCGGGCGACCAGTACTTACGACAGGTCTTAATCATGCCAACCGGGAATCCATGCAGCGAGACATCGAAGATATGCCCCCCCTTCCTCTTGAACCAGGCAGCCAATCCACCAAGCTGATGATGCTGCTCCAGCAGCAAAACCGAATTACCATCTCTGGCAAGCATATTAGCACAGGTCAGCCCCGCCAATCCGCTGCCAATCACGACGGCATCGTATTCCGGCTTTGTACCATTCAACCGATCACTCATCAGTCCCCTTCCTCTTTCTTATCCCTTCTGCAATACATGAAGATTTGCCATGGAGATACCGCTAAGCATTGCTCCGATGATTCCCAGAAACCCCTGGTCTGTGCCGCAAATAAACAGGTTGTCCAGATGCGTGCTCCCTGTCTTAATCTTATTCGGAGTCCCATATACTGCGCCGTTTAAGTGACCCGTGAACCTGTGAATCGTCTTAGGAGTGAAAACATCCGTGTAAACGATTGATTCACGGAAATCTGGAACGAATTTTACCACCTCTTTGAGCGTAGTTTCAAGCCAGGCAGCCTTTTGTGCCTTATACTCTTCTTGCCCCAATTTGTTCCAGTGATCAAAATTAGCCATGTTGGTTACCCTGAGCATAGCTTCGGGCAGCGGGCTTTCGAAGTGAAAATTATTGGGGCAGCATATGACACCGCTTGAGATATCAACCAAATCGTCTGGCTTTCTATAATGGAATCTATCCGAATTATTAAAAAAGGTGATTGTAGTATCATAACCCATTTTGGCAGGTTCTTTATCTAGAATCATGATAAACTCTACGAATGAGAGTTGTCCCACATCATGATTTACTCTTGTAGGGTCGTGGTCGGATAGAAGCCTCATAGTTTCAACATAACCGGCCGATGATATTATCTTATCTGCAATCAGCATTTCACCGTTATCGAGTAATATCGACATAGCTCTGCCGTTATCAACTTGAATGCTCTTTACACCGCACTTGAGCCTCAATTCACCACCGTTACCCCTATATTTTTTCACCAGCACATCGAGGATCTGTCGGACCCCGGATTGGGGCCGGGCAAAACCTTCGCAGAATATACTATTGAACATGATAACAAACTGCCCGAACTCCATGTCATTCTCCTGGGCATTGCCATAGTACATGAGAGGGCAAAGGAGCATATCAATGAGGAGTGGGTCGGAAATAATCGAGCCTATAACCTCGCGAACCGGGATTGGTTTTGCATCCAGGGCCAGTGCGTCATACTCGGAAATAGTTTTCAGCAGCTTCCAAAAGTTATCGGCTTGCGCCGGGAAATTCTCGACTACCTCCTGGATAAAAAAGTCCAGGTCGTTATTGAATCTGATGGTTTTCTCTGGGAATTTAATCGCTGATATCCGTTGTTGACAGAGTGCAAAATCCTCGGCTTTTAGCTTGAGCTGTCGCAGCAGCTTGGGCAGCGGTGTTGATTTGGTACCCCGGGGCACATAATTGGTCATTGCGTGGAGACCAACATCGAATTTATGTCCATCCCTGCTGTAGAAGGAATTTAACCCCCCGACGCGATGATGCTTTTCCAGGATGCAAACCTTCTTATCGTAGTAGGCCAATCTGATGCCAGCGGCGAGGCCGGACATCCCAGCACCGATAATGATAACATCGTAATTCATAGCAAGGCTCTATATAGAGATTTCTCCCCAACTTGGCAAGGGGAGAAATTCACGCGAACATTCGGTTCTATGGTGAAATGAGGTGAAATGCTATACTGCGTTTCGCTGGTACCTATTTTCCCAAATACCTTTCTTTATGGTTCCAGCTAAGCGACTGCTCCAATACTATTGCGTAAATCTTTTAACAATAAGAGCAGAATTGAGACCCAACATTCCGAAGGAGTTATTCAGGATATAGTCGACCTTATCGACCTTTTTGGGTTCATTAATTACAATATTTTTAAAAGCACATTCGGGGTCTAGATTATCGACATTTATAGTCTGGTGAACGATATGATCTTCAAAGGAGGGTATATTGCCCCACCAGCTCCAGGGCACCAGCTGCGCCCATCGTATGGCCTATATAACTCTTGGTATTATTTATATACGCATGTGAGTTGCCCTTCAGGACTTTTGTGATTGCCTGATACTCCGCCTTGTCACCTTCAGGGGTTCCAGTCGCGTGAGTGTTGATGATATCGATGTCACTCGCTGATATACCGGCTTTCTTTGAGAGCAAGGTTCATGCACTCAGCTTGCATTTTCCGGGTTTGGAAGAACGTAGTCATAGGCATCTGAATTGATAGCGTATCCCACGATCTCGCCATAAATCGTGGCGCCTCTTTCCAGTGCGTCATTCAGTCTCTCCAGGACGCACATACAGCCGCCTTCGGAAACAACAACCCCGTTTCGGTCCCTATCGAAGGGGCGGGACGCCTTTGTGGGGTCGGGATGGCTTGCTAATGCGCCCTCATTTTTGAAAGCGGCAGAAAGACACCGAATGTCCCAGGGGTCTCAGAGATACGCACCGGCCAATGCTCAAATCTATTTCATCCAGCAGCAACATCTGTAAACCTTGTATGAGTCCAATGTGCCGGCGGCGCAAGCGGCTCCCCAGTGTGTAGTGTGGGCCGGTAACCCCCATATTCAGGGTGACTTCGCCGGCCGGGCTCGTTGGCCACCGTTTCTCGGGTTATGGTGGTGGGACCAGATATCTACATTGTAGTCGATATTGCTTTATGTTATAATCTCATTTTCTGTTTCCACATTACCGTGCTCGGTAATCCCGACGATAGATACCGATTCTCGATTTATCAACGGAGTCAAGGTTCAATTTCGCATCGGCGATTGCTTCATGAGAGCAGTAGATACGGCAATAGACCCCGCTCGCGTCCCACGACGTAACGCCTTTTTCTTCTGATAAATCAATGGGTCAAAATCGCACACCCGGCTATGACTTCGCCCATGTAGTGGGTCTCGATTTTTCCCTATTCCGGATTTACCGGCTAGTAGGTTCTCGCGAAATTCTGAAAGATTGTTTCCATTTGGTGCGGTTAGACCAATCCCGGTGATTACGATTCGTGTTTCATTAGCCATCTTAGTGACTTCTGATCCTAGTCCGTCTCGAGCTACCATTCCAAACCCAGCATGACACCGCATAGGCCACTGCCGCCTGCCATAAGCGCAACCTTATCTCCAGCATCAACATGACCCTCTTCAATTCCTATAGCCAGCGAAATGGGGGAGGGAACACGAAGCTATATTTCCCCAGGTATTCCACGGTGGAAAAGCCCTTGGATGCATCCAGCTCCAGGGCTTTAAACAATACCTCTCGATGGATGGTGCTAACCTGATGACAGAACACCTTATCTACATCTGTGCCATTCCATCCGAGCTCATGCTGGAAAGCCTTCCATGTTTCGGTTGCCAATGACGCGCCGTTATTCAGGATTCCCGCATAGTCCGTCCTCATATTGGGGTAGCTTTCCGGGTCGAAGAAATAAGTATCGGCTTCTATACGGCAAAGGCCGTTGTGTTGTGAAGCGGTGCGTACCGCTCCCCCCAGGAGTTTATGGCCGGATTTCGACAGGGAAGAATGAGTGAGTACTACTGCCACTGCCCCGGACCCCAGGGTTAGAGAGGCGAACGATACTTTTAGCTTGTCCCTGGTGATGTTTTGGTCTTTTATAGATCATCGATCGTTTTGTCAATGAGTCGCTTCCCGCCCTCAGCGCCCAACCACAATGCCTGCTTTTACCTGGCCCAGTTCGATCATATTTGCCAGGGTTATCATGCCGTTGGTGAAACCCAGACAGGCATTTGAGATGTCGAAGATAGTAGCTGTGGGGGGGAGGCCCAGGGAATCATGGACTAGGGTAGCCGTCGCCGGCTCCAGGAAATCGCGACATACGGAGGTGTGAAGAAGACACTCGATGTCCGCTTTATCGATTCCGGACTTGGCGATGGCCTTTTCTGCCGCTTTCGTGCTGGCCTGGCTGGGTGACGTCTCATCGTCCCAGAATCGCCGCTCACGAATTCCGGTCATCAATTCAAAGCGTCCATAAGAGAGATTCAGCTTCTCGTATATGGGGGCTACTCTCTCCTCAAGGCTCTGTGACGTGACGACTGTCTCCGGGATTTCGTACCCGAAAGCCTCGATGCGCACATTTTTATACAGCATTTATATAAATACTCTATTGACTCGCTACCATGATGAGAACATATTTAGTATCAGATTAGGGGTCATCCTATACCCCCAATTTTTATTTCAACAAGTAGACGGCATCTTGTATGGTACAGTGGTTAGGATATATAAGGAAGAGAGGTTGGGTTAGTCTTTGCGAGAATTACTTTGCCCTCGTGATAGCAATGTCGGGATGTGGAACTTCGTCTTGACGTTTGACCAGTCCTCGACGGACTCCGGGGGAATTATCCTGTCCGGGATATATTTGTAAACTCCAGCAATGACCGCAGAGACCTTCCTCGAACTCGCTGCCGTGTCTGGCACATATTCATCTGCTGCCGTAATAAGAGAAGAACGCATCTTCGGAGGAAGCTTGTCTAGCCCGCTAATGACCCCGTCGATCGCCTTAGGAGGGACATGCTTGTCTAACGCATTTAAATAAAACAGCAGCAGCCTGTCCGGTACATATCTGTCCACCGTCTTTACCTCCAATGAGATTACCCTCTCTGAGATAGATTTAATAGATGACTCAACGGTAGACTTTTTCCTCTTCTGCGGCATATGTTCTCTTCCTGTACGAATATATTAATACTTGCAACCAGTAAAAATATGGCAACCCCTACTAGTCTCAATTATCACAGCTTAATACTTGCTTGTCAAGGTCAGCTTACTATACTATCCTTTACATTCCTTACACTACACTCATTATTCCCAACTGCCTACTAATGGCAGCAATGCGCAGAGCAATAGGCGCTTGAAATTTAATGCCCCAATGCACAGCTATATTGTGCCGTACGAGACTGCTGAAAAAAGATGTGCAGGATTCTTCCTGCCGGGGATCTGGGGGTACCCCCCAGCTTTTGAAGTCCCCTAAGATTGGGGAATTAGGGGGTTGATTGAGAGTATTTCAGCAGTCGCTTACTATATCAAGACTGTAGTTGAAATCGATACCCCTTGACATTATATTGATTGTATATTATAATATTAGAATATACGAATATATATTCATACATCAATAAACGACAGGACGGTGCTATGATAGAAGAATCCGAAATGCAGCTTTTCAAACTACAGGCTGAGATCTGCAAGACCCTGGCAGAACCGAAGCGGCTGGCGATTATCCATCATCTTCGCGAGGGGGAAATGTCAGTAGGTCAACTGGCATCCAATCTGGGACTGCCACAGGCTAATGTTTCGCAGCACCTGGCAATGCTGCGCGAGCGGGGCATCGTAGCCACGCGGCGAGAGGGGACTACAATTCATTACAGCTTGATGAGTCCGAAAATCGGCGAGGCCTGTGACCTGGTGCAGGGGGTACTGGCTGAGCAATTGGCTAACAACCGTGTTCTCGCTAATTCCCTCGTTCAGCTCAACAGGAAAACCTAAACGGATAATGGGAGGTTGCAATGGGTAAAATTAGTGCAGACCAAAGAATATATCTCGAGAATAAATATGGCAGCCGCGTATCTTTTCGCAGGACGGAACGAAAGCTATATGGCCATGATATCGCCGCTATGCCCGGCCTTATAAAGCCACTTATTGGCGATACAACGCCGGACGCTGTAGTCCAGCCAAAGACTGAGGAGGAGCTGATAGAACTGATACGATGGGCAGTAAAACAGAACGTGCCTCTCACTCCCCGTGGTAAGGCCTCGTCAGGCTATGGCGGCGTGCTGCCAGTGAAGAAGGGCGTGGTAGTAGACTTCTATCATATGAACCGTATCATCACTATTGATCCGGAGGCTCGGACTGCCACCGTGCAGGCTGGTGTGGTGTGGGAGAAGCTCGATAGGGAACTTGAGAAGCATGGTCTAACCCTGCGATTGTATCCCACCAGCTACCCGGCATCTACCGCAGGAGGGTGGCTGGCTCATGGCGGCGCTGGTATCGGTTCTTACGAGGCAGGCTGGTTTCCTGACAACGTGGTAAATGCCCGTGTTGTGTTGCCCGACGGCGCGGTGAGGGAATTTGGCGGCCCCGAGCTTGACATGATCGCCGAAGCTGAGGGCATTACCGGCCTCATTAGCGAGTTGACGATTCGCGTTCAACCACTTGAGGACCTGGAGTTGGTAGCTATTGGCTGTCCCGACGCCCACGACCTGCAGAAAGTGTTTCAGTGTATGGTTGACGAAAAGCTGCCTATCTGGTCATTGATATTTATCAACCCGCGAATGGCGGAGCTAAAAAATAAGGCTCCACTGATGGAACACTTTGGCCATCCTGTAGAAGAACGGGTGCTCTTACCTGCGGCTTACATCGTCACATTGGCTTTCCGTGCCAAAGACCGCGAGATTGTGATGACAAGGCTGCCGGAGTTACTGAAACCCTGTGAAGCGGAGATACTTAGCGACCGTATCGCCCGGCATGAGTGGAAGCACCGCTTCAAGCTGATGGTGGTCAAGCGTCTGGGGCCGAGTCTGGTGCCAGCGGAGATAGTTATCCCGCTGTCAGCTCTCGGTGATGTGATGACAGAGATCGATCGAAAGATAGCTCAGCCCATCGTTAAGGAGGGTATAGTTATCCGGGAAGGGCATAATGGCCAGCCCGAGGTGGTAATCTTGGGCTTCATCCCCAGTGACCAGCGCAAGTTCAACTATAACTTTGTTTTCAGCCTCTCCATGAGCATTATGAAGATCGCTGAGAAGCATGGTGGGCGTGCTTACGCAACCGGACTCTACTTCACAAGGAAGGCACCCACGATATTGGGAGCAGAGCGGACAAAGAGGTTGAAGGCGTTTAAGACGCAGGTAGACCCGAAGAACATCCTCAATCCCGGCAAGGTCATCGGCGGTAGGCCAGTTAGCGCGTTCCTCGGCATTGCGCAGGCCTTCGAGCCTCTAATTCGTCCTTTTGGCAACAGGGTTATCCCTGAAATCGGAGAGCGGCCGACAAAACCCGTGCGCGATATTCCGGCCGACGTAGCCTGGTACGCCTATGGGTGTTCCCAGTGTGGCTACTGTATCGAAGAGTGCGACCAGTTTTACGGTCGGGGATGGGAGAGCCAGTCACCTCGAGGTAAGTGGTACTGGCTACGGGAGTACATGGAAGGTCGTGAGGAGTGGGACCAGTTCATGGTAGACACTATACTTGTATGTACCACCTGTGAGATATGTAACAAGCGCTGTTCAGCCGCATTGCCCATCGAGCCATCGTGGATGAAATTGCGTGGAGAGCTAATCCACGAACAGAAGAAGATGAGCTTCCCGCCCTTTGAGATGATGGCGGCGGCTGTGCGGAAGCAGGGCAACATATGGGCCGGATACCGTAAAGACCGCTCTGTTTGGTTCCCCCATGACCTCGAGGAGAAGCATGGGCCTACTCACCGGGCGAAGGCAGTGTATTTTGCTGGCTGCACCGCCAGCTACGTCGAGCACGACATCGGAATGGCTAGCGTTCGTCTTCTTGATGCGGCTGGAGTAGACTTCACTTATCTGGGCAATGCGGAGAGCTGCTGCGGCACACCTATGCTGGTGGCAGGCATGTGGGATGTTTTCGAGGAAGTGCTTAGAAAGAACATCCAGGCAGTCAAGAGGGCCGGTGCCGATACCGTTATCTCTTCGTGCCCTGCCTGCGACATGATGTGGCGGCATACCTACCCGGAATGGGCGGAGAAACTGGGCATAGAATATGGAATCACGGCGAAGCATTACAGCGAAGTGCTGGCAGATAAAATACTGGCGGGGGAATTCACCTTCCCGGATAACGGCCACAAGCCGTGTACAGTAACCTGGCATGACTCGTGTCACATCGGCCGTGTGTCCGGTGTATACGAGCCTCCACGCCAGCTTATCCAGGCAATTCCCAATACAAACTTGGTGGAGATGACTCCCAACAGAGAAGAAGGGCATTGCTGTGGCAGCGTCCTTACTCTGCTTAAGGAACCCCCGGTGGCTGCCGAAATAGGCAAAATACATCTCGACGAAGCGGTGGAAGCGGGTGCGGAGAAGGTTCTTGCCTTATGTCCCTGCTGCGAGTTTCAGCTTCGTATCAGCGCTGACAAGAAGCAGGTACCCATCGAGGTAGTGGATCTAGCACGTTACTCAGCCTCGGCACTTGGCTACGACTTTCCAGACCCCAACCCGGAGGTGCGGAAGCAGTGGGCGGTCTTCGAGGCCATGATCGCGCTGATGACGCCTCAAGGCTTCGCCGAGCTGATGTGCACAATGTGGCCGGAGCTTATCGACGCTATGCCTTTCAGCATGGGGCCGATGATGCGATTCATGGGCAAGATTCCCGGAGCCCTGAACCTGATGAAGCCCATGTTCCCCATCCTGTTCCCCAGGCTGCTGCCTATGATGATGCCTCAGGTTATGCCAGTGATGCTCGAGCGAGTGGCTGAGCGCATTCCCATGCCAGACTATATGGCCGAGCAGATGCCGGAGATTATGCCCCAGGTTATGAACAACCTGATGCCGCATATGATTGGCGATGTAGTGCCGCTGATTACCCAGCCAATGATTGGTTACCTGAGGGGAAACAACAGTTAATAGAAGGAGGTGAGAGATTATGCCAATATATCAGTACAACTGTGAACAGTGCGGACACAGATTTGATCTGCGCAGGAGGATAGACGAAAGCGACAGCGAGCTGAAGTGTGCAAAGTGCGGATGCGAGCGCCCACGAAGGGTCATCTCCACATTCAGCACGTATTCTCTGAGTGGGTCATGCGCTCCGCAGGGTGGTGGCTGAGGTCCTAAATTGTGGTGAGGCAGGTTTGCCTTATCTAGAATCCCTCAGCCGCTCTAATGGTACGTCAATAAAGAGAGACCGCTGAAAAAGAGGTGCAGGATACTTCCTGCCGGGGGTCTGGGGGGGTGGCCCCCAGCTTAAAAGTCCCCCAAAATTGGGGGATATAGGGGGTTGATTGAGAGTATTTCAGCAGTCTCAAAGAATATAAAGCTTGTGCAAAGGAGATGTTACAATGGTGCTAGAAATAACAGATAATGATTTTGAAGACCAGGTAATGAAATCGGAGCTCCCCGTCCTTGTAGATTTCTATGCGACCTGGTGTGGGCCTTGCCGGATGATTGCTCCGGTAGTTGAGAAGCTATCGAAGGATTACGACGGCAAATTTAAGTTTTGCAAGCTGAATGTCGATCAGAATACCCAAATGGCTACCAAATACAATGTTATGAGTATACCGCGGCTACTGTTCTTTAATGGAGGTGAGCAGGTTGGCGAAATACAGGGGGCAGTGCCGGAGGGGACGCTTCGTGAAAAGATAGAAGAGATCGTTTAGGTACTCGCAGGTGAGTTCTTACGTAGGAGACCACTGAAAAAGAGGTGCAGGATACTTCCTGCCGGGGGTCTGGGGGTGCCCCCCAGATTTAAAAGTCCCCCAAGATTGGGGGATTAGGTGGTTGATTGAGGGTATTTCAGAAGTCTCTGTATACTTGAAAAGTTGACGAAGAGAACCGGATAATGTACGAAATAAGTGGTTGAAAAGGCATGCAAGCCCTAGCGTAAGCTCAGGTTGGGCGAGTTACTAAGCGTAGTAAGGGGTGAGAAAATGATCAGAGATTATGCTCATCTGGAATTGGGTCAAGATATAGAATCTATCAGTGGAACTTATACCCCGCTAAAGGAACTGAGGCTAAAGCAGAATGGCAGGGATGTTGTATATGTTGTCGGAACATCCGTGGTAGATACCGCATGTTGCGGCTCTGGCAGTTTTATCTACGCGATTGTTCCGGGATATGTCGTTTCATGGAAAGGAAAACAGGACGAGTCAGGGTTATCGGTATCAGAGGTAGAGCCGATTGGGGATGAAGCGGTAAAACATGAGATTGCACAAGCTATCAAAGAAGCCGAGAACATAGAAAAATATAACGTCAACTTCTGGTAAGTTCTCCTTGCGATCCTAGCTCAGTTGAATCTAGCAATGACAGGCTAATACTTGTGTGGCTTACAATGATCCCGGCCTTTTAACTCAACTCCCACGCATCATCCCACGTATAGAACAATATTTAAAAAGGTTGTCATGAAATAAGCAATTGACAGCGTTTTGAGATTGTTTAATCGGCACCAGTGATTACCACAGAAATAAATGGGCTGTAAGCTTTGTATATGGATCTACGTAGATGATGAATAGTGAGTCAGAAAGTGTCAAATGCCGCCAGGCTGCAAGTCATAACTGGCCTCTATATGCTAGGGCGATCAAATTCCCCCGGGGATTTGTGATAAATTCGATTGTCGTCTTAGTGGTATTCTCCGGATTTGGGCCTGTAGTTCCATAGTACAAGCATCAGCGCTGCCGCTGCCAGGGCACCCCCCAACCACATGTAGAAAGCAGTATTCCATCCATAGTTATCCACTAGGTAGCCTGAAACCACTCCTGTCACCGCAGCACCGATGTAGCCTACACCATCGATAAAGCCGGCCGCCGAGGCAGCGGCCTTCCTGGTGGCGAAATCCATAGGGCATGCCGCGACCATGGCAACATGAGGACCATAGGTAAAGAAGCCGATAGCCATCAGTACCAGAAGCCCTACAACCCAGTGTGCACCGGTGGTTTGGATGAACACCCAGGTAAAGAAGGCCAGGAAGAGGAGCATAATGGCAGCAGCGGGTGCCCTGCGTTCTTTAAAAACCCTGTCTGACAGCCAGCCGGTAAGGAGGGCTCCTGCTACGCCGGCGAGAGGCATAAGACCAGTCTTAAAGGCTGCAGTCGATATAGATGCGCCCTGTTCGTCGTACAGATATGAAGGCGCCCAGTCCATGAAGCCGTATCTGACGATGTTCAGGAAAAACAGGCCAAAGGCCACAATCCATATGGGGCGACTGGTGAGTACTGTGCGCAAAGTATATGAGAAACCGAGGTGATGGTCCTCGCAGGCCTCCTCTCTCTCTATACATTGCTCCTCCTCCTCAAGGCTGGGTAGGCCAACAACCTCAGGGGCATTGCGTCCCCTGAGATACCAGTGGACGCCAGCAATGACGAGGAGTATTGCCGGCAGCCAGAAAACCCCCCGCCAACCAAAGTTAGTGGCCATTAAACCAGCAAGGAGTATAGAGACCGCAGCTCCTATCTGATAGCTTGTGCCCATTATCCCACTGATTCTGCCTCGCATCCGACGTGGGAACCAGTTAGCGACTGTCTTTACGCTGGGTGACCAGCCCATGGACTGCACATACCCGTTGAGGGCCCAGATAACGACCATCGCGGTGAAAACGGAAGAAAAACCGAAAAGCAGATTGAATACTGCGCTAAGTATCAGCCCCGCTGCAATCATGACCCTACCACCAAGCTTGTCCCCCAGCTGGCCGTTCACAAATTGCCCAAAGGCATAGGCGGCAAACAGGGCAGTCAGTATCCACCCTAATGTGGTCTTGGTGTATCCAAAATCATCCTGAAGGAGGGGAATGGCGACTCCCATGTTGACCCGTCCCACATAGAACATGGCGTAGCTTATCCACAGCGATATTAGGATTCGCTTTCGCCAATATCTCTGTATTTGTTCTGTTGACTCTTGCATCCTTATTCTCTTGACTCTATACTTTCCCTTTGTGTGAGAAATTGCCTTTGGGCTCGTTCCAAATCTTGTGGAGTGTCAATTTCCATCCAGCCGCCCTTGATATCAATGCTTTGCACCAGCGAACCGTTATCCACAAGCTCCTGTATCATGTCGGTCACGTATGCCTTGTCCAGGGAGGCTGCGTGCTGAAACGGAGCAGCGGGGCGCTCTTCTGCGATCCGATGATATGCTGTTCTCATAGCCTCGGCACCTGACCTGGTGAACTTGGCTAGGCCGATAAACTCCCCGTGGGCCTCATCTGGGCGGACCACTTCCTTACCGATTTTTACTACCTGGCCATTTTCAATCTTAACCAGCTCAGCCTCGGAAATGGGGTGCAGGTCACGCCCGTCATAGCGTTGAAGCCAGTTGACGTCTACTGTTATGGCAATTTCTGCTTCGCATTCTATTAGTTTCGCCACAATCTCACTGTCAAAGATGATATCTGAATAGGAGAAGATAAAGTCGTCGTCTATTTCTCTCTCGGCATAGAATAGAGACCTGAGGATATTGTTTTCTCTATAGTTGGGGTTCTCGTAATACGTTATGTTGGGATAGTCAATTAGATGGCTGTAATACCCCCTTACCACTGCAATCCTCTCAACCCCGTTTGCTCTCAGCGCCTCGAGAGCCCTCTCAAGGATGGTTTTACCGCCAACCTCTAAAAGACATTTTGGTTTTTCATTGGTCAAAGGATTAAGACGGCTGCCGGGGCCGGCAGCCACAATAATGGCCTTCATGATGCCTCCTTGCAATCCTGATTAGTTTATCGTTAGTATAGAGTGCAACTGCCTGCTTACCCTATCGAAATCCTCAACCGTGTCGATCTCTGCCCAGTTTTTACAAATATCGACATGATACACGGGATACCCCTGGTTAATGAGCTCCTGGATTAAATTAATAAATGAAGCCTTATCTACAGACGGCGACGTGTGGAAAGCTCTATCCCAATAAATTTCTGTAGCCCAATCATGGATAACCTTTAGAGATTCCGCTCCATCCTTACTAAATCGGGCCAGCCCGATGAACTCACCGTGCGCTTCGCCGGGTTCTATGATATTACTTCCTACCTGAACTATTCGATCACCCTCAACTCTGACCAACTCAGCTTTGGACGCTGGATGCTGGTTGCGTTCACGGTAGTGCTTCTTCCAGTCGGTATCGACCACAAGAGAGATATCTGATTGTTCTCGAAGAAGCAGTTCGAGAACTTCCTTGGTATAAAGGATATCTGAATAGCAGAATACGAATTCGGTATCCATTTCCCCTCTCGCATAGAACAGGGACCTCAAGATACCGGTATTCCGATACTCCCTATTGTCGTAATATCTAATCGCAGGATATTTAATTTTATCCCCCTGATACCCTCGCACCACGACGATGTCATTAATGCCACACGCCCGTAGGTTCTCCAACTCTCTCCCCAGTATGGTCCTACCGCCGATCTCGAGTAGACAGGCTGGCTTATCTGAGATTAGATGAAGTAGACGGCTGCTTTCTCCAGCAGCAACTAATATTGCTCTGATGTGGCGCAGCCTTCCCAATGAAGGAAGATCAATGCCCTCATAAGACAACTCATCCAGATAGAGATTCAATACCTCCTCCCCATGACTCTCGAGAATGGCTTCGGCCAGTCTATCAGCCAGCTTCTCACTGAGGCTATTCATGACTTTCCGGTGTAACTGCTTACCACCAAAGGCTCTTCTTACCTCTTCCCCTGGTTTGTAAGCCCCATGCCGTAGACGCTTATGTCCAGCTAAACCTTGGGCAGTTTTGAAATTGGATCCACATATTTCGCATTTAATCATGAGTACTGAGTATTATAGTAAGTCACTGAATTTTTGTCAATAGTCACATCTGTCACTATTTGGTGCGGCTTATGCAGAATCGGGTTGGGGAGAGTGTGCTATACCGTAGATAAATCACTAAATCATCAACGGTGGATTGGAAAGGAATACATTGCCCGCAGTGGGATCAATTGTCTAAGGCCCTGATCTCGTCCAGATAGACGAGTGACGCATGAATTATAAAAGGGTTGTATAATGGCTTTGAATCGTGTACCAAAGAAGGACCAGATGGCGGGCTATCGTTTGTTGTTCTTTGATAGCAATTAACTATTAGAGACCGTTGAAAAAGAGGTGCAGGATACTTCACGCCGGGGGTCTGGGGGTGTCCCCCAGCTTCATAAGTCCCCCAAGATTGGGGGATTAGGGGGTTGAATGAGACTCTTTCAGCAGTCTCATTAAGTAAAAGAGGATATCGATGAAATTCTTCACCCGTGTGTCACTGACAACTTATATCTCTATGTCACCTTTATTAATCTTGCATCAGATGGCGGATGCTAATGTCGATCAGGCATACGGCATAACAATAGTGCAGGTAATAATTGGTATCCTCGTTTTTGGATTGTACTTGGGCAACCATTACCGGGGCCGAATCAGGAACGCTTTCAAGAAATTCTTCTCCCCGCAGCGGTGGGTGAGCAGGATCTGGTGACTGGTTGGAATAACCGAGAGCCCTTCCGCGCTAGCCGTTTTGAATATTCCGCAAATAGACTATGTACTTTCTCCCGTAATATAGTAACAAGAAAGGGAACAAGACGAGCACAAGTATTTCAGCATACTGCCAGCCGATTATATATGCCATAATTGTTGGATAGATCAGGGCGGCTGCCAGATTAGTATCCAGGTGGGGTATTGTAAGGTTTCCCTTCCTTTTTGAGATAAGCACTAGTACAGGCATAGCGATGGCTAGCCCAATCAGCACTGCTATAAGAAGCCAAAAGCCCTCTCCTATGGCAGCAATGGCGAACATAGTCGGGAAAATGAGTATGAAATCACCCAACCCGTCAAATGTTGCCCCGTATGAAGTTATTTTCTTGCTTCTCCTCGCAAAATAACCGTCCAATAAATCGGTTATTGCGGCCGCAGCGAAAAGGTAGTAAGCAATGTCCCGTTCGCCGGAGACTATAAGCCAGACAATTATTGGCGATGCAACGATCCGTGAAGCGGTGAGGACGTCTGCTATTCTCACTACTATGCGTTGCTCCTTTTCTATTGGTTTTGCTGGTCCGGGTTCTGCTATGCAGGAAATAGGATCAGTCCGCTGGTCGAGCGCGCTGCGGAGATGGGCGATGACCTGGTAACTTGATGCGAGGTAGCAATGCTCTTCTCGGATTCAGTTTCTGCACCCGATGTGTTATGATGACTGGCACGAGTTTCACTACAGTCGTAAGTTCGGGTATTAAATGATCTGAATCAATGTACCAGTATTGTTTGGGGGTTGTCAATTTATTGAGATTGCTGAAAAAAAGGTGCAGGATACTTCCTGCCGGGGGTCTGGGGGTGTCCCCCAGTTTTAGAAGCCCCCCAAGATTGGGGGATTAGGGGGTTGATAGAGACTATTGCAGCAGTCTCTAATTAGTCGAATTTTGTGTGTGGAGAGATAATGACAAAGAGCGTGATTGTATGAAAGAAGGGAAACCGAGCGCAACAGCAGAAGCAAACGCTGCCTTCAGGGCTGCGGAGTTAATGAGACCGGAGGATGAACGAGTTTGCCATGACCCTTTTGCAAAGGATTTTCTTGGAACCAAATTCAGTATTATAGGCAAGAGTCGACTGCTTACAAAGATTGCTCTTTGGTATGCTGAACGGGTAATTCCCGGTGGACCTGGTGGCGTTATAGCCCGAACCCGATATATCGACGATTACCTGGAGGCGTGTATAGATGACGGGATTGAGCAGCTGGTTATCCTGGGGGCTGGGTTATGATTCCAGAGCATATAGGGTAGACAGATCAAAAGGAAAGATTAAGGTCTTTGAAGTGGACCATCCGTACACTCAGAGAGCTAAAGTTGAGAAGGTCAAGAAGATATTTGGGTTCCTTCCGGATGACGTAGTATACGTTCCCCATCGATTTGGACAAAAGGAAGCTCGCTGAAGGGCTTTTTGAAAGTGGCTACGATAGGAACCTTAAGACCCTGTTTATATGGGAAGGTACCACCCAGTACCTGACAGCGGGAGGCGGTGGATGAGACCTTTAGCCTTCATATCAAATAATTCCGGCGAAGGCAGTTCCATTATATTCGACTATGCCTTTCAGTCAGCTCTTGACGGGACTTTGTGCCATGAGGAGGCAAAGAAATGGAGGGCGGCTTTTGAACGAAGGGGTGAGCCTCCTACTTTCGGTATAGAAGAGGAAGATATTGAGGAATTCCTTTCCAGGAGAGGGTTTTTTCAAGTGAAAAATGTTACTACTGAATCCCTTGAGGGTTACTATTTTAGTGGAGCAAATGAGGGGAGACATGTGACCCGCTTAGGGCGGAATCGTTCATGCCACGGTTAA
>PVMK01116316.1_pt1 | contig 17163 bp, 11 predicted proteins | sample 1853481 | NCBI WGS metagenome assembly PVMK01 (sample SAMN08533507, study PRJNA380276) | Marine sediment metagenome, whole genome shotgun sequencing project.
GAGAGTCCGTTGTTAGCCAATACCGGACATTCGCCGGCGTCGAAATCCCGTCAGCTCAAGGGCTCGAATCGACCCACAACGGTCATTCAAGTTCACTGTCGCGAACGTCCGCTATGGATCGCAAAGCTGACATTGCGTACGAAGAGATTATTGTGCGCCGCGACAAAAGGTTCGCACGTTCGCTTTCTTAGGCGCAAGCGGACGTGGCATGGGTCGCCCCACCTAGTCGCCTCTTAGCCGAGGGTGTTGAAAAGTCGGAGCCACCAGAATTTTTCTAACAATTGTTCCTGGCAGCGGTTCGTGGCGCAACATTGATTCAATCGCAGGTGCCGCATTGGATTATTGTTTCAAGAAATTTGGACCCAGGGACTTTTTCAACAACCTCAGACATAAACGGACATTAGGGCGTCAGGTAACCGGGAACGATCAGAGTGGGAATCGCATCACCACCGGGGAACGCAAGGACCAGCGTGGCGCCGCTGGCGGCGGTCTCAAGGGGTGTAATAATGCCGGTACGCAGATCGATCCGCTGGGTCGACGCGTGCCCTTCGGGCAGTGACAGGACCATTTCGGATGTGGCCGGGTTCGGTAAGGCCAGGATGATGAGGCCCTTGTCTGATTGCAGTGAGACAAAGCTTCCGCCGAGGCACGATCCGCCATCGCCGGGCGTCAAGAGCCCGTCGATGCCGTTCAGGGCGGCGTTCAGGTGCCGGACCACATGAAACCCTAGGCGCGGGTTCCAGAGCCGGTCGAGGACGCCCTGCCGAGGAAAATAGCCGCGGTCGAAGTCGGCGAAGGTATCGGCATAAACTGTGACGTTGTCGAAGGCGCAGACTGCGGCCATAGCCTCGGCGATGCGATGGACCATGAGATAATCGTCCGCCGTTTCCTGGGCGGGATTGGCGCCAGTCATGCGCAGGTGCACGGAGGCCGCAACCTCCAACTCGGTGGCGATGGTGTGGGCCGTGGCGATGGTCTCCCAGGGCGATTTGTCCAGGGTCAGTCGGAAGACGAATCCGGCGACGGCACCATCGAGTTCCGGGCGAGTCAGTAGGCCCGCCATCTGGTCGTAGTCGTCGGGCAGGAAACCCTGATTGATGGCGTGATAGTACTTACCCGCCTCGGTGCGCTGTTCGTCGATGGAGCGCAGCCGCGAAAGATAGACGGGGATATCCACCTGCCCGGCAATCTCGCCAATGCCACCGATGATGCGTTCCAGTACATCCCAGTTCATGCCGATCTCCCAGGCCGAGAAAATGTCCTGGTGGGCGAGGATCAGGTCGCGGTGGTGCGGCGCCGGATCGCCGAAGGAGAAAAGGATGAACTCGTGGCCATGAGCCTTCAGCATGCGCAGGCGGTCACGGTTTCTGGGCACTAGCAAATCGCGCAGGGGGATCCGCACTTTCCTGATCCCCATCTCCCAGAGCGCCATCAACGGATAGTCGTTACGTACCTCCTTGCGGTCGAACTCGTCGAGGCCGCCGGTGGGTGGTATCTCGATGATCTCCATCCAGTTCTGGCGCATGTCGAAACCGAAATCGCCGCGCCGGTTGAGGCGCGGATGAACCGGGGAGACACGTTCCGGCGCGGGCGTTTCCGGGCTGCCGGCATCGACCACCGCACCGTAGGTTCGCACGATGTCGCAGACATGCCCGCCTTCGTGTACATGCACGATGAAATAGCCAAGTTTTGGTTTGTCGTTGCGCCCGAACTCGGTGTCGGCGCCGGGCGAGACGCGGTACATCTCGCTATAGTCCTGGCGCACGAACGCCGTAGAGGGGACCAGATAGCAGTCCGTGCCGGCATGGCGGTAGTACCAAAAATTGTGCACGTGGCCGATGAACAGGGCCTCAACGCCGTATTTCTCCAGTAACTCCAGTATCCAGGTGCGGCCCGGCTCGCCGATATTATCGTAGTTTTCGTCCTCGTCGGGCTTGGAGAAGTAGGGCGGGTAGTGGCTGAATAGGAAGGTGCGTTTGCCCTTGTTGGCCTCCAGGTCCTTCTCCAGCCAATCGCGCTGCGCCACCTCGCCAGAGAAGCCGGAGTTGATGATCTGGGCGTTGATGATAATGAAATGGCAATCGTCGTGGTCGAAGGATTGGTATTGGGCGCCGAAGTGCCGGTCCCAGAGCGCCAGATGATCCTCGTGAACGCCCGCCGCCGGCGCCCAGTCATTGGGCTTGTCACCCACGTCGTGGTTGCCGGGCGTCAGATAGAGCGGATGTTTCAGGTCCGCCACCTGCTCGTGGAACCGCGCCGCCGCTTCCGCGTAGAGGTTGGGAATCGCCGGGACCGGATGCACCAGGTCTCCCACATTGACGACGAAGGCTAGGTTGCGGGAGTTCAAGTCCCGCACGACATGACGCATGCGTCGGTTGGCGAGGATATTTACCTCGAAGGGCGAGTTGCAGTTGTCCTCGCCCTGATTGAGGTGCGTGTCGGTAATGACACCGAACGAAAACAGCCGCCGGCCAAGATCATCGCTCACTATTTTTTTCCTGAAACCTTCTATTAGCGGGGTATAGCGTGGAGGACCGTTTCACCCTCGGCGAACGTATTGTCAATAACTGACAGTATCTTCGGATTGACGTTGTGATGGCTTGCTACGAACATCGCGCATTTTCTTAGCTCCGTTCTTTTATCAATTGTTCGCCCCAGGTACTCAAGAACAACGCGCGCAGAGGTTGGTTGGCGATCTGACCGACTAGATGTGCCTGTCACCAGGCCGGATAGGAAGTTCACGTGACTTCGGTGGGTGCGAAATAGAATTTTTAGCGAAAAGCCGTCTCGTTGTAGTGAGTCGTGCTCAGCGATGAATAGTCGATCTGCACTCGTGGTTACTACACCTTCATACTTGTAAATAAATTTCTCGCCATGTGTTGGGTCTTTTAGACGTTCAATCGTTTTACTAAAAATCCGCCCTTGATGTTCGTACACATTCACCAACGACCGAATGACCCAATTGGGCCAACCAAAAGAGTATGAGTAGGAATGATACCAGCCTACGTACTTGCGGAGACTGGGATCGCTCATTGTAACTAAATTCTCCAAGTTCCTTCCGAGCCAATCTGCGCCGCCACCTCGTTTTATTTCCATAAGGTTCAAATCGAAAAATGTTTCGAATTCGGCGGCAGGTAGCATGAGGTCAGATTCACGGACACCAAAAATGCCGCATATTCGCCGCAAGTTGAAACGAGATGGTCGGTAGGTGCCATTTAGGTATCGCCCAAACTGATGGCGATTGATTCCAGTCAGTCGGCAAACCTCCGAAACCGATCGGTGCGCAGTACAGAAAGTCCGTAGATTTCGCGCAAAATCATCAGCCGGTATATGATCTATGGGTTCGTGTTTCATTGTCCATTCTTTCGTCGCTAGGTTTCGAAATTTCGCCAATTGGTTCATTTGGGCTCACTGTCGGACCTCGGGCGCACGAATTATCGAAACAGATGAATTTCTCAATTCATCGAGAGGTTGATCATTATAGTGCATTAAGTGCGTAAGTATGCGTAATTCTGCGACAAACTGCACACTATGCAGCTAGTTTTATCCGCTTATTCTTCTGATGCTAAGATCACTGATCTCAAGTCAGAATACTAATAATCGGGAGGTAATCATGACGACACGCGATCCTGTAGACATGCTGTTATCGGGCCGGATGGACCGGCGCGCGTTTCACCAGATGCTAGGTGGACTGGGTCTCGGTCTCGCCGTCGGGCCGATGATGTCGCGCAGCGCCTGGGCAGCAGAGGAAGAGGCTAACTACTTCACCTGGTCGGGCTATGAAATACCCGAGTTCCATCAGAGCTATCTTAAAAAATACGGCCAATCCCCCACGTCTTCATTATTCGGCGGCAGTTCCGAGGCGTTACAAAAAATTCAAGCCGGATTCAAGACTGACATCGCCCATCCCTGCTCGGACGACATCACAAAGTGGCACGCGGCTGGTGTCATCGCGCCGATCGACACCACCCGGCTGAAGCACTGGAAGGACTATCTCGAGCCCTTAAAGAACCTCGAATCGACGATGACGCCCGCGGGCGAGCATCTTTTCATTCCTTGGGAGTGGGGCACCTCTTCGATCCTCTACCGCACCGACATGGTCGACTTGCAGGGCGAGAAGGACTCCTGGAGCCTGCTGTTCGACGAGCGCTATAAAGGCAAGCTCGCGACCTACAATTCGCCGTATGCCGGTGTGCAGGTCACCGCCCAGGTGCTCGGCTTTACGAACCTCGATTCGTTGAGTGACGAACAGCTAGCGGAAGTCAAGGTGCTGCTGTTAAAGCAACGGGACGTTCTGCGCTTCTACTGGGACAGCCAGTCCGTGGCCCTTCAAGCCATGGCCGCGGGCGAAATCGTCGCCACCTACGCCTGGAATGATGCCATCAAGCCGATGGAGGACCAGGGGATTCCGGTGAAGTACATGAGCCCAAGGAAGGGGCGCGCAACTGGGTCTGCGGCTTCATCCTCACCGATCCCGAGCACCGAGTCGCCAGCGACGAGCGCGTCTACGATTTCCTCGACGCCATGATGTCGCCGGAAACCGGCGTCCCATCTGATCGACGCGCTACAGCTTAGGCGCTTCCAACAGCAAATCCTATGATATGGTCTCGCCCGAGCGTATCGCCGAGGTCGGTCTGAGCAATCCCGAGGAATTCCTCGCGCGTGGCATCCTGCAGCCGATCCCGCCCGAGTTTGACAAGAAGTACGTCGAACTTTGGGAAGACGTAAGACTCGGTTTGTAGGCTGATTGCAATCCTTGCCGGGCGCGCTCATCCCGCGCCCGGCAATCATTTGTAACCTAAGCGGCGGCTCGACAAGCCCGCAGCGTTCACTGCTACCCCACAGCACATTTAATTTGGTGGTCAAACACATGGTTACGGGCGAACGCCTGTTTACCTTCGCCATCGTCGCCGATACCCATGTCACCGAGGCGGAGGCTACGGCTATTGGTGGATACGATGTGGACACCGTAAAGCTGGGCGCGGCACGATCGGCTTATGTGGTCGGCGAGATCAATCGTCTGGCGCCTGACTTCGTCGTTCATCTCGGCGACATCACCCATCCCGAACCGGGCACGCCGGCCTACGAGGATTCGGCAGGACGCTTCCACCAAGTCTACGAAGCGCTCGAATGCCCACTCTATCTGGTGGCCGGGAATCACGATATCGGCGAAAAGGCCTTTATTGGCGAACCCCTGCCCCGTCAGCAGGCGCAGCGTACTGTCAACGATGACATGATCGCTGAGTACGAGAGGCATTTTCAGTCCCAGTATTATTCTTTCGAACACCAAGACTGCCTGTTCGTGATCATAAACGGCATGATCGTCAACTCGGGTCTGGCCTGTGAAGAGCAACAGCGCCGATGGCTCGAAACCCTGCTCGAGGCAAACCCGGGGCGGCGCGTTTTCATGTTTTCACACTACCCGCCCTACCTGTCCCGCAGGGACGAGACCGGTCATTACGACGCCACCGACGAGCCGGGCCGGTCATGGCTGCTGGGGGTATTGGAGCGCCACCGGGTTGAGGCCTTTTTCGCCGGACATGTGCATAACTTCTTCTTCAATCAACATGGCGAGACCAGTTGTTACGTGCTGCCATCGGTCTGTTTTTTGCGTCATGACTATCACGAGTTGTTCCGCGTCGCGCCGGGCATGAAACAGGGACGACACGACAGTGCCAAGCTTGGCTATGCCGTTGTTCAGGTCCATGGCGCAGGACATCTGAATCACATCATCCGTACCCATGGTCGAACCGATGACCCGGTCGGGGAGGCCGGTGACAATCGGCCCGCAACCCCAGCTCTCTGCCACTGGTTCACGGCCTCGCACCGAACTGCAACGGTGTCGGCCTCTTTCTGCGCCAACCCTGGTGCGACAGTGCCGATATACCCACGCCCTGGGGGCTGGACGCCTTCAACCGCAAGCGGGATCCGCAACGACTATCCGCTCCTGGCCCTGTGGGAGATGGGGGTTCGTGACCTGCGGGTACCGCTCGACGATCTTGCCGATGCCGAGACGCGGAGCCGCATGGCCGAACTGATTGCGCTCGGCCATCGCTTCACCGTCTATTCCTATGGACTGCCCAAGGGACCAGCGCGGCAGGCCCTGAGCGATCATGGCCATATTCTGAGCGCCTGGGAAGTCATCGCCCCAACCACAAGCGCACCCGAATTACTCGCTGACATTGCCGCGCTAAAGGGCGATACGACGGTCTTTTTCAACCCCTACCGAGTCGATGTGGGGGCGTTCAGCAGCAGCCATGGCTTGGGACGCTGACGAGCGCGGGCACGGTTGAGGCGCTGCTCGCCCTGGACGGCGCGAGGCAGGCCATCGACGGCATGGTATTCGGCATCGGCTGGCGGGAAGCACCGGTACCGGCTATGATAGCGGCCCGGAACAGCGTCGCCGGACTGGGGGTTAAGGCGGCTATCCATGTGCAGTTCGCACATCGCAAACCCCTGGGCCGGACGATGAGACCGAGCGCCACGACGCCAACCGTATTGCCGAGGCCGTGGTCGGCGCCCTGGCCGAGTGACCATATCGACGGTTTATCTCGACAATTTCACCGGAATCGACCGGGGCTATTACTCAGCGGCGGTCTGGTGGACCGGCTCTACAATCCCCTTGCCGGCGCTCGCATCGTCCGCCATTTACATGCCGCCCTTGCCCGAGGGTTGCGACCTCGGCGACCTGGGATGAAAACGACCATGGCCGGGGCGATTGCCCTGGGATCGCCCCGAGTGGCGTGTTGCTGTTGCCCACGTCCGATTGCGACCCGGCGGTCCCTGCCCGGCGCACCACCTCGCGGTGCGGGCCGATGGATCGATCTGACCAGCGGCGAAGCGCCGCCCTCCCGCCTTGCCGGCCCCACCCTGGTCATCCCGAATTAGACAGGAATGCGCCCTTGAACACCAAAGATACCGAACATTATCCGGGAGCCCATTGGCAACGAGCCGTAGTTTCGGACCAGCTCCAAGAGGCCAAGGCTGGCGTAATGGCTGTCCTTGCAGCTCCATATGTTGAGCCCAATGGAAACGTGATTGCGCCTCCGGCGGACGGCGTTGTGCGCCGAAAAATCGAGGTTTTATCATGACTGATCGTGTAGCCCCCGCCCCCGTGGTAATTGCTCACGCCCCGCGAGGACCCATTGTCTGGTTCCGCCGGGCCTTAATGCGCAGTGAAGCCTTGAGCGGCTATACGATGTTGTCGCCAACCTTGTTATTGCTGATTCTGGTTATGGCGCTGCCCATCGGCATGCTGGTGGTGTTCAGCTTCTGGACCCAAAACTATGTCGATATCGACAAAACTTTCACGCTTGCCAATCATCTCAAATTCTTCGAGCGATCGGCCTATTCATACCTGCTGGGTAAATCCGTGTTGATATCCAGTACGGTGACGCTGTTGACGGTTTTGCTAGCCTATCCCATGGCCTATTTCATCGCCTTCAGGGTAACCAAACACAAGCTGATCTGGCTGATTCTCATCACCGTGCCGTTCTGGACCAGCTACCTGCTGCGGGTTTTCGCCTGGAAAGTCATCCTGGGCCACAACGGCGTCATCAATTCTGGCCTGATCGAGCTTGGCCTGATCGCCGAGCCTCTTGCATTCCTGCTCTACAACCCCTTCGCCGTGGTCCTCACACTGGCCCATGCATGGGCTGCCTTCGCGATTTTGCCGATTTATGTGTCTTTGGAAAAAATCGACCGCTCCCTGCTCGAGGCAGCAACCGATCTCGGCGATGGTCGGATCAAGCGTTTCATCAGGATCACGCTGCCGCTGTCCATGCCCGGCCTGATCGCCGCCAGCATGCTGGTGTTCATCCCCACGGTCGGCGATTACGTGACGCCGAATCTGGTCGGCGGTACCTCCGGCATCATGATTGGCAATGTCATCCAATCCCTGTTCGGAAGGGGAAACAACATGCCGTTCGGCGCGGCGCTGTCGATCATCACGATGATGACCATCACTGTGATGATCTGCCTGTTCCTGTGGGGAACCCGAAGCTTCAGGAGGCGCGTAGCATGAGTTCTGTTGCCTCTAAGCAGGGGTCGCGTTTCGGCGCTCTCGGCGTTTACGCGGTCCTCTACCTCGCCTTCGTCTATATCCCGGTGATGTTCCTGCCGTTGTTTTCGTTCAACGATTCGATCTATATCGCCTTCCCGCTCCAGGGGTTCACCCTCGAGTGGTATGAGCAGATGGCGAACAGCGATGGTCTCATTGACGCGCTCTACAACAGCATCAAGTTGGGCTGCGTGGTGGCGGTTTTAGCGACCATCCTGGGCACCTTCGCGGCAAAAGCGGTCACCCGCTACAAGATGCCGGGCCGCGGACCGGTGATCACCTTCATCATGCTTCCCCTGGTCATCCCCGGAATCATCCTGGGCATCGCGCTGCTAGTCATCGCCAATATGAGCGGTGTGGCTTTGTCGCTTTACACCATCGGCCTGGGCCATCTGATGGTCAGTACGCCGTTCGCCATGTTAGTCATGGTGTCGCGCCTTGAGGGCTTCGACAAGAATCTTGAAGAGGCATCCAAGGACCTCGGAGACAGCCCCTGGGCAACCTTCTGGCGGGTCACCTTCCCGCTCGCCCTGCCGGGCATTATCGCCAGCCTGTTGCTGTCGTTCACGATTTCATTTGACGAGTTCATTCTCGCCTTCTTCCTCTCCGGCAACGAGACGACGCTGCCGGTCTACATCTGGGGCCAGCTTCGATTCCCCACGAAACTGCCTACCGTGTTAGCGCTCGGCGCCTGTATCCTGATGGTTTCCTTCGTTGTGGTTACCTTTGCCGAATGGTACAGGCGGCGCGGGGTGCAACTAAAAACAAATTCTGGAGTTTAATTCACGTGTCAGACGAATCATTTATTTCAATTCAGGAAGTGAGCAAGCATTTCGGTGACGTGCATGCCGTGGATCGTGTCAGCATCGATATTACCCGCGGCGAGTTCTTCTCGCTGCTCGGCCCATCGGGTTGCGGCAAAACCACCCTGTTGCGCTTGCTTGCCGGCCTTGAGTTCCCGACCACGGGAGAAATTTATATCGATGGTCAGGCCATGTCATCGGTTCCGGCAAACCACCGCCCGGTGAATATGGTGTTCCAGAGTTACGCCATTTTCCCGCACCTGAACGTAAAACAGAACATCGGTTATTCCCTGGTCCAGGACAAACTTCCAAAAGCAGAGTTCGATGCCAAAGTCGGTGAGATGCTGGATCTCATCAAGCTACCCGGCTACGAAGACCGGGCCTCGCATGAACTTTCAGGTGGCGAGCGTCAGCGTGTTGCCCTGGCGCGCGCGCTGATCCGGCGGCCCAAGGTGCTGTTACTGGACGAGCCGCTGGGCGCACTCGACAAGAAGTTGCGCGAGAAGATGCAACTTGAACTGCGGGCGTTGCAGCGCTCGGTCGGAATTACCTTCGTTTTCGTGACCCATGACCAGGAAGAGGCCCTGACCATGTCCGATCGCGTCGCCGTCATGTCCAAGGGCCGATATCTACAAATCGATGCCCCGACCAAACTCTACGAGGCACCGCAAAATCGCGAGGTGGCGGACTTTATCGGCACGATGAATTTCTTCGACGCCCGCGTGCAGGCGGTCCGGGAGGGCGAAGTCGAGATCAATGCCGGCCCCCTGGGAAACCGGACTGTTCTGCCCAGGTCCTTGACCTTTTCCGTCGGTGAGAAAGCCCTGGCGGCCATTCGCCCGGAAAAAATCAGGCTTTCCAGCCAGAGACCGACGGAGGGAATTTCCGTGGAGGGCATCCTGGACACCGCCGCCTATCTGGGCGACCGAAGCCATTATTACGTTCGAATCGAGGGAGTCGATACACCTGTCGCCGTCTCGACCCAGAACGTGGATGAGGATCAAGTTTCCGGTGAAAGCCGCCAGGGCAAAGTTTGGCTGAGTTGGTCGAACAAATCTATTGTGCTCTTGAACGCAGATTGATCGACCTTTCTCACTTTGGCAAGACCACTGGCCATGAAACTACGCAGCCTATCGATTGTGATTGCCTTCCTTGCGATTGGGGCAGGGGGAAGATTCGCCTGCGATGCCTACCGGGAGCATGAGCGCCAGGAAAGACTGGAAGTGACGGGCCCTGTCTGGGGGAGTGTTCACCAGGGTATTTCCCCAGGACCAAAGAAACACAATGACGCAGAGAGCGGTTCACGGTGCCTACCATAGCGTCACAGCAAGAACAAAATCTACTGTTTTCCGACAATGAGTTAAGTCATACGAAAGGTGCAACAGAATTGTTCAATACCAATATCCTATCTCGCAGATCGGTCCTAACAGGCCTGCTCGCCACAGCAACCTTACCCGCCTGGGCGCAGACGATGCCCACGAATCCGGATGTGGTGATTATTGGCGCAGGCTCGGCTGGCCTTTCGGCGGCTCGCACGTTGATTGCCCAGGGTAATTCCGTTGTCATCGTCGAAGGTGCCGATCGCATCGGCGGTCGTGCCTATACAGAAAGCGATACATTTGGCGTGCCGTTCGACCATGGCTGCTTCAACGTCATGGGCCCCAAGAAATTCGCGTACCTGGATATGGCGAAGGAATGGGACTTTGACTTGCTCTATATGAAAGGTGCGGGTGAGACCGTGTACGTTGGCGACCGCAAGGCGACTAAGGCTGAAAACGGACAGTATGATGTGGCATGGGGTACAATGAGAGCCGCCCTTAATAAGGCTGGCAGAGCCGGACTGGACGTCTCTGCGGCATCGGTAATGCCCGACGATTTTGGCGATATGATGTTCGCCGGCCTCAGCCAGACCTGGACGGGGCCCATGGACTTCGCGGTCGATTTCGAAGACCTGAATATCCAGGATTGGTGGCAATACGGCGATATCCCGTCCCGATATATGATCAAGGAAGGTTACGGCACGTTAGTCGCGCGTTCGGGCGAAGGTCTGCCGGTCAAGCTCAATACACCAGCCACCCGTGTGGACTGGAGCGGCGATGGTGTCGCGGTAGAAACACCCGCAGGCACCATTCGGGCAAAAGCCTGTATCGTCACCGTCTCACCCGGTGTTCTGAGTGCTGGATCCATTCGTTTCACCCCGGAACTGCCCGATTGGAAACAGCAGGCCATCGGCAACCTTCCCATGGACCTGTTGGCAAAGATCACCCTGCAATTTGACGGCGAACGTTTCGGCTTTCGCAAGAACCAGTGGCTATCCTATGTGGTTCCCAATGACATGCCGGCAGAGGCTTGTTACTTCCTGACCTGGCCCTTTGACTTCGACCATATGATCGGTTGGATTGGGGGTCAATTTGGCTGGGAGATGTCCGCCGCAGGCCCAGACGCCGCTGTCGATTTCGCGCTTGAAGAGGTCGTGAAAATGGTTGGCAGCGATGCGCGCAAGCATTTCGTCAAGGGTTACCTGACGGGCTGGGCCGATAACCCGTGGACGCTCGGTGCCTATGCTGCCGCCATGCCCGGCCATTATGGGGCACGTGCCGATCTAGCAAAACCGATTGCCGAACGGCTGTTCTTCGCCGGTGAAGCGGTTGCCGGCCCCTATAAAATGCTTTGTAGCGGTGCCTACATGAGTGGCGAGGTCGTCGCAAACGATGTTGCTGCGGTCATTGGATAGTCTTGGTATTGAAACTGAACACGCCTTTGAAGCACTGTGATTGTTACTCGTTTTACGCTGCACCAGATTGAAATCAGGAGACACATGAGTGAATAACGATAATGACCACCCGCTGTTCAGCTTTGCCATCGTCGCAGATACACACCTTACCAAGAAGGAAAACCTGTCCTTCGAAGGCAGTGATGCTTACGGCAGCAAGCTTGCAGCCATGTATGATAATCTGATTGCTCGCGTGAATGCCATGAATCCTGCATTTGTCGTTCATCTGGGCGACATTACAGATCCTGTACCGGTATCTCCCGAATTCGCTGACTCGGCGCAGGCTTTCCATAAAGCCTCGGACATTTTCGATATGCCCTACTACCTGGTGCCCGGCAATCACGACATCGGTGAAAAAATTCACCCGGCCCTGCCAAAAATTAATGACAAGGTTTCCATAACCAAACGCGCCATCGAACAGTACGAGCAACACTTCGGCCGGCAACGATACAGCTTTGATCACGAAGGCTGCCTGTTTCTGGTGATCAACACCATGCTACTCAACTCAAAGCTTGAGGCAGAGCAGGAACAATGGGACTGGCTGGAAACGACGCTGCACGACAACGCCGGAAAACGGGTGTTCGTATTTGCCCACTATCCGCTTTATCTGTCCGCAAGGGATGAACCCGACTTTTACGACAACATTGATGAGCCGGCGCGGACCCGCCTCATTGAGCTGCTGGAACACTACAAGGTTGAAGGTTACTACGCCGGGCACGTTCACAATTTCTTCTACAACTACCTTAACGGCATGCACCAGTTCGTGCTCCCGTCGACGGGCATCATTCGCACCGATTACATGGAGCTTTTCCGCACCACGCCAACGCGTAAAATGGGTAGCTTCGACCCGGCGAAGCTCGGGTTCTTCTGGGTCGACGTGTATCCCGACAGGCATGTGCCACACATGATCCGTGCCAGCGATGAACAGCCCTATCGCACCCATTCATGGAATAGCACCGGCTCATCAGTCACCCTGGATTTACGCATGCCCTGGTGCGATGAAGTGGATATTCCATCGGCGTGGGGGGTAGAGATTTTTGAACGCAAACACGTGCGCAATGACTATCCGATTGCCGCCCTTTGGGAGATGGGGGTTACGGATTTGAGAATCCCCATTTCCGACCTTCTTAGCCCGCGGGTCTCAAGCCGGGTGAAACAGCTGTCGGCGCTCGGACATCGGTTCACCGTCGTCATGTTTGGCCCGCCGAACGAAGCGCGCCGTGCCGCACTCGCTGACCATTCGGCAGGCATCAAGGCGATTGAGGTAGTCGCCCTGTTCGAGCAGTGGCAGGAATTCGCCGCGCCGTTGAATGAGCTGCGCCAGGGATCGGACTTTGAAGTATACCTGCATGCCGTTCGCCCCGAAGTCGAAGGGTGGACCACGCATCATGGCATGCACGCAGACCTGACGGATGAAGTGGATTGGGTGCTGATCCAATCCGACCTGACGGATGCCGTCGATGGGTTCGTGTTCGGTATCAGGCGCGATATGTCGCCTATTGACGGGTATGCGGCTGTACGGCAATGCCTTTCCAGCACGAACTACAAAGCCCTGCTGCATGTGCCGTGCGTCGACATGTTCTGGGTCGCGGCGTCCAACGATGAAGTAGCCGAGAAAGACGAACTTGCCCGTGTGGCCGAGGCTACCTTGCTGGCGCGGGCAAACCCGGATATGTCGATCGTTATCGATAATTTTGTCGAACTGGATCGCGGTTACTGCAGTTGCTGGGGTCTGGTAGACAGGCTGTACAACCCGAAGGATGGTAGCCGGGTCGTAACGATCCTGAATACTCTGCTGCCACAACGGCTCCAGATCCTGACAAGTCAGGAGACCACTGGTGGCCGCGTACTCTCTGCCGAGTGCGGTGACGGTATGGCTTTGTTGATTTCGCCGCACAGTTCCCCGGCGGCAAATGAGTTAAATGACCATTTCCCCGACGAGATAGCCAACAAGCAAGGCACGTTGATCGGTCTCGTTAATGGGAAGGAGATGGGCACGAATCTTCGCGAGGTGATCGCAAAACGGGCCGGGGCAGAAACAACACAGTCACCAGCACTACTCCTTCTCAACGATTAATGGAATTCGAAAATGTTTCAATCTGGGAATAAAGCGAACACCATAACTCGATTTGCTTCACGTTAACGACCCAAGAGGAAGACTTCATATGCGCCCAACACTCTACGGTAACCGCCATGCCGTCTCCGCCGGTCATTATCTTGCCGCTGCTGCCGGGAATGCGATTCTGGACGCAGGTGGAAACGCCATCGATGCCGGTTGCTGTGCCGGCATGGCGCTCGCTGTCCTGCACCCAGACGAAGTAAATTTTGCCGGTGTCGCGCCAATCATAATCCGGACGGCAGATGGCAAGGTTGTCACGATCGCGGGCCTGGGACACTGGCCCATGTCGATACCGGCCGATGTTTTCATGCGTGAGCATGGTGGTGAGCTGCCCTACGGAGTGCTGCGGACTGTTGTGCCGGCGGCGCCGGACGCCTGGATTGCGGCGCTCCGCGACTATGGAACGATGACATTTGGCGATGTGGCGGCGGCGGCGATCGTGTTCGCACGCGAAGGCTTTTCGGTATTTCAGTTTCTTGCCTCGGCGTTCGAGCATAACGCGGAGTACTTCCGCCGCTGGCCCGCCAGTGCGGCACTCTTTCTCCCCAACGACAGGCCGCCGCGCCTTGGTGAACGTTTCGTACAGACCGATCTGGCAGCAACAATTCAGTTCATGGTCGATGAGGAGCAGGCGGCTTCTCATCTCGGACGTGAAGCGGGGCTGGAAGCGGCCCGGGCGGCATTTTATATCGGCGACATTGCCGAGCGCATCGTTGCGCACATGGAGAGCGAAGGCGGTTATCTTTCGCGTGATGATCTCGCCAATTTCCGCAGTAAAATCGGACCGGCCGTACAGGGGCGCTGGCGCGATTTCGAGCTTTTCACCTGCGGGCCATGGTGCCAGGGACCAACCTTGATTCAATCGCTGCTCATGATCGAAAAGGCTGGCCTGGACGGGTTGAAGCAGAACAGCGCAGACTATCTCCATCTGCTGATTGAAGTCATAAAATGTGTCTTTGCGGACCGTGAATATTACAATGGCGACCCGGATTTCGTCGACGTTCCGCTTGAGCGACTGCATAGCGAGGCCAATATCAATGAATGGCTCAAGCAGATTGATCCGAAACAGGCTCTGCCGGACATGCCGACACCTATCTGCGTCAACATGCCTTTTCAATACCCGGCTACCGAAGGCCTGCCGATACGTGATCCCGACACGTCCTATCTTTGTGCGGTCGACAAATGGGGCAATGCGTTCTCGGCGACGCCTTCGGATGGGATGTGGCGCTCCCCGGTTGTTCCTGGGCTTGGTCTTATTCCGTCGCCACGAGGCACCCAGTCACGGCCCGACCCGAACGACCCCAGCGGCGTAGGTCCGGGCCGACGGCCCCGCCTCACCCCCAACCCGGCAATTGCGCGGCGCGATGACGGCACCGTCGTCCCATTCGGCGCCCCCGGCGGCGATGCGCAGGTGCAATCCATGCTTCAGGTCTTTCTCAATGTTTTCCATTTCGCATGGATGTTCAGGAAGCCATCGACGCACCGCGCATGACCTCACACAGCTTCCCGTCTTCCTTCTCCCCCTTTGGACATTATCCCGCGGTGGTAAGCCTGGAAGGACGCATTGACGAAGCGGTGCGTCAGGAACTGGAGCACCGGGGGCACCGCCTGGACATTTATCCTGACTACACCAGGAATTCCGCCGCGGTCGAGATGATCGTCGCTGAGCCGGCGCCGGGGTTCCTGCGCGCCGGGGCTGACCCACGCCAGCCGGCATACGCAATCGTACGGTAGAGGATTATGGCGCGAGAGACACGCAACTGATGTGCCCTACCCGTTCTGTCAAACCAGGGCCCGCCCATGACACGTGATTCCCGCTACGACATCCTGTTCGAGCCAGTAAAAATCGGGCCAGTCACGGCCAAGAACCGTTCCTTCCAGGTTCCCCACTGCAACGGCATGGGCAGCAGCCTCCCCAGCTCCATGGCCACAATGCGCGGGATGAAGGCGGAAGGCGGCTGGGCTGTTGTCTGCACCGAAGAAACAGAAATTCACCCGACCAGCGACATCTCGCCGATCATCGAGGGACGGCTGTGGAACGACGATGACATCCCGGTTTACACCCGGATGAACGAACTGGTCCACCTCCACGGCGCCCTGGCCGGCATTCAGTTGACCCACACCGGCCACCGGGACCCCTGCCTCTACAGCCGCGAAGTGCCGATGTCGGTGTCGGCCTTGCCGATCGCAGTTGGCTATCCGATCCAGGCCCGGGCCATGGATAAGGCCGACATCCGCGATTACCGCCGTTGGCACCGCAACGCGGCGCTGCGCGCCAAGCGGGCGGGGTTCGACATCATCTACGTCTACAGCCGGGCGGCGGCGTCTATGACCGGACTTTTTCTGTCGCGGCGGCTCAACAAACGTAACGACGAGTACGGCGGTTGCCTGGAAAACCGCGCCCGCCTGTTGCGCGAGGTGCTGGAAGACACCAAGGAAGCGGTCGGCGACACCTGCGCCGTGGCCATTCGCCACACAGTCGACGATCCGGTGGGACCCGACGGGGGTTACGATCCGGAGGAAGCCCGCGACATTATCGAAATGTTGGCCGACATCCCCGACCTGTGGGACGTCAACATGAAGGAGTGGCGGCGCGATTCGATGCCCTCGCGGTTCGGTCCCGAGGGCTCCCAGGAAGGCCTCGTCTCTTTCGTTAAGGAGGCCACCGGAAAACCGGTGGTCGGAGTCGGGAGGTTCACCTCGCCCGACACCATGGTGTCCCAGATCAGGCGCGGTGTCCTCGACCTGATCGGCGCCGCCAGACCCTCCATCGCCGACCCCTTCCTGCCCAAGAAGATCGAGGAAGGGCGGATCGAAGATATTCGCGAATGCATCGGCTGCAACATCTGCGTCTCGGCCGACTCCATGATTGTTCCCATGCGCTGCACCCAGAACCCGACGATGGGTGAGGAATGGCGCAAGGGCTGGCATCCGGAACGAATTCCCGAACGGGAGAGCGATGATACGGTGCTCGTCGTTGGCGCCGGGCCGGCCGGGCTGGAATGCACCCGGGCCCTCGGCCAGCGGGGCTACCAGGTGACCCTGGCCGAGTCCCGCCAAGAACTCGGCGGCCGGGTCGCGGACGAGTGCCGACTGCCGGGTTTGGCGGAATGGGGGCGGGTCCGCGACTACAGGGTCGAACAGATCAATCGGATGCCTAACGTCGAAGTCTATCTGGACAGCCGGTTGGGCGCCGATCATGTCCGCGAATTCGGCTTCGCCCGGGTGGTCCTGGCTACGGGTTCGTTCTGGCGGCGTGACGGCGTCGGGCGGTGGCGCGACGAACCGCTTGGCATCTCCGGAAACGCGGCGGTCTTCACCCCGGACGATATCCACGCCGGCAAATCCCCCACCGGCCCGGTCATCGTCTACGACGACGATCACTACTACCTTGGCGGCGTGATTGCCG
>PVMK01128706.1_pt1 | contig 17163 bp, 9 predicted proteins | sample 1853481 | NCBI WGS metagenome assembly PVMK01 (sample SAMN08533507, study PRJNA380276) | Marine sediment metagenome, whole genome shotgun sequencing project.
TTACACTTCGCCAAAGTTTGGCGTAATGATTAAGCAGAGCGAAACGTTACCTTCAATAGGCTGTCAAAATCCCACCTTTATTTCATGTTAATGGTTTATCCAGTGCTGATACATTCTAATAAAACCATTATTTTATATTTTATTCTTGACAAATAAATTTTCCATGTTAATATAAACAATCCTTTATGGCTGAAGGATAAAGTTTAACTAAAAAATAACAATGTTTTACTAGGGGGACGTGGTGAACTTATTCAATCCTATTATACTCAGAGCTATATCCTGTATTCTTTTATTCTTTTTTACCTGGACTTTTGGTGGTCTATTTGATATTGCTTATGCGGTTAAAGTCAGTGAGTCAGCAGGCAGCGGTCAGCGAGTCAGCAAAAGAAGAAAGAGAAAAGGCCTGAGGAGATATTTTCTATATCCCTCGATAAAATTGAACAGATTCTGCTCGATACTTCAACTGATATTGATACAAAAAAGAGCAAGCTAAGAGCAAAAAGAAAAGAGATAGATCAATTTGATATTGCAATCTCGAATCGATTTAGTAAAACAGAAGATAAGTTGATCAGAGATGGCCTGCCCGAAAGGATACTGAAGAGACATCAATACGTTAAAGATAAGATTTATAACAATCTAAGTGAGTTAAGAAGAAATCTTGATGCTATTGATAATGCAGTTAATGAGTGTGATCTGAATCTGGAAATTGAGAGCAATAACTCATCTCAATAAATTAAAGTCTCCCAGAAAGCAGCAGCCTATTGATCCCAATAAACTTCCTCACAGGACATCAGAACCTGTGTTTAAAGAACCAAGGACAAAGCCGGAAGAATTTGGGAATAATCAAATAGCGTATAGCGATCAGGAAGATAGCGATCAACGATCAGCTGTCAGCAATCAGCTGTTCTCCCCTTTAGAAAAGGGGGGCGAGGGGGGATTTGAACCCGAAGTAATCCTTGTTGCGTCAAACGGACCTCTTGACGGCTTATTATCTCAGGACACCAAATACCTTGACTCTCCCTCTCCCCTGGCGGGAGAGGGTTGGGTCGGAATCGACTCGCACCGAGGTGAGGGGGATCCTTTTACATCCAATCGTCCGAACTTTCATACTGATGAGACAAAACTCTCAGACTACCTCCTTCTTGCTCAAGCCTCAAATCCTCCAACAGCCGCTGATCTTGCAGAGACAATAGAAATTCAGCTTACACCGGCAATAACATCAAAGGCAGCAGAACTGGGGAATGATCCGGTAAAGATTTACAACTGGGTACGTAATAACATCGAGTTTGTACCAACCTATGGATCGATTCAGGGAGCGGACTACTGTCTCCAGACAAAGCTCTGTAATGCCTTTGATACATCAAGTCTTTTAATCTCTTTGCTTCGTGCCTCAGACATTCCTGCTAAATATGTAGAAGGGACTGTAGAGATCCCGATTGAGAAAATGATGAACTGGCTTGGAGGATTTACAGATTCATATGAAGCGATGAGCCTTCTTGCATCAGGCGGCATTCCTACAATTGGAATGACAATTGGTGGAAAAATCAAGTATGTAAGAATTGAACATGTATGGGTGGAGGCATGGATTGACTACATTCCTTCAAGAGGAGCAAGACACACTGAAGGTGACACATGGATACCCCTTGATGCAAGCTTTAAACAGTATAACTACACACAGGGAATAGATATCCAAACGGCAGTCCCATTTGATACACAGACTTTTATTGATCAGATACAGGCGACAGCTACTATTAATGAGACTGAAGGTTATGTGACCAGTGTTGATTCTCTAATTATCAACCAGACAATGACTGATTATCAAACACAGGTGGAAGACTATATTACTCAGAATTATCCCGATGCTACTGTCGGTGATGTCCTTGGCACAAAAGACATTCTCCCCCACGAGTTTACTTATCTGCTGGGGACATTGCCGTACAGGACTATCGTCAGAGGAACGAGCTATGCAGATATTCCTGACATTTTAAGGCATAAGATACGTTTCAGTGTTGTAAAGGATCTGATGGATGAGTTATCAGGCACGCCTATCGATATCACAAAGAGTCTTCCTGAGCTTGCTGGAAAGAAAATAACTTTAAGTTATTACCCTGCTACTCAGGACGATGAAGCTGTAATTAATTCTTACCTGCCAACTCCTCATGCTGACGGTACCTCTATAGATCCTAGTGAACTGCCCGCATCACTTGATGCATACTTGATCAATTTAAAACCTGAACTGAAAATAGATGGTGTTACTGTTGCAACAGGCTCACAGGTTGGCATGGGCGCTACTGCAGAATTTAAAATGACATTTTCAGGTCCTAATGTGAGTGATGATCTGATTAAGAATACTATTGAAGCAGGGGAATATATAGGCATTGGTCTTGATCTTTCAAGAATATCACAGGAACAGATGACTTCCATTAAAACAAAGCTTGAAGACACAAAGCTGAAACTGGAGGCACATGACTTTACCAATCTTAAAAAGGACGATATACTTGGTGATCTGCTATATACAACAGCAGTCTCTTATTACGCGAAGCTTGATGTCATGGACCATGTACAGGCTAGGACTATGGGGGTATCAGCAACCAGACTTCCGTCAGAGGCACTGTTTTCATACGAAATAAAGGTATCCAAATTCATGGGTGCTCCTTTGTCTGTAAGTGCCGGGGGACTTGCTATGGATGTGGACAGGGCCATGGTGCTCGTTAAGGCATTTGATGCTGATCATGAGAAGCCGAGGCAGTTTATGCTTTCTTCGGGTATGAATATGTCAGCATTAGAGCATTCAGTGCCTGAGCAGCTGTTCTCAACTCCAACTGATCAGGCTCATGGAATAAGCTCGGTTAAAGCGTTGAAGATAGCCAACGATCAGGGGATACCAATCTATACAATCGACCAGACAAATTTCGCGACTATTATTCCACAGCTTCAAATGGATGCAGGTACTATCTCTGACATTCAGAACGCAGTTAATGCTGGCAAGACTGTAACAGTTTCTCAAAGTGATATAACCTTCAACGACTGGACAGGAGTTGGGTATATCATTATTGATCCTGATACAGGCGCCGGGGCTTATATGATAAGTGGGGGGACGAATGGGGCGTGGCTATTAGCAGCAATAGTATTTATTTTATTACTTCACGCCGTAGCATTAATTTTTACAGCAGCATTGGGTGGACCATTTATTCTGGGCATTTTTGGAGCTGTTATTGGCGGGACGGGAGTAGGATTGGTACTTTATGAGATATTTGGGGCTGATAATCCTATATATAACTTAATTAATCATATACTTCAAACCATAATTGGAGCTATATTAATTGGTGCGTTCCCGTTCTTATTACCATTTATTTCTCTTACAACGTTTGTAATTCTGTTTATAGCTTTATATATATCATTTAGATTACCTTATAACGACCCTTTTTAAAGTAGGGAGAAATATGAATCAATTTACGACTAAAATATTTGCTGAGATATTAATAGGTATATACATACTTACTTTATATCTTAATTCTAAATTTAAGAGTTTTATTTTAATATCTGGGTTATTTTTTTTAGGAGCAGTTTTAGATTATTTCACCCCAAATGATTTTAAATTACAAATGCTCATATCTGGATTACCAATATTAATTGTGGCTGTATTGGGAATATTAGAAGCCAAGAAGTTTGAAAAAGAAGGTAAAGCATCACAAGTAATGCAGTTTAAGAAAATAAACATAGTAATTGGAATAATCCTTTTTAGCATCTATTTGCTATCAAGAATATTTTATTTTGATATGTTACACAACTAAACCACATTTGCTCTTTGACAACTTTATTTCATCGATACTTTTGCTCATTGCCTTAATAATTGCACTATTTCTACTTTACAACGATTTAGGAAATGTAAAAATAAGAAAGAGACGTTATGAATACTATTTCGTCTAATATGATTGCTCTTCTATTAATAGGAGTTTATTTGTTTTATCTTTATTTTAATTCTACATATAAAAGTTATATTGGGCTTTCCGTGCTGTGTTTTGTATTTGTTGCATCACGGTTAATTTTCCCAGACCAATATGGGAAACAATGGTTCATCATTGCTGTTCCGTTATTGGTTGTGACTATTATTTCAATAATAGAAGCTCAAAGATTTCAAGAACAAGGAAAGAATATATTTCAACCCACAAAGAAAAACATATTTTGTGGGCTAATATTATTTGTTATATATATTTTGTTGAAAATATTTTATTTTGATAATTGAAGTAATTAATTCATTTACCAAACATATATATTATCAAAATAATTTCAGGTCACATTAATTTAAAATCTAATTAACTTTACAAAAACAAGCATTGCTAGGGGGCATGGCTGATATTATGAAAAAACTATCTGGGCTCTTTGTATTATTAATCTTCAGTATCATTTCTTCAATTTCATTTGCTCAAACGACCGAAATAACTGACGGTCTCAATTATCTAACAAGCACTCAAAATGTAGATGGCTCATGGAGTGATGCTGCTTCAAGCACAGAGGTGTTACCAGGCACTGTTGCGGTCCTTGAAACAATGCATGAGTTAGGAGAGGTTTCATCTCAAAACTATCTGAATGGTGTGACCTGGCTTCAGAATCAGACTCTGGATACAACTGACTATCTCTCTGAAAGAATCCATGCGCTATCAGCAGCAGGTGCAGACGAATTGACACTGCTTGTATATCTTGACAGCATATATGCTGATGCATGGGGAGGATACGCAGACTATGATGCAAATAATCTTGATACAGCTCTTGCAATACAAGCATTGCATAAGATCAATTTTACTGACCTGGACACAATCGGGTTTGCACTTTCCTATCTAATCGATAATCAAAACATTGACGGTGGATTTGGCTTTTATTCCGGGGATGATAGTAATGTTTTCATGACTGCTACCGTACTGAAAACATTCAGTTTATTTAAAAATACTTTCCTGCTTCAGTCCGAAATCGACGATGCAGCAGCTTATTTATTATATCAACAAAACCCTGACGGAGGTTTTGGATCAGGTGTATCAACAGTATATGAAACAGCACTGGCAACAATGGCGTTAATCGAGTCAGGGCAAGGCAACGCCTTGCCCCTACAAAGTACAATTACCTACATTCAAACAAATCAGCAACCTGACGGGTCCTGGGATAATGACCCTTATTCAACAGCTCTGGCTCTCAGAGCACTGTTAAAGGTAAAACCAAATCTTTCTATCTCACAGTCTGATATAGCTTTTTCAAATTCTGTCCCCACTATTGGGGAAACAGTCTCTATAACAGCTACCATTTATAACAATGGACTCTTAAATGCTGACAGTGTCTTTGTCCGTTTCTATAACGGAGATCCTTCTCTCGGAGGATTATTGATTGGTGAAGAGACAATCGTACAGGTGCCTTCTTCAGGGAGCGCCCCGGCAAGTATTAACTGGGTTCCTTCAGAATATTCCAACACTCAGATTTTCATTGCAGTTGATCCTTTGAATGCAATAGACGAACTTAATGAGACTGATAATATTGCACATAATAATATCTATGTAGGAACCGGCCCTAATCTCATTGTATCGAGCATAATCTTTACACCGGAAGTGGCTATTATCGATCAACTTGTGGACACAACATTCACTATAACCAATATTGGCGAGACTCCCGTTACCAATGCATTCGTGGAGTATTACCGTGCTGAGGCACCAGGAGAAGATCTTTTTCTGATTAATCCCGAAGACTACGTCAAGATTGGAGAGAACACAATTCCGGAGTTATTGCCTGGTGAGAATGTTCCGGTTACTCTACAGAGTACTTTTACACAGGGTTTCCATAATATAAAAGCAATAATTGATCCGCTCAATGGCATATCTGAAACCGATGAATCTGACAATGAGTCGAACAGTTGGATTACCTCTCTACCTGAACAGACTGACCTTATAATAAACAGCACTCTTGTCATATCTCCTAAAAATCCAAAAGCAAATGATGACATTACCATATTTGCTCAGGCACATAATCTTGGAAGCATTGCAGCTTATGCAGTCTCAGCAGCTATATTTGACGGAGACCCAAATGCAGGAGGATTTAAGTTGGGAGAGCAGACTATTGATATGCGGCCTATTGACTACCAGCAGTTAGAATTCCATGTAACTCTTACCCAGGGAGTGCATGACCTTTATCTCGTTCTTGACCCTGCAAATGCTTTTATTGAAGCAGATGAGACAAATAATCAGGCTGTAAAAAGTGTGACAGTAGATATGGCAAGCAATGTGGACTTTTCCATTTCAACAAGTGACATTATTTTTGATCCTGTTCAACCATTGCCCGGTGACACAATCACTATAACAGCAACGATTCATAACCTTGGAGTTCAGTCAGAGACCGCTTCAGTAAGCTTTTACAATGCCAATCCATCTTACGGTGGCACAAAGATTCAGGACACAATAGTTACTGTGAACGGAAACGGAACAACAGATACCAATATCAACTATATAGTAGACGGTAAGCCAACAACCATATTTGTAGTTATTGATGAAGATGACACCATCTATGAACAAAAAGAAGATAACAATAAGGCATTTAAAAAACTTTCAATAGGAATGCCAGACCTGATGGTAAGGGATAAAGACATTAAGATTAATAAAATGTCTGATGGGTCAATATATATTTCACCTCTGATAAGAAATATGGGTGGAATTGATGCAGTCAATGTTGCAGTCTCAATATACAATGGAGATCCTGTTTCTGGTGGAACTTTAATATCGAACCAGACAATAGCATTAATCAGTGCTGGTTCAGGCCACAGGATTAACGTTCCTTATAGCCTGTTGCAGGGCAGAAATGATTTATATGTAGTAGCTGACCCGGATGATTTATTGTTGGAAATCACTGAACTGAACAATACAGGATTCAAGGTTCTATTTGGTACTGATCCAAACGGCCCGGACATAACTGTAACAAATATTGATTCTACAGGCATTACAACAGATATCCAGATGCTTACCGTAAACGGTTCTCTGCTTGTGGATCTGGAAAACACAAGTATTGTTGATATAACAATACCGTTCACTCTTACAGCTTATGAAGACCTGAATAAGAATTCATTCTTTGATGACGGAATTGACAATAAGTTGGGAGAAACTGCGTATAGTAACGGATTGCCTGCATCTTCAGTGAACAGCATTTCAATAAATATATCGGGACAGGTAAATTTCAGGGATAACCACATTCATGTCATGGCGGACAGCGGTGATGCAGTCTTCGAAAAAAATGAAGAGAATAACAACAGGCATCATAAAGAAGACTGCAAGATCACCCCTGAACCTGTTGAAAATTCTGACGTTGTAGAGAAATGGGCCTGGATGGGAAGTGATTTTGAGCCGACAAGCAACATGGTGCGCATGGCACCAGTCATTGCAAATATGAGCGATGACAACGGCGACGGAGTTATTGATGAAGACGACATCCCGGACATTATATTTGTATCGCAAGGTTCTATGGTCACATCGCAGGGGATATTGAGAGTCATAAGCGGCAGAGATGGTGAAGAAATCTGGAGTGCAACGCATCCCGATGGAATAAAAAGTTTCATTATGTCAATCGCTGTCGGTGATATTGATAATAACGGTGATCCGGAGATTATTGTTCCTTTAATAAATGACAGGGAACTGGTTGCTTACAACCATGACGGCTCAATTCTATGGACATCAGAAACCGTTCCTTATCCCTATATGGGTGGTGTTGCCCCATTTATTGCGGACATAGATAACGATGGGAATCCTGAAATCTATAAAGGCAGAGTTTTGTTTGATAATAAGGGTCAAATAGTCTGGAGACACACTAATTTTTCTGCGATTCTACAGGTTCCAATAGCAGTTGACCTGAACAATGATGACACTATGGAAATCATCAATACAAAAACTGCTTATAACAGTGATGGTACAACTCTCTGGTTTCAGGGAATGATTGGGTCAAATTTAGGTTATAACGCCATCGGGAACTTTGATGGTGACATTTATCCTGAAGTTGTTAATTCAGGGAACGCACGTGTGGACCTGATGGAGCACGACAAGACGATAAAATGGACGTTCAGGGATAACATTGACCATAGGTATGAACTTCAGAGTGCTCCTGCAGTCGGAGACGTTGATGGAGATGGAACTCCCGAAATCGCCGTAGCAGGCACTTATATATTTACAGTATTCAATGGTGACGGAACGATTCGCTGGGAAGTTCCCATGTATGATGCGACTGGTGGAACCATTACCCCTATCTTTTTTGACCTGAATGGTGACGGAAAGGCAGAGATAGCCGTTAATGACGGACGGAATTTTTTTATATTTAATGGAGACACAGGGCAAATATTATTCCAGACTCCTAATCCTGCGTCTACTGCATATGAGGTCCCTGCTGTAGCTGACGTTGATAATGACGGGAATGTTGAATTTATTGTCTTTGGAGGAGTGCATGCATACAATGATCCGTATTATGGCGGTATCAGAATTCTTGGTGAGCAAAACGGGAACTGGGTAAATTCAAAAAGAATATGGAACCAACACAGCTATCATGTGACTAACATTGATGAAGACGGCTATATACCATTAAGAGAAGAAAACAGTTGGGAAAAAGTTAACTGCTACAGATGTAATGTGCCTTTGGATAATGCCCTTGATACACCTGATATAACAGCCAGCAGGATAGTGATTGACCAGACTGGTTATCCGGAAGGCATTAGTATTACTGCACGTATCGGAAATGCAGGCACTTTACTTGTAAAAGAAGGCGCAATTGTTTCTTTTTACAGCGGTGATCCTGTTGGCAGTGGAACATTATTAGGAAGTTCTTTGACTTCAAAACGACTAAATCCCGGAGAGTTCGAAGACCTCTCATTTACTTTGGTATTACCCCTTAGCAGGAACTTACGATATTTATGTTGTGGTTGATGAAGCCAATATCATTAAAGAGTGTGACGATCAGAATAACGTAGCGACTGCACAGATAGTACTAGGTGGATCATCATCCCCGGACTTGACTATCATTTCTTCAAATGTAGTGATTAATGCTCCGACAATAGAAGGGCAGTCAGCAACCATATCAGCAACAGTTAACAATACAGGAACTCTTGGAGCAACAAATGCAGAAGTCTCTTTCTATGACGGCGACCCTGCAAACGGAGGAACACTTATTGATTCAGTTATTATCGCGAGTATCGATGCCTGGATGAATGGTCTGGCAGAAGTAAGCTGGGACACGATGGGGCAGAGCGGAATTAACTTTATTCATGTAGTCATTGATCCTTTAAATTCCATTGAAGAAGCAAATGAAAACAATAATACCACTCTCATTCAGGTAGATGTTCAGTCTCCCTCAAAGCCTGACCTTGTTATTTCATCAAGCGATATTGTCTTATCAAATCAAAATCCAACAGAAGGTGATCCGCTGACATTAACTGCAACTATACATAACGTTGGGAACAGATACAGGTAATGTGAAAGTTGATCTTTATGATGGTGATCCTCAAAGCAGTGGAGCTTTGCTTCAGACGTATACGATTCTACCTATCTTACCATTGGGGGGACAGTCTCAGGTTAATTTTAATATTGATACTGTTGGTAAAGCTGGAAGCCATGACTATTACATAGCAGTTGATCCTGATGATACGATTATTGAAGTAAATGAGTCCAATAACACGTCTTTCAGTAACATCATTATTAATACTGTTGGTCTTACACTCTCTGCAGCAACAGACAAATCACAATACATTGAAAATGAAGATGTTTTTATAACTGTAAATGTGACAGACCTGCAGAATACATCTAGGACACTTTCAGCAGATGTAAAAATTATTGATTCATCCGAAGCTTTAACAGATACAATTCCTGTTCAACCTTTGACGCTTGTTCCTCTCGGAAGCGGAACCCTGAGTTTTGTCTGGAACACAAGCAATACACTGGTTGGAGCATATTCAATACAGGCTACAATATACAATTCTTCTTCCAATCCTATAGCCAGATATACTGTTCCTGTTAACATTGATTCCCCAGTAGGAATTACATCTAATCTTGTGCTGGATAAAATCTCATACTCTGCAAATGAAACTTCAGAGATTATCTCAACTGTTTCAAATATTAGTGTAAACAGGATTTATGGAAACCTTACTGCCACAGTGACCATTACAGATTTATCAAGCCAGATATTGTTATCTGAAAATCAATCTTTTAGCACGCTTATGCCACTTTCCAGTTATAGTTTTAATACATACTGGAACATCTCTGTAAATCCTCCCGGAAACTATATTGTTACTCTGGAAGTAAAAGATAACAATAGAACTGTTATTGCATCATCAACAAATATTCTCTCAATTAGCAGTGAAATAAGGCCGTCAAAGCTGTTAATCGGCAATATCTCAGTTGATAAGCAAAGCCTCTTGCAGGGAGAACTGGTAAATATAAACTATGCTGTTTCCAATATCGGTAATATTAATTTATCTCTGATAGACCTCTCGATTAGAACAGTTCATGTTGTTGAGCTGACTGCCTATGACACTTTAACAGATCAAACCTCGCTCTTAATGGGTTCAACGTTTACAAATACGCAGCAACTGGATACTCTAAGCTACACTGCAAAAGACTATCTTGTAGTCCTAAGTGCTACCATATCCGGGGTCGAGGAGACCCTGGCAAGCGCGTACATTAGGATAGAGGGCGCTCCGTCAGCACCATCGCTTAACTGGCCGATCCATGGCGAGGATGTGGAAACACTTATTCCTGCACTTATTGCAAACAATGCATCAGATCCAAATAACGATAATCTGACATATGAATTTGAGCTTTATTCTGACAGCAATTTGACAACACTGCTTGCATCAGCAAACGGGATTGCTGAAGGGATAAATACAACTTCATGGACAGTTCCATTTGCACTTACAGAAAACAACATGTATATATGGCGGGTCAGGGCTTATGACGGGCTACTGTATGGTGACTGGATGCCGTCTGCTGCATTCAGGGTAAACCTTACCAATGAAGCTCCTGCTGCTCCAACATTATCAAGTCCTGTTGACGGAGCAGGGGTTGATACATTGAACCCGATGTTAACGATTAATAATGCGACTGATCCTGACAGCATTGGTTTGATTTACAATTTTGATGTTGCCTTAGATAATGCTTTTGTAAATATAGAGGCTTCTGATATTGGCGTAATGGCTGGAAATGGAACGACCTCTTGGCAGGTGCCTGTGGTTCTCTTGGAGAACACAACATACTACTGGCGGGCACAGGCTGATGACTGGCTGATTGAAGGTCCATGGATGGCAACAGCAAGCTTCTTTATTAATACCGCAAATGATGCACCTACAGCGCCTGTGATAGCAGCACCCATTGAAGGTGAAGAGATAACTGCTTTGAATGCCAATGTTATTGCCAGTGGAGCTGCAGATCCGGAGTTTTCATCTTTAACATACTTATTTGAGGCAGATACAGCGACAACCTTTGATTCACAGGGACTCATGACTTCAGGGAACATACCTGAAGGTGCTATTGAAACAATATGGAATGTGGCAGGACTTATGGACAACACTTCTTATTATGTAAGAGCAAACGCCAATGACAGCCTGATTAACAGCCCATGGTCTCAAGTGGTGAGCTTCTTTGTAAATACTGCAAATGATGCACCAACAACGCCTGTTCTGGCCAATCCTTCTGACGGAGGAGCAGTTAATGTACTTAATCCTTCACTATCGGTTCATAACGCTATAGATCTTGATGGAGACATTCTTACCTATGAATTTGAGATTTATTATACTTCAGCCATGACAAACCTGGTTGCTGGCGTAACAGGCATTATTGAGACTCCACAGACTACTTCATGGTCTGTGACATCAACGTTAGTTGAAAATGTAATTTATTACTGGCGGGCCCGCGCCTTTGATGGTGAGCTATATAGTCACTGGATGCCTCTGGCTTCATTCATGGTAAATACTGCCAATGATGTACCAGGGGCGCCACTTCTAAGCTCGCCTGTTGCCGGTAGCAGCCTTGAGACACTGACACCATCTCTTGCAGTAATCAATGCAATTGATCCTGACAATGATGTTCTTACCTATGATTTCGAGATATATGAAAATAATGTTCTTGTACAAACTATTACCGGTATCTCAGAAGATATAACTGGGATAACTGCAGTAATGGTAAGTACTGCTTTGACAGACGGTATTACATATCAATGGAGGGCAAGGGCCTTTGATGGAGACCGGTATGGTACATGGATGGATATGGCAACGTTTTCTATCCATTTGCCGGTAAATAATATTACGGCAACTATAGATTTCAGGCCTCGCACATTAAACAAAGAGAGTGAAGGTAAATGGGTAACAGTATATATTGAGCTACCCGCAAGATATGACATAAACAATATTGATAGATCATCAATATTGCTGGAGGGGACTATTCCTGCCAGGCATCGTCCTTATCGTGTTGGTGACCATGACTATGACGGGATCCCTGACCTGAAAGTAAAATTCAAAAGAAGTGATGTGATTGACATATTGCCAGAAGGTGATGAAGTACCTGTAACAATTACAGGCGTGGTTGGAACAACAACCTTTGAAGGAGTAGATATCATACGCGTAATACCTGAACACAGGGAAAGAGACCATCCTCCAAAGAAAAGATGCAAAAGTAATCGCTATTGGGACAGACATGATGATCATAACAACGATGAACATGATGACGATAATGATCATAATGATGACGACGATGATAATTAAAATCAGTGGGGCAAGTCTTATTTCTTAGGGATATCCGGAAATACAGCGATAAAACAAATCTCCAACCACTGGTTAGAGAAATAAGCTGGGCAAAAAAAATCTGAGGGTCACCCATGTGTGACCCCATGTGGGTACGTGCTGTCAGTTAAATATTTTTGTAATCTCGTCTCTGTCAAAAAGGGGCATGTCCAACACCTTGTTTCGCTTCATTATTTTCAACCCCTCTTCCTTGGGTACAATCTTGCCAATCTTTACAGCTTGTATGCCTTGATTGTTTATTGCTTTTAAAACCTTTTCAGTATCTCCAGGATTGAGTGTAATGAGCAAAGCACCCGAGGCAATAAGGCCAAAGGGATCCAGGTCATAGTGCTGGCATAATGTTTTGCATTCCGGAAGAACAGGGATGCGATCTTCTTCAATAAAAAGCCCTACTTCTGCAGCGCAGGCAACCTCGAAGAGTCCAGTTGACAGCCCTCCTTCAGTTGGATCATGCATAGAGTGAACTTCTCCAGACTCTCTGGCGATCCGGGCTTCATTAAGAATGCTTATTCCTGGATCCTCTAAAAAATCCCTGCATTTTTTAAAAAAACTCTCGCCAAATACAGCCTTTATATCTTTTTCCCTGTGCCGTGCAATTATCGATGATCCTTCGACTGCTATGGCTTTGGTAAGAATGATATCATCTCCTATTCTGGCTCCGCTTGTGGTTATAAGATCATCTTTTTCAACCTCGCCTATCATCGCTCCTACTACTATAAGCCTGTCAATACCCCCGGTAATTTCTGTGTGTCCCCCGCATAATGAGACACCGATATCCTTACAAGCATACGATAATTGCCTGAAAACGCCTTCTACCAGGTTAGCTGTCGTGTGTCTTTCAGGCAGAAGGATTGTAGTAAGAAGCCACATGGGTTTTCCACCCATCGTAGCTATATCATTCGCATTAATTCTTACAGTATACGTTCCTATATCCTCAGCCAGAAATGTAACGGGGTCTGTTTTAATAATAAGATACCTGTCACCAATATCAACAACAGCGGCATCCTCTCCGATAGAAGGGCCTACTACAACCCTGCTATCTAACGACGTATAGGCTTTAAGCATTCCGGCGAGAATGTCCTGGGGCAGCTTTCCTACCGGAAGGGGCATATGGTCAGGATTATTACTCATTTAAGCGTATCTTCTCCTCAAAGCTTAATTTCTTTTTCCAATAGGCCAATTTTCTCTTCAAACTCTAACTCTTTCTTCATCTTAAATATTTAACCTCCTTGGCGGTCCTGCTATCTATTTATCAAATTTTATGGAGAATTGCAAAGAAGTGAGGTTGCTATTGGAAAAAAAGTAATGGTAAAGATTGATCTGATAGTTCAAATCAAAATAAAATAGAGTCATCTTCAGGCCAGCTTCCTTGGACACTACTGCTGTCGGTACGTCCAACATCGTCACAGCTGTCGCAGCGTGACCCCTTTGCCTTACCGATGGCTCTATGAAATTTGAGCGATGCCCCGGCTAACTTAAACCCTTGAGCTTTTTTTAAGTGGGTGCTTCGATAGATGTTTTAGGCTTCCCCCTCTATTCCGGAGGCCTGCTCACCACAGCTAACTCCCGCTCCCTAACCTATTTGCTTGATCCTCAGGCTTAATAAGATCCGGAGTATCGCAATCTGTCTTCTCACATATATTATAACTCATTTCAATACTCTGTTAAACTCCTCAGGAGGTCAATTAACCAGCGGCTTGTGGGACATAGTTCTTCCTATGCTCCTCAAATTCAAGCATAAAAACTCATTGTTGAGTATGACTGCAAAGTCCCAGTTTGCTTCAAATCCTGCAGAATATTATTTCATGATCAGGTCCACACCGTTTAGCGACTGAATTTTGGTCTCTTGACAGCCGCACCATACAATGATATGTAGAAAGTAGAAAACGACATGGAAGATACAAACGTCTTCTCAACAAAACCAACCCCTTAGTGCGAAGGGGGTGAATTCTGCGGGTCTTTTTAGAAGAGAAACAAGTTACCGAGAGATACATCTTTGATAAGCTTGGTCTTTTTATTATCAGCTTAAAGGAAAGGAGGAATAAAAATGCCAATCTTCATGATGTTTGGAAAATATTCATCTGAGGCACTTAAGGGAGTCAGTGCCAAGCGAACAGACAGGGCTGTTGCTTTAATTAAGAAACATGGTGGAGATATAAAGTCTATGTATGCTGTGCTTGGAGAACATGATCTTGTCTTTACTATAGGTTTTCCAGATGAAGGGCAAGCTATGGCAGCCTCAATGGCATTACATAAATTAACAGGGATACACTTTACCACTTCACCGATTATTGAAGTTGAAAAGTTTGATAAGTTGATAGGTAAGGCAAAAAATATCTGAATCTCAAATACTGCCAATTGATAATTGCTTTCTCAGATATATGAGCTTTTACATTTATGACGAAAGCAGATTATGTCCAAAGAAAGTTGAATTTTCCATATATAAAACTTTTTGCTCTCATTATTCATTTGATGATATGCAAGTATAAATTTTTCTCTTGTTATGAATAAACAGGAAAAACACTGTACATACAGTGAACTTGAGGATGCCGATAAAACATGCGTTCACGTTACAATGGTGATTGCTATTATATTTGTTATATTGGCTTATATTTCATATCCTGAGGGGATATTCAATACTCCTTTTGCTAAACTGACAGTGGGCACTGTTTTAAGACTGATCGGGACTGTTATGTTTGGAGCTTTGGCAATACGTATATTTATTGATGTTGTGACTTTATTTATCAGGAAATAGCATGGGAAAAGTAAAGTGAAACATGTTGTGAAATTACAAAATATATATTTTACAACTACATTGATTATAGAAGGCAAAATCCCTCACCAGTAGGTGGCATAGTTTTCGGGGAGTCAGTGGGGTCGTGTCTGCACATTTTACAAATAATGTGTAATGTGCACAGGCTGTCCCTTAACGTCTTACGCCCTTGACTCACTGCATTTACTACTGAAACATATCAGCTTATTTTCATTTTCTTTGATTTATTCATTATTTGTAAGCAGCACGAAATTGTGAACACACGAAACAGGACTTGAACTATTTCACTACTGTCATTTCGTTATGAAGTGCAATATAATTGACTTATGAGCCTCCTGCGCCTGTTCGCCGGAATATTTTTCTCCTCAATGTCGGCCATCTCCTTTGAGATCACCCTCACGAGGGTCTTCTCGATCTCCCTGTGGTACCACTTCGCCTTCATGGTGATCAGCATCGCCATGCTCGGCCTGGGCCTGAGCGGTACAGTACTGTCGCTGACTCCCGGTCTCAAGAAGAGGGAACTGCTCGGCACTTACGCCATAGGACTTTCCATTGCTATAATTATTGGCTACATAGGAACAAACCTCGTACCCCTTGACCCGGCAAGGCTTGCCTGGGACCGCCAGCAGCTTATCTATATCGGGCTCTATTATGTATTGCTTGCCATACCTTTTTTCTTCTTCGGTTTAATCGTCACCACTGCTTTTTCGGTCGAGAACGAAAGATCCTCTCTGGTCTATGGCGCAGACCTCCTCGGTGCAGGCGCGGGATCAGCTGCAGCCATAGTCCTTATGTCGGGCCTGGATCCAGGGATGAGCGTATTTGCAATAGCCGCATGCGCCCTTGTCGGCGCCGCCCTCTTTGGAAAGCCTAAGACGTCAGTCCTTGTTATTGTTCTTGTGGCCATACTTATTAGCGTCAACCCGGATGTAATCAAGATTCGGATGTCCCAGTACAAGGGGCTTGAGCAGGCGTTACGGTTTCCCGGTGCCAATCATCTAAAAACATATTACAGCGGATTCTCGCGGGTAGATATCGTCGAAAGCCCGATGGTCAGGTTTGCGCCCGGCATGAGTCTGAAATATCTCGACCCCCTTCCCCGCCAGTTAGGACTTGCAGTAGACGGAACAGGAATAAACGCAATAACAGAGACTGCAGGGGTTTCGGCTTTCCTTCGCTACCTGCCTTCGGCCCTTCCCTACGAGATTGCCGAGAGGAACCGTATCCTGGTGGTCGAGCCCAAGGGGGGACTCTCTGTGCTTCTTGCCCGGGAATACGGAGCTGATTTAATAGAGAAAGCCGAGTCCAACCAGCTGATAGTTGATGTCATAAAAAATGATTTCAGCAGGTTCTCAGGGGGAATCTACGATACCGGCACCCATAAGAAACTCGCACGGAGCCGCCTGCTCTCTTCGGACACTAAATTCGACGTCATAGACATATCCCTGACAGGCGCCGTGCCCTCGGGCCTCTTTGGCATGTCCGAGGACTACGCCTTCACTGTCGAGGCCTTCAGACAGTATGTAACCCACCTTACCAAAGGCGGTGTTGTCAGCCTCAGCATGTATCTCATACCTCCTTCAAGGACAGA
>PVMK01152466.1_pt1 | contig 17161 bp, 17 predicted proteins | sample 1853481 | NCBI WGS metagenome assembly PVMK01 (sample SAMN08533507, study PRJNA380276) | Marine sediment metagenome, whole genome shotgun sequencing project.
CCGAGCTATTCGACGTATTGGCTCGCTGGATTCAGGTCCCGCAAGATCGCCAGAGGCAGGCCGAGAGCAGTACCGAAATGCCCACAGAAGAAGCCGCGGGTCTACCCGACCTACAGGATCTCAACACCCGGGCGGGGCTTGCACGGTGTGGCGGCAACGAGAAAATCTATCGAAAAATCCTGTACAAATTCCGTGCGACCCAGGCGGGGGCCTCACAGCGCATTCGGACGACCCTGGAGAACGGCGACCATGCCGCTGCCGGGCGTGAGGTACACACGCTGATCGGCGTGGCCGGGAATATCGGCGCCGATGCTGTGCACGCACAGGCGAAGTCCCTGGAGACACATATCAACCAGGGAACCAGCACCGATGCCGCGCTAACGGTGCTGGATCAAACCCTGGAAGCACTTATTGAAAGCCTTGCGGCGATGCCAGGCTGGATCAAACCTGTCCCGGCGGGCGTCAGCCTGGATTTAGCCCTGTTGCTCGATAAGTTTCAGGGATTGCTGGAGGACAGCAGCGCCGAAGCCGGCGACCTGCTGGCACAAATCGATTCACAACTGGGTGGCGATAAGCCTAAAAACCGCTTCCAGACAATCAGTGATCTTGTCGAGGATTATGAATATGAGGAGGCTCTGGACCTGCTCGGCCAGCTCAGGAATAAACTTAATTAATCACACGAATCCATAGCAATGAAGCGACACGGGTTGGCGTAGAGTGACGTAGCTACGACGGATTTCAGCAATTGAAGCCCCTTTTTATAGATGAAATTCAATCGTCCTGCAAATTAAACAATTGTGTATTGCCCCCTTTGGCGACCACGTTGTCGGTGCGGGTCTTTTCCGTGGCAAAGCGCAGCAGGTAGTGAGGCCCGCCCGCTTTGGGGCCGGTGCCGGACAGGCCCTGGCCGCCGAAGGGATTCACCCCCACCACCGCGCCCACCATGTTGCGGTTGATGTAGGTATTGCCCACCCGCGTGGCGTTGAACACCTCCCGGGCGAAGCCGTCGATGCGGCTGTGTATACCCAGCGTGAGGCCGTAGCCCGAGGCATTAATATCATCCAGCACCCTGGGCATGTCCTGCACCTTGTAGCGGATGATGTGCAACACCGGGCCGAACACCTCATTGGGGAGTTGTGACAGACGCTTGATCTCCCACACCTGCGGTGGAAAGAAATAACCGTCTGCGTGGCGCGGCTCCAGTTCACATGCGGCCAGCAGGGTCGCTTCACCGCGCATACGCTGCGGGTGGCGCTCCAACTTCTGCCGCGCCTCGAGGTCGATCACCGGGCCGATGTCTGTGGCCAGGGCGGCGGGGTTACCCAACTCGAGCTCGCGCATGGCGCCGGCGAGCATTTCGATCACCGCATCGGCGATATCCTCCTGCAGGTACATAACGCGTAACGCGCTGCAGCGCTGGCCGGCACTCTGGAAGGCGGAGGTGATGACATCATCCACCACCTGCTCGGGCAGAGCCGTGGCATCCACCAGCATCACATTGAGGCCGCCGGTCTCCGCAATCAACGGCACAATAGGCCCCTCCCGCTCCGCCAGTTGCCGATTGATCAGTTTGGCGGTGTCGGTGCTGCCGGTGAAGGCCACCCCGCTAACACGCGGGTCATTGACCAGGGCACCGCCCACGCGGGCGCCATCCCCTGGCAGTAAATGGATAACATCACCAGGCACGCCTGCTTCCAGCAACAGGCTGACAGCTCGCGCTGCAATCAAAGGGGTCTGCTCTGCGGGTTTGGCGATCACGCTGTTACCCGCCACCAGAGCCGCCGTGACCTGGCCGGTGAAAATCGCCAGGGGGAAGTTCCAGGGACTAACACACAAAAATACACCGCGACCGTGCAGGGATAATTCGTTGACCTCCCCGGTGGGGCCGGGCAACGGGTGCGCAGCGGCAAAGCCCAGCCGTCCCCGCTGGGCATAGTAGCGGCAAAAATCCACCGCCTCGCGCACCTCGGACAGAGCATCATCGATGGTGCGGCCCGCCTCCGCCACTATCAGCCCCATCAACTCCTCGCAGTGCTGCTCCATTAATTCCGCCATGCGCTCCAGACAGGCAGCTCGCCGCTCCACACCACCGGCCTCCCAGCCCGGTTGCGCTGCGCTGGCCTGCTGCAGGGCGAGTTCAATGGCCTGGGTATCGGCCTCGATCACGTGACCGACCAAAGTTTCCGTTTGTGCCGGGTTGCTCACTACCCGCTTCTCCCCGGGCAACCACTGGCCACCCACGATGGGAGCTGCCAGTAGTGGCTTATCCCCGGCCGTCGCCACTTTACCCAACAGGCTCACCACTTCAATAGGGTCAGCCAGGTCTATACCCCGGGCGTTAAGCCAGGGGGCAGCCTCATCGCGATACAGCTCCCTGGGTACCGGAATCTGTGGATGGCGCCCGGCAGGTTGCGCCATGGCTTCCTCTACCGGGTCGCGCAGCAGCTCCTGCGGCGGCACCCTGGCATCCAAAAAGCGGTTTACGAACGAGCTGTTGGCGCCATTTTCCAACAGACGCCTGACCAGATAGGGCAGCAGATCCCTGTGGCTACCAATCGGGGCGTACACTCGCACTGTCGCGCTGGGATTGTTGTCCAGCACTTCGTCGTACAGCAACTGCCCCATACCGTGCAGCCGCTGGAATTCAAAAGAAGACTCACTACCCTTTGTGAGTTCCTGCACCAGCGCCACCGTGTGAGCATTATGGGTGGCGAATTGTGGGTAGATGACATCCTGCGCCGACAGCAAGCGCTCAGCGCAGAGTTGGTAGGACACATCGCTGTGGCACTTGCGCGTGAACACCGGGTAGTCCGCCAGACCCTGTTCCTGGGCGTGCTTGATCTCCCCGTCCCAGTAGGCGCCCTTGACCAGGCGCACCATGAAGCGACGATCGGCGTCCCGGGCCAGCGCGATCAACCAGTCCGCCACCAGGAGGGCGCGTTTCTGATAAGCCTGCAATACAAAGCCCAGGCCATCCCAGCCCGCCAACTCCGCATCCCGCGCCAGGGTCTCAAACAGATCCAGGGAAAGGTCCAGCCGATCGCACTCCTCCGCATCGATACTGAAGCCCATGCCGCCGCGTTTCGCCATCAATGCCAGCTCCCGTACACGCGGCAGCAACTCGGCCATCACCCGGCGCTTCTGCCTGAACTCATAGCGCGGATGCAGGGCAGACAGTTTGACCGAGATGCCATTGGCCTCATTCACCGAACCGCCGGACACTGTGTTACTGATGCTGGCAATCGCCCTCGCGTAGGCCTCGAAGTAACGCCGGGCATCGGCATCGGTGCGCGCGCCCTCGCCCAGCATATCGAAGGAGAATGTCGTGCCCGGGCGATTGTCCGCCATGCCCTTTCTCAGCCCTTCGGCGATAGTGCGCCCCAGCACATACTGCCCGCCCATGATACGCATGGCCTGCAGTACCGCCTGGCGCACCACCGGCTCGCCCAGGGAGCTGACCAACCGCCGCATCCAGGATGACGTATCCTCGGCGACTTCATCATCCAGTCGCACCACGCGCCCGGTGAGCATCAGGCCCCAGACCGAGGCGTTGACAAAGCGCGAGCCGGACTTGCCCTTATGCGCACCCCAGTCACCGGACTGGATTTTCTCGGCGATCAGGCGATTGGCGGTCTCATCATCCGGCACCCGCAACAGCGCCTCCGCCAGACACATCAGGGCAATGCCCTCGTTATTGGACAGGCCAAACTCCTGCAGGAAGGCATCCAGGGTACCGGCCTTGTGGCTCATCTGCCGGCAGCGCCGCACCAGTGCGATAGACTTATTGCGCACCGCCTCGTGGCGCTGCGGCGTTAATGCACTGGCGGCCAGCAGGGTTTTGATCGCGGCGGGCTCGTCGGCGCAAGTAGCCTGGCGGATCTTTGTTCTCAGTTCAGCTAGTGAGCTCACCATGGGGGCCGCCTCTTTCAAATCATCATCTGCATTATCACTACTCAAAGGCGTTGATCAAGCACTCCATACCATTACTTCCCGAGGTTGTTCAGCTATATCATGTCGCCGGTCCCATCGATTTTATGGTGCATGTGTGGTTGCGCGATTCACAACACCTGAGGGACCTGACAATGAATTCCTTCACCTCTCGTGAGGAGGTGGAACATATAGAGACAGAGCTGGTTTTTGAGCACGCAGGCTCGATTGACCGCCCTATTTTTTACAATATTTGATACTGTTCTCCCGACAACTGCTAAGCTTAGTTACATCGCTCAGCCGAGCCCCTGGCACGTAAATAACAGGTGTAATACATGAGAAAAGTTGACGCATTTTGGTCCTTTAGAAGCCCCTACTCTTACCTGGCGACGCCGGAAATGCTGGAGTTGGGAAAGAAATACGATGTAGAAGTCAACTTGCGGGTTGTTCTCCCTCTAGCATTGCGTAACCCGGACATTCTATTTAATAAAAGTAAGGACAGTGAAAATCGCGTCAAATACATTCTGATGGATTGGGAGCGCAGGGCTGAAATGCTCGGCCTGCCCCACAAGTGGCCGTCACCGGACCCTATTGTGATGGATATCAGCACCATGGCCATCTCTGAGGATCAGCCCTATATTTATCGCCTCAGTTATCTGGGGGTGGAGGCTCAGCGTCGGGGGCGTGGTATTGAATTCGCAGCGGCTGTATCGGGTTTGATTTGGGGCGGCACCGCGAACTGGAATGAAGGTGACATTTTCGAAAAAACGGTTACAGCCGCAGGTTTCGATCTGGATTCGATGGAAAGTGCTATTGCCACTGGAGATCATCGGGCAGAGATAGAAACGAACCAACAACTGCTGGATGAAGCGGGGCATTGGGGAGTTCCAACACTGGTCTTTGAAGGGGAAACATTCTTTGGGCAGGATCGTATTGGTACTTTGCGCTGGCGACTGGAACAACTCGGCCTGGGAAAATAGCTCCAACTGTTAGAGACCGCAGAAGATAATGGAGTATTTTTTTATGACTTCTTCCTTGGCGGGCATTCCACTGATAATCGAAGCTTCGTTAAGCGGTGGAACTCCACCGGCTATTAATTTTTCTCTGTAAGTTGCGGCTGGACTAGTAATTAGTGTTGCTGTTGCTGGCGCCGGTACTGTGCCGGCGGCAACCCCTGCCAACGCTTGAACGCCCGTCGGAAGTTAGTGCTCTCGGTAAAACCCACCAGGTGAGCGATCTCATCAAGGCTCAATTGCGACCCCCTCAGGTACTGCTTGGACAGGTCGTGGCGCAGCTCGTCACAAATCTCCTGAAAGGTGGCACCCTCCACCAGTAGCAGGCGGCGCAAGGTGCGACTGCTCATGTGTAAGGCGTCCGCCACCGCATCCATGCGGGGCATACCGTGGGGTGAGGACAGCAGCAGATCCGCGACCCGGCGGCGCACCGAGTCATCCGTCTGTTCATACTGGCCGAGGTACTCCTCACACATCCTGCGCCCCATTGCCGCGCATACCTCATTCGCCGCCAGCAGTGGCTGCCGCAGGGGGGCCATATCCATTTCAAAACGATTCTCCCGGGCATCGAATTCGATGGGACAGGGGAAAATCTCCCGGTAGGCCACCGCGTACTCAGGTTCGCTATAAGTAAAGCTGACGCGGCTCGGATAGGCCGGCTCCCGCAACACTGACCGGCTGGCGGCAATCAGGCTGGCGAACAGTTTTTCCACGATAAAGGGTTCAATGTCCGTCAATTCGGGGTAAAAAGGTGTGGCGATATAGCTCAGCGTATTGCGCCGCTGGTCGATATCCAGGTCAATATTGGCCAGGCTGCTGGCCACCTGGTGGAAACGGCGCCCCAGGGCCAGGGCGTCCCCCCAGGTGCCGCAGGACATCATGGCATAGCCCAACACACCGTAGGTGCTGACATGGTAGCGGTCGCCAATATGTAGCCCGATGTCCGCCAGGGGGCTGTGCTTCAATATGTTCCGCACAAATTTAAGAGCCTGCAGAAAAGACACCAGGGTGCCTTCCATGGCCAGGTCCGTCGCTTCCAGCCCGGTGTTTTTCAGTATCGACGCCGCCGCTACGCCCTGTTCCTGCATGACCTCAAGCATCAACGGGAAAGAGAAGGTGGGAATGCGCTTGAGGTAGATACCGCGGTACTGCTCGATGCCCGCAGCGTTGTTTTGCTGTATTCTGCCCGCCATAATCCTCGCCCCGGGAGCCCTGTCCTCAAATGATTGTTTTGTGTCCCATAGTAACCTTCTTTTATTCTCCCAAACACCCCACAATTCAACTATCTTGTAATGGTGTCACCAGGAGAAATTAACATGAGCACAGCAGCACAAAAGCGCGCCCGTAAGAGTAAAAACGAAAAAGCCATCAACACCGCGGCAGAGGCTGTTGTCGGCCTCAGCCCCCTGGTAGGCGTCACTACCGAGGATCTGACCGAGGCCATCAAGACCACCAGCAAACAAGTGGTGCGCCACCCCATCCTGGCGGCCAAACACGCCCTGGGACTGGCCGGCAAATGGCTGGACGTGGCCTACGGCGACGGCGACTACCAGCCCGGCAAGAAGGATCGCCGGTTCGCCGATAACAGCTGGCAAGAAAACGCTACATTCAATCGCCTGCTGCAGGGCTATCTCGCCATGGACGAATCGGCGGGTGAATGGCTGGATGACCTGGACCTGGACAGTGTAGAGGGGCGCCAGGCCCGCTTCGTGATGGGCATACTCACCAACAGCCTGTCCCCCACCAACAACCTGCTGACCAACCCGGCGGCCCTGAAGAAAGCCAGGGCAACCCGCGGCGGCAGCCTGGCGCAGGGCGTCCGGCACGCCCTGTCGGACTTGCGCCACAACAATGCGATGCCCTCCCAGGTGGACAAGAGCCAGTTCAAGGTGGGTGAGAACCTCGCCACCTGCGAGGGAGCAGTGGTATTTCGCAATGAGATACTGGAACTCATACAGTACCAGCCAACCACAGCAAAGGTGCAGCAGCGTCCGATGATGGTGGTGCCACCGCAGATCAACAAGTTCTACGTATTCGACCTGACACCAGAAAAGAGCATGTACAAGTTTCTGCTGGACCAGGGCATCCAACTGTTTACGGTGAGCTGGAAAAACCCCACGGTTGAGAATCGGGACTGGGGTATGGATGACTACATCCAGGCCCTGACCGAAGCCGTGGACGCGGTTCTGACCATCACCGGACAACCGTCGCTGAACCTGATGGGCGCCTGCTCGGGCGGTATTACCGCGTCCATTCTGTCCGGTTATATGGACGCCATTGGCAGCGACGCGATCCACTCCATGACCCTGATGGTCTGCGTACTGAGCCAGAGTCGTGACGACAGCGATATCACCGTGTTCGCCAGTGCCTCCGGTATCGAGCAAGCCCGGCGCGCCTCGCGCAAAAAAGGCATCCTGGATGGCGCCGAGTTGGCCCGGGTATTCAACTGGATGCGCCCCAATGACCTTATCTGGAATTATGTGGTCAACAATTACCTGATGGGCAACAAACCACCGGCCTTCGATATCCTGTACTGGAACAACGACACCACCAACCTGCCGGCGCAACTGCACAGTGATTTCCTGGACCAGATCCAGTCCAATCCGCTGGTAACCGCCGGCGATTTGTCGATCATGGATCAGCCCATCGATCTCCCCGGTGTTGCCTGTGACAAGTACCTGGTGGCCGGCGCCACCGACCATATCACGCCCTGGCACGCCTGCTACCGCTCCACCCAGTTCCTGGGAGGCGATATTCGCTTCGTCCTGAGCAACAGCGGGCATATACAGGCGCTGGTGAACCCCCCGGGCAACCCGCGGGCCAATTACTTCGTCAACGAGGAGTTGCCTCCCTCCCATAAGGAATGGCTGGAAGGTGCGGAGCACTGCAGCGGCACCTGGTGGGACGACTGGGCTACCTGGCTGCTGGCGCGCTCGGGTCGCAAGATCAATGCGCGCAATACCCTCGGAGGCAAGGGCAGCTACGAACCGATGGAAGCAGCGCCGGGTACCTATATATTCCAGGACTAGGAGCACCAGGAGAAACAGGATGACTGACATTACCAAAGTGGACTACCGGTTCATGCGAGTCAAGGGTATCCAGGTGCGCTACAGCGTACAGCGCGGCAGTGGAGACGGGGTGCTGTTGCTGTTCAACGGTATCGGCGCCAGCATGGAGCTGTTGCAGCCTTTTGTCGATGAACTGCGCAGCACGACAATTGTCGCCTATGACGTGCCGGGCGCCGGGGCTTCTTCTCCCCCCGGGTATCCCTGGCGCCCCCGCCGACACGTGGCACTGGCCGCTGCGCTGCTGGACCAGCTGGGCTATGACACTGTCGATGTGCTGGGGGTATCCTGGGGTGGTATGCTGGCACAGCAATTTGCCCACCAGTATCCGGCCAGATGCAGGCGGCTGATTCTGGCCGCCACTACCCCGGGCCATATCATGGTGCCGGGCCGGCTATCAGTGCTACTGCGCATGGCCAGCCCCCTGCGCTACATTTCCCGCGACTATATGGAGTCGATCGCGGGCACGATTTACGGTGGTTCACTGCGCACCAACAAACGGGATGCCCGGCTACACGCCGGGCGCATGCAGCCCCCCAGCACACTGGGTTACTACTATCAGGTACTGAGCCTGCTGGGCTGGAGCAGCTTGCCCTGGCTGCACAAGCTGCAACAACCCACCCTGGTGCTGGCGGGGGACGACGACCCGATCATCCGGCTGGTTAATTGCCGGGTGTTGGCCGCCTGCATTCCCGATGCCAGGCTGCGGGTGGTCGATTGCGGGCACCTGTTCCTCCTGACCCGGGCAAAGATATTGGGTCCGGAAATTGAAGAATTCCTGGCGGCGAGCTGAGCCCTGGAGGCAAATCAGTACCCGTTCTGAAAAATGTCGTCCACGGCCATGCTGTTGGCGCAAAGGGCCATATCCGACCATTTCGTGAAGTCGCACACTGGCCTTGAAAGTAATGGGAGTAGCCCCAATCTTTCTATTGTTGAGATCGTTCGGTGAATTCCGCTATAGTATCGGTCTGGCTGGAGTAACCACGCGCCTGGTGCGCCGACGAATCTCCGATAGGACAGGTAAACTGATTATATTTCAACAGCTTGGAATTGAAACTTAAAGGATTCATAGCTGTCGAAGAAACGAGCGCACAACCCGTGCGCCGCTTTATGGAGTAAACGATGCAAGATAAAAGTTTGTACAACCTGAACACAATGGGCATAGAGTCTGCTATCAGCACCAATAAGGTACTCAAAAATACCTATATGCTGCTGGGCATGACGCTGCTGTTCAGTGCCGCCGCCGCCGGCATTTCCATGTCCATGGGCCTGGGTCACGGTGCCGGGCTGGTGCTTGCCCTGGTGGGTTTCGGCCTGTTGTTCGTGGTCAACAAAACCGCAGACAGCAGCAAGGGGCTGATTGCCATCTTCGCGTTTACCGGTGTGATGGGCGCCTCTATCGGCCCGATGCTCAACTACTACCTGGCCATGCCCGGTGGCCCGGCACTGGTGATGCAGGCGCTGGGTGCCACAGCCGTGGTATTTTTTGGTCTGTCGGCCTACGCCCTGACCACCCGCAAGGACTTCTCCTATATGGGCGGGTTCCTGATGGTGGGTTTGCTGGTGGCGGTGGTTGCCATGATCGCCAATATCTTCCTGCACATCCCGGCCCTGTCGCTGACCATATCCGCCGCGGTAGTAATGATTATGTCCGGCCTGATATTGTTCGACACCAGCCGCATCATCAACGGGGGTGAAACCAACTACATTCGGGCGACTGTCTCGTTGTACCTGGACATCTACAACCTGTTTATCCACCTGCTGCATCTGATGAGTGCCCTGACTGGCGATGACTAAGCACTCCCCTGCTATCCTGAAACCCCGGTGTCTACCGGGGTTTTTTGTTTCTGCAAGACGCTCCGCGTGATCTACTCCCTGCTGGTGCTGTCCTGCCCCGCTTCAGGCAGTGGCGCACAGACTGCGGCAGCGTTTGCCCGGTGTGTCATTGAACGCGGGCACAGTATCCATCGAGTTTTTTTCCTGGACGACGGCACCTACGCCGGTGCGGCCACCGCTGTTTTCCCCCAGGACGAGGTCGATCGCATCAAGCCCTGGGTCGAGTTGAAAGAACAACATGCGGTAGAACTGATCCTGTGCATCTCCTCGGCCCTGAAGCGCGGCATGCTGGATGAGAGCGAGGCCCGGCGCCATGAAAAACAGGCGAGCACGGTACACCCTGCATTTACCATCTCCGGCCTGGGACAACTGGTAGATGCCTGCGCCAACAGTGATCGACTGATTACTTTCGGAGGCTAGAGGTGAACGCCGCGAACAGAAAAAGTTTACTCATTGTCGTCAGGCGCAGCCCCTACGGGTCCAGCCTGGCCAGGGCCTCGCTGGATGTGGCACTGGCGGCGGCGGCTTTTGAGCAACCGGTAAGCCTGCTCTTTATGGGAGACGGTGTGCTGCAGTTGATAGCTGGGCAGGAAAGTCAGGCCATAGGCGTAAAAAATATCGGCCGTCTGCTGGCCTCGCTACCGCTGTACGATATCGAGCGTGTTTATGTCGACGCCGAGGCGGCGACACGCTATGGCATAGACCTGGGCAACGCACCTGTGGCAACGCAATCACTGGATGGACCGGGGTTGCACCAGCTTATGACTGCCTGTGATCACCTGCTGGGGTTCTGAGCATGATTTTGCACACACTCAATGCCTCGCCCGAAAGTGCCGCCTTCGCTGATTGCCTGCGGGTAATCGCAGCGGGCGATGCACTCCTGCTGATGGGGGACGGGGTTTATGCTGCTATCGCCGATACAGACGCCAGTGCAGCCATACAGGCCAGCGGTGCAGAGATTTATGTATTAGAAGCAGATACCGCAGCCGCAGGGGTAAACAACTTATTAGAGGGCGCCACCCGCGTGGACATGGGCGGCTTTGTCGCACTGACTGAACGCTTCCCGCGTCAGCAGGCGTGGTATTAATGCTCCCCGGCACTGCCTTCGACAAAGAAGGCTTCCTTCGCAGACTATCCGATTGGGAGCCGCAAGTCGCCGAGCAAATCGCCCGGGCAGAGGAACTGGAGCTGTCCGCCGCGCACTGGGAAGTCCTGTATTTACTGCGCGACTACTACCGTGAGTTCGACGCCTCCCCCGCCATGCGAGCCCTGGTAAAATATTGCGCCGCGCAACTGGGTGCGGACAAGGGCAGGAGCATTTACCTGATGTCCCTGTTTCCCGGGTCGCCGGCCAAACTTGGCAGTAAAATCGCCGGCCTGCCAAAGCCGGACAACTGCCTGTAGTGTTGGTATTAGCGGGGATATTAGCGGTGGTATTAGCGGGGATATTTGCGGGAAACTATGAGTAAGCCGACCTATCAACCCCCGACTGCGGAGCACCCCTTTGCCTGTTACATCCGTATTCTGGGCAAGGGCAAGAGTGGTAGCCGCTCGCTCAGCCAGGCGGAGGCCACGGATGCCTTTGGCATGATTCTGCGAGGTGAAACAGACCCCCTGCAGCAGGGCGCGTTCCTTATGCTGCTGCGGATTAAAGAAGAAACAGGCGAGGAACTGGCCGGCTTTGTACAGGCCTGTCGCGACTGCATGGTGCCGCCACCCAATACACTGCATGCGGATCTGGACTGGTCCAGTTACGCGGGCAAGAAGCACCAGCACCCCTGGTTCATCCTGTCTATGCTGCTATTGGCCCAGGCCGGTTATCGCGTGTTTGCCCACGGCTGCGACGGTCACACCCCGGGCAGGCTTTACACCGAGGACGCCATGCGCCAACTGGGGCTACCCGTGGCAGCCGACTGGCAGGGTGTCGACCAACAATTGGACCGGGAGCTACTGAGCTACCTGCCCCTGCGGCATTTTTGTTATCCACTGCACGAGATGATGCAGTTGCGCCCGCTGCTGGGCCTGCGCTCTCCGGTAAATACCCTGGTTCGCATGATCAATCCCCTGCGCGCAGCCGCCAGTCTGCAGAGTATTTTCCACCCGGCCTACGCGGTATTGCACCAGCAGACCGACCGTATCCTGGGCCAGCCCCGTGCCCTGGTATTCAAGGGCGACAGTGGCGAGGTGGAAATAAAACCCCAGGCCAATACGCGTCTGCACCTGTTATCAGAAGGTGAGCTGACAGAAGTGTCCCTGCCCCGCTCCATTCAAGAACGCATGGCCAGTACAGATTTCCCCAGCGTGGAGCCGCTGCGGGCCCTGTGGCAGGGCACCTGCAGTGACGACTATGGACTCGATGCGACTCTCGCGACCACCGCTACAGCACTCCTTGTGCTACAGCCCGGATTGGCCCTTGAATCTGCACAGCAGCAGGCCGCCAGACTGTGGCAACAGCGCGACAGATCGAGGTTGCCCTGATGCCTCTGTCCAGGGTAAACCCCGCACAATATGAACAACTCCTGAGCCAGAAGGTCGCATCAACCAGCAGCCTGCTCCGGCCCTTTGCCGCCCCCGCACCACAGGTATTTCCCTCGCAGCCCGGAGGCTACCGACTGCGGGCGGAGTTCCGGATATGGCACGAGGGGGATGACCTGAACTACGTCATGTTTCGCCCCCAGGACCCCAAAACCCCGGTTGCGATCCACAACTTCTCTATCGCCGATAAACAAATTCAGCAATTGATGCCAGTGTTGCGCGAAAAGCTGATAAGCGAGGGCGCCTTGCGACGCAAGCTATTCCAGGTGGAATTTCTGGTCACCCTGGCCGGCGATGCGCTGGTCAGCCTGATCTACCACCGCAAACTGGAGCAGGCCTGGGAATCTGCGGCCACAACTCTCGCGCAAGAACTCAATATTTCCATTGTCGGGCGCAGCCGCAAACAAAAACTGGTCATTGGCAGGGATTATGTAGAGGAAGTTTTATCAATAAATGGTAAGGAATATAACTACCGGCAGTATGAACAGGCCTTCACCCAACCCAATGGTAAACTCAACATCTGTATGATCGAGTGGGCCTGTGACCGAGCCCGGGTACTGGCCGGGGACCTGCTGGAGCTTTATTGCGGCAATGGCAACTTCACCCTGCCCCTGTCGCGGCAATTCGACCAGGTGATTGCCACGGAGTTGTCCAAATCGTCGATTCGTGCCGCGCGGGAAAACCTGCGGCAAAACCGCATCGACAATATCCAGATGATTCGCCTGTCAGCCGAGGAAGTCACCCAGGCGATGACCGGGGTACGCGAATTCCGGCGCCTGGCTGAGCTCCCAATGCCGCTTGACCAATATGATTTGCGTACAATTTTCGTCGATCCGCCACGGGCTGGATTGGATGAGCACACAGTGCAAATGGCCACCACCTTTGAGTCAATAATCTATGTCTCATGTAATCCGCAGACATTGGCGAAAAACCTGCAAACACTCAGTAAAACCCATCGCATAGAGCATTTCGCGCTATTTGACCAGTTCCCCTACACCGACCATATGGAGTGCGGCGTATTCCTGCGGCGCAGCCCGCAGTGAACTCAGCAGCGGATACCAAAGGCCAGTAGACCACGGCCCAGAATTTCATCGAGTCGGTCCACGTCAGCGGCATTGACCTCCAGGCTGCGCAGGCCCAGTTCACGGTACATTTCGCGCTTGTGCAGCTTGCCCGACAGTTCCAGCGCGGGAATATCCGTTTCCCAGCAGTCGATATAAACATTGCCCTCCGGGACGTAAAAATCCGCGTAGATAAGCTCTTCAATGGGCAGCGCACGTTGATAGGCATGGGCCAATTGCGCCAGGTAAAGCCAGTTGCATATTCTTGTTTCCAGCGGTGTCCGCAGACTGTGGCCGTCAATGCCATTGTAGGCCAATGACTCATTCGAGGGAGCAGCAAACATGTCTGGTGCAAGCTCGCCAGATGCCTCCGGCGGTTGAATCTGGTCTGATTGGCGGGTCAACTCACGATGAATAACCGGGTTATCGATGACCTCGTGGGGCCAGGTTACGTAGAACGCCCCGCTGTTCTTGCTCTCTTGCTGCTGCCCTCCCAGTGTGCGCCCCAGGGGGGTTAGCTCCCAGCCCAGGATGCTGTGGTTTTGCAAACCCAACTCGGCCAAAGCCCGGTTAATCTGGCGCGCGTGCAGCAGTGGATAGTAACGGCACATGGAGGCGGCGGTAATGCGTTGGTTGGATTCGATAGCGGCCAGCAGGGGGTGGTGATCCAGCTTCTGGGGCCAGACAATATAACGCCCAAAACGCCTGCTGGCCTGGTAGTTGCCCCCCTCGAACTCTCCCTTGGGCGTCAGCGCCCAGGACTCACCTGCGCGCTGGATCCAGCCGTAGTCCTTGAGTGTGGCAAACAGCTGTTGCACCGGGATATTGAGCTTTTTGGCCAGGGCGGTGGTAGAAAGCTTGTTGTCTTCGGGCTCCATATTCTGTGCACCCCGGGACTAGGCCTGAAGAGCCACTTCCCTGTAGCGGCCTGCCAGGGCCTGGTATACCTTGTCCGCAAAATCATCCGCATTTTTGTCAAGGGGCGCCACCAGTTCTACCAGGTGTTCGTTGTCTTCCCTGCCGGCCCAGTTCTTGATATATGTGCCGTCTTTGTAGCCATGATCCTGGCGAAAGAAGTTGAGCACGTTCTTGCCCACATAGGCCGCATAAAGCCCTTCAAAGTCCAGCCCGGAAGCCAGCATCAGGTCCCAGAAACGGGAGGGGGAAAAACCCCGGGTTTGCAGGCAGTGTAAAGCGAGTTCTTCTGTGGCCTCTCTTACGCCGATGCCGGTAGGTTGGTGTGCGGCCAGTTCTGTATCAATCTCCGTGGCGATTTGCTCGATATCCTTGCCATCGCCAAACAAAGCAGACATACCAAAGTGCCAGATATCGATCACCTCCAGCCGCACCTGCTCCAGATCCGGCTCCTGCTTTTTCCACCACTTATAACCGTAGTGATCGATAAGCTCGCCACACTCGATCCAGGCGGCCCGATACCACGCGAAATTTTGCTCCGCCCAGTGTTCGTGCACCCGGGTATTCATGTTGTGCTGCATCGTCAGCATGTTGACCAATGCCTGTTTCAAGGTCTTACCTCGTGTTTTTATTACATCGGAATAGAAAATGATATGGTGCCCGGGACGAGACTTGAACTCGTACAACCGTAAGGCCGGGAGATTTTAAGTCTTTATTTGGCACCTTTCGTAACCTCTTGATACCGCACCATTTTTCTCTCAATTCGCCTATAAACCACTGTATTAATAGTATATTTCTGTTTGCATACGGTTGCAGTCAGTTGTTTGACATTGCGCCCGATTGCGCCCAATATGTGAACCAGTTGTGAACCAGATGTGAACGGTCCACGGCTAAAGACGGCCCCCGAGGATGCATCAACACCCAAGGGAGCCTGACCATATCAATACTGATCAGGAGTATCAACATGGCTAAGAAACATATTATCACCTCCCTGGCGCTCTGTGCGCTGGCTTCCCCTCCTGCCCTCGCAGAGACCGTAGAGCTTTACTGCAAAGGACTCCATAACGCTGGTTCCGGCGCTCCCGTTTTGAACACTCACTTGTGGCTCAAGCTTTGGAAGGACGAAGAACGCGATGTCATCGAATTACAGGGGCCGGTCTTTGAGAAAAATTCATTTGTAGTCGAAGAATCCCCCACCACGTTCCAGGCAACCTACTTGACCGACGACGGATTTATTGGGACGCACATCATGCTCAACCGCCAGACCCTGCAACTTAGCTACTTCCATCGGGAAACGCCTGAACTCGAAAGAGCGTTTGAGGGCACCTGCACTCAATACGAACCAAAGATATAGGGGACCGTCATGAGCAAAGTTATTGAAATGAAGTTCACCGCTGCGGATCTGGACAAGCTGCCCACCCCTACCAGGGAGGAAGGTCGCCAGCGTTACAAGGACACCCACCCCAAGGCTAACGGTCTGAGGCTGGACGTATTCCCCAGTGGCCGGAAGTCGTTCTATGTCCACATAACGGTAGCCGGAGCCACCAAAAAGCCGGTGATCGGCCCCTACCCTGCCATGAAGCTACCAGAGGCGCGCCTGCAGGCACTCTCGCCGCAGAACAAGATTGCCAAGGGCATTGACCCTGTGGAAGAGAAGCGCGTCAGACGTGCCGTTAAAGCCGTCACCGGACTGTCTGTGAAGGATGCTGTCGAGACCTATGTGGAAGAGAAACTCACCGGCAGGCAAAAGCTCCCACTCGAGGAAAGCACAAAGGAGTCCTACCGGAAGAAGATCAAGCTGTTACTCGGTGTGGATTATTACGAGGGACCGCTCACCGACATTAACGAAGATGTGATCGCCAAGCGCATGAAGAGGATCTCAAAATCCCAGGGTGCCACCGGGTGCAGATCCCTGTCTGCCGTCTGGAACTGGACCCGGAAGCAAAAAAAGAACCGGGGACTGATACCGGCCAATCCCGTGAAGCTGTATTCCGACGACAACGACGGGCTGTATATCCCCGAGGCAAGGAAGAACTACGTCAAGGAAGCCTACCTGCCGGACTGGTTCGACGCCGTGGAAGGACTGAGTGACACACCGGCTGAGTTCATGCTGTTTTTGATACTGACAGGTGTTCGCCTGGAGGGGGCCCGGTCCCTGGAATGGGGCGACATCGACTTCAAGACCGAACTGTATACCCTGCCAGATACAAAGAACCGTAAGACTGTTGAATTGCCATTGCCCCGGTATTTGAAGCAACGTCTGCTCAAGCGCCGGGAGAAATCGGGCCGGGTCTTCCCGGTCAGTGATCGATACTGCCAGACGGTCAGTGAAACAATTGGTTATAAATTCACCAATCACGATTTACGACGGACATTCAGCACTTTCGGTTACCAGGTGATCGACTACACCAAAGTGGAAATGCTGACCAACCACATTGTCTCCGGCGTCACTGCCGACTATATCCAGATCTCCCCCGATGCCCTAGCGAAGGAACACCGGAAGGTTGAGGCGCACATTCTCGGACTGGCTGGCAGAGCATCGACCAGTAACGTGGTCCCAATGGAGCGCGTGAAATGAAGCAGTACACGTTAAATTTCTGTGAAACTGCGGAAGATATGATGGAAGTCATACAGGACAAAATCAAGGTTCACGGCGAGGATGGGCAACTCCGGGCATTACCGCCATTCCAAGCAGATAGCTATGACGCTGCCAGCCCAATCTTGTCCGGCGACTACGGGCATGAAGAGTTCTTCCGGATGATGATGCAACTCCGTGGCGTGGTTGAGTACAACGATGCACCTCCGATCA
>PVMK01145565.1_pt1 | contig 17160 bp, 14 predicted proteins | sample 1853481 | NCBI WGS metagenome assembly PVMK01 (sample SAMN08533507, study PRJNA380276) | Marine sediment metagenome, whole genome shotgun sequencing project.
ACCTATCCAAAGAAGCCCGAGGAACAAGTCACCCGCACGATGGTCCAGCGCTTGAGTCCGCTCAAAAAAATGCGCGTTTGGCGGTTCGGGCTCTACTACTTCCTGGTCTTCGGAGGTTTCGTCGCCCTCGCTCAGTGGTTGATCCCCTACTACGTCAATGTCTACACGGTGAGCGTGGCGACGGCTGGCCTCCTGTCGTCGATCTTCACCTTGCCCTCGGGTGTCATCCGGGCATTCGGCGGCTGGCTTTCCGACAAGCTCGGTGCACGGACCGTGATGTATTGGGTCTTGAGCGGCTGTGCGGTCAGTGCCTTGCTTCTCATCGTCCCACGGATGGACGTGCTCTCACCGGGCCAGGGGGTCATTGCTTTGCGGGGCGGCACCGTGACCGCTGTTGCTGACGATGTCGTCGAGGTAGACGGGCGAACCTATCCACTCGTTCCCAAGGCGGCCGAAGGACCACAACGGGAGGGCACGCTCATCTGGCCTACGATGTCGTTCGGCCAAGAGCCGGTGGTCAAAGTGGGTGACGAGGTCTCGCGAAAGCAACTGCTGGCCAAGGGCGAAACGCACATCTACTTCCAGGCCAACATTTGGGTCTTCACCGCGCTCGTCTTCGTCATTGGCATCTTGATGGGCATTGGCAAGGCCGCCGTCTACAAGCACATCCCGACTACTATCGAACGACGTCGGCACTGTGGGTGGCATCGTCGGCGTCCTCGGTGGGCTCGGTGGCTTCGTCTGCCCGATCCTCTTTGGTTACCTTCTCAAAGGCACCGGGATCTGGACCACCACTTGGATGTTCTTCCTGGCCCTCTCCGTCGGTTGCCTGATCTGGATGCATTGGACCATCAGAAAGATGACGCTCAAGCACGCCCCCGACATTGCCGACCAGATCGAGGAGCCTTGGGACAAGGCAAGGGATTGAGCATCGAGCTGTCCGTCCTCAACTAGTGGTACTACGATCGCAAAGGGCCAGAAGTCTCACGCTGAGCTTGTCGAAACCGAGAACTGCTGTTCTTTTTTCTATCCGCGGGCTATCCTAGGCCAGTCCGGAGCCGCAACACCGGAATCGCAGCGAGGAGGGTTCGATGAATTCTTCGAAGCTTGAGGAGGAACCGAGAGCGCAGCCTCGTGGTTTCGTGCGAGAGGGGTTCGTAGCAGGCCTGATCGGCGCGGTTGTGGTCGCGGCGTGGTTTCTTCTCGTAGATGTCATCGCGGGGAGACCGTTCTTCACCCCGGCTGTGCTTGGTTCGGCGGTCTTTTTCGAGCTCCGAGATCCCACGCAGGTGACGATCAGCTTCCAGGCCGTTCTAGCCTACACCTCGATTCACATCCTTGCCTTCGTAGCCGTGGGTGTCGCCGTCGCAGCAGTACTCAAAGATGCCGAGAAGAACCGTGGTGTCCTCTGGTTGGCCGTTGAATTCTTCATTGCGTTCGAGTTCGGATTCTATGCGGTGGTTGCGCTCGTCTTCATGCCTTTGCTGGCGGAGCTCGCATGGTTCAACGTGGCCATCGGCAACCTGATTGCCGCGGGAGCCATGGGCTACTATTTCGTCCGCATTCACCCCATGCTCAGAAAGGGTCTGCTGCAGTGACCCGCTGCTCTGGTCGGCTACCCGCCGATCCGATGGCGCGGAGGGGAGTCCAAATATGAACCGCCGGAGGCCGGATTTGACGCGGTAAAACGACAAAGTAACTATACTTTTCGTAAAGCTGGACTATACTATTTGTAATATGACCAATACTGAGTTTGACGCGATTGTAATCGGGAGTGGCCCAGGCGGAACCAGCTGCGCGACGTTGCTGCAAAAGCGCGGCGTTCGCACCTTGTTGGTGGAAAAGAACGACCTGCTGGGCGGCAAGATGATCAGCATCGAAAAGGACGGGTACGCCTACGATCTGTTCCCCCACGGCCAGGTGCCGATGACGCAGCCCGCGTTCTACCAAATCTATGAGGAGCTCGGTGTGGTTGACGAGTGGGCGCCGGCACTAGCCGCCGACGACCCCCGGGACATCATTCGTATCGCCTATCGAGCGCGCGACTGGAAAGAGTATCGCGAGGTCACGCAAGGCCAGGCGATGGAGGATTCCACACCGTTTTTCAAACTGTGGGACATCCCCGAGTCCGAGCAAGAGCGCATCATGGAGTTCATGACGGGGATGGTGATGATGGAGGAGGAGGAGCTACGGCAGCTCGACGACGTGACGATGCACGACTACCTCATGCGCCACGACCTGCCCGATGCGATCTACAGCTACCTCGCGTTTCATGCGAACGCCTCACTGGCCGAGTCCGTTGACCGTGTTGCAGCCAGCGAGCAGATCCTGATCATGCAGCAGATGATGCTCGAGGGCGGCGGCGGACAATACAAGGGAGGCTTTGGGCAACTGACCAAAGTGATGATCCGCGAGTTCGAAAAGAACGGCGGTACGGTGATGCGCCAAAACCGTGTCGAGCGCATTCTGATCGAGAACGGGGTCGCCGCCGGCGTGGTCACCGCCAAGGGCACCTTTCGGGCGCCGGTGGTGGTCAGCTCTGCAGGGCTACAGCCGACGGTGCTCAAGCTGATCGAGCCCCAGCACCTCGAGCAGTCCTATAGGGACTATGTTGCCGGGCTCGAGCCCGGTTGGGCCTTCACCAGCATTCGCTACTTCCTCAAGGAACCGGTGATGGATGTTGCGATGTACGTGACCTATTCCGACGACAGCTGGTGGAACAAGGAACGATACGACCGATGCGTGGCAGGCGAGACCCCCGAAGAGGTCATCCTCTTCATGGTCAACCACTCGTTCTACGACGAGAACGCCGCGCCTCCCGGCAAGCAGGTGTTGGTCTCGGGAACCATCTGCCCGCCAGACCCCGACTCGGATCAGATCGAAGCTCTCTGGAAGGTCATGGACAAGCAGATGGTGAAGCTGTTTCCCAAGATTTGGGAGGCGACCGAGCGACGCGAGTACGGCGGCCCCAGAGACATCAGCAAACTAACCCGCGACAGCGTGCTGCCGGGCCACGGTGGCGAATGTGTCGGTCTCGGGCAGATCGCCGGACAATGTGGACAGTTCAAGCCAAAGTCCAAGTCGCCGATTCCGGGCGTGTACTTCTCGGGCGCCGACGCGGGCGCTGCCGGCATGGGCACCCACCAGTCGGCCCTCTCGGGCATGGCCGTTGCCGATATGGTCGTGGAATATCTCGGCGAACTCGGAGCCAATCGGAAAGCGACTGCCTCCGGCTAGTTCGCTCGTCAGCTATCGTCAGCTACGGCAGCCCCGTATTTCAAGAAGGCTCGGTGGCTTGCGGGATGAAAGAAATCCGGAAGGACGATGTCATCCGGCTGCGGATAATGACGGGCCATGAAACCACCATTTCCGCACCGAAACGGGGCCGTCATCGCTTCGATCTCGGCTTCGAGAGCCCCGACGGACAAATCCGGCGTACTCGACCAAATCGTGTCGACGGAATTCCAGAGGCAGATTTTCCCTGCACAGCGTTCAGCGAGCGCTGCATGTCCAATTACGCGAGGCTGATCGAGCTGCAATACATCGACGCCCATTGTGATCGCCTCAGGAATCAAAGAAGAGATCTCTCCGCAGCAATGCCAAATGAAATGCATTCCTCTCCGATGAGTGGCGTCGATGATGCGGCCGAGCCTGGGCTGAAAGAACTCTCCGAAGGCGTCGAGCGAAACGATCAGCCCCGACTGAGCCCCAAAATCCTGCCAGGTCATGAACGCATCGACTCTCGCCGGCTTGGGCATACTGGTCGAGGCAAGCGATCGTCAGGTCCGTCATGCGATCTAGCAGTAATTCGAAGCTACTCCTCTGCTTGAACGGCGCCACGAGCATCGCTTCAAATCCCATCAAGTCTCGGAGCCGCTCGAAAAGCAAAACCGGATCGGCCGCAACGATGTATTTTCCAGCATCTTGCGCCTTTGCGAAGAGCGACTCGTAGACTTGGTAGTGTTCCGGCGCGGCCAAATCTGGATACGAATACTTTCCGAGCTGACTCAAGTCGCGCAGCGGATGAGTCAGAGCACGATCAAAAAGTCCGGACGAAACCTCCCGCTCAACCTTCCAATCATCGAGATAGCGGGTTCCAATCGCGAGGCTCTCACCTTGATCAAAGTAACCGCGCCAATGCAGAAGAGCCGTTTCGAAGAAATCACTCGCGACCGGATCAATGAAGCTATACGGAAAGCGAGCCGGTGAATCGAACGCAATGCTTTTCCGAACGAGGTCCCGACTCGTGAGTCCCGCGGGTGTTGGCTGCGGGCGCAGAACCTCGTCGAGCAGCGAGTCACAAGACACGGCTACGACCCGCAAATCGGGTAGCGCCCGTGTTCGTGCGCCGATTCGACCATCCATTGCAGGCGGGTCGCATCGACGTAGGGGTGTGAGTGCGCAGCAGAAAGAATGTAGCCGCCCCCGCGGGCTGCATCTTGGATGGCCTTCTTCACCGCCGCGTCGATCTCTTCTCGGGTGCCTTTGACTAAGAGATGGGAGACATCGAGATTGCCGATCAATACCAGCTTGTGGCCCCACTTGCTCGCGAACCCGTCCGAGATCCATGTCGGCCGTCGGTTCCATCGTGATGATGCCGTCAAAGCCCCAGTCCACGAACTTATCCAGAAATTGATAGATCTTGCCGCATGAATGAAACACGAACTTTCGACCGTAGCTGTGAACGAGATCCGCCACGCGCCGATAGCTTTCTCCGTAGAGTTCCTCAATCAAATCGGGACGCATCAGAGGGCCAGTCTTCTGGCCGAGATCATCGCCACCAAGAACGATCTCGACACCGGACTGCATGACGCCTTCTAAATATCGGAGGTAAAAATCCGTCTGGAACTCGACGACCCGCTTGATGAACTGCCGGTTCTCATACACCAGCTTCGTAAAATCAACGAAACCAATCGCCTGCCAGCTGTTTTCGAAAATTCCGGGCGCCGCATAACCGATAGGCATGATCTTGTCGCTATGAGCGTCGACGAGCCTTTGGTGAAACGACGTCGCATTCCGAATGACCCGATCAAAGAGTGCCGACTTCTCTTCGACCCATGCTTCCCAGGCCGCCTCTGTGGGACAAAGCGCCTGGCTGTAGTCGACAGACAGGTTGCCACGATCGTCGGTGCCCATCGTCCAAACGCGCCCGAAGACGTCGTTGAGGGCAGCACCTTTGTCGTTCGTTTCCCCTTTGTAGATCTGCATGAATGCATAGATCGCCCAGTTTGCGTCAAACCCGAGTCGGGTCGCGCTTTCGAGAGCACCGGAAAAGTTCTTGAAGTACATCCGGTCCCAGAACCAATTGCTATCGAGCAGCTTCCGAACGGCCGTTCCTGCGACGGGTTTGTCCAGCAATTTCACGACATTGGTCGCGTTCTTGCCCAGAACCTGATCAACCGTGGCCGGATCCATGATGAGCCCCATGACCGGCACGCGATCGGGTTCTTCATGGTTCATCGCGGTAAGCATTCGCTCTTTGAAGTTCATTCGCCGCTCCACGCACGAATGATATCCGTACCGGTTACGGCATCCGGCGCAAAGCCATCAGCGCCGACTTCTTTGGCAAACTCTTCGGTGAGCGCGGCGCCTCCGATGATCACCTTCAACGTTTCTCGAAGCCCCTGGCGCGAAAGCTCCTCTATGACCTTGCCGACGGAACCCGCGCAAACAGTCAACAAGCAGGACATCCCGAGTGCATTCGGCTGATGCTCCCGAGCCGCTCTCACGAAGTCCTCGACCGCCACACTTACGCCCAGGTCGACAATCTCAAAGCCCGCACTCGTCGCGTAGTTTCCAAAGATATTCTTTCCGAGATCGTGCAAATCACCCGCGACCGTACCGATGACAACCTTGCCCTTGCTCTCAGCACCGCCCGACTTCAAGAGCGGTGAAAGCTGTTCCATTGCTTCTTTGGCGATCTCTCCAGAGTAAACGAGCTCACCGAGGAACCACTCGCCCTCTTGAAAGCGCTGCCCGACGATCTGTAGTCCCTCGGCGATCGCACCGACGGCGTCCTGCGCTGCCTCAGCGTTTGCCTCCGCAACCACGGCTTGAACGACCTCGAGGAAGGCATCCTTATTGAGAGCGAGGAGGCAGCTCTTCAGCTTTTCACCGGGGTCATCGGACATTCACTTCTCCAAAACCATGCCGACGTAGCTTTGCAGCGGCTTGCACACCTAGCACCTATTTCGCCAATTTTTCTTTCAGGGCCCGGATGAACTGCGGGCTCGTGCCACAGCAGCCTCCCACAAAGCTTGCCCCCGCCTCGATGAGCCGAGGAAGGAAATCGGCAAATTCCTCTGCGGTCGTGTTGTACACGACCTCCCCGTTCTTGAGCTCGGGGATCCCCGCGTTGGCTTTGATCCAGATCGGCTTATCGCTGGCCGCAGCGTATTCGGCGCAGATAGGGACGTACCCCTCGATCCCGTTCCCGCAGTTGGCCCCGATCACATCGACACCAAGCGCGCTCAGCGTTTCAGCCGCTTGCGTCGCAGTGGTTCCCATCACCGTTCGATCTTTGTTCTTTCCCGAATCGAAGACCATACAAGCGACCACTGGAAGCCCCGTCGCCTTGGCCGCTTCGATGGCGAGCTCCGCCTCGGCGAGATCGGCCATGGTCTCAACGACGATCGCGTCGGCACCGCCTTCGCGAAGAGCCTCCGCCTGCTCGCAAAACGAAGCAGCAAGATCTTCCTTACTGACCCCGCCCGAAAGGAGGAGCTTTCCGCTGGGACCGATCGAAGCGAAGACACGAGCCTCGTTTCCGGCAGCGCGCTTGGAGATTTCAACACCCGCGCGATTGACCTCGGCGACCCGATCGACATCGGGATGGTTTCCGAGTGCAATTCGGCTGGCTCGAAAAGTATTCGTCAAAATGATCTGGCTCCCCGCATCGACATAGGCACGGGCAACCGCCTCAACGCGATCGGGATGGGAGAGGTTCCAGAAATCCGGCATCTCACCCAAAGCAAGGCCGCGCGCTTGAAGCTCCGTTCCCCACGCACCGTCCGTAAGAATCGGTCCACTGGAAAGCATTTCATCGAGCCAGGCTGCCATTGTCATGACCTCTCAGAGTCTGGGAACGCTGTTTCTCGAATGAACGAGGCTTGGAAGTGTTCATCCGCGCCCAGAGGGATATGTTCAACGCAATTCCGAAGCGCCTCGAAATGGTCGCCTTCCAGCGCCTCGTTGAAAAGTGCGAGTTTCGTACCCAGAAGCGATGCGTTGCCAATGGGTTCGATTCGCTCCCGAGGAAAGTCGATCAGCCCAATGCGACGCGCACTCGCCGGATTGACATAATTTCCGAAAGCGCCGGCGAGATAGAAGCGCTCAATGGCCGAAGCCTCGGCGCCCAACCGTCCCAACAAAATCCGAATCCCCGCAGCAACAGCCCCTTTGGCGAGTTGCAGCTGCCGAATGTCTTGCTGGGTGATCTCGACGCGGCCCGCCAATGAAATCGAACCACGAGAAAGTCGCCCACTCGATTCGATTAAACCCATCTCGAGCCCACAAGCAACCGCGTCAACGAGTCCGCTCCCGCAGATGCCACGAGGCTCGCCCCCACCGAGAACCCGGCAACGAAGCTCACCTGCTTCGACTTCCACCCCCGCGATGGCACCCGTGGTGGCCTGCATACCCATTTGAATTCGCCCCGCCTCAAAAGCGGGGCCCGCAGCCGTAGAAGTGCAAACGATGCGATCCCGATTCCCTATCGCGATCTCACCGTTGGTGCCAAGATCCGCCAATGCGATGATGCCCTCGCTGCGATGCATCTCGGTCGCCAAGATTCCAGCGAGAATATCGCTTCCGACGAAGCCACCAAGGTTGGGTAGGAATTGAACCCGTGGGTTTCCAGGGAGCGGCCAATTGAGATCCGCGGCGCGAAGCTCCTGAAACCCCGCCTGCTCACTTTCGAAGGGGGCCTGCGCGAGCGGCTCGAGATCGAGCTCGCAGAAGAAATGATGCATGGCGGTGTTGCCCGCGAGGAGCACGCGTTCGATAGCAAGGCCACTATTCCTCAAGGAAGCCAGCATGCGTTGGATCTGCGCACCAACCTCAGTGCGAATCATCTCCACCAGCTCAATGCGTCCCGCTTCCGAAAGACCGTATTCGATGCGAGTCATGAGATCGGCACCGTGAACGGCCTGGGGGTTTCGAGAGCTCTCGAGAGCGAGAACGTGCCCCGTCTGTAAATCGAGCAGTTGGGCTACGATCGTCGTCGTACCGAGATCGACGACAATGGCCGCTCCCGAGCGCGGTGCAAACTCGAGCTCACCGTGATCCGCGAGAATCGCGGTCTCCCACTGCGCAACCTCGAGAACGAGACGCTCCTCGGCCGTGTGGCGGCAAACCAAACGCCAGCCGTCTGCGAGCTCGCGCTCCGAAAAGATCTCGCGCTGATCTTCCGTGATGGGAAGAAAGCCATCGAGCACACGGGCGCGACACGCACCACAATCGCCCCGGCCTCCGCAGGGAAACTCGACGCCGAATCGATGCAGCACGTCTTGAAGCGGCGTGCCCCTTGCCACCTCCAGCACCGCCCCAAGCGGTTGAAGCTCGATTTGAACAGGGGCAGGCATCGGCGCTCGCTTCTCCTTCCGGGTTACGCGACGAAAGCCCGATTGTCGCACATTGACGCGATCCACGGATGAAATGGCTCGGGCTGCGGGATCTGCTTTAGTGATTGCGCGATCTCAGGGTACTGTAGGTCACCATTTGAGGGAGGAGACAGGAATGTTTAGACCCAAGAAGACGATTCCGAAGCTAGCCGTGGCGATGCTTGCGCTCACTGGGTGTGGTGGCGATGCGGCAACGGGGAGGCGGCACTGGCGGCAACGGCACGGGCGGCACGGGCGGTGGGGACGGTGGCGATTTCGACGCCTCCCTGAACGCGTTCTGCATGAACGTTGCCCCATGTTACGGCCTCACCGCCCAGGAGTGCATCGACTACTACAACAACGACCTGCCGAATATATACAACGTCGACGGCGAGCTGCGAAGCAGCGCTCATCAGCTATTTTGAATGTGGCGCCTCGAAGACCTGCAATGAGGTGCTTGCGGGCGCCTGCGATGACGAGTACGACGCCGCGTTCGACGATGCACTGCGACCGTGCTCGTAGGGTATCGTCCTCCACGCACAAATCCTGTTAGGCTATCCGTCGGATGATCATCGTCGCCGGCACCAAGCGCTCCGGTACCTCGATGTGGATGCAGCTGCTCGCCGCTGCTGGCTTCCCGCCCGATCGGGGATGCCTTTCCCCGTAACTGGGAGAGCACGATCAAAGACGCAAACCCGGCCGGCTTCTGGGAGTCCGAGCTGCGGCGCGGGATTTACTACGCGACCAATCCGGATCCGAAAAGTGGGGCCTATCTCTTCCCCGAGCAGACGCACCGTCACGCGGTGAAGGTGTTCATCCCGGGGCTCATAAAAACCGATCGCGCGTTCATCGACAAAGTGATCGCGACGGTTCGACCTTGGCGACAATACGTCCGTTCGCTGGGCCGGCTCTACGAAATGGAGCGTGAGGCCCAAGAGGGCGAAACGTAACAACGATACGGAAGCGCTCCCCGATCCGGTCTACATGTCCCCCGTAATCGAATGGTGGATCGAGAACTTCTCATTGGTCAGTGATATCGTCACGCGACGCTATCCATTCTACATGGTTGCTTATGATTCGGTTCTTGCGGACCCAGACAAGACCGTTCGTGACGTGTTCCAATGGCTCGGCGATGGAGATGTCGAGGAGGCCATCGAGCACGTAGAGCCAGCTCTCCGGACCCAGGATGAGGACCCGGATGACGACACAACCCTCGATGATGTTGACCTCGAGCCCGGGCTGATCGAAGTCTTCGATGCCCTCTACGAGGTCGTCCGGACGCAAGAACCCCTTCAGCAGTCGTTTGTCGACCGTTTGAACGAAACCAACGAGAAGCTCAGCAGTCGAATCGAGACGGCTATGAAGGAGACCGCCCGAGCACAACTCGAGAGGAAACGACTCATCCAGGCTCGCCGCCAAGGCAAGAACGAAGGCGCCGAAGGCCCTGCCGAGGGGTAACCCGGCCAGGCGGTTCTGGGTCAGCTACTGGGGTGGTACCGAGAAGCCGTCTACCACCGGTTCACGCTTTTCGAAGTGCGGACCCAGTTGCTGGTGCAACGAATCGACAGTCCAGGGGCCGTCGGCCGCGTTTTCGAATTTGGTATCGAGGGTCGGACGGCCGACGACGGTGACCTGCTTGCCCCAGACCACGAACACCTCTCCCGAAATGCGCTGGGCTTGGGGGGAGGCGAGGTAGGCGACGAAAGGTCCGAGGTTTTCGGGAGCATAGACGTCGAAGCCGGACTCGGGTTTGGCGAACAGTGCGGCGTGGGGCCCGCTGTCGTTCATGCGCGTCCTTGCACGAGGACAGACCACGTTGGCGGTCACGCCGTACTTCACCATTGCCTGCGCTGCGGCCATGGTCATCGCGGTGATGCCGGCTTTGGCTGCGGCGTAGTTGGGCTGTCCCACCGAGCCAAAGAGAAAAGCCTCCGATGAGGTGCTCACGAGGCGCCCGTAGATACTTTCACCGGCTTTGGCCTTCTTGCGCCAGTACTCGGTGGCCATTCGCATGTTGCAGAAGTGGCCCTTGAGGTGCACGCGGATCACAGAGTCGAATTCTTCCTCGGTCATGCTGAAGATCATGCGATCGCGGAGGAACCCGGCGTTGTTGACGACGATGTTGAGGTCGCCGTAGGTATCGATCGTCTTTTTGATCATCGCGGCGGTGTCGTCCCAGCTCGAGACGTCGCCAAAGGCCACGATGGCCTCGCCACCGAACGCCTTGATCTCTTCAACCACCTGCTGTGCCGGTTCTTCGTCAGACCCTGTGCCCTTATCGGTGGTCCCCAGATCGTTGATGACCAGGCGCGCCCCTTGTTTGGCTAGCGCAATGGCCTCAACGCGGCCGAGCCCGCGCCCGCCGCCGGTTACGATCGCAACTTTTCCGTCTAAGTCTCCCATGTCTCTCTCCTTTACAGACGCTCGATGATTGTGCCGGTGCCCACCGAGGCGCCGCAGCACATGGTGATCAGGGCTGTGCTCTTGTCGGTGCGCTCGAGCTCGTTGAGCGCGGTCACGATTAGACGCGTACCCGTGCACCCGACCGGGTGGCCGAGAGCCATCGCGCCGCCGTTGACGTTGAGCTTGCTGCGATCCGCGTCGAACTCCTTGAGCCACGCCAACACGACCGAGGCGAAGGCTTCGTTGACTTCGTACAGATCGATGTCGTTCAGCGACATGCCCGACTTTTTCAGGATCCGCTTCGTGGCGTCGACCGGGCCGTTGAGCAGGTAGTAGGGGTCGGTACCGACGAGCACGTCGGCGACGATGCGGGCGCGTGGCTTGAGGCCCAGCGCTTTGGCCTTGTCGGCCGACATCCAGAGGATTGCGGCTGATCCATCGGAAATCTGCGAGGAGTTGCCGGCGGTATGAATACCACCTTCCGCGACCGCCTTTAGGTTGGCGAGCCCTTCGAGGGTCGTCTCACGTAGCCCCTGATCCCTGTCCACCGTGCGCGTTTCACCGGTGGGCTTCCCGTCTTCACCCAGCACAGGCGCTTCTACGGCGATGATCTCGTTCTTGAAGCGATTCTCCTCGACGGCGCGGGCCGCCTTCTGCTGTGACTCGAGCCCCAACTGATCGGCTTCTTCGCGGGTGGTGTCGTATTTCTTGGCCAGGCGTTCGGCGCTGGTGAACTGATCGGGGGTAGAATCCCAGGGCCACTCTTCGGGCAAAAAGAAGCCGGGGCCGTTCATCACGTTCTTGCCCAAGCCCACGCGACTCATGCTCTCGACGCCGCCGGCGATTCCGCAATCGATGCTGCCCGCCTTGACCATGGCCGAGATGAGATGGTTGGCCTGCTGGGCCGACCCGCACTGGGCATCGATGGTCGTGCCGCCGACGTCCCAGGTGTCGCCCACAGAGAGCCACGCGTTGCGGGCCACGTTGCCGGCCTGCTCGCCGGCTTGGGTCACGCAGCCGGCGATCACCTGTTCCAGGTGCTCCTTGTCGGCTCCCGCCTTTTCCAAGACTCCGCGAAATGAGAGCGACAGCAGCTGGGTGGGGTGTAGTCCAGAAAGCCAGCCTTTGATGGGCTTGCCCCGTGCGATCGGTGTTCGCACTGCATCGATGATTACCGCTTCACGCATCTCCGTTCCTGCTTCCTGCGAGCATTCGTTGCCCGCGCTTGTGACCGCCTTCTGGCGGATTAATCATGACCCAGCACCATCGCGCTGGTCGGGACGCCTATCCCCGCAGTGACCAGGACGTGGTCGCATTTCTCTGGCTGATTGCGAGACTCGCCACGGATCAGCCGCACGCCCTCGTTGACCCCGTTCATCCCGTGGATGTAGGCCTCGCTCAGTTGGCCTCCGTGGGTGTTGGTGGGTAGCCGGCCGCCCAACGCCAGGTTGCCGTCGTTGACGAAATCCTTGGCCTCACCTGGCTTGCAAAAGCCGAAGGACTCGAGCTGCCAGAGCACGATCGAGGTGAAGGCGTCATAGATCACCGCCGCGTCGACGTCCTTTGCGGTGAGCCCCGAGGTTTGCCACACCCTCTGTGCGACGTGGTCCATCTCGGGGATCGCGGCCATCTTCTCGCGGTAGAAGCTGGTCATGACCTCTTGGTCGTCTCCAGCGCCTTGGGCTACCCCCCGAATGATCGCCGGCTTCTGCTTGAGGTCCCTGGCGCGCTCGGCGGTGGTCACGATGCAGGCGGCGCCGCCGTCGGTTTCGAGGCAGCAGTCGAGCAGATGCAACGGATGCACGATGTAGCGCGACGCCTGGTGATCTTCGAGAGACATGGGCTTGCCGTAGAAGATCGCGTCGGGGTTCTGCAGTGCGTGGTTGCGGGTGGCCACGGCGACCCGGCCCAGATCCTCGCTCGTACAGCCGGTGTCGTGCATGTAGCGTTGGGTGAACATCGCCACCCAGCTGGTCGGCGTCATCAGCCCGTAGGGCATGTACCAGCCCCAGTGGATCAGGTCCGAGGTGACCAGGTCGCCGGATACGCCGTCGCTATAACGCTGTCCCGAACGACCGTTGAGCGCGCGGTAGCAGACCACCGCGGTCGCTTCGCCCGTTGCCACTGCCATCGCGGCTTGGTGCAACAAGCCGATGGCCGCTCCGCCGCCATGCGGCATGGTGGAAAAGAAGGACAGGTCGCCGCAACCTACCGTGCGTGCCAGCTCGATTTCGTCGGTGGCATCCAAGGTGAAGCTGGTCATCCCATCGATGTCTTCGGGCTTGAGACCCGCGTCGTCGATGGCTGCCTTGACGCACTCGGCGGCTAGCTGCAGCTCCGAGCGTCCGGAGTTTTTGGAGTACTCGGTCTGCCCGATGCCGGCGATCGCCGCCTCATTCTTCAGTGTCGTTGGCATGGGCTTACGCTCCTCTAGGCAGCGCGACGCTGACGCTGGCAGTGGCGTGCGCGCCCCACGAGTTTTTTCCGACCACTTCGATGTCGACCACGCTCTGTTCCTCGTCCTTTTGCAAGACCTTGCCGGTGAGCTTCATCGTGTCGCCTGGCACATTGGGCGCGCCTAGCTTGACCCCGAGCTTCTTGATCTCTGCATTGGGCCCGGCCCAGTCGGTGACATAACGGCTGACCCAGCCATTGGTGGTTAGCACGTTCATGATCACGTCCGGCAACCCCTGGGCTACTGCGGCCTGCTTGTCGTGATGCACCGGGGTGTAATCGTTGGAGGCCAACGCGCCGGCGATGATCAGCGTGGAGGTCATTTCGATCGCCAACTCCGGCAACACGTCGCCCACCTCGACCTCGGTGAACGTTCGGGTCTTCAAGCTCGACATCACAGTACCTCCTGCAGACCTTGCGGTGGATTGGCCGCCATCTGCGCGCCCAAGCGGCTCAATTGCTGAGCAGCGCCTCCCAGCGTCAGCTCCAACCCCTTTGCCCAGAGGAAGTAGCGGTGGATCGGGTAGTCCACATCCACACCGATGCCCGCGTGAAGGTGCATCGCGCTGTTGGCGATGCGCGATCCTGCGTCGGCGGCCCAGAACTTGGCGATCGCAATTTCGTCGCTGGCCGATCGACCTTCTTCGACTAGCCAGGCTGCACGCCAAGCAGACCAGCGTGTCGCTGCGAGGTCAATGTAGCCGTCGGAGCAGCGGTGTTGCACCGCCTGAAACGACCCCACCGGCACGCCGAACTGACGTCGCTCTCGCACGTAGTCTGTGGTGATCTCGAGCGTCCGCTGGGACACGCCAACCTGGAGGAGGCAGAGCGCGGCGAGCGTACTCTGATAGATCCACTCGAGGACTTCGCGGCCATTTTCTGCGTCGCCCAAACAATCGGCGGGCCCGACCGGCACGTCGGTAAGCTCGAGCAGGAACAGGGGCTCACCCGTGGAGGTGCGGCTTTTCGTAGCGCGCAGACCCGGCGCAGCGGGATCTACGAGAAAGACTCGCACACCTTCGGCACTTTGGGCCGGGATGATGATCCGCTCAGCCAGGTCGACCGCCGGAACCTCGTGCTTGATGCCGCTGAGCTTGTAGCCATCGCCATCTCGGACGGCCTTGGTGGACGGCTCCAGAGGATCCTGGCCCGCCGGTTCTTCGAGCGCCGCGGTCAGCATGAGCTCGCCAGCCGCGACGGCAGGCAGGTAATCTTGCTGTTGTTGCGGCGAGCCAAATTTCGCAATGGGCAGCGCGCCCATGACCAAGGTTGGAAGCAGTGGGACCGGCGCTAGCTCGCGGCCCTGCTGCTCGAGCAGCATGCAAAGCTCCAGGAGCCCATAGCCCATGCCCCCGTGCGCCTCGGGAACCGGGATACCGAGAAGGTCGGCCTCGGCCAGCTTCTTCCACAGCTCTTCGTCGAACCAGCGGTCCTGGCTGTCGATTTTCTTGAGACTCGCGCTGGTCACCTCGGCCTGGAAGATCTCCCCGGCCAGGTTCCCCAGCATCTCTTGCTCTTCGGTGAAGTTGAAATCCATCGGCTGCCTCGACTAGAGCTTCACCGGTCGAAAGAGCGGCAGGGTCATCTCATCGTCGACCTGTTCGAAGTACAGCTCGACCGGCATCCCAATCTCGATCGCGTCGAGATCGTCGGTGACCAGGTTGGACACGAAGCGCGTACCCTCCTCGAGGTCGAACAAGCCCACGGCGTGGGGATACTCGAAGGGCGGAAACTCCGGGTAGTACATCAGCACGTAGCTGTGCACCGTGGCCTTGCCCGATGCTTCGATCGAGCCCCATTCGAGCGACTGACAGTGCGGGCACATCGGGCGGGGAGGGTGGCGAAGCACGCCGCACGAGTCGCATTTTTGGATCAGTAGTTTGTTGTTGGCGATGCCTTCTTCCCACCACCAAGCATTGTCGTGGCCGATCGCGGGGCGCATTCGCTTGGGCTCGGCGGGTGCGGAAGAAGAGTCCTCGGACGCTGCTGGTTTCTTCGCGGGCTTGTACTTGAGCACGCGGAAGGTCATCGAGCCCACCTGCTCATCGTTCTGATCGACAAAGGTGAGGCGGGTGTTGATGAAGTAGCCGATGCCCAGGCCGGTGGCCTTTTGTTCGGAGATCGACTCGATCACGGTGGTGGCCGTCACGCGATCGCCGGGCTTGAGGTAGCGATCGAACTCCTGGTCGCAGTTGGTCGCGACCACGCCGACGTAGCCATACTCGCTGAACACCGCATGCAGTTCCTCTTGCAAATCTTTGGGCGCGTCGGGGTCGGGCCGCGCCATTTCCATGCCCTTGAGGCTCCAGGCCTGCAGCATGGTGGGCGGGGCGACGAGGCCGCCAAAGACCGATTCCTCTCCCGCCTGTGGGTCGAGATACACCGGATTGTTGTCGAGCATCGCGTCACACCATTGTCGGATCGCTCCTTCGCTCACCGCATTGCGCGCGACGGCCGGCGGGCCGATGGCCTTGCCGACGAACGCTTGGACTCTGCTCTCTAGCTCTTCTCTGCTCATGGCATTCCTCGACGCGCGCCTAGCGCCTACTCCGCGGCAGCGACAAACCCACCATCGCAATGATGTCGCGCTGCACTTCGTTGACGCCGCCACCAAAGGTCAGCGTTATTGCACTGCGGTAAGCGTGCTCCAGCAGCCCGCCAAAGAGGCAGCCGGGTTCGCCCGTCAGCTGCGTCCCTGAACGACCCACGATCTCCAACAGCAGTCGATAACATTCGATGAAAAACTCCGAGCCAAAGACTTTAACTGCCGAAGCCTCTTCCATTTGCGGGGTGCCGTTGGTGAGGCTCCAAGCCGAACGCCAGTTGAGCACATTGAGGGCTTCGAGACGTGCACGGATGCGCGCCAGATTGTGCTGCACCCAAGGCTGTTCGATCATCGCGCGGCCGTCGGGCCCGGTGACTTTGGCCGCCCAACTCCAGACTTCATTGAGCGCTCGATCCGCAGTGCCGGGAGTTGCGAGCGCAATGCGCTCGTGGTTGAGCTGTGAGGTCAGAAGCCGCCAACCACCGTTTAGCTCTCCGACGAGGTTGGCTTTGGGGATGCGGACGTCTTCGTAGTAGGTCGCGTTGGTGCGCTCATAGCCGACCGTATAGATCGGTGTGCAGGAAAACCCCTCGACGTCGGTGGGCACCAAGAAGATCGAGATGCCCTTGTGTTTGGGCGCCTCGGGATCAGTGCGCGCGGCAAGCCAGATGTAGTCGGCGTCGTGGGCGTGGGTCGTGAAGATCTTGCTGCCGTTGATCACCCAGTGGTCGCCATCCAACTCTGCGCGGGTGGTCAGCGAGGCGAGATCGGTGCCGGCCTCGGGCTCGGTGTAGCCCACGCCGAAGATCAGCTCACCACGGAGGATCTTGGGCAAGAGGTCTTCCTTCTGCGCCGCCGAGCCAAACTGCATGATCGTCGGCCCGATGGTGTTGATGCTGATCACCGGCAGCGGCGCTCGGGCGCGCCACGTTTCATCCCAAAAGATGAACTGCTCGAGAGCCGTCATGTTCCGGCCGCCGTACTCCTCGGGCCAGCCGAGCCCCAGCCAACGGTCCTTACCCAGCTGTTCCACGATCTGGCGGAAGACAGGTCCGCCTATCTGCTCGCGTTCGGCGTCGTAGGCGCGTTGAAGCTCAGGCGTGAACAGTGTCCGGTAATAGTCTCGGATCTCCTGGCGGAGCTCCTTCTGCGCGGGTG
>PVMK01156587.1_pt1 | contig 17160 bp, 19 predicted proteins | sample 1853481 | NCBI WGS metagenome assembly PVMK01 (sample SAMN08533507, study PRJNA380276) | Marine sediment metagenome, whole genome shotgun sequencing project.
AAGTTCTTTTCTCTCATCAAGAATCTTATCTCTTTCAAGCGCTGTTAGTCTTTGGAGACGCATTTCCAAAATAGCTTGCCCCTGAATATCACTTAGACCAAGCTCTTGCATAAGCCCGTCTTTTGCTACCTGCGGGCTCGCCGACTTACGAATTAAAGCAATAACTTCATCCAGATGATCAAGGGCTATTTTAAGACCCTCTAATATATGGAGCCTTGCCTCAGCTTTCGCCAATTCAAATTGGGTACGTCTGGTTACGACTTCTTTTCTATGTTCTATAAAATGATTAATAATTTCTTTAAGCGGCATCACGCGTGGCTGGTTCCTTACAAGCGCAAGCATGATAATGCCAAAAGAAGTGTCCATCGGGGTATGTTTATAGAGCTGGTTTAAAACAACTTCAGCGATCTCTCCGCGTTTGATATCAACAACAACTCTAATACCGTCTCTATCGGACTCATCCCTTATATCCGATATCCCCTTTATCTTGTCTTCTTTTACAAGATCTGCTATTCGTTCTATAAGCCTAGATTTATTAACCTGATAAGGAATCTCATTGACTATAATTACTTCCCTATCGCCCTTTTTCTGCTTCTCAATTCTAGCCTTTGCTCTGAGCTTTATAATTCCCCGCCCGGTTTCATAGGCCTCTCTTATCGGATTTTTGCCGGTTATAAAACCGCCTGTTGGAAAGTCCGGGCCCGGCATATGAGTCATTAATTCATCAAGTGTAATTCCGGGATTATTAGCCTGGGCTACAACAGCGTTTATTAATTCAATTAAGTTATGAGGAGGGAATATTTGTCGCCATTCCTACGGCAATCCCAGAAGATCCATTCAGCAGCAGATTGGGAATTCTTGAAGGAAGAACAAGAGGCTCATGCTCGCTGCCGTCATAATTCGGAACAGAAGTCGACCGTTTCTTTTTCGAGATCATCTAACATCTCGGTCGCGATTCTATCGAGCCTGACCTCAGTGTATCTCATAGCAGCCGGAGGATCGCCGTCAATTGATCCGAAATTCCCCTGACCGTCTACAAGTGTATAACGCATAGAGAAGTCCTGCGCCATTCTCACCAGTGTGTCGTAAATTGCCGCGTCTCCGTGTGGATGGTATTTACCCATCACCTCCCCGACAATCCTGGCGGACTTTTTGTATGGCCTATTCCACTGGTTTCCGGCCTCATCCATGCCGAAGAGAATTCGTCTGTGCACCGGTTTAAGCCCGTCTCTCACATCCGGCAGAGCACGGCCAACAATAACACTCATCGAATAGGAAAGATAAGACTCCTTCATTTCATCTTCGATGTTGATAGGTATAATCTGAGACGGTGTTGTCATCTAGATGGAACCCTCCTAAATATCTATAAATATTGGTCATTAAGCTTATATGAGAGGACACTAAGAGTCAATTTTTAAGCTGTTTTAGGTATGCTGTTATAATATTCATATTAGATTAATGTACTAAAGCCCTTTAATCAGGATAATATACAAACGAATTCTATTTCTCCAAAACTATGAAAAGAATACTCCCGCAAAACCTCATGTTTCATCCTAAAGACTTTACTTATATACTCATAATTGTAACCACCGCTTGGGTAGCGCTTTATAAGTATCGTGAATCCGCCTGTCACACCCCTGATGCTCATACGTTTTTTGATGAAGAGAGTGGGCAGAGATTAATCAAAACTGACTGGAAAAGTTATGATGATATTTCAAATTACATGAAAATGGCCGTAATCGCCTCTGAAGACCAAACATTCCCGTTTCATGACGGGTTTGATCTTCAGTGCAATCGAAGAGGCAATCGACGAGGCTGGAGGGTCAGCGCTTAAGGGGGGCTAGCACCATATCGCAGCAGACGGCGAAAAATGTTTTCCTTATGGCCATCACGGTCATGGATTAGAAAGGGCATAGAGGCGTATTTTACTGTCCTAATTGAGAAAATATGGGGCAAGAGGAGAATACTTGAGGTGTATTTGAATGTTATAGAGACTGGCAACGGAATATACGGAGTAGATGAGGCGGGAGAAGTTTATTTCGGAAGGTCCGCCAAAAACTTAGACGATAGTAGACGCTGCTCTTATCGCAGCTAGTACTTCCCGACCCGAGAGTCATGTCTCGCAAAACCCTCTGAGCACGTTCTGAGAAAAGAGAAATGGATCAGCGAGCAGATAGGAAATCTTGGGGGAACTGGTTATTTGAAAAATATACAGTAATCGCCCTTTTTTCTGTTAATTGACATCATAAGGGCTTGGGTGTAAAACAATTAGTAAATAACTGTAAATATGGGGATAAAAACAATGGCTAAAGAAACAGCTTTAATTACTGCGCATCGTCAGGAATCGGAATGGGACTGGCCAAGCTTTTTGCGGCCGACGGCATCTGACCTTGTACTCGTTGCCCGTAGGGAAGACAGGCTTAACGAGCTCGCTCGAGGAACTCAAATCCGAGCACGGGATTGAGGTACTCGTGCTCCTAAAGACCTTTCTAGAGCGTCGCCTAGGAAATCTTCTACTCACCTTAATAAAGAGAAAATACAGATTGATGTCCTAGTTAACAACGCGGGTTTTGGCTCTCGAGGTACGGTCGCAGAACTCGACACCGATCTTCAAGTGGACATGGTGCAAGTCAACGCAGCCGCTCTAACGCACCTTACAAGCCTATTTTTGCGGGGATAGTAGAAAGAGGGCAGGCGGTATACTCAACGTTGGCTCTCTGGCTGTTTCAGCCCGGGCCCAATCTCGCGGTCTACTTCGCTACCAAAGCTTATGTGCTTTCATTCACAGAGGCTCTTGCAGAGGAGATTTCAAACCCGAATATCAAAATCTCCTGCCTGGCCCCAGGGCCGGTTAAAACCGAGTTTGGAGAAAAGTCTGATCTCGAAGACTCGCTGTTATTTAAAATAAGTTTAATGGATATGGAGCCTGTAGTGAAAGCCGGATACGAAGGGTTTAGGAGAGGAAAAACAATCGTCATTCCTGGACTTAAACAGCAAATCGTACCATTTTTAAATAGGTTTACACCCAGGTTGTTAGTAAGGAAAATAGCAAAGAAGCTAAATTCCTGAATTGAGAGACTTATCCGAAAAAGAGCTTCAGATTACTGACTATATTATCTGAACTATCTACTAACCGTGTGCAATCGGGAAGAGACTTTAGGAAAAACTTACCGTAAAATTTACTTATCACTCTTTTATCCAAAACAAGTACAGCTCCCTTATCGGTCTTTGTCCTAATAAGTCTGCCAAATCCCTGCTTAAACTTTAGAACCGCAACAGGGACACTATAATCCATAAATGAATTAAAACCCTGGCTTTCCAGGTACTCGACCCTAGCCTCAATAATAGGCTCGGTAGGAACCCTGAAGGGAAGCCTGGAAATAATTACCAATTTTAAAGCATCCCCCGGGACATCAACCCCCTCCCAGAAACTGTCGGTTGCAAAGAGAACTGAGTTATCTTCAATTCTAAATTTATCAAGCAAGCGACCCCTGGGAAATGCTCCCTGTTTTAGGGCAAGTATTCCATCGTTTTCTAACTCTCCGTAGATATTCTTATAAACAGTTTCAAGTAAAGTATAGGATGTAAATAGTATAAGCGCGTTCCCGTTTGAAGCTTTTAAAGCTTTTGTAATTAAATCCGAGATTGCATCAGCGTAGCCCACCTTGCCAGGCTCGGGAATGTCGTTGGGTATGGCCAAAAGAAGTTGTTCCTCATAATTAAAAGGGGAGGGAAGTATTCGCTCCTCTACCCTTTGCTCATCTTCAAGCCCAAGGCCTGTCTTTAGAAACTGAAAACTCTTGTTAACTGCCATTGTAGCTGAGGTCATTACCACGGTATCGCACTTTGAGTAGAGTCTTTCCTTAAGAGTTGGAGAAATATCAAGTGGAGATAGACCTAGACCCGAGAGTATCCCTCCACGCCCCATCCTACCTTCTACCCATCTTACAAAGCCATCGTCCTCGGTGCTTAAGAACGTACTAATAACATCAGAGTAATAATCGAGCTTATTCCCAACCCCTTTAAACTCTACTATCAGCTTTGCTATATCACTCTCTACTTCGTAGTCGATAAGAATATCTGTTATTGCTTTTATCTCCTCATGGAGTTCCTTAAGCCTGATTCTCAATATAGAGAATTTTTTATCGATATTATCCCAGCCTTCCCTGCCTGTAATGTCTTCTGTAATACGGAGATTGATTTCTTCCTTGCCGCCCTCTTTTTCCTGAGTTATGGGAAGACAAAAGTTATAAAGCGCATCGAAAGAATCATTTGTGTACTGCTCAACTGTATCAACCTTGTTAGATAGCAGATCTTCTACTTTTCTTAACAGGTCGTTCACAATCCCTTTGCGGTACATTTTGACAAGCTTAGTTGCGAGAGACGCCGTATAATATATGAGTCCCTTCCCCTGCCCCCCTTTACTCTTACGCTTAAGCCTTCTCAATACTCTTATAATTCCGAACTTCGTAGCCCTCATGCCAAAGTGTGAAGTGGCCGTGTCATTTAAATGATGAGCCTCATCAAAAATTACTCTTTTAAACGGCGGCAAAATCCCGGCGTCACTGCTCTCTGACGCACTCTTGATAGCAAGATCGGAGAAAAGAAGGTGGTGATTCACGATCAATAGTTGAGAAGAAGCAACTTCCCTTCTTGATTTATAAAAAAAGCACCTTGAGTAATAAGGGCACCTGGCTCTAAGACAACTTTCACTCTCGGCAGAAACCTTATCCCAAACACTGTCCAGAGGGGTAAAACTAAGATCAGAAAGGGAGCCGTCTTCAGTAACTTTAGCCCAGTCTAATATGTCATTAATTGGGTCGACTTCATCTTCATCCGCCATCTCAAAGAGACCATCCTGTATTGTTTCTGTTCTCAAAAGACAGAGATAATTCCTCATGCCTTAACCAAGGAGTAACTAAAATCATCCTCAAACGCGCTCGTAGAGAAGAGGAATGTCCTTTCTCGATCAGCTGCTCCTGTAGATTGATCGTGTTGGTTGATATAACGACGCGCTTCCTCGTTCTTTAAAGCCCAGGCAACAGCGGGGATTAAATAGGAAAGCGTTTTTCCGGTTCCCGTTCCAGCCTCGATTAGCGAGATTGAATTATCATTAAAAGATGAAGTAACGGACCCGAGCATTCGGAGTTGTTCATCCCTAAGCTCATACTTATCTCCCATAACTTCTGAAACTCGGCCGTCTGGGAGAAGTGCTTTTTTTGTTAGTTCAATATCAAGCGGCTCGATCTCCCTTTCAAAAAAGGGCTCAACAACCACATATACCTGGGACGCGCTATTGTTAACAATTAAAAAACCAACCCCTTGGTTACCAAAAACCGAGGCTATCTGTATATCCTGGTCTGAAGGCGTAAGCGTGCCCGAGGGATGATTATGAATAACGACATCTCCTGGTTTTGCGGACTCTATAACTGCTGGGACCGAGTAATCATTGCCCCCTCGCAACAACCCTCACATCTTCAATCAGATATCGTTTGGAAAAGGAACCGACAAAAAACACCTCGTTCCCTGAGGCTTCATTAATAGTACTTTGTATAGTTGATAGAACACTTTCAGAGAAAAAATCTTTATGCACGGAGAGAAGTCTACATTATTTAATAAAGTTTCACAGATGTGTAACATTGTACTTATTGCCTTAATATAACAGGTTTGGTAGTTTATCTGGATGAAGGGCCGGGAGGGATGGCCGAGCGGACGAAGGCGCTGGTCTCGAAAACCAGTAGAGTCGCAAGATTCTCGTGGGTTCGAATCCCACTCCCTCCGCCAGTAAATATCTTGGCTTCCATATAGTAGGATAAGAAGTATCTAAAAAAGAAGTCTCAAGAAAAAGTCGAATTTTTTCTAAATACATAATCACAAGGAACCTGAGTGTATCTAGAAAAAAGAATGGTAGACTATTAATAAAGCAAATAAACTAACAAATTAAGATTAAGAATACCCCAGTTGTTGCTGATTCATTTTGGTTGTAATACCAGAAACTAGAAACTCTTATTGGAGAATTAAATGAACAAATTACCTTTGGCTTTCTTTATAATCGCTTTTACTATTATCTGCCCACTATTATCCATAGATTCTTCAGCCGTGAAGAGCTTTAAATCAATGAAATCAAAAGGGATTAAACGGAAGTCCCAAATTAAATTCAAGCTTAAAGGGAATAATAAATGAGATGTCACAAATGGGAGTGACCAGGGGGGATAATCAAAGCACAAGCTTTAGCGATTTATCAAGCCCATTATTAAAAGTAGATAACAATGGCAACGTTGAGGTTTTTCTATACTGCAATGAAGTCAGTGACGGGAATCTTGAGAAACTTCTGGATCTGGGCCTAATTGTGGAAGCTGTAAACGAAGATCTTAAAATTATTCAGGGCTGGCTTTCCTATGAAAATTTAGAAGCCGCCGCCGAGATGGGATTTGTAGTAAAAGTTACCCCGCCCAGCTACGCGCACACACGAGTGGGGTCAGTAACAACCCAAGGGGACGCAGTTATAGGCGCGGATGAAGCCAGGGATAGTTTCGGCGTGGATGGATCAGGCATTAAGATATGCGTTATTTCAGATGGTGTGGACGGCATAAGCTTCTCACAGGTAACCGGCGACCTGCCCGGATTTATTGAAGTTGGAAACTCTGGAGGCGGTGATGAAGGCACGGCAATATTGGAAATCATTTACGACATAGCCCCTGGTGCAGACCTGGCTTTTCATACTGCATTCCCATCAAGCCTGCAGTTTCTTGATGCTATTGATTTTTTCACCGATATTAACTGTGACATAATAATAGATGATGTTGGTTATCTAGGTGAACCTTACTTTCAAGACGGCGCTTTAGCCCAAAAAGCTCAGGACGCAGTAGACAGCGGAATAATTTTTGTTTCTGCAGCAGGAAATGACGCACAGAGACATTATCAAGCCCCTTATGTTGATGACGGGGGATTTAATCCTACTTTGGACCTTCACGATTTTGGAGTGGCAGCGGGTGGAAGCAGTGATTTAGGAATGACTTATGAAATCCCGGGGGGAGGAATAGCCGCATTCTTTCTAGAGTGGAGTGACCCTATTTGGTTTTTCTTCCAATGATTATGATTTAATTATAGTAGATACTTTAACTGGCGATATTCTGAATCCCCCAGGTCAGGGACTAGGAGAACAAACCGGTACACAAGATCCCTTTGAATTTGTAATTGTGGACAATACAGGTTTCAGCTCACTATTTGTGGAAATATTAATACGTAAATTCTCGGGCACTGCACAAACACTGGAGATTAATTTTAACCTGGATGGATTTCCAATAGAGTACAATGTGCCTCAGGACAGCATATTCGGACATCCTGCAGCCTCCGGTGTCTTAGCGGTAGCCGCTTTTGACTGGATGACTCCAGACATAATTGAACCTTTTAGCTCCCAGGGGCCAGTATCTATAATATCTCCTTCGGAGGCTTCTCTGTCCCAAAGAGCGGCTATATCGGAGCTGAGAGCCAAACCTGATATCTCAGGTCCTGACGGCGTTTCCACAACAGTGTCAGGATTTGTCACCTTTTTCGGAACTTCAGCCGCCGCTCCGCATGTGGCGGGCGTTGCAGCCCTTGTACTACAGGCTTTAGAATCTTTAGAGAGCACGTCATCGGCTGACCCTACAATCGCCTCAAGACAGGTGCTGGAAGTAACCACCGCCTTAACCACTACGGCTGTGGATTTAGGTCAAGCAGGATTTGATACCATATCGGGTTTTGGAAGGATTAACGCTTTTGCAGCGGTTCAATCGGTACTTGCCGCAGGCCCAACTCCAACACCAACCCCAACGCCAACAGCAACTCCGCCAGAGAATGGAGATAATTCAGACGGAGGAGGATGCTCTCTTCAAGGGACCTGTGACAAATGACAGGAAAAGCGCTAAAATACTAAATATTTTAATACTATTTATTCCAGCACTTGTTGTCGGAATGAATTTGATTAGAAGAAGAAAATAATATATTGTCAAGCCCCAGAAAGCAGTCCACCTTTTAAGTTATAATTTTTCATGTTGAGCCTCACCCAAAAGCTGTACCACGTAAACTAGAGATTTCTGGCGTTTTTAAATGCTTTTTCACATACTCCTCTGGCGTCATATTATCCAGCGCCGAATGTGGCCTGAACTCGTTGTAGTCTCTCCTCCAAGTTTCTATCTTTTCCCTCACATCGTTAAGGGACAGAAACCAGTGGGTGTTTAAACACTCATCCCGAAAGCTACCGTTGAATAATTCTATAATGTAGGCTTTGCATTTAGCTTTAAAGGTTTATTTAAAGTTGAGATTTAAACGGGAGTAAGACTAAAGGTTGTTGGGGATGATTCTCATGAAACTAAGTTAAGTGTTATACCTCTCTTTTCAAGATTAGCGGCTACTACTTTGATCTTAACCTTTTGCCCTATATCAAACCACCGATTTCTCCAATTAGTAATACTGTCTTTAGGAATAAGCCCTTCAACAAACATCTCTTTAATTTCTACAAACATACCGAAAGGCAGCACGCTAATCACTATTCCTTCAAACTCCTCTCCAATATAGGGTTTCATCAGTTGTGTTCTTTCAAGACTCATTGCCTCTCGTTCAACTACATTGGCCAACCTCTCTCTCTTAGAAGAATGCTCAGCTATCCACTCAACTGTTTTTTCATCATATGGAGGTGACTTCTTTAACAAAAGAGAGTTTATCATTCTGTGGACGATTAAGTCCGGATAACGTCTTATTGGAGAGGTAAAATGTGTATAGTGAATAAGAGCAAGGCCAAAATGCTCTTCATCAAGAGACTGAATAATAAGCCCTCTTTAAAGAACGAAGAATTAACATATTAACCGGTACTTCCTCATTCTTACCCTTGGACTGATTAATTATCCGCTGAATATCAAAAGTATCAATATCCTCACTTGCTGAAAGCATATAGCCAAGCTTCTTAAGGCCTTCTTTGAGCTTCACTAGAGACTCCGGATCGGGCGTTTCATGAATTCGATAAATGGAAGGGACCTTCGAATCACACAAATAACTTGCAACCGCTACATTAGCTGCAATCATAAATTCCTCAATCATCTCATGAGCAAAGTTTCTCTTTGACTTGATAACATCTACTACTCTTCCCAGCTCGTCTCTAACAAGGTTTGGCTCGGGAATATCAAAGTCAAGTTTGCCACTTTTAATTCTAAGCTTTCTAATTTTCTCATATAACTCCTTCATAATCCTCAGCACAGGGATAATATGCTTTTGTCCCTGGGGTATCTGCCCCTTTTTAGAAAGATTCTCGACTACTTCCGTATAGGTAAGACGGGCTGAACTATTAATTGCGCTATTGTATATCTTGAAACCTATCATGTCCCCTTTCTGGTTAAAATCCATTTCAGCTGTTTTAGTCAAGCGGTCTTCATAGGGGACAAGACTGCATAGATCGTTAGAAAGTTTCTCTGACAGCATTGGAATAACCCTATCAGGAAGATAAACGCTAGTTCCTCTACTTAAAGCCTCATTATCAATAGCGTCACCCATTCTCACATAATAAGACACATCCGCAATGCACACCAAGAGTTTGTACCCGCTCCGGGTTCTTTGAATTCCAACTGCATCATCAAAATCCTTGGCATCCTCACCGTCAATAGTAAAGATCGTATTTTTTCTTAAATCCACCCTTCTTTTAACTTCAGTATTAGGGATTCGGTCAGATATTTTATTTAGCTCTCTCAGTATGTCTGCAGGAAATTCATTCGATAAGTCATACTCGACCAACAAACCCTTTTTTTCAGTATCCAGATCACCCGCTTTACCTAGAACTTCTACGACATTACCTCTTAAACGACCGCTTCTAGAAATTTTATTATGTAGCTCAGCTACGACAAGGGAGTTATTCCTAAGCTGCTTTATTTCACTAGGTTGTAAAATTATGTGAGGTATTAATCCATCTCTTGGAATAATCTTTCCTGTTTTTCCGGTTCTAACAAACTTCCCAATAATCTTTCCATCCTTTATGACACCCGTAAGCCTGACACTTGAAGAAGGTGGTTTAGGTTTAGGCTTGTCCATATATTCGTTTGTTTTTGGACTTGCCTTTTTATCTTCTGTAACTGCATATTTCCCTCCGCCAACCCTGGCTAATTTCCCTTGAGATATCATCTTCCGGAGGATCTTTTTTAAAATAGGCCTTGCTTCTTTGGGCATACCGAGTCTGTTTGATATCTCTTTAGATCTCATAGGACGATCATTTGAACTCTTTAATAACCTTAATATTTCTTTGGGTTTGGGTACTCTCATAAATTTGTCATGGAAGAAAGAATAAGCCTCAATTTAGGACAAGTAATAAAAACGGATATAAAAATACTTAATAGTAATTGCTTTTTCTAAAGCTTACATTCATTATAACCCAAGTTCAATCAACACCTTAATATTCAACATAGATACCAAATCTGATTATTATTATATCAGAATTTGAATATCGTCATTTATTCAGATAAAATTCCTTTGCCTTATTAATAATAGGTATCCAATTAGGAGGAACAAACTAAGTGCTTAATAAAAATATTCCGGGCGCAATACTAATTTGCCTTATACTATTCACATTTGTCGGTGTTGGATTTTATTTGGGAATATCAATTAATTGGGATGCCTATTTTAAGATTCTTGCTATAGTTGCTGTTATTGCTTTTATCATATCAGCTATTATCAACACCGTGCCTTCCGGAAACAGCAAAAAGTAGGAGCCTTCTTTTCCAACCTATATTGTTTTAGGGTGTTATTATTAGTTTACTTTCAGCCAGGGCCGGGGCTTCTTCCTCAGGATGATACCTCATTAGATGAGTCAAATAACTCTTAGGATTTGAGTCATTTTCCATATAAAACCTGGCTTCGCCTAAAAACTCTCCAATAACCATAATGCCAAAATCAAGAGTAATCCTATTTGGCCCGACGTCCGGGTTATCTTTATATTCACTTACTATGGAAAGCACATGATTTGAGATTTCATCGGCATATTCGTTGCCGCTCTGGTGTTGATATATAAACCCCTTCTTTTCTGTCTCAAGGGTCTTTTTCGCCAAGTCCAATCCGGAAACTAAGTCACTATTTGTTAAACTTTTATCTGCTCTGAATATGCTGACAAAACCCTTTTCAAGCCTGGCAAAGAGTTCCGGATTATGTTTGTAAAGCTCTGCTTTCCGGACATAACTTTGTACACCTTCTTTCTTAATTCTCTGATGCATCATCTTTTGCTGATGATGTTTCTGACCCTCAACAAAATAAGGACAATCCAGAGGACAGTTAATCTCCACCCCTCTTTTCTCACCGCAACAAACAGGACAAATTGAGGTTCTTTTTGCGGGGCAATACCTCTTTGGTTTTCTTTTTTCACACAAAATACACTTCATAATAAACCTTTATACGACTCTGCGCAGCCTCCATAAATTCAGCGAACAATTTGCCCCTTAGGACATAAAACCTGAAAACTATGATATCATTCCCTCCTTTTTTGATCAAGCGAGAAACACTATAACCTAGTATTTGCAGTTTAATTGTATATGGGATTCTGGCTTATTCTTTTGGTGTTTATTGTTGAGTCCCCCAATAATCAAAAAAAACAACTCTATATCTATTAGATCGAATGTAGTAAGACCCATCTCGGACTAGGGTTTTCGCAATGCAAGCCCTATTGCTATGCTCATCTTGGGGGATAGGTCTTCAATATACTCCGGATCAAAATCCCCTTCACTATAAACTATCTTTCTAAAAGGATTAAGAATACCTACATAGGCTTGGGTTCTATCAGAAAGAGCATCCTTCATACCGGGAATACTTGAAGAGCCTCCGCCGATCATGATACGTTTTACCTTTTCACTACAATAGGTCGAAGAAAAGAAATCAAAAGTTTTATTTATCTCAGAACATATAGAGTCTATGAAATTATGAGCAAATAGCTTAAGTCCCGGGTCAGTTAACCCTACCCGCTGAGTATGCTTAACTTCTTCAGCCTCTTCATAAGTTAGGTCCATCTCCGTCATTATCAAGTCTGTATAACGACTCCCTCCGGTGGGTAAATCTCTTGCAAAAACGGATGCCCCATTGTCTATTATATTAATATTAGTCACAGACGCGCCTATATTAACTAAAGCCACAAGACCCTCTGATTCCGGATAATTCACTTCATACATGCTCTCAAGCGAAAATACATCCAAATCAACAATAACAGGGTTTAAGCCCACATCAGTAACTATTGAAATATAATTTTTTGTTGCATTCTTATTAGCAGCCACTATTAAAACATCAATATTATCCTGAGCACCTTGTCCGGGGATAACCTGGTAATCATAATTAACCTCTTTAATGCCTTCAGATATAGATTGCTCGAGCTCCCAGGTAATAGATTTTTTTAATTCCTTATCAGACATATAAGGCAAACTTACACGCTTCATAAGTACAGGATCGCCCGAAATGGAAATCGCCGCATCATCAGTTTCAATTCCAAGATCATCAATTAATGTAGAAAGTGTATGAGAAACAACTTCAGACCTAGCTATAGCCTTGTTGACTATTGAGTCCGGTGGAAGGGGCGCTTCACCAACGCTCTTTAGCTGATATGAATTTCCATTTTGTTCAAGCTCAACAAGCTTAATAGAGCTTGAACCTATATCTATGCCGAGAATCCGGCCTTTGCCCAATAGCACTTTATGCTCCTCTCTTACCTTCACAACATAGCTAACACTGGCTTCAGATTGCATTTTATCTACTCATCTACCAGCTATATTTAAGTATATCCGGTAGAGGAGTAGTAATCTTCTATTTTTATGCATTGATATAGTCTTTTTTGTATAAGACGCTCTATTTTGGAGAAAAAGTGGAAAAAGTGATCAACGACAAGTATCAATTAGATAAGACAGGCAGAAATTCAGGCCATGGGAAATTAAAATAGCATTATATGGGTTGGATTAAAAAATAAGAAAGGCTAGAAACAAAGCCAACTACTCAAAAGGATCTTCATAATAGATTTCCACATCTTTTGAGAACACCCTATTAGGGTCTGAGTCTACCGATACATTGAAAAACACTCTTTCCGAAGGGTAAAGAAAATCACCGCTCCCCTCTTCAAATAAAGATGTAGAATTGGCCTCAATAATATTTCCGTTTTCATCTTTGAGGATAATTACCACATAAATCGATTGCACAGCGGTAGCTCCATTGTTTATAACAACACCGTTAAAATCCAGGGCACCTTCACTATTGAGACTTTCCAATATGGGACCATCTAATGCAACGGTCCCATCCTCTTGAGGCGAGTCGCATCCCCAGGCCATGATCAGTACCGCAATTATGAGGAAAACATATTTCTTCATACTTTTCTCTTATCCGCTAAATCTGAGATTGAAATTACGTTCTTATTAGTCTCTTGACTCTTTTTCTTATTATCATCAGGTCCAATGTCAATCCGATGGTCTTCAATAATATCTCCTAGCACCTTATGCATAATTTTAAGGGCACCAATTGAATGCTCTTTAAGGTATCCCTTCTCAAAAACGACCTCTCTTTTTCTTCTCATTAGAAGATAAAAGATAAAAGCTTGGTTATTTAAAACAATTAACATAGCGGCATATAGAAGGTAATTATCCGCAAAAACCTTTTTCAATATAGCTCTCGTATCAGAATCAATTTTCACTATACCTAGGTAATCACTTTGATTCCTTCCCGCAAAAGGTACCAATACAGAGATCATGCCATTAGAATCTTTTACGGAATACCCTCTTTCTAAATCATAATCCTTAGTTAAACGCCCCTCTTTATCAAAAAGCACGCTGAAGAATTTAGGAGATATCTCAAATGTATTGAATAACTTTTTCCTGCCCAGTCTCTTATCAAGGAAGAGGTAAAAGTCACCGCTAGTAGGTTCTATCCCCTCTTCGGAATAGAAATCAATGGCAAGATCTCCTATCGTCTCAGAGATGGCTCTAGTCTTATCCACAAATTCTGATTTTGCCCTATTGAACTGAAAAAGGAACACCAATCCGATGAGAGCAAGAATACATATCTCTATACCAATTGCTTTAAAGATAAATGAAAGACTATTCGTTAAGCACATTTTTTCATGAACTCTTCAAGTATCTCCTGAACTCCTTGATCTTTTGTATGTCTAAGGAGCATAAATATCATTCCTCCAAAATCACGCCTCATATCACTATCCAAACTTCTATAAAGGTTTACTAAAGCCTTCTCCGAATCCGTAAGGACTTCAAAGCTTTCATGCTCAATTTCTTCTTTTTCCATAAACCTTTTAAGACGCTCTTTCCTGGCAACAGTCCACAACTCATCAATCTCTATTTCTAAAACGACAGCCATTTGCTGACATCTTTCAATTGATGGAGCATCCACCTTACCTGTCTCAAGTTGGTGTACAAACACACTCGATACTTCAAGACTACGAGCAAGCTCTTCTTGGGTAATATTCCTCTGCTTCCTCTTACTCTTTAAATAATCACCAAACCTCATATATTAATACCTCCAGATATTAGGATTCTCCAACCCCACGGTTATTCAGGTACTGGCATTAAGTTTACATTATAAATCTAGCAAATAGCAAGTGTAATCAGCCTAAAAACAATAATAATTTCAAGAAATAAAAGTTAATTATTAGAGGATTGCACAGCATGGAAAGACTGCTAGTAAATGAACGAGAAATTTCTTGAGATAATGCCGGGCACTAAGAAGGTTTCCGAGAAACCGGATAGGATGCCGTTCGAGCAAGCAGAGCCGCCACTCTCGGGTGGCGAATAATATCTGATTGTTCTAGCTCTTAGTTAAGCTCAGGTATTAACAAAATTAATGAGATATAAGAGAGATCGACCCGTGAGCGGGCCGGTCTCTCTGACGATTTCTTATTATTTAGGGAACAGGAACTGTAACTGACATCTGAGTTGCCAGTCAGCACCTGTAAGTTCGGGTTTTTCTACGTTGTAATAGGCGTGAAGATTCAAATTGACGGGTAATTCCCAATACGAAATACTTTACCTCCTCCTCCACCCACCGGAAGTGTCCATTTATTTCCATTATCTGCATTCCAGTCGGAAGTAATTATAGGTGCAGCAGTTAAATACCATCCATTGTTTAAGTTATAGTTAATAAACAACTGTGAGAATAAGAAGTTAACATCCTGTCGGTCAGAATTACCCGCAAATGACCAGAAATTGCTAACTAAACCCCCCACAACCCATGCTCCTTGCATAAACACCCGACCACAGATGGCCGGCAGACCATTTATCAGTACCGGTTGTATCCTCGGTAGCAGTAGGCATTACCAATGTACCACCTACACCCCAAAGGAATCTGCCTGCCTTACGCGGGGACAACCATGCGGTGAAATTCAGATCCCCTAGCCCGGTATTACCGCCGCTATTGCTTAATACATTCGGTTGATAAATGACAGGTAAAATCGTTCTTGTTATTAAATTCCAATTCTCAGCAAGCTGAAAAGGTATCACAGGCTGAATATTCAATGTATAACGGGTTCTGTCATTTGGACCCACATTGAAATCAATATTATTCTGGAAAGGAACACTGATAAGGTCTGCAAGCGGGTTTTGGGTTTCTTTAGCCAGATCTGTATCGCTTTCTTCCTCACTCTGTGCATGGCCTATCTGAGTAATTGTTAAACAAAGTACCAAAACCAAAATTGAGGATAGTATTCTCATAGGTTCCTTCCTGTTATATCGGATTATATCACAATTGATTTTTCCAATCAACTGATTGTCGTGACCTACCTCACACAAAAGCTGTACCGCGAACCCGTGCTTCAAATCGATTCTCTCGCTATCGGATGGTCAGCGGGATTGGCTCCTGACTTGGTGAATCGAAGTAGCTGAAGAACTTCTTAAAGTCCTCCGGCGTGCCGCGGACAAGCCGCACGTCACCCGACTCGAAAGACGCGATCAGGCCAGCCTGGGGAGTATACGGATGCGCTCCGGTCTTCCCGGCGACATCCACCTGTCCGAGAAGGATGTTCTCCAACACGGACCGGTCGAGCTCGAGTAGGACATTGACCTGCCCCCCTATAATAGGTCCATAAGTTAAGTTAATTTTTAGAGAGAAAACCCTATACATAGGAGGTCATGAAGGCTAGTTGGCTTTGTGCATAATTCCAATTTATACCGAGCTTGTTGAAAGGGGAGCAGTACATTTTCTTATCGCATATATTTACCATGTCATTCTCTTTTATTAATTTTTCTTCTATACCTAGTTCCAATTATTGATTGATGAAGGTGACGATGAAATTACACGATTTCCATTGCAGAAATTAAAATTAATCGAAATTGTTTTGTGTTTTTGGCCATTAGACGCTCGAATTAGCATATATTAGTGGTTTAGTGTTGACCTGCTTTCAATAAAATAGGCCCATAATTTAAATTCAACTTTTGAAGGAATACCTTATCAATCTATGGGTAATTTGATGAACTAATAATAAAGCAGATAATAATCCACATATAGCTAACTCTTGAGTGGAAGATTAAATTTATTGGTGGCGATATTGGTGGTAATTCTGATGCTATTCTTCGTTAAAGTCCGTTAAAGAGCATATAAGCAATGTTGGGTTGAGTAACACAAAGCCCCTATAAAATAAGGCTATTTCTTTAATTTGGTTTATCAGACTTTAACGCTGTAATACTGGTGGAATAGGTTTTCAAGACCGGTGCGATCGCCGTTCTGCCAGCCCTCCGAATCTGATGGAAAGTTTATTTACACCTTTTAGTTAAATAATGTGTAGTAGAGTGATGGTTGTCAATTAGTATTCAAAGTAATAAGGTCTCAGATCATAACAATTTCTGTAAGTCATCATCGGACAATTCAATGGGTTCTACTGTTTCGTTTATATTGGCCCTGAAATTACTTAGATCAACCCCGAGCAAATAGCAAGTAAATATGGACCTTATATGCTTATGCATTACAACCAGCACTTTTTCTCCGGGATAGGCAAGAGCAATCTCACTGATTGTACGTACTATACGCTCCTGGACTTCCTCTATTGTTTCAGGTCCGTTAGGTATTGGTATTAAAGTATCGCCGTCTATAAACCACTTCGTAAAATCGCTGTTAGGATCAGCAAGAAGATCGTCGTACTTTTGCCCGTTCCAATCCCGTGATCGAGTTCTCTTA
>PVMK01136058.1_pt1 | contig 17159 bp, 20 predicted proteins | sample 1853481 | NCBI WGS metagenome assembly PVMK01 (sample SAMN08533507, study PRJNA380276) | Marine sediment metagenome, whole genome shotgun sequencing project.
TGTCGTTCAGTCTCCCAGCGCTGTGAATTTGAATTTCTGTCCACCGATGGATGCTTCGTACATCAGGCCACCCTTGGTGAGGGTGAACACGGCCATACCCCGCTTCCACGAGCCAACCGCTTTGGTATCGCCGGCGCTTGCGGATGCGCCCTTGGTGGACGCGCCTGCGGCTGCGCCATAGGTCAGCGCAACCGCCGTGGCGTCTGCCCCGAATTCAAACTGGCCCTTGATGAAATCGTGGTAGACGTCGGCGTTCTTGAACAAAATAATCTGGCTATAGGCCTGGCCCCCCAACTGCCAGCCAATCGTTATCTGGCCCATCGAAACCTTGCCTGTGTGTTTGCCTCGCGCGAATACGCAACCCGTGCCGCCTGCGGCGCCGATTCCTATTCCCCCCTTGCCGATGGTCGGCAGCACGGCATAACCGTAGGATTCGGCCAGCAACTCCGGTACGTTTCCCAGTTGTCTGAACTTGCCGAGGGTGTTTGTGCATTTCTCCAGGCTGGCGGCTGCCTGTGCAGTTGTGCCGGTCAGCGTAGAAAACACAGCCAGCACGAGCAATACTCTCAGTTTCATCATCAGTCCTTTGATTGAGGTTGCCAGCTCATACCATACCCCATTTGGACTGCCAGTTGCTCGAAAAACCCGACTGCCGCTGCCGCAACGGCAATTGCAATTTGAAGAATGGCGATTTCGGGACTGATGTATGATGAAATGTACCAAATATCCAGATTGGAAAAAATCCTGGTAGCAATCATGCTCGACTACGAACACTTAAAAGCAAGACAAAGAGCCATTGTTGACTCATTTTCACCCTCTTTGTCGCTGCGAACGCACAGAGCACTCAGCTGGCTGCAGCGGGCGGAAAAAGAAACAGACGATAACGATGCCCGTTTCCTGTTCCTGTGGATTGCATTCAATGCGGCCTATGCCAACGAAATTCTCGATCGTAGGTATCTTACGGAACGCCGTCTGCTGCTTGGATTCCTGAACCGGCTGGTTGAGTCCGACAAGGAAGGATTGATTTATGAGATCGTATGGGAGCAGTTTTCCAGCTCGATCCGGGTGCTCATTCGCAACAAGTACGTTTATCAGCCCTTTTGGGACTACCAGATCGGGCTGAGATCAGAAAGCGAGTGGATGGAGGCATTTGAGAGAAGCAAAAAATCGGCCAACAGGGCGCTGGGAAGAACCGATACCAGGAAACTCCTGGCGGTGATTTTTGACCGGCTCTACGTGCTGAGAAATCAAATCGTGCATGGGGGGTCCACCTGGAACAGCCGTGTCAACAGGGGCCAGATGAAAGACGGGGCGAACATCCTGGGCCATCTCGTTCCCACGATTATCCATCTCATGATGGAGAACCACGATCAGCTTTGGGGCGATGCCTGTTATCCGGTTGTTGAGTGACTGCTCACGTTTCCTGATCAGCTTCCATTTCTGCCGCTTCAAGCTCATCCTCCTCAAGCGCTGCCGGTAACTCCAACTGCCGCACTGCGGGAACAGCATTCCCGGCGATACCCTTGATCGAGCTGTACATGTGGCTGGTGTTTAACAGCACTTTATCTATTTGCTTCTCACGTTTCTTCCAGATGCTGATCATGGCCCGCTTTTCTGCATTCAGGTCGGTCTGCATCTGCGTGAAGCCCTCGACGATGGCCCCAATCTGCAGGCGAAATTCGTCGCTGGTCAGGAAGTCATAAACCATTGACATCTTGTCGCCGCGATTCTCCTGTTGGGAGATGACCCGGTGCATGCTGATGAGTGATTCGCGCAGTACGTTGGAAAGTCCTTTGAACTCCGCAAAGCTGCAGATCCAAATGCCGTCCCGGTAGCCCATGCGTTCCATGTCCGTTGGCATCGCTTCGGTGACCAGAACACCCAGGTTGGCGTTTTTCTCGCGAATATCCGCCTTGAATTTCTCGATCCACGCGGGCTGGAAGGCCTTGGTGCGCTTGCTCTCGTAGTAAATCTTTCCGCAATTTACAGATGAGCGCGTGTTGATGATCTGGATGCAGTCCGCGCCACGCGCACCTTTCTTGATTTCCTCGATCGTATCCAAGGGGTAATTTACCGCCAGCCACTCCTCGATCATCAGTTCCTGGACTTCTCCCTGGATTTGCATGGAGCCTTGCTCCGCCTTCCGTTTCATGATCTCCATCTGCTCTTTGAGCTGGTCAATGAGCTGGTCTCTCTCGGTCACCAATTTGGTCGTTCTCTCTTCTTCGCTCTCCTTGATCTTCTGTCGCTCTACCGCCAGTTTCTGGCCCAGCAACCGTTCCATCTCGGCTTCGGCCTTGCTCTGGACCTCGTCTTTTTCCCGCTTGAGCCGTTCGATGTCGGCCCTGGCCTTGTACAGGTCTTTAACCTGTTCAGATTTGGCCTGGAGCTCTTCCTGCAGTGCCTTTAGCTGCTCGGATTGTTCATCACGGATTTCGGCGGAAATTTTCTCGGCCAGGGCTTTTTTCTCCAGTTGCAGCTTTTCCCTGATGGCCTTGTTGATGATTTCTTCCTGCTCTGACTGCGCTTTCTCCAGCTGCTTTCTTTGCTGCTGGAGTTTTTCAGATTCGTTGCGGAATTTTTCCCGCTCCTTCTTGAGCTGTGCCTCGAAACCTTTCTTCAGCTCATGCTCGACCTGGTGATAGAGCACATCGCTGATGTCGAATTCGTGGCCGCATTCGGGGCACTTGATGGTAGTGTGAGAGTCGGTCATTAAATTAGCTTATACCCAAAATGATTGTCATGCGATTACAGCCTACGGTTATGCAGGTATGATTGCTGAACGGATTTATGAGGAAAAAAATGACACGCTTCCAAAACGGGTTCACTTTCGCTTCATTTTCTATTATTGCCCTGGTTTTGATGATGGCAAACGCTGTTTCAGCAAGCCAGGACACCGTTGTTTTTCTCGTCCGGCATGCGGAAAAAACGGAAGCCAAAGACGATCCCGCACTGTCCGCGGCCGGCCGGCAAAGAAGCCGGCAACTGGCCAATTTGCTCAGTGACGCAGGTATCGATCACATTTACAGCACGGACTTCAAGCGCACCCGGGAAACGGCGTCTCCCGTTGCTGGCATGACCGGCCTGGATGTAGAACTTTATACCTGGGATAACCCGGCGGGCCTGGCGCAGTCACTGAAACAGGCCGGAAAACGGTTCCTGGTGGTGGGGCACAGCAATACCACCACGGAATTGGTCACTCTTCTGGGTGGCGATCCGGGTACCGAAATTGAAGAAACCAGCGAATATGACCGGCTTTATATCCTGACGATCAATGCAAGCGGCGTAACAACGCTGCTGATCCGATATGGCTCGGCCTCCCCTCGTCTGCAGGAGTAAATATGTCAAAAGTTGTATCGCCCAAACAGATCGCCGCGTCGCTCACGGAACTTTGGTCCCCGCGCGTCATCGCAGAAGTCGATGATGCATACATCAAGGTCGCCAAAGTCGAAGGTACCCTGGCGTGGCACAGTCACGAGAATGAGGATGAATTATTCCTTATCCTCAAAGGGCATTTACGCATTGAAATGGAGGACAGTGCGGTCGAGCTTGGCGAAGGAGAGATGTTCGTCGTCCCAAAAGGCGTGCGCCACAATCCCGTAGCAGAGCAGGAGTGCCACCTTATGCTCATCGAACGAAAATCAACGCTGCACACGGGCGACGTCATTACTGCCAAAACCCGCTCTCTCGCTGAGCAATTACGGTGACTCGAGTAAAACCCAGCACGATGCGGATTGGCTATCGCTACCGCCCCAATCGCCTTGCACCCGAATATGACGCCATTGTCATAGGCTCCGGCATGGGCGGCCTGACCACGGCGGCCCTGCTGAGTGAACTCGGCTGGAAGATCTGCGTGCTGGAGCAGCACTACACGGCTGGAGGCTATACCCATTCCTACGATCGGGCGGGCTACGAGTGGGATGTCGGGGTGCATTATATCGGTGATGTTGGCACCAAAACCCGTACCCGTCGCATGTTCGATTTTCTGTCAGACGGCAAACTCGAATGGGCGCCGATGGATGATGAGTACGATCGCTTTTACATCGGTGACAAGGTTTTTTGCGCCCGCGCCGGCAAGCAGGAATTTCGTGACAATCTCGTGGCGCAGTTTCCAGATGAAGAACAGGCCATTGACCGGTACATGCAGCTCCTTACCGGGCGTCGGTGGCGCGTTGTCGATGCTTGGCATGGACCGGGTGCTGAAACCGTGGCAGCGGTTTGTCTCGGCGCCGTATCGGAAATGGAAGACACCGGCTCACATTTACCAAAAAACCTGGGATGTTCTGAGCGAGCTGACGGACAATCAGGGATCTGATTGCTACGATTTGCGGCCAGTGGGGCGACATGGGTTTGCCGCCGAAGCAATCGACATTCATGGTGCACGCCATGATTGCCCGGCATTACCTGTACGGGGGCTTCTACCCGGTTGGCGGCTCCTGGCGTATTGCCGACAGCATCATCCCGAAAATTCAGAAAGCCGGCGGTGAAGTGTTCACTTATGCGAGAGTGAAACGCATCCTGGTCGAAGGTGACGTGGTTTCCGGCGTCGAGATGGAAGACGGACATATCATTGAGTGCCCATGCGTCGTGTCGTCTGCGGGCATCGACAATACCTTCAGCCATCTCCTGTCCCGATGATGCTGCAAAAAACCATGGATACACCGATTCGCTGGCGCGGGTGCGCCCGAGCATAGCGCATCTTGGCGTGTATATCGGCCTGAAAAGCACGGCAGAGGAGCTTGGCCTGCCGCGTACCAATTTCTGGATTTACCCATCCAACGACTTCGATGCAGCGCTGCAGGAGTTTTACAAAGACAGGAATGCTCCGTTCCCGGTCGTCTACATTTCATTCCCGTCAGCCAAGGACCCTGATTACCTGAACCGGCACCCGGGCACGGCCACGATCGAAATCGTGGCGCCCGCGCCATACGAGTGGTTCGAAAAATGGAAGGGTACGACCTGGGGCAAGCGCGGCGATGAGTACGAAAATTTCAAAGCTGAACTTGGCGAGCGCTTGATGCGGCACCTCTATGACAAGTTGCCGCAGCTGGAAGGCAAGGTGGACTATTACGAGGTGTCGACGCCACTATCGACCGAATGGTTCAGCGCATATCGGCGCGGTGAGCTCTATGGACTTGATCACACGCCGGAGCGGATGCAGCAAACCTGGCTGGGGCCCCGAACGCGGATTCCCGGGCTCTGGCTTACTGGCCAGGATACGCTGACCTGCGGTGTCACGGGAGCGATGATGTCCGGCATGTTGACGACCATGGCGATGGTCGGCATGCGCAAGATGATGCCGCTAATGAAGAAGATATACGGGTAGCGGGGGCGTCTGCCGGGCCGGTTAATGCAGTTGGTCAACCTTCAAATTCAAGGCCCCGGTTCTTTTGCTGAAGTTCTATTTGGACGATGCCGGAGCAATACAGTTCCACCAGTTGCTCATGGTAAGGGGCGAGGGATTCGCGGGTCCTGCCAGTGGGACCATTTGGCCATGGAGATGAATGCGAACCATCCTCCAGTGCCTCGATTTCCCCTCGCAAGTCAGCGACTAAGCCCTCAAGGGGACCCTCCTGGCCAGCGGCTTCCAGGGCGGCGAGCTGATTACCCAGAATTTGGACAAATTCATCACGGGCACGCGGGCTGATATAGGCTTCATCCATGCCGGAGTAGGTCGATGCCGACTCATTGGCAAGCTGCTCTCCATAAGCGGCCAGGTATATGTATATGTACTCGCCAAGGCCCATCTCCTGCGCCAGGAGGGATCGGTTGCGGGTCTCCATGAACTCCAGGAATTTCGATGGGACACTGAATACGTTTACGACCCCCCCGATGCTTTTGGAAACCTTTTTAGCCGGGGGCATTTCCTGGTTTGCTTCAATCGTCTCGAGACCAATGAGATCATCAAGAATACTCTGATAGTCAGCGCAGTTTGGCTGCACGGCCTGCCGCACACGAATAAACCTCTCCACCCGTTGGGGGGGCACAGATCCGTCGATTGGAGGGGTGTATTTACTGGCCCAGTCGTAGCGTTCAATCAAGGCCTGCTCCAGGCGCTTGGATTCCCGCGTTTGAGCCACTACAAAGTAGATTCCCGCCACCAGGAAAAATAACAGGGTTGCCAGCGTAAGGATGGGTCCAATTTTATTCTTCTTGTGTGAAGCTTTTGACATATGAGCCGTCCTTCGGTTAGGTCATTTGATCATCCATAACGATATAGTTCCAATAAATGGGTTGAGATCAAATCCAGTATCAGGCAAGACTGGACCCGGCTCATTTGGGATATAATGACACAGTCAAGAGGTATGCCATGTCCACAGGTCGCACAACAACTGTCTTTATTTTGGTTTTACTGGCCATGATCGCCAGTACGGTTGCGCTTGCAGGCGAGATTTATCATTGGGTTGACGAAAACGGCGTCCAGAACTTCAGTCAAAAGCCGCCGGACGGGAAAATCCCGGGCGTCAGTCAGCTGAACCTGGTGGATACGACTCCAGAGGACTATGACCCCGATGAAGACCGCTACGGTGTCGAGGCACAGGCGGAACGCATGGCCGCTTTGCGCGAAAAGATGGAACAAGAGCGTGAAGACGCTCGCGAGCGTGAAAGAGATGCCGCTCAGCAGCAGGCAGTACAGTATCGTGAGCCGTATCGCAGATATTCGAATGGAGTTTGGCTTCCGCCAATTTATCCCAGACCGCCGATTTATCCCAGGCCGCCGATTAAACCGGAGCTCCCGATCGAAGTGCCTTACCCGACTGACACCCTGAGGCCGCCCGGCCGGTGAGTTAAATGGGATCGGCAAATCGGGGTACAATCAGATCCTGCAGCGCATTCAATGACAGGAGAGCTTTGTGACCGGGAAATCGCAGGAGCAACTCAATCTGACGGACATTGAGGAGTTCAAACCTGTATTGCCGTCCCGCCGGGAGGGCTTCAAGTTATTCCGCCGGCTATTTATGTATCACTTGATTCTCGCTGTCGCTGTAGTGCTGCTTATACTGCTATTTCCCAACTTTATTTCGCAGTTGCCCGTGGGCGGTGTCACTGATCTGGTGGATAGCGGTGATGTTATTGTGGCCTTTGAAAATGCTGCTCCGGTCTACAGCGATGACAGTGAAATTGTCGACACCGTCTTCAAGGCTGCGGGCCAGCTCGATCGTCTGGGCTACGCGCGGCAACTGGCGATGATTTTGGCTGGCGTCTGGCTGCTTATGCTGCCAGTGGCCTGGGTGCATAAAGGGATCCACCTGGCCGCTGCACACGATCATTCCCTGGATGAAACAATGTTGATCCTGCCCGGTGTCGTGGCGTCTATCGTCCTCGTCGTTCAGCACAGCCTGGCGCTGGCGTTCAGCCTGGCCGGAATTGTCGCCGGTGTGCAGTTCAGGCGGGCCCTGAAGGATACCTTCGATGCACTTTTCATACTTGTAGCCATCGGAACCGGCATTGCGGCCGGTGTCAAAGCGCTCGAAATTGCGGCCGTTTTGACCGTGTTTTTCACTTACGCGACGCTCTATGTATACTTTTTTGGAGATGGGCTCGAATCAGACTACATTGCGCAGAAAAAAATGTTGAAGCAGCTGCGCATTGCAGCCGAGAACAAACTTAAAACTGATCAGGGTCGGGCTGATAAGGATCTGACTGATTAACCGTAAGTTACGGCGCCTCAAACCCGGATTTTCAACTCTTCGCCAACATCCACTTGCGCAATCGGTTTGAATCACCGAAAGGCGTGAGCTTGCCAAATGAATTCAACAAAACAATCGATACGGACTCACCCTCGATGGTAGCCCGCATGACCAGGCAGCGCCCGGCCTCGTTGATGTAACCGGTCTTGCTCAGGGCGATATCCCAACTTTTGTTTTTCAGCAGACGGTTGGTGTTGCCGTAGACCAGGGGGCCGCGTTTTGCGTAAGGATGTACTTCCAGCCGTTGGGTGGTGCTGGCTTCCCTGATCAGCGGATAGTCGTATGCGGCCGTAACCATTTTCACCAGATCACTGGCGGTGGACATGTTTTCCACGTGCAGGCCAGCCGGGTCGGTGAAGTGGCTATGGGTCATGCCGAGCTGGGCAGCCTTTTTATTCATTTGCGCAACGAAGGACTTCATGCCGCCCGGCCAGTTTCTGCCCAGTACGGTGGCGGCCCGGTTTTCAGACGACATAATCGCCAACAGGATCATCTCGCGGCGGGAAAGTGTGGCGCCGTACTCCAGGCGCGAACCGGTCAACTGAACCAGGTCGCGGTCCGCTTTGGTGACGGTGATTTTTTCGTTCAGGTCAAGGTCGGAATCGAGGATGACCATCGCAGTCATCAGCTTGGTAATAGAGGCGATCGGGCGAACCGCATCGATGTCCTTGCCGTAAATGACGTTACCATCGGCATCGGTCACCAGGGCCGAGGCCGAGCGTAAACCGGGGCTGCCCTCGAGATTGGGTGAAATTGGCAGCCTGTGCCTCCATTGACGGGTTTGATCCCAGCACTACGGCCAAAATCAGCGCTAGCGTGCTTACGATTCGCATGGTTCCGCTCCTTGCTTTGTTGTTATTTCCCTGTTTCCCCATAAAGGATAAGGTGGAGACTACCAGAACACTACCGTCACTGTATCAAAACAGCAGAAATCTCCTACACTCATTTGGCCTGATTACCGATTTTATTCAAGTGCACCCAGCCCCACACTGGACTTCATGCTGGAAATTTTTCGCTGGGTGCGTGATTCAGGGCTTTGACAATGATATCATTGCTATCATTCTTACACCGAAACCCGGGGAATGCTGTCATGGCGAATCTCATTGTCAGGAATCTTGATCCACGTATCGTGGATGCACTGAAACAGAGGGCAGTCCACCATGGCCGAAGCGCCGAGGCTGAGCATCGTATGCTACTCGAATCGGTTTTGTTGCACCCGCCCCGGAAAAGTTTCGCCGAAGCCCTCGCAGAGATGCCCAACGTAGGCCGGGACGAGGATTTCGAACGTGTCGAAGATGAGACCCGGCGTGTATTTGATTGACACTAACGTTATCAGCGAGGTGCGCAAGAAATCAAAGGCAAATGGTGGCGTCCGGAACTTCTTCCGGCAAGCGGCTGCAGATGATAAGCGAATGTACATGTCCGTTGTTACGGTGGGTGAACTGCGCCGTGGCGTGGAATCCATCCGCCACCGGGGTGATATCGGCCAGGCGAATCAACTGGCGAAATGGCTGGAAGCTTTATTGGCGGAATACCAGGATCACATTCTGGGTATCGACACGGACATTGCTCAACTATGGGGACTGCTTCGGGCGCCGCACCCGGAAAACGCCCTGGATAAGCAAATTGCGGCAACGGCGCTTATCCATGAACTCACGGTTGTAACGCGAAATGGCAAAGATTTCCTCGGTACCGGCGTACCGGTGTTGAACCCGTTCACAGGAAAAACATGATCCGATCCCGATAAATGCATCGCGTATTTCACGGCTCTCGCAGATTGCCCAGGCACTGGTAATCGCAGCACAGCTAATGCACTCTGTCGGCATGGACTGGACGGTCTACATCATCCGCTGCGACGACAACTCGCTGTATACCGGCGTCACCACCGAACTGGAGCGCCGCTTCCAGGAACACCTGGACCATCCCCGCGGAGCGAAATACTTCAACGGCCGCAAACCACTGGAAGTGGTTTACAGCGAAAACGGCCATACTCGCAGCACCGCCTTGCAGCGAGAAGCCGCCATCAAGAAACTCAGCCGTGATGAGAAGTTACGTCTGATTAACTAACAGTTGGATTCAGGCTGTAGGTCCCGGTAATGCTTGCCCGGGCGAGAATATGCGGGGCGATCGCGCTGCGAACATCGGCGCCGCCAAATTCCCCTTCCAGCGGGCAGCGCCCGATGTCGAGTGCGTACAGCGTGAACACATAATGGTGCATAATGCTGTCGTTCCAGGGTGGGCAGGGGCCGTCATAGCCGTAGTATTTTCCTTCCATGTCGGCATCGCCCGCAAACCAGTCTGTGTAGTTGTTCAAGCCTTGCCGGGCGCCACCGGGTCCATCCGGTCCGTCTTTGCCCCGTGCCGTTATGGTATTTGAGTATTCGCCTTCAGTGATGGAGTTTACCGTTGGCGGCAGATCGACAAGCACCCAGTGATAAAAATCCACGCGCGGCAGGTCGGCGGGAATCTCACGGCCTTCCTGGTTGACATCATCGGGTTTGCTCGGCACGTCGGGATCACAGCAGATCAGGACAAAGGACCGGGTACCGGCGGGAACGTCATCCCAGCTAAAAGCCGGATTCCGGTTGTTCGACATCGATACGTGATTCACGGGGTCCGGTGCGCAAAATGCAAATGCAGTCGGGATCGCTTGATTATCGCCAAAGCTCGGGCTGGTCAGGTTCATATCCATCCTCCGGTGTAAAAATATCATTCTGCCATTTTGGCCGGGGCGGTGCGATGACCATAGTCAAAGAAAAATCAAGCCCGACTCTTACACAAATCAGGGTGATATTCCGATTCCAATCTTCATTGAACAGACAGAAAATTCCGGGTAGACAATTACCGTAGTTGATCTCGAGAGATGCAGTCAAATATTGACGAAAGTAAGGAAGTTCCTTACGATAAGGAAATTCCTTACCGAAGGCCGATGCTACCTATGATTGTCAGTAAATTGACCTCAAAGTCACAGACCACCATTCCTCAATCGGTTCGCCGTGCCTTGCAGCTCCGGCCAGGAGACGAGATTGCGTATGAATTTATCGATGGTCATGTCATTCTGACAAAGTCCCGGGGTGGCCGTAAAACAGATGATCCATTCCGCACCTTCGATGAATGGAGCAGTGAGGCGGACGAAGAAGCCTATGCCGACCTTTGAACAAGGTGACGTTATCAAAGTACCCTTCCCGTATACCGACCGGCCGACACGGAAATCACGGCCCGCACTGGTCGTATCGACGGGCAAAATCGAAGAACTGCATGGCCTGTTGTGGGTTGTAATGATTACCAGTGCTCAGAGTAGAGCCTGGCCGAAGGACGTTCCTGTTACAAATTTGAAACAGGCGGGGCTTCCGTCCCCATCTGTCATCCGCGCAGTCAAGATAGCCACCATCGAGGCATCGGACGCGTCGAAAATCGGTTCCTTGACTTCTTTACAGCTGAATGAGGTAATCCAACTGATTAGGGGAGAATTGGATTGACCACCCCGGTAGCCCGGATCGGCAGGATGTTCGACTTTGGGTTGGCGCCGGCACTTCAGCGCCGCAGGATCGCCCACCAGCGGGCGATGTTGAGCAGGCTCATCAGGGCGACGGAAACATAGGTCAGGGCGGCGGCTTTGAGCAGGCGGCGTGAGTGTGGTTCGTCGACAGGTTTCAGGATGTTTTGCCGGGTCAAAAGGGGCAGGGCACGGGCGAAGCTGGCGTCGAATTCGGTGGGCAGCGTCAGTAAATGAATAACGGCTCCGGAGCCCAGGCTTAACAGGCCACCCAGCATCATCATCAAGCCCGCTGCCGGTACCCGGGTTATCGCGATAATCAGTGGTGTGGCCATCAGCAGTACCGCCCCGGTTTTTTCCACCGGGCTGACCCAGCGCACCAGTTGGGTGCGCAACCTGAGTGGCTGGTAGCCGCTCGCGTCCTGCATTGCATGGCCCACTTCATGGGCTGCGATGGTGACAGCCGTGAGGGAACGGCCGTCATAGTGTTGCTGTGTCAGGCGCACCATTTTGTCCACCGGGTCGTAATGATCCCCGGCTTCGGTGATTTCAGTGCCGACCTGATGCAGATTGAGTGAATCCAGCAACTGGCGGGCCACTTCGCCGCCGGTAAAAGGGTAACGGTCAGCCGGTTCGCTGTAACGCTGCATGACCTTTTTCACCCAAAGCCCGGGGCCGGCAATCAAGGCGAGCAGTGCCAGGATGATGATCAGGATGTGCATAAAAGTCCGGGAGCCTGTTTACAAAAGATGGATAGCCACATATCAAACTTCACGGAATTCGTCGAGTAAGGGGAAATAAAGCGCCGACCGAATCGGTCGGATTTCGGTGATAGCCGCCGCATTTTTGTATCGTTGCAATTGTTCACGGTAACGTTCTGTTTCGTTGTTTAAAAAGCCTTCCAGGTCGCCACCGCTATGGCTCGATGTTTTGTAGTCGATGATCCAGCGCGTGTCGTTTTCAATAAATGTGCGGTCCAGCACCATGTTTCTTGGTTGACCGTCCACTACAGCGGTAATTGCGTATTCACAGTGTGAATCTTCACGGGACTCAAGTATCCACTTGCCACGTTCTGATGCCAGGCAATTACCGATTGCCCGCGATGTGCGGGCGATGATCCGTTCGGCTTTTTGTTCTCGAACGCCTTTGCTGGCGAGTTGTTGGCGGCACCAGTTCTCTCGTTTGGAAAGACCGCCGCCAGCCTGCCAGGATTCCAGTCCCTCATCACCGATCAATTGTAATAAACGGTGGACGAGATTACCGGTGAGGCGCGCATCTTCGCCCGCCCACTTGAATTCAATGTAGTCATGTGGCTCTGCAAGTTCGCCGCCAGATTCATCCCCAACTTCGGCCCAGGGTTCGGCATGGGCCAGTTGAACCGATTCAGGAGAACACGGTAACTGCCAGTCAGCACTGAGCCGGCGGTATTCCTGGGGCAGAGTAAGAACCGGTGTTTCCTCAGCCACTTCATCCCCGGAGAATGCCGGTGAATTTTCTGCGGCTTGCCTGATCAGTGGAGTCTGTTCAGATTGTATCGCCGCCCATAAACCACCCAGCAGGCTCCTCGAGTTTGCCTTGATTTCTTCACGTGAATTCGGTTTGATCGCGGCGAAGAGATACAGGCTGTGTACTGCGCGGGTGGCGGCAACATAGAGCAGGCGGCCGTCCTCCAGGCTTTGCCGCTGTTTTTCAATATTGGCAATAAACTCGATCAAATCACCTGTTTTTTTCTGTTTCTCTTTATCCGCATGGTTGCGCATCGGCGACATCACCATCCTGTCTTCCCCCGCCGCCCCATCTTCCCCGAACAACTCGAACCAGTGCAGGAGTTTGCTTTTATCGCCAGCAGGCTCGCGATTGAGTCCCGGCAAAATGACCGTGTCGAATTGCAATCCCTTGGCGGCATAGATCGTAATGACCTGCAAATTCCCGTTGGCGCTGGCATCTGGCTCGGCAAAAAGGTTTTCCATGCGCTGATTTAGGGTGTCGCGGTCGATCGGCAGGTTTTCATCCTCCAGGGACTCAAGCAGGTCAAAGTATGTCGCCGCGTCATCCAGTTCACTGGCGTTTTCCACGCAAGCCGGGCCGCCCAGCTTTAGCCAGGCAGATTCAATCAACGACCGGACTGATTGCCGCCCTCGCCGATCAACGGCTTCCAGTAATATGGGCGCAATTCGTTGCAGTCGCTCCTGGTCCGATGCGCCAATCGCATCCAGGATTATGTCATTGGGATTGCCTGCTACCAGTTCGTCGAGATCAGCCAGTTCAAGACCGGTATAAGGCGCACGCAGGGTGGCTAACCATGCCAGTCGATCGGCAGGCTGTATCAGCGCCAGGGTGAGCGAGACCAGGTCCTGGATCAGCGGTGTTTCAGCTAAAGGATTGAAATTAATTGCCTGGTAGCGAAAGCGGGGTTGCTCTTCTTTCAGGCTGTCGAGCGTCGCCAGGATCTCACTGGCGTGACTGCGTGAACGCACCAGGATTGCCACGGTTTCATTCTGGTCACATTTGCCGATGACTTCAATCACCTGCCGGGCTTCTTTATCGTCATCGCGTTCAGGCAGAATTTTGGTGCTTACAGTTCCGTGGTCTGATACCCCGGGCCTGGTACTGGCTTCGCTGTATTTCACAGCGCCCATGACCGGGTCGCTTTGACCGGGCATTACCACTGGAAAGGTCTGATTGACCCAGTCCACGATCGGTTGATTTGAGCGAAAATTGACCCGTAACTGCAGCGGAATCAGCTGGATGTGGTCGAATAACTGCCCTTGCCAGGCCTTGATGAACAGGCTCACTTCCGCTTTGCGGAAGCGGTAAATGGACTGCATGGGATCACCCACCAGGAACAGGGTGCGCCCGTCACCATCACTCCAGCCCGCGGTGAGTCTGTTCAATAATTCGACCTGCTTGTGCGAGGTGTCCTGGAACTCATCCACCAGCAGGTGCTGGATACGATAGTCCATGCGCAGGGCCAGATCGCTGGGTGTCTCATCAAAACCCAGTGACAGGATGGCGCGACTGGAGATTTCACTGAAATCGACCTCGCCGGTTTCCGCCAACACCAACTCCCACTCTTTCGCTGCACGCAGAAGCAAGCGCATCAGGGATTCAAGAGATTCCCAGGCTTCGTCCTCGTAATCGGGCCTGGGCAGGGAGCAAATGCTGTTGTAAATCTCCCGCAGCTCGTCGTTTTCACGGTATTCATCGAGCAAGTCCCTGAAATCATCTTTCCATGTTTTACGCAAGACTTTTTCTTCGCCTTTAGCGTCTGAAGGTGCGGGAAAACCTGCCCTGGCGTCTGCGCCCGCCCTCCATTTTTTACCATCGGCCGTGAGCAAACGCCTGATCATGGTTTTCCAGTGCACAAGTGCATCTGCGGTGGCGGGCAGATTGAGATATTCACAGTCAAATCCACCAGAGGCCTCCAACAGGGCTCTTAATTCGGCTTCATCGAAAGGTATATTGGCAAGGGCATAGTGATAGAAACGGGGGAGTTCACCGAACAGGCTGTCGGGTGTAGCATCCCGGGCCGCCTTGAGTTGTATCTCGATCAGATAGCGTAATGAATCTTCCAGGGCGTGCCGGTCGAAACCACTCCCCACACGCGCATTGATCAGGTGCCCAAGCCACTGTTCACGACTTTCCAGCATGCGGGTGAGTAAGTTCACCAGCTTGTCGTATTGGTTGTCGTAACGGTCCAGTACCCGGATGACATCGGCTTGCAGTTCATCGTTGTCAACCTCGATGACCGCCATGACCCGCGCGGCTGCTTTGCGATACAACGAGTCAGCATCAACGGCAATCTGGTGCCCGCCGCCGAGCCCGGAAAGCACGGGTAACTGGCGGGCGAGTTCACTACACAGGCTATCGATGGTGCGAATGCGTAAACGGCTGGGTTGCTCGAGCAGGTTCCAGCCCCGCTCTGCGTCGTTCTTAAGTACGGCCAGCGCCAGTTCCCGGCTGACTTGTTCATGCGCTGGAGCCTCTCCGCTGTCATTTAAGCCATCAATATTTTCGGCTGCTGCGTTCAAGCGGCTGACAAGGCGATGGCTCATTTCAGCCGCGGCTTTGCGGGTAAAGGTGATGGCGACGACTTCTTCCGGGTTCTCTACCCGCGCCAGCAAGCCCAGCAGGCGCTGGGTCAGGAGTTCGGTTTTGCCGGAGCCCGCAGGCGCCTGAACGATGTAGGAGTAGCGTGGATCGCGCCCCTGTTCTCTTTCTTGCCAATCGGAAGGACGATTCATGTTGGTTCCCCCGCAGGGGTCTTGTGACGTTTCGTTTTCCGGAATTGTTCCAGTTCACCAATACGGCAAAGCGAATGCAGTTCACAATAACTGTTATCGCAGGTGTTACGGCCATTTTTGGGGTCGACCGCTGCCTCACCTGCCAGAAAGTCAGCCATCAGGCGGTAGAGAACCCGCCGCCAGTTTTTGATGGTTTGTGGCATTTCATGACCGGCATCAACAAGCTCTTGAGTGGCCTTGGTTTCTTTCGGCGGCAAACCAGGGAACAAGCCACCGCGTCTGACCACGCCGCTGTAGCGGCAGCCATCATCACGAATGATGGCAAAGACCACCGCGTCCGGCGTCTCCTTCGCGCTAATGGCGTAGAGTGGCAATTGTGGGTCTTCGGGCCTGTTGCCAAACCACTTCTTTGGCGCGACCTGACCGGTTTTGTAATCGATGATGACCTCTTCGCCGGAGGGTAATTTATCAATGCGGTCTATGATCAGGCGAATGGTCTGGCCTTCGATTTCGGGCAGTATTTCTTTTTCAAAGCCAGTGACTTCGAACGAATCACGTGTTTTTTCCAGCGCCAGGCATTCCATAACCTGGCGGAAGAGACGATCTGCCTCCACGCCACGAAAAGCAGGGCGTTGTTGCAGACTGCGTTCTTCGTTAGTCACGGTATTCACATGCTCGCGGACACGGGCGCTGAGAGCCTCTTCATTAAGTTGCAATAAAGCAGACTGGGTTTTGGTTTCTTTCCAGAAATTTTCCAGCACGCTGTGCACCAGGCTGCCATGCAACATGGGGCTGATGCCATCGGCCGGGGTTTCCAGGCCTTCGGCGCCCAGGCGGTTACTGGCAAAGGCGCGGAAGGGACAGAGCGCCTGGTGTTTGAGAATAGAGCTGCCGCCTCGTGCGGTACTGCCCCTGAGCTTGCCTGGCGTTAATAAAGGGTGGAGTTGCGGTTTTTCAGCTTTTCCAACCGTGGTTTGCCAGCTATCGCCCTGCCAGCCGGGCACGTCCTCCACCACTTTCAATGGCATGTTCATCAGCAAGGGGCTGGGCAGCACCTCTTCACCATCAAGCTGCCCCGGGTAACTGAAGACACAATCCGGGGCGGTTTCCAACAGGCGCTGGGTAATGGTGCGCGCTACTTCCAGTTCGCGCTGGGGACTGGAGTTGGGCAATTGTGCATCCCTTTGTAATCTCCCGGGGATAAAGGGGTTGGGCCTGGCGCCCGGTGGCCAGTTATCGTTGTGTAAACCGAGAACCCAGAGGTGGTCAAAGCGTAAACCACTGACTTCATACAAGCCCAGGACCTGGATTGGTGCGGGGGGAGTGTGCGCCTGGAAAATTCTTTCCCGGCAGATTTGGTGTAAGGAATTAATCGCTGCTTTGCGCCCAAATTTGGGCACGGTGGCGTCCAGGGAGGCGAGTTCACGCAACGCATCCCGCCAGGCTTGAAGTGCTTGCCAATTCCGCTCATGTTCGTTGGCCCGCTCTTCGGCGCTTGAAGATTTGTATTCCGCTTGGGCTGCCAGCGGCCAGCCCAGGCTGGCCAGAAGTTGGTCAAGCGCCTCGGTCCAGGCCGATGCCGGGCGGGACCCCCTGTTATTTTTCTCAAATTGCATCAGTGCATTGAGAACATTGCTTAGCTTCGGGCTGTTCCAGGCTTGAGGTTCACGCTGGTCTTCCGGAATTTCCCTGCGTTTGCGATCGTACTTTTTGATTTCATCTGCGCGG
>PVMK01140095.1_pt1 | contig 17157 bp, 15 predicted proteins | sample 1853481 | NCBI WGS metagenome assembly PVMK01 (sample SAMN08533507, study PRJNA380276) | Marine sediment metagenome, whole genome shotgun sequencing project.
CGCATTTTGGATTGTCAGTTCATGTAGCTTCATTTAATACCTCTTCAGAATCGAACCAAACGTATCAAAACTACGAGATTGCTTCGCTTCGCTCGCAATGACAGCTTGAATAATACAGTACATGGTGTCATTGCGAGGAGTGACAGCGACGAAGCAATCTTGAAGAATTTAAGTTTTTTTTAGCAAATATAAAATCGTATGTTCCTTTAACCCATCAATCCTAAATTTATCTCAGCCGACAACTTTGGGAACCACAAAACTCCCATCTTCCTTCTCAGGGGCATTGGCCAGTGCCAGGTCACGCTCGATATGCTCCCTTTCCTCATCGTCGCGAAAGACATTGGTCAGAGAGATGGCATGCGAAGTTGGTTTTATGCCCTCGGGTATCGACCTGATTCAACTTTTCAATATATCCCAGAACTGGGTCAATTTGGCCGGCGAACTTCTCGATGGATTCCGTCATCCAGATCCAAACGTGCGAGGTGGGCAACATACAAAACTTCTTCTTTGGTTATTTTCATAATTATTATTTCGTGTTTTTAGATTTTCGTGCTTTCGTGGTAATTCATATCACTTCATTACCAGAATAGGTTTCAATCCGTCCTTTTTTAGTTTGTTCATCACACTCAGTGCTTCAGACTTGCTTTTATACGTTCCGATTCTGACCCGGAACCAGATTCCTTTTCCGGGAATCTTCCCGATCACCCGATAGGCCGGGTAACCGCGTTTTTTTAATTTTTGGACCAGCCGATCCGCATCTTTGGGATCTTTAACGGAAGCTGCCTGAATGGTATAAATAGGGACCGGTAGCGCTTGTGCGGGCAACGGCAGCATCTTTTCCCTTTTCCTTTGTTGGCTTTTTCTTTTGAGGACTTGCCGCCGGCTCTGGTTTTTCCGGCAGCGCTTTTTGAGAAGCGGATTTTTGGGATGCTGAACTGGTGACAGTCTTCTTTTGCGCCTTTTTAGAAAGCGTTTTTTCAGCCGGCTTTTCAATCTTGCGTTCGACAACCTTTGGCTTTTGCAGCACCGGAACGTTTGTGTCTACTTTGTTTTCTTTAAGCGCTTCATAAAATTCGAGCTTGGTTTTATCCTTTACGGTAACCGACTCCTTTTGTGCCCGCTCTTTTCCCTGCGCGCCGCCATTATCCTCTTTTAAGGCCTCTAATTTTTTTTCAATTGCTGCAATATCAAATTTGACCGGGGCCGTACCTCGTGCCGACCAATATTCCCAGTATAAACATCCAGGCACACAGAAAAAAAATTAACAAAAACCATCCCGCAATTTTTCTGCGCGACAGGACAATAAAGGGTTTCTTAAATTCCGGCTCTTTGCGTTTATTCTTTTTTCTCATTGTTGAATTTTATGCCTTAGATCTCGTGGCTGGGAAGCCACTCCCACAATTCAGCAAATCACCACCTCTCATCTGCACCACGGACTCTCGCGAGCTCTCTCTCTCATCTCAAGCTCCCTCCGTCATTCCCGCGCACCGCGGGAATCCAGAAATGTTTTTCTGAAAACGCTGGATGCCCGCCTGCGCGCGCATGACAGTAAAAACTCCCCGGCCCCTCAATTTATTGTTTCCGATTTAAAACCCGGTTTTACATCTTATTGGGAGCCGACACGCCCAGCAGTGTCAAGCCATTGCGAATGACCTTCTGGACCGCTAAAACAAGATTGAGTCGACCGCACCGCAGCATGGGGTCATCGGTTAAAACCCGGTGCTTATTGTAGTAAGTATGAAAGGCCGATGCAAGGTCCATCAAATAATAGGTCACACGATGCGGCTCCATACTTTTGGCGCTGCCCGCCAGGATATCCGGATAGCGCGCCAGGGTTTTAATCAGATCAATTTCCTCCGGCGCTTCCAGGCGTGCCACGGCCTTATCATCCCAGGAAATCTCAAAGGTGCCCTGTTCGTTGCCCTTGCGCACTATGCTCGAGATGCGGGCATGCACATATTGAACATAATAAACCGGATTATCGTTGGTTTTTTGCTTGGCGACTTCCAGATCGAAGTCCAGCGCACTTTCATAATGACGGGTTAAAAAGATAAAACGCGCTGCATCCCGGCCCACTTCGTTGACAACCTCCCGCAGGGTCTCGAATTTGCCGGCCCGGGTCGACATCGCAACCGGTTCCCCGGCTCTGAGCAAATTCACCAGCTGCACCAAAATGACCTCAAACTGGTCCCGCCGATGTCCGGAGGCTTCAACAGCCGCTTTCATGCGGGGAATGTAACCATGATGATCGGCCCCCCAAACATCGACCACCCGTTCAAACCCGCGATCGTACTTATCCTGATGGTAAGCAATGTCGGAGGCAAAATAGGTGGTTTCCCCGTTTGCTTTTACCACCACACGATCCTTTTCATCACCGAACTCGCTGGTTTTAAACCACAGGGCTCCCTCTTTTTCGTAAATAATTTGCTGTTTGCGAAAATCATCAAGAATCTCAGCCACGCGGCCGGAATCATATAAGCTCTGCTCGCTGAACCAGCAGTCAAATTTCACCCCGAATAATTTTAAATCGTCCCGAATGCCGTCCAGTATTTTCCCGGCTGCAAAGCGCGCGCATTCCATCATGGCGTCTTGTTCCGGCTCCTTTAAAAGCGCATCGCCTTTGCGGGTTTTGATGTCGGCAGCCAGATCACGAATATAGTCCCCCTGATAGCATTCATCCGGGAATTTCACTTTTTGGCCGGACAGCTCCTGATAGCGCAAGAAAACCGATTGACCCAGGGTCTGGATCTGTCGGCCCGAATCGTTGATATAATATTCTTTTTGGACATCATAGCCGCAAAAGGAAAGAATATTGGCCACCGCGTCACCCACGGCAGCACCGCGGCCGTGTCCGACATGCAGCGGCCCGGTAGGGTTCGAACTAACATATTCGACCTGAAATTTTTGACCTTTACCGATATCGGTTGCACCGTAGCTGGTATCGGCTTCATGAATTTTTCGCAAAACCGGATGCCAGGCCGATGGTTTGACAAAAAAATTAATAAACCCCGGGTCCGGCGATTTCAGCCTTCTCAATCAATTCTTGCGGATCTTGAATGTGAGCGATGATGGCTTCTGCAATTTTACGCGGCGCCATTTTTTGAATGGATGCCATCACCATGGCAATATTGCTTGAAAAATCACCGTGAGCGTCAGCCCTGGGCTCTTCAACCTCAACCTCGGAGATGTCTGCTGACGGCAGATCTCCTTTTTGATGGGCACTTCTGACCGCATCAAGGATTAGATTTTTTATTTTTAGCTTCATATTTCGTGATAAATAAAGGCTTTTCGATGCCAAGTCAAGATGCTTCACGCGGACACAGCAATTCCCGGTGAGATGCCGCAGCGTTGAGATTGCTTCGCTGCGCTCGCAATGACACGCAAATGTTTCGTACTGTCATTGCGAGGAGCGGGAGCGACGAAGCAATCCAATGCAATGCATCGTCCCGAGCGGAGCCGAGGGATCCTTTCACCGAGAATTGCTAAGCCGGGCATGGCGTTTAACTGTATCAGTTGTCCTAAAATGGCAGTATTCATAAATTTTATTTGCTTGATAGGTACTTAAATGTTAAGTTTCAGCACCTTAAAAGGCGGGAAGCTAAAGCAAATTTTTACCTGCTGCTGATAAGGTAAGCACCTTAATCGGTATTCCATATTAAAGAACGTGGTTATCCAGAAAGAACAAGTGGTATTGAATGTGGGATCCCGGCGGCGGGAGATCATTGAATTCGCGGCTGGAAGCCGCTCCCACAGAGAGTTTATCTAATGGTAACTTGGACTTTCCAGATAAGCAGATTAAAAAATTCATGAAATAAGGAGACAAATTGACTCTGAAAGAAAGCCGTGTCCTGGTCACGGGCGCCTGCGGAACGGTTGGCAGAGAGCTGATTCGTCAGCTTTTATCCAAACAACAGGTTGACGAGCTCATCGCTCTTGACAACAATGAAAGTGAGCTTTTTGCTCTTGAACATCGATTTGCCGAGTACGATCACGCAGCTTTCTTTTTAGCCGATGTTCGCGACCGGGACAGACTCAACGACAAAATGCAGGAGATCGATTGGGTATTTCATACCGCAGCGTTTAAGCACGTCATTCAGTGTGAACGCTCGCCTCTGGAAGCGGTACAAACCAATATTTTAGGGGTTCAAAATATCATTTATGCCGCCATCGCAAACAACGTGGGGCGGGTCATCTTTACCAGTTCGGATAAGGCGGTCAATCCCACCAATGTCATGGGAACATCAAAACTGATGGGCGAACGCCTGATTACCGCAGCCAACAGCAACCTGCGTGGAGAAGGCCCCATTCTCACATCTACCCGGTTTGGCAATGTTTTAGGCTCCCGCGGCTCGGTCATCCCCCTTTTTCACGATCAAATCCGCAGCGGCGGACCGGTCACATTGACCGATCCGGAAATGACCCGCTTTATCATGAGCATTGAGGAAGCGGTCCGGCTGGTCATCGATTCAGGGCTTCTGTGCAAAGGGGGCGAGGTGTTTGTCACCAAGATGCCGGCCATCCGCATACAGGATTTGGCCGCGGTCATGGTCGAAAACCTGGCACCGGTCTATGGCCACGAGGCCAAGGATATCGAAATCAAAATTATCGGCCACCAGCCGGGTGAGAAGTTATACGAAGAGCTGTTAAACATGGAAGAGACCAGACGCTCCTGGGAGCTGGCACGTTATTTCGTGGTTCTGCCGGCCTTCAGGGAAATTTACCGCGATATCACGTTCGAATACCCGGACTTAACATCAAAGGAAGTCACCAGTGCGTATCACTCGGGTACGGAAACTCCGCTATCAAAAACCCAGTTAGCTGCGTTTCTTAAGAAAAACAATCTTCTAAAAACTGGAATGATGGAATGATGGAATATTCCATTATTCCAAGCAATTATAGTAATTGTCAAAATATGTTTCGATTGACTTAGCGAGTCTTTCAAAAGTCATTGCGAGCGCAGCGAAGCAATCTCTCAGGTTTTCCAAAAGATTGCTTCGTCGCTAGGCTCCTCGCAATGACAGATTATTGGAACAAATTTTTGACAACCGCAATTAGCATTGAGGGATAGTTAATGCGAATACTGGTATTGGGAGGAGACGGCTACCTGGGATGGCCCACCGCAATGCACCTCAGCGCTCACGCTCATGAGGTCGCTGTGGCGGACAATTATCTGCGCAGACGATTGTGCCGCGAAGAGCAGGTGAATTTCCTATATGAAGTCCCGGACCTGGATGAACGCGCGGCCCTCTGGCAGTCGGTTTCAGGACATCGAATCGCTGTCCATATTGGAGATCTGAGCCAGTGGGATTTTGTCGCCAAGGTGTTCGAAAAATTTGGCCCGCAGGCCATTGTGCATTATGCCGAGCAGCCGGCTGCACCCTATTCCATGCTCCATCGAAAGGCGGCCACATTGACACTGCACAATAATTTGTCCGTGACGGCCAACGTCATTTTTGCGGTGCGGGAATTCTGCCCGGATGCGCACATCGTTAAACTGGGGACCATGGGAGAATACGGCACTCCCAATATTGATATCGAGGAAGGCTGGCTGGAAGTCGAACACAAAGGCCGGCAACACAAGTTTTTATATCCGCGACAGGCCGGCAGTCTGTATCACACCACCAAAATCATGGACACCGACCTTTTGTGGTTTTATGTGCGCACCTGGGCACTGCGGGTGACCGACCTGATGCAGGGCCCGGTTTACGGTCTTTTTACCGATGAAACTGAAAAAAATGAGCGCCTGCTGCCTTTTTTTAATTATGACGAAATCTTTGGCACCGTGCTGAATCGCTTTGTGGTTCAGGCTGTCGCCGGATATCCGCTTACCGTTTACGGTAAAGGCGGTCAGACCCGGGGCTATCTAAACATCAAAGACACCTTGAATTGTGTGCGCCTGTCAGTCGAAAATCCGGCCGACCATGGCGAACTGCGCATTTTTAACCAGTTTACAGAAACATTCAGTGTCAATGATCTGGCAGCCAGGGTTCAGGAGACCGGCAGCGAACTTGGCTTAAACGTTGACATCCAGCATGTCGAAAACCCCCGCCTGGAAGCAGAAGCGCATTACTATAATCCCCGCCACACAGGTCTTCTCGATCTGGGCTTATCGCCCCATTATTTATCTGAGGATGTCCTGGTTGAAATGATGGAATACGTCATCAAATACAAAGATCAAATTAAGCACGACCAAATTTATCGTAAAGTAAAATGGGCTTAGTATTTTCGAGACCCAACGATGGGTCACCCGTTTTTTAAATTTGAAACGTTCAATATAGGTTGAAAATAGTATCTGCTGCTCGCAGACAGCAATAAATAAGAAAAGTAAAATGTCATCCGCTAAAAGTAAAAAAACCAAACACAGCGAAAAGAAAAAATCATCCCATAAGATTTCTGAAGTCAAGCGGGTTGATTTAGCGGTTGATTCAAGACAGGAAATTGTATTCAAGTATGTTTTAAACGGTCTGCTTTTTATTTATCTGCTTTACTACGTCTTTCAGCTATACGCTTCCCTTGATAATACTTTTTTTTGGGCAGACGAAAATAAGCATGCCTACATCAGTTCTCTGATTTTAAAAAATCATCAAATCCCGGTTGTTCTGCCCGAGGAAATATATGGAGAATTCCAGTGGTCTTATCCGCCATTATTCCACATAATAGGTGCAGCGGTTCAAGGTGCAGCAGGTTTTTCGGCCCTTAAATATACCAACCTGATTCTTCTCTTAATATTCATACTCTCTTTTTTTATAATGATGTTTAAGTACTATGGCGATACCGAAGCCTTGATAGCATGTCTTCTAATAAGCCTTGCGCCAGTTATAGCGGTTAACACAATTCGCTTTACAGTCGAGATGCTATCAATGTTGTTGACGTTTCTATCTTTTTTCTTTTTTCTTTTAGCATTAAGAGAAAACAAAACCCATTTTGCGGTATTCTGCGGTCTATCAACCGGCCTGTTGATGTTAAGCAAGCAAACCGGGTTTATCGTCTTAAGCTTTTATTTTTTACTCCTGCCATGGTTTTTTTGGAAGAATGTAAAAAAATTTAAGATGATATCGTATGTAATTGTGGTTTCTTTAGGCATTTATGTTCCCTATTTTATTTGGGCCGTATCGAACGAAGCTGGCGTGTTTGGCTTTATAAATTTGTTCATGGGCAAAAGACCCGATTGGGCGTTGCTTGGCGCCAAATCTTTCCAGAAATATGATTCTGCAATAAAAGAATTTGCAAGTCTTTTCTACAAAGGTGCCGGATTCGTCGTAACCCTTTCTCTTTTATTGCCCCTGTATTATTTTATTCGGAAGCGTTTAAAAGATACGCCTCAAATCTACGTTCTTATTTTGGCCATATATCTGTCCGCAGTTATGGTCATCTGGCATATAACAAATGACCGGCACATCATAATCCTGATACCGTTCATCGCCTTTTTGTTCAGCTACAGCCTTCATCAGATCGTGACAAGAAAAATAATTATACAGGGTGCGTTTATTCTGCTACTCATGATAGCAGGCTATTTCGCATATCACATGCCAGATTATCGCCAGCGATATAATAGAGATGGTAAAGACTTTATGCTGCTAGCTGAAAAATTAAAAGAAGATCATTCTTCTTTCAACAGAATTTTGAGTGTTAATAAGTTTGATGTATTAATGTACACCCGGAAGCCGGTCATATGGCCACATCCAAAATTAGGCAGAAATCCCCTTGATTTATTCGAGAAACAAAATTCGGAAAATCTGTACGGTTTGCTGAAGTCTTATCACATAAAATATGTTTTAATTAATTTGAATTATGTAAAGAATACGGATCGCTTTTTTGGTCGAAATTATCCAATATCTCTTGTTCGAAATTTTGAGCAGTTGGAGCGGCAAGGAAAACTTACTTTAGAAGCTGTTTCGGAATCAAAAAAGTTCATTTTGTTGAGAGTATCCTGAAATTATCTGTTAGCCAGTTCCACCCATTATTTTTTAAGGAAAAAGACAAGGAAAGAAGAATGTCTGGTTTACGCTTAATCGGTCTCATGATTGGTGTTGTGGGCCTAATTTTTACGTTTCTTATCTATCGCGGGCCCAAATGGAAGCGGCTCAATTTTTTGTTTTTCTCATTTTTTAACCTCTCCCTTATCGCCATAACGATCAATCCAAATGTCGTCAATTTTTTACGTGATCTTTTGTCTCTTCAAAAATATCAATATGGTCGCATTCTTGCTCTGCTGATTGTATCGAATGTTATTCTGATGTTTTTTTCACTCTATACCGCATCTAAACTGGAAAATTTTCGGTTGCAATTCGATCAATTGGTCAGAAAACTCGGATTAGGTGATTTAGAAATCGTATCTGATAAGATAAGTCCGATCATGGTCATCACACCGGCTTATAATGAAGCCGATAATTTAAAATTCCTCCTGCCGAAGATACCTCCTAAAATCAACGGATTAGATGTTGGTGTCCTGGTAATCGATGACGGCAGTATGGACCAAACAAAACAGATTGTTCATGAGCACGGTTATATGGTTGTATCCAATATGATCAATCGCGGCGGAGGGGCTGCGCTTCGACTCGGCTATGATATTTTGAAAGAAGCCGGCGGAGATATCTGTGTGACCATGGATGCCGATGGCCAGCACCGACCCGAAGATATCGAAGCGCTGGTGTTGCCCATTATTAACGACGAATATGATGTCGTTATTGGTTCACGGGTAATAGGAACCCGGGAAAAGGATAATCCGCTCCGGATAGCAGGCGTTCATATTTTTGCCGCGATTATCAGTTCGCTGTTGGGAAAGCGTATTACCGATCCGTCCAGTGGCTTCAGGGCCTTTAAAATGGAAAAGATAAAAACCATCGATTTGTATGAAGATCAATATCATACCAGTGAGCTTATCATTGAAGCGGTGAAAAAAGGTCTCCGGGTAAAAGAGGTCCCCATATCGATTTTAAAAAGAAAATTTGGAAAAAGTAAAAAAGGAAGAGATTTTGCGTATGGCTTGCATTTTGCCAAAACGATCATCAAGACCTGGTGGCGATAGCCTCATTTCACCATTTATACAGGTTGTCCCCGCAGACAACGATTAAGCTGCAAGAAATATCAATAACATGATACTGCCGAACTTTTTAATCGTGGGCGCTGCCAAGTCAGGCACAACATCATTATATAATTATTTGAGACAGCACCCTGATATTTTTATGCCCGAATGGAAAGAGCTTTCTTTTTTCATCGGAGATCCCTTTGGCCCATTGCATCAGATAAAGAAGCCCCGATATTATCAGAAAGTTTTTGCAAAAGCAGACAATCAAACTGCTGTGGGGGAAGCATCAACCAGCTACCTGTTTGATGCTGCTGCGCCAAAAATAATAAAAGAAAAATTGGGGCCGATAAAAATAATTATTATCTTAAGAGATCCCGTGGCGATGAGCTATTCCCTTTATAACCATCAGCTCCGCAGAGAAGGAGAGACGATTGAAAATTTTGAGGAGGCATTAGCTCGAGAGAAAGGCAGACGAAGAGACCCGGAATTCAAAAAAAAATATTACGGCTGGCACGCCAATTATTATTATTTCCAAAGGGCTTCGTACTACAAGCAGGTGAAGCGTTATATGGATACATTTAGTAAAACCAATGTCCGAGTTATTTTATTTGAAGAATTGGTCAGTGAAACCTTAAGCGTTGTAAAAAAAATCTTCCAGTTTTTGGGCGTAGACGATACATTCGTACCTGATATCAAGATTCATAATCCGGCCGGTGCAATTCTCAACATCCCGAGGTTCTGGAAAGACACCGGTTTGTTTTTAAAAACAGCTTCATTTGTTTTTTCAAAAAACCTTATTAAAAAGATACCCCATCTGCTAAGAAACATCGGCCGAAAGGCGCCAGCACCCATCAATCCGGCTACCGCCAAAATGTTGCGCCGCCGATTTTATGATGACATCTGCAGACTGGAACAGTTGATTGGCAAAGACCTTTCGGCCTGGAAAAATTAATCCCTGCTGGCTTCTCATAATGTAAAACGCTTGAAAACCTATGGTATCATGAACCAACACAGCATGCCCCAAAACAAAATCCAACTGTCCGTCATTGTTCTTTTTTATCACGGTGAATGCTGGATTGAAAAATGTATTCAGTCGCTGGAGAAACAATCACTTCCAAGATCGAACTACGAAATTATTCTGGTAGACAATGGCGACTCAACGCCATCAGTTGGCATTTACAGAGGGAAGCCTTATACCAAGATACTTAAATTTGATAGAAATTATGGGTTTGCAGGCGGAAACAACAGGGCATTGGCAGATGCCGATGGTCAGTTTATCCTATTGATGAATCAAGACGTTATGGTTCATTTCAATTGCCTAGAGGAATTGATGACCGCCTTTGAACATTACCCCAAGGCGGGCGTAATTTCTGCAAATATGCTGATGACCTCAATTGATGATCAACCAAACCGGTATGTTTCGGTGGATAAAACGGTTGGATATTACAAATTGACGCGCTTGGGGTATGCGTACTATTCTATCAAAAACCTTGATCGGGATATGGTGCCGGTTGAAGTTGTTTCCGGGAATGCGATGTGTTTCAGAAGATGCATGCTCACCGATGTGGGAAACTATTTGTTTGATGATAGATTGAAAAGCTATGCCGAGGATTTGGATTTGTCCATTCGGCTTAAAAAAACAAAATGGGGCATGTATGTGCGGACAAAAGCAGTAGTTTATCATTATCGTGACGAAGCGTTCTCTGGAAAGCCACTTGATCAGCTAAGAAAGTTGGTTCACGTATCCAGCAATCGTTTATTGGTTTATTATAATAATTTACCAATCGCCAAATTCATAATCAAGCTGCCGGCACTGCTGTGCGGCATTCCCTTTAAGGTGGCCCGACCAGATGGGGCGAGCACTTTTCAGCTTATTAATTTTACTGCGGCCCTCATATTGGTGCCATTCATTTTCGTGTATTTCTGTTTACGGTTATCTCAAATTTTAAAAACTTCAAAAAATAAAAGCGACCGATCTTAGGTGATGCAGTCATTGAAGCCAAAATGGAAAGGGCTGTTAAAATGTCTCGGCCCTCTTTTATTTATTTTCTTTGTAATTCAGCTTGTCGATCTCAGGACAACGGCAGGCCTGATTAAGGAAATCAAACCTGGGTGGGCAGCGATCAGCATGCTCCTGGCTCCCATTCTCCTGGCGACATTAACACTCAGATGGTGGCTTATATGCCAGCGTCTGGAAATCAAAATACCTATCAAAGAGCTCTTTCAAATAAACTACATATCCTGGTTCATTGGCTTACTCCCGCTGATGGCGATCACACCGCTGTCGAAATTTATTTATCTTAATGAAAAAGGAACGCCGGCCGGCACCACCGCTGTTTCAATCACATTAGACAAGCTTTTTGATGTAATCGGGCTCATATTATTCGGTTTTTTTGGATTGATTTATTTTCCAAGCGGTCTTTTTAAAGAAATGCACGTTTGGATATTTCTGACAGTCGGGTTTTTAGCCTTCGTTGCCATTTTGGTATTTTGGAACAAGCTTTGGGCTGCATTCATCCGTTTTCTAAAACGCTATACCGGCAAAAAGATTCAGAGAATCGGCGAAAACCTGGATGTCGACCTGTCCGGATTCTGGTCGCGTTTCGACTTAACATTTTTTATGTTCATGATCTTCATCTCGATCGGTTTGGGGATATTAAGGGCCCTGATTCTATATTTGCTGGCCGTGTCATTGAAGATATATGTCAGCTTTGGTCTTATTGTTGCCTGCCGTGCACTGATTGGTATCGTAAATATAATTCCGATTACCATAAATGGGTTGGGCACAAGAGACGCGGTCCTTTTGCTGGCACTTCCGCTGGCAGGCGTGTCAAAAGAAGCTGCAATAGCGCTGAGTTGTTTGATGTTTTTATGGCTGATTTTTTCCAAATTTTCCGGTATATTTTTTTGGTTAAATCGTCCTTTAACGGCGAAAATCTTTACTTCAAAAAAAAGCGTTCGAAATAATAATGACACTGCTCCCTAATTTAATTCGAATCCTCAATTTTGTATAAAGGTGGCTTTTTGTGAAATTCTCATCAAACCATAAGAAAAAAGAGGGATCTTCACGCCATTTCTTCGCTAATAGACAACTATTGCCGATTAAGACTATTTTAATATTACTGCTCTTTATTATCCTTGTCTTTTTGATTTATTCCAACACCGTTAATTCCCCTTTTGTTTTGGATGATCTACTCAGAATCGAAGAAAATCCTGCCATCCGGGTCAGCCAATTTTCAATACCACAGATAATTAAAGCGGGTTTTAACAGCTCTAAAACACGTCCAATTGCTTTTATTACCTTCGCCCTAAACCACAGTTTGCATCAGTACGATGTGTTTGGCTATCATTTATTTAATATAACGATTCATATTCTTTCCGGCTTCTTTCTATATCTGTTTTTAAAAACCACATTAAAAATTCCGACTGTTCACGCCCGATATAAACACACTGATCTCATCGCCTTTTTTGCGGCTTTGATCTGGCTGGTCCATCCGCTTCAATCACAATCGGTGACTTACATCGTCCAGCGAATGAACAGCATGGCTTCATTGTTTTTCATCCTTTCATTTTTATTCTATGCTTACGGAAGACTCACCGATAATAAAAAGAAGAAGTGTATCTGGTTTAGCGCTTCTACAATCGTATGGCTGCTTTCCCTGGGGTGCAAGCAGATAACCGCTATTCTGCCGCTTTTGGTCTTTCTATATGAATGGTATTTTTTTCAAGATCTCAGTAAAGAATGGTTTAAGAAGCGTCTCAAATATCTTTTAGGCATAAGTGCAATTTTTATTCTCCTTTTCTTAATTTACACGGGATTCAGCCCTTGGGAAAAAATCCAAAGTCTACATGATTTTGCCCAACATGAATTTACGATTACTGAAAGGCTGCTGACTCAATTTCGAGTGGTCATTCATTATATCAGCCTGATATTTTTCCCTCATCCTTCCCGGCTCAATTTGGATTACGATTTTCCGCTGTCAACCTCCTTAATCAATCCGTTTACAACATTACTCTCGCTGCTTGCCATTGTGGGTTTGATCGGGCTGGCGATATATTTCGCTAAAAAAGAGCGTCTGATATCATTTTGTATCCTTTGGTTTTTCGGCAACTTGGTAATTGAATCATCAATAATTCCCCTGGCCATCATTTTTGAACATCGTAATTACCTGCCTTCCATGATGGTGTGTTTGATCCCGGTTGTGTTGACTTACCGATATATTAAATTAGACTGGCTAAAAGTAGGCCTGCTAAGCCTTCTGGTGGTCGGACTTTCTGTCTGGACCTATCAGCGAAACCGCGTGTGGCAGAACGAAGTAACCCTGTGGAGCGATGTGGTTAAAAAATCTCCCGGTAAAGCTCGGCCTCATTTCAACCTGGGCGCGGCGTTTTCGGTACAAGAAAGGGATGAGGAGGCGATTCCACTATATCAACGCGCCTTAGAAATCAACCCCAACCTGGCCCAGCCCCATATCAACCTTGGCGAAGCGCTGGAGCGGCAAAACAAAATTGAGGAGGCCGCCGAGCATTATCGCGCTGCTCTGCAGATTAAACCTGATCTTCCGGAAGCCCATAACAACATCGGTGCCATCCTGGCAAAACAGGGCAGAACCGAAGAAGCAATTCAATCTTACCAAAACGCCTTAAAAATCAGACCACACTATGCTTTAGCGCATTTCAACTTAGCCCATGCATTAGTAGAAACCGGCAAGGTTGAACAAGGCATTCGCCATTATTATCAAGCCATCCAGTTTAAGCCTGAATACGCTGAAGCCCATAATAACCTGGGCGGTATTTTTATAAATTTAGGCGAAACCGAAAAAGCGATCAAACATTATATCGCAGCACTGCAAATAGATCCGAACCTGGTTGAAGCTTACAACAATCTGGGGATTACATTGATGCAGAAAGGCAACATTGAGCCGGCGATCAAACAATTTCAGAAAGCATTACAATTAAAACCGGATTTCATAATGGCTGAAAACAATTTAAAAAGAGCTCTGGCTATCCGGAGGGAACTCGCAACGGAAATATCTCGACTACAGCAATTCCTGAAGGCCAACCCTGACAATGTTGAATTGCACTTTCAACTGGGAAATTTATATTATCGCAAAGGGGATCAGCGCCAGGCAATACAACAATATAAAAAAGCGCTTCAGCTGAACCCAAAATTCGTGCCGGCCATAAATAACCTGGCTTTGGTGACTGCGGCAAACAAAGAATATTACAAAGCGTTAACAATATTTTTAGATGTGTTGAATTACTACCCGGATGATGCCGAGACCCATTATAATATCGCCTGTATGTATTCGCGCTTAAAAAGGGGGGATGAATCGATTGAGTGGTTGAAAAAGGCGATAGACAAGGGATACACGAAATGGGAAAGCATAAAAAGAGACCGTGATCTGGATAACATCAGAGACTCTAGCGTCTACAAGGAACTCGTCAAAGGTCATTAAAAAAGCATCCATTGTGAAGGCACGAATTTTGAAAGAGAAATATATTCGGGCCGCATAAGCAAGATACCCGCAAGATCAGACTGTGTCGTAATTCTTTTTTGGTCATTGCGAGTGACCGCAGGGAGCGCGGCAATCTATTTGTTTTCAATACCTTATGAGATTGCTTCGGTCGTTTCACTTCCTCGCAATGACATTACGACACAGTCTCAAGGTGCATAAATGACGTGTCTTTTTTACGGTAAAGATGGGCGATTCCATTCAAGGAGATAAGATGAAAAAGGCACTCTTTTTTCCGGCCATGATTTTGAATTTTCTGATTTTGACAAACCCGGTAATGGCTCACTTTGGCATGATTATTCCCTCCGATTCCATGGTCATGCAAGGCGAAAGCAAAACTGTAAAATTAACACTTTCTTTTTCCCATCCTTTTGAAGACCAGGGTATGGAACTGGCTAAGCCCCGCGTATTTGGCGTACGAAGCAACGGTAAAAAACAGAACTTAATTGAAATCCTGGAAAAAACCCGGGTCATGGGGCATACCGCCTGGGCGGCTCCATATAAAATAATGCGCCCAGGCGTCTATATGTTTTACATGGAGCCGCAACCGTACTGGGAGGCAGCTGAAGATATATTTATTGTTCATTATACCAAAACCGTTGTTACCGCTTTCGGCGATGATGAAGGCTGGGATGAAGAAATCGGCTTAAAAACCGAAATTGTTCCGTTGTCCAAACCTTTCGGCCTGTATGCCGGCAATGTATTCCAGGGTATCGTCAAACTCAACGGCAAACCGGTTCCTTTTGCTGGGGTCGAAGTGGAATACTACAACAAAGGCACTAAGATTAAGGCGCCAACAGAGTACATGATCACCCAGACGATCAAAGCGGATCAAAACGGTGTCTTCACGTATGCCGCTCCGACAGCCGGCTGGTGGGGATTTGCCGCCTTAAATCGTGCGGATTACAAATTAAACCACGACGGTGAACCCAAGGATGTAGAACTCGGCGCCGTTATCTGGGTGCAGTTCCACGACTGGCAATAGGTCTACATCTGCGGCTGACCACGCTGCACGAAGATCATGTGTGTGCCATAGCTATAGCATTGAAATCGGTGGGAGCGGCTTCTGCCCTGCGATGGTGAGACTCCAGTTTTATCGGAGATGACTAAAGCTAACCAGGTGCAATTTTAAGCGCATCTTAGGTCCAAAGAAAGGTTAGCTTGCATATCTCAGAAGGCGTATTATCCGGTCCGGTATTAATATCCGGAGCCGCATTGGCCGCTGCCGGAACGGCCATTGGGCTTAAGAAACTCGATTATGACCGTATTGCCCAGGCCGGTATCCTTTCGGCGGCTTTTTTTGTAGCCTCCTTGATTCATTTTCCCATCGGACCATCCAATGCACATTTAATCCTTAATGGCCTTGTGGGTTTGCTGCTAGGTTGGGCAGCATTTCCCGCCATACTGGTTGCACTTGTCCTGCAGGCAATGTTATTTCAATTCGGTGGCATTACTGCGCTGGGTGTCAATACGATGATTATGGCTCTGCCGGCAGTCCTGTGTTACGGTATTTTCAGCCCCTTTCTTCATAAAAAGCCGGCCTTAGCCTCCTCAGCAGCCTTTGCCTGTGGTTTTTTATCCATCTTCTTAAGCGCGATAATTTTGGGTCTGGCCCTGGTGTTTACCGAAGAAAACTTTTTTGAAGTTTCTGCCATTGTAGTTGTGGCTCATGTTCCGGTTATGATTATTGAAGGTATGGTCACGGCCCTTTGCGTGGCCTTTTTAAAAAAAGTTCAGCCGACGATGCTGCCCGGGCCCTCAAAGCAGTAATTAATGTAATGAAACATCATATTCTCAAATCGAACTTGGCAAAACCCATTTTCTACTTATTTTTGGTTATCTGCCTTTTTTGTTTTCGAATCGAACCCGTGGATGCCCATCGGGTTAATCTCTTTGCGTGGATTGAGGGTGACACCGTTTATGTTGAGAGCAAGTTCAGCGGTGGCAAAAAAGTAAACGCCGGCCGGATCATTGTCACGGATTCTGAAGGTGTTGAGCTCGTAACCGGAACAACAAACGATCAAGGCGAGTTCTCTTTTAAGATACCCAAAAAGACGGATTTGAAAATTGTTTTACTGGCCGGCACGGGGCACAGGGCGCAATGGACCATCCCGGTCACGGAGATTGAGATGCCCGCTGCCGAAAAACCGCCGGTTCCGGAAAAAGGCCCCACCGTCAAAGGGATCCTTATCGGTATTGGCTGCATCCTGGGCCTGGCAGGCGTCGCGGCATATATCCACAGACGCCGGAAACAAGAATAAATAATTGATTTACTCGTAAAAAGTCTGCCAAGCTGTCATTGCGAGCGCAGCGAAGCAATCTCTATCAATCCAAGTCTCTGAAATCATGGGATTGCTTCGTCACTTCGTTCCTCGCAATGACCGGCGATAGGACTTTTTACAAAGCCATCATAATGAGACAATTTCTAAATTAGTGTTTCACCAATTTCTTTATATCTTATATCGCGGCTAAAAGCCGCTCCCACACGCTAAAACGATCCGGTGGGAGCGGCTTTTAGCCGCGATCCAAAACGATACATAAAACAAAACCATGATCAGTGAACCCTTTGCCATCGGAGAGTCGATCATTCACAGGCTTGACCCCAGAATTCGG
>PVMK01152096.1_pt1 | contig 17156 bp, 14 predicted proteins | sample 1853481 | NCBI WGS metagenome assembly PVMK01 (sample SAMN08533507, study PRJNA380276) | Marine sediment metagenome, whole genome shotgun sequencing project.
GTCGCCGACAAAGTTGCCTGTCAGCGTTACGATATTGTCGCGCGACTTTGGCCAGCTATACCCGCAATTCAACCTGATCGACGACCATCTTCACATCACGATTGAAGAACGGTCGGTAACTTTCTCAAACCTGACAGCCGAATACGTGACCCTGACAGCCGAAACGCTTTACTACAATTCGAAAATGCACAACACAGAATTACCGATCGATCTCCCGCCGGGGATATCGGTTGTGAAAGACATGCGGGAGTTCGCCTCTCAGGAAACTGACATCGAGTCGGGTTACCGACAGATGACGCCGGACAAAGCCGCGGGTGCCTCTTTCCAGTTCGGTTTTGCCGTGCGTTACCGCCTTGCATCACAACCTGAAGAACAAACGCTACACGACTTGCAAACATACAACGTAGGCTGCGTAATCGACAACACGCTGCGCCCCGGTTCGTGCCGGCCAACACGTGTTGCCGATGCCAACGAACCAACCACGGATCAAACAGAGGCGTCCAGAATCGGACCGATGTAGATTCCCATCGCGTTCTTGCAATGCGCACGCCTGGCTATCGTTGGCCGGCCCCCCGACAAATACCAATTAGAACTGTAGGAGCCCGCCGTACGATAGATGTATAGCCTCAAATCCTGTGAGAAGCGATCTATCGGCACGGGCGATGCCCAACAAGCCCACAAATACACGAATTAAGGGGACAGTGACCTTAATTCCCGTTGAATTAGGGGGCCAGTGACCCTAACTGATCGCCCGCTGGGCGGGCTCCTACAATTCTAATTAGCTATTGCAGGAACCCGCTCAGCGGGCGATGCCCAACAAGTCCGCAAAAACACGTCTCTAACAAGCAAGCGTCAGGGACCGCCCTCGCCCGGCATTGGCGGAGGAACTTCCTCATCCATTGGAGTGTGCCCCACGATAACCTCGTTGCTATAGTCACTTTCGAGTCCCGGCGCGGTTAGTGCAGTCATCGCAACAACATAGTCGTTATTCGGCAGGTCCATCACGTACGATGTCAGGCCAGGGTTATCAAGCGTTATCGCGTAGGCGTAAGTGCCGCCTGCCAGGTCTCCGTAATAAATACGATAACCCGATAAATCAACCAGCGCTGTGCCGTCCAGATTTTCAGTCGGCGGCAACCAGTCGAGCGTGAAAGTAACAGTGTCCGGTGTGCCACCTGAGTTACTTAAGGTCAGTAACGGGGCCTTCGGTGATGCGTCAGGCTGCTCGTCCGCAACGGGCTCAACCGCTGGTTTAACCTGGCTTTGTGCCTCAATGGCACTGAATCGATAGGCAAGATCTGAACCCATCGTGTCGGCCGCAACCAGCACTGCGTAGTAAGGGACACCGGCATCGAGCCATATTTCCCGGATGTTTCCAATCTGGGCATCCTTAGCGGCGCTCCAGATCAGTGCACCACTTTGATCGAGAATGTCAATGTAGGCAGTACCAACATCGATTCGGCCGGCAGGATTATTGCTGCAGCCAGCATCCCCGAAACACAATGTAAATTCGATATTGGCTGGAGTCTGCAAGGTAAAAATGAAAACATCGGCGGGATCAGTCACTGTATTGAAGGTACTCTTGACTGAAAATCCGCCTCGACCTCCCGGTAGCCTGCTGTTCAACCTGGCCGGGGCCGCCGTCGATATACTGTCGTTCGGCTCGATGTCGTCCATTCCGTAGACCCACGGTGTAATCCACAAATCTTCATTGAACTCGGACGCTGCCGGATCGCTGCAGCTCGGCAGACCCAGCGGATTATTAAACGGCTCATCCGAGCAGTTCGGCAGGTTGCCAACACCAACACAATCGCCGCCGAGAAGCGTCGCCACAAACTCGCAAACGATGCCACCCTCATCTAACGGTCCCGGACCAGTAGCCTGCTGTTTCTCTGGTGACGGCGCTTCACCGTCACCACCGCCGCAGCCAGACGCGAACAGTGCTGTCGCCAGCAGCAGTCCAAAAAATACCGAGCGTGCAATTCCTTGACCTTTCGCTTTGTTTTCCATAACGCCAATCCTTTTAATGCTTTGTGAACTGGCGATAAGAATGGCCTGGATACGGGCCTGTGCCCTGACGAAAGCCTGATTTCACCCTGATGACGAACTGATGATTTCAGCAGGTCGCCTATTTTAGTTATTAATCAATAAGATAGAGGAGACTCCTCTAAAGCAGGTCAAATAGATAATGACCGGTTGGGACCAAAAAGGAAAAAGGGATCGGATCCAATTCACCTCGACAATTGAATCTGACCCCTTTTTCGCGAACCTGCATTTGCGGCTGATCGAGTGGATTACCAACCGGCTGCCATAGATAAAAGCCCTTTTTCGAATTCCGTTAGCAGTGACCCCGGTTCCGGCAATCGCAAAATGGACTAGCGCCGTTGTTTCCGTAATTCGAAATAGGTTATTCTATCGACCGGTAAACATTTTGGGGGTGGCTACCGTATATGAATATCCTTGCTTTAGAAAAACAAAAACGGAGCACGGCATCTGCACCGGTCGGCGACTCAGTCATTCGACCAGCAGCCGCAAGCTCCGTTAAGTCAATCATGCGAACCGTTCTAGCCATACTGTGCTGCTCGTTTTTCGCAATCGGACCGGCCCATGGTCAGTCCGACGAGACTGACGCGCAGCCTGCTACACTGAAAAAAATCCCAAGCCCTATGATTCTGTTTTCCGGGAACTACCAGGGTGTCTGGCGCGATGAAAACGGAGGGACTGGTGAATGGTTCGCCGAGCTAAACGTAGAAGGTCAATCTATCAAGGGGAAACTGTCACTCACCAACGTGGGCCAGTACTCGGGCGACAAGATACGCGGAAAGACCTTTGAAAATGACGACGGTACGATGGGAGTTGAATTCAAGACCAGGGATGGCAAGTGGAAATCAAAAGGTATCTTCGATGGTCAATTGTTGATCGGTACCTTTTACTACAAATCTCAGCGCCGACGAGTCCAGGAGTTGCGCAAAGGCGAATGGGCAGCGCAAAGAGTGCCGGACGATTCATAGAATCTGCGGACAGTCTATTCAATTCGCATGACCCGCATCTTCAGGATGAAGATTTATAAGTAAACTATCCACCGGGGAAAGTGTCAGGTTTATTTTTTAAGTCGGTTGTCTTTAGAGAGATATAAGCCTGACACCACTGCTGTCCCACAATCTGGGATTTAATATCTTGAACCGCAGATGACCGGATCAACGAATTAAGGGGACAGTGACCTTAACTCCAGGAAATGAATTAAGGGGCAGTGACCCTTATTCTCGGAAAGGCTCCGGGCGCAAGTCTGATACCGCAGACCGACGTGCAATAAATGCTCTCAGGTTTATTTCTCTCGCAAGACAGCCGTTTCAAAATATAAACCTGATACCTTTTTCGCGAAAGCGATCATCAATTCAAGTCACCGCGCATAACCAATCGACCGCAATGCCTCGCGTATCTCATTAAGAACAAGCGGGTCCTCGATCGTAGCCGGAACCCGATACTCCTCACTGTCAGCAATCTTGCGCATCGTGCTACGCAAAATCTTCCCGGACCGCGTCTTGGGTAAACCACCAACGACGACCGCTTTCTTGAACACGGCAACCGGTCCTATCCGCTCCCGAACCATGCGAATCACGTCAACAACCACATCCTCCGGACTTCTTTCAACGCCAACTTTCAAAACCAGCAAGCCCACCGGCAATTGCCCTTTCAGACTGTCAGCAACACCCATAACAGCGCACTCCGCAACATCCGCATGCGCCGCAAGTACTTCTTCAATGGCACCCGTCGAGAGCCGATGGCCAGCAACGTTAATGATGTCATCGGTGCGCGACATCACATAGAGGTAGCCATCCTCGTCAATGTAACCGGCATCTCCCGATTCGTAAAAGCCGGGAAACTTTTCCAGATAGGATTTTCTGTAGCGATCATCTGCCTGCCACAATCCCGGCAGCGTTCCCGGCGGCAACGGAAGCCTGCACGCAATTGCACCGACCTGCCCCGGCGATACGTCTGCCCCATCAGCATCGAGCACATGAACGTCCCAGCCTGGAACCGCACAGGCCACTGACCCGGCTTTGACCGGCAACGCTTCGATACCAAGACAATTTGAAGCGATTGCCCACCCGGTTTCGGTTTGCCACCAGTGATCAATCACCGGAATCTTGAGTTTCTGCGCCGACCATTGCAGCGTATCCGAATCGCAGCGTTCACCAGCGAGAAACAGAGAACGCAGGTGGGACAGATCGTATTCACCAGCCAGCAATCCCTCAGGGTCCTCTCTTTTGATGGCCCGAAATGCCGTCGGCGCCGTAAACATACAGGCAACACGATGCTCTGCCGCAACGCGCCAGAACGCACCGGCATCGGGTGTCCCAACCGGCTTTCCTTCGAACAACACGGTGGTGTTGCCGTGCAGGAGTGGCGCGTAAACGATATAGGAATGCCCGACGATCCAGCCGATATCCGACGCCGCCCAATACACTTCACCAGGATCGACACCGTAGATGTTTTTCATCGACCAGTGGAGCGCAACGGCATGCCCACCATTGTCACGCACGATACCTTTAGGCTCCCCTGTCGTTCCGGATGTGTACAAAATATAGAGAGGATCGGTCGCATCAACCATTACGCAATCATGCGGTCGCGCAGCAGCCACCGCATCACGCCAGTCGATGTCTCTGCCCGCGATTAGCTCCGCATTCTCCTCAGGCCTTTGCAAAATGATGCAAGACTCCGGTTTATGCGCAGATAGTTTGATCGCCTGATCAAGCAGCGGTTTGTAGGAAATAATTCGCGTGGGCTCAAGCCCGCAGGATGCCGACACAATCGCCTTCGGCTGCGCGTCATCGATACGAGTTGCAAGTTCGTTCGCAGCGAAACCACCGAACACAACGGAGTGCACCGCGCCGATTCGTGCGCAGGCCATAATGGCAACGATCGCTTCAGGAACCATCGGCATGTAAATAATGACCCGGTCGCCCTTGCCAATACCGTTGGCTGCCAACACGCCAGCGAATAACGCCGTCTCATCGCGCAGTTCACGATAACTAATCGTCCGCTGGCTGTCCGTCATCGGGCTGTCATAAATAATCGCAGCCTGGTCCGCACGACCACCCTCGACATGACGATCGATAGCGTTGTAACAGGTATTCAGTCGTCCGCCTGTAAACCAGCGATAGAACGGGGCATGTGTAGCGTCGAGAACGCAGTCCCACTTTCTATCCCAGTCGATGCCGGCAGCGGCTTGTGCCCAGAAATCCTGCGGGTGTTCCAGCGACCTTCGATGCACAATCTTGTAAACGCTCATTGTTTGCTTAGGATTTCCTGGGTAGCCCGATAACCCTGCTCGATCGCCGATTCGGTCATAGCGCTGGCGCCTGCGTTAGCGGTGTCGCTAACAACGATCCGGTAACCGCGATAATGACGCCACTGAGAAAATCACGCCGCGTAATGTCACGATCCATCCCCAGTTCACGGTCTTTTCTATTCATTATCTGCCCACCCGGTCAAAAGTGCCGGTCGTATCTCTAGTGTAGTCGTCGCGCCGGGGATAAGAGAACCCTGTTCAGTATATGAAGCGAATTCACGACGGCAGCAGCTGGTGAAAATGGTTCGACCCCCAGACCAGGGCCGAACCCGCGCCAATTTCGCGGGAGGTTTTAAGACGTAAGTCATCCCTATTCGCGGCGTCTTCGATCCCGTACATTCCTAAGCCCTGGAACACAAGTATATTCATTAAGACAGCCGCTCCTACAGATTCTCTCAAACCTGGCATGTTCGTATGTGTTGGCGGAAGCCTGTAGGAGCGGCTGTCTAAACATATGTACTTAGTTGCAGTGTACAGACGAACACAAGAGTGAAGACGCCGCGAATGCATCGCCTCGCGCCATTGCCGAACATACCAGCCCATCCCACGTTGTGGAAACCAGTTTCGAAATCAGCATAACGAATGCGAGAATATTTTTCTTCTGACCCAGGCCCAGGAAGCAATCATCAACATGGCAGTATTCAGTACCACCCTGTCCAACCGTACCCGGAACCTGATCGCCATTATCGCATCGATGGTGGTGGTCAATCTTGTGTATGGATTGACCCTGCCCCTGATGTCATTGGTACTTGATACGCAGGGCGTCAGCAAAACCGTAATTGGCTTTAGCATTGTCGCCCAGGCTTGCGCCGGTGTCGTGATCGCGCCATTCGTGCCACGCCTGATGATGCGCATCGGTCCCGGGCGGCTCATGCAACTGTCGACCTTGCTTGCCGCGACAACCCTGGTCACGCTCGGCCTTTTTCAGGATGTCTATCTCTGGTTTCCGTTGCGCTTCCTGCTTGGCGCATCCGCTGCAATGTTGTGGTCGGCAAGTGAGGCGTTGATTAATGAACTTGTCGACGATAACTGGCGCGGACGGATAATCGGCATATACGGATCGGCCGGGGCAGCCGGTTTTGCGCTGGGTCCGCTCGTGCTGATCGCGACCGGCTCTGCAGGGCTTACACCATTCGTGGTCACGGCAGCGATAATTATCGTAGCGAGCCTGCCGCTTATCTGGTTGCGCGACGATGGTCGTAACGAGGAGGAGATGGATCATCCCAGCCTCCGCAGGATCTTCCGTCTCGTCCCACAGATCATGCTGCTTAACCTGATTTACGCTGCGGCCGTCGAATCATTTCTCGCCTTCTTCCCGTTGTTCGGCATTCACATCGGCCTGGGAGAGGCGCGCAGCTTGTCCTTGTTGACGATGTTTGGCCTGGGTGGTGTGTTTATACAGCTGCCCTTGGGCTGGCTCGCGGATCACGTGAACCGGCAACGATTGTTACACACCTGTTTCCTGCTGACCGTGGCGGGATTTGTCATCCTGCCGCAATTCGTTGCGCCGAAAATCGGTGGGACGTTGTTCTTGTTTACGCTCGGCGGTATCGAAGGAATGATCTACGCATTGGGCGTGATTTTGCTCGGGCAACGGTTTCGCGGCGCGGAACTGGCCTCAGCGAGTGTTTTGTTCACCGGCATGTGGAGTGCCGGCACGATGTTCGGACCCATTATCGTCGGCACCGGAATGGACTTACTCGGCAATGCCTCGATGCCATACCTGATAGCGGCTATTTATGCCTGTTACCTGCCTGTGTACTGGTTCGCGCGACAATCAGCGTAAAGAAGGGATCCGATCCTCATGCTCGGCGGCATCGAATTGCAGGCACCCACAGGCACGTTACACGTTGGCATGTACTCGTTCGGTCTTGCCGCGGCGGAGAAATGCCTCCAGCTCATCCAGCGGCAAAGCCTTGCTGTACAAAAAGCCCTGGAACTCATTGCATCCGTGGTGTTCCAGGAATTCGAGTTGTGCCTTAACTTCAACGCCCTCTGCGATGACCTTCAGTCCCAGTTCTCTTGCCATTGCAAGAATTGACGCACAGATCGCAGGGTCGTCCTGATTCTCGTGCAGCCCTTGTACAAAAGACCGATCGATCTTCAGCGCGTCCAGCGGGAATTTCTTGAGATAAGCCAGGCATGAATAGCCGGTGCCAAAGTCGTCTACCGAAAGCCGCAGACCCGCCGTTTTGAATGCTTGCAAGACCGATATAGTTTCTGGCACATCACTCATCAAAAGACTTTCAGTAATCTCAAGCTCCAGGTGTTGTGGTTTGATATCTGCTTTCGAAACAATGTTAAGCACCACATCACGAAACTCGCCACTACAGAATTGTTTGCCTGACACATTCACGGCGATGCTGATGTCCAGCGCTGTGCCCTCCCACCGCTTCAGCTGAGCGCATGCCTCGCGAATCACCCACTCGCCTATTGGCACTATGAGGCCGGTGTCCTCAGCGATGGGGATAAACTCTTCTGGCGATACCCAGCCGCGCTCAGGATGGTGCCATCGAAGCAACGCCTCCACACCGACCACCGACCACGTCTTGATATCAACCTTAGGCTGATAGTGCAGGCGAAATGCCTCATCATCGATCGCTTTTCGCAAAGCGGATTCGAGATCAAGGTGTTGCAGCGAGCGCATATGCATTGTGTCCGAGTAGAAGCGGTGCGTATTTCGCCCGGAGTCCTTGGCCCGGTACATCGCAGCATCCGCATTCATCAGCAGGTCTTCTACGTTGTCACCATCCATAGGATACAAAGCGATTCCGATGCTCGGCGTAATCACAAGCTCGTGACCCTCGAAGCTGAATGGCGCAGCCAGCGCCTCTGTAATTCGCGTTGCGATCAAGGAGGCCTGATCCTCGGTATTCATGTCTGTGATGACCATGCCAAACTCATCTGCGCCCATGCGCGCGAGCCCCACAGTGGAAGGCTCCTCATCGCCTATCCTGGCATCACGATTCGCGGCACGAATACAGTTCTGTAACCGTTCGGCAACTGACTTCAGTAACCTCTCGCCAACACTATGGCCGAATGTATCGTTAATTCGTTTTAACCGATCAAGGTCCACAAAAAGGACAGCCATTGATGCGACTTTTCGCTTGCCAATCTCGATAGCATGGCGAAGATCCCGGATAAACTGTTGGCGATTCGGTAGACCGGTAAGACTGTCATAGAAGGCCAGCTGATGAATTTTGGCTGCCGACTCCTTTCGATCAGTAATATCTCGCACCATCGCCAGCACGCATTCGTCGTCTTGCGCTATTAAACGGAGCTCGCAATGTCGTTTGCCGCCGTCGAGTTCATACTCGTAAGCCTGAATCTTCCAGTCAGTCAACGCCATAAGAATATATTCGCGTACCTTCGGCGCCACTTCTGCAGGGAAGAACGATTCCAGTGGTTCTCCGGCGCGCGTTCCACGGATGTCTGAGTGGCACGAATCACCACATACGACTTCCCGAATTACACCATCTACTCCGAGTCTTAGCATCACATCCGGAACGGTATCGAGCAACGCGCGGGTCTTTCGCTGCGCATGCCTGAGATCATCAAAAGCCTTGTGCGCTCGCAGGTGACAGCGAATGCGGTGCGGCAGCACGGCCCACGCAACAGGTTTCGCAACTAAATCTGTAGCGCCCAGATCGTAGGCATGATTAATGGATTCGGCATCGTCGATGCCGGTAATTACTATGATCGGGATGTCTGCAGTCGATTCCCGTGAACGCAGTTCCTGGCACAACGAGAACCCGTCAACAACGGGATATTCGACTTCCAGCAAGATGATGTCCGGCTTTTGCTCAGACAAGGCCTTGAGCGCAATAGCGCCATCAGCGAAGCTTGTGACGTCGAACCCGGCAGGTTCCAGTATCTGCTCGCAATGCTGCCTTATCTCGGCATCAGCATCGACAACCATCACCAGCGGTTTCGTGTTCCTGGTCATAATGCAGTTTCCGGAGTTCCGTAACGCAGCGTGTCACCCGCACGTTGAGATGCCGCCGGGACCTTGCTCTGACTGTGTACTGGACTGTGTTGCATAACCGATCTGCTGTAACGAATCGAAATTCACGGGCAGAACAATTATGTACAAGAAAAGCCGCTGTGGCTGTCGACTAGGTCACGGCACCCGCGCCTTTGACTTCGTCGCTTCACCGGGAATGTGAACCAGCTCTCACTTTCATAACCCGGTGCCGGTTTTCACTTAATTCACTTATTCGATATGTGCCCGGAATACACCTTGAAAAGATAGGTGGCCCAAACGATAGACGCAATTAACCAAACGATTAACGCCGCATGCAATTAGTACGGCGGACCGATTCGCAAAGCGAATCAGGAGCGCGAAGCGACCTGAGGGGAGCGAAGGCAAGAACCGGCCTTAGCCGGTTCGCAGCCAATCGAACCGTGCCCGGAGTAACTGAATGCTTAATGCGGAGACATCGTCCCTACGTCCGGGACACGCGGATTCTCAGTTTGGACTTTGCAGTCCGTTGCCTATACGCATTGACGCCCATAGCGGGTGTCTGAGCTAGTATTTCCCATTATTTGCAGGAAACTCCCATGGCGATCAAACAAATCAAATCCGTAGCAGATATCCCCACCGAGGAACTGGATGACTGGGGTCCCGTTGAGCTGCCCGTTTCCGAGCAGATATCACAACTTCACGGTCGTATTATCAATGAGCACGAAGATGGCTCGGAAGCCGGCATCTGGGAGTGTACGCCCGGTACATGGACGCGGCAGGTCATGGATGCCGAGATCAGTACGTTCGTCAAAGGACACGCGCTGTTTCATCCGGACGATGGCGAAACGATAGATATCCGGGCCGGCGATACCGTGTATTTTGATGAGAACAGCAAAGGAGTATGGGAAGTGAAGGAAACTGTTCGCAAGGCCTACCTGACCTTCAAACGAGGTTAGAACCTATCCGCAAACGCACAGCACTGACACACGAGGAGCAGCGATTTTGGCCGCAGAGTCACTGAAGCACCGCCGGGATCTTGCGTTAGGTTTCGGCGCGGAACTCTTTTATGACGTGCCGCTTGAAATTGTTCGCGGCGAAGGCGTGAATTTGTACGACCGGGACGGGCGGCGCTTTGTCGATATGTACAACAACGTGCCCTGCGTCGGACACGCCAATTCGGCCGTTGTCAAAGCCATGGCCGAGCAACAGGCAACGATCAACGTCCACAGCCGCTATCTTCATGAAGGCATCGTGACGTTCGCAGAACGGCTCGCCGGGCTCCATCATGACGGCATTGAAAGTGTGGTGTTCAGCTGCAGTGGAACCGAGGCCAACGAAGTCGCCATTCAAATGGCTCGCGTCATCACAGGGAAGCGCGGCCTCGTTTGCACGGACGCCGCTTATCATGGCAATAGCGAACTGGTTGGTTCACTAACTTACGTTGGCCACGCGGGGCACGAAACGAATGAGATTCGTGGCTTTCCATATCCCGACTGCTACCGGCCTCTCGGGGAAGGCCTGAGTGAGGAAGCACTGTGCGAGGCGTATCTCGCTCGAGTCGCGGCGGCCATCGAGAGCTTAAAAAATGAGGGGGCTGGATTTGCGGCCCTCATCATGTGCCCGATCTTTGCCAACGAGGGCTTGCCAGATATTCCTGCCGGCTTCATGTCCAGGGTCACGGACCTGGTTCACCGCGAAGGCGCCCTGGTGATTGTCGATGAAGTGCAATCGGGATATGCCCGAACGGGCCGCTGGTGGGGCTATGAATACACAGGATTCCGGCCGGACATCATCGTGATGGGCAAGCCGATGGGCAATGGCTTGCCGCTCGCGGCAACAGCGGCAAGCAAGGACTTCGTGGATGCCTTCCGCGCCAAGATGGATTATTTCAATACGTTTTCGTCAAGCCCCTTGCAGGCAGCTGTCGGCATGGCGGTACTGGATGAAATCGAACGCCTCGATCTCTTGCGAAATGCGACTGAAGTTGGCGAGCGACTGACGAGCGAACTCAGGGACAGGGTCGACTTGCACGCTTCGATTGGAGACGTGCGCGGATACGGCCTCTTCATCGGCATTGAAATGATCAGGGACAGTGACACCAGGGAAGCGGATGCCGCATCGACAGAGCTCCTGTCCAACCGCCTGAAAGACAAGGGGTTCCTGGTGTCGTATGCAGGAAAGTTCAATAACGTCCTGAAGATCCGGCCACCGCTCGTTTTCTCGCATGAAAACGCCGCGGAATTCCTGGTCGCCTTCGATGCATGCATGGAGGAAATGAGTGGATAAGGAGTTGGTCGAATCCTGTTACACGCCCGCAACATTGCAGGCCCTGAAGAGTTTCCCGGTCAATGCGGAGAACGTCGAACTCATCGCACAATCTGAAAATGTGACCTATCGGGTCTCGGTTCGCGACGCTGATACCGACTATGTCCTCAGGCTGCACCGGCCGGGTTACAACACGATCGAGCAACTTAACTCTGAGCGAATATGGACCCAGGCGTTGAAGGACGCGGGCATGTCCGTTCCGGATTCATTGTTGACACGTAGTAGCGAGTATTTTGTGTCAATCGATATTCCCGGCGTCGCCACGCAATGCTATGCGGGAATGACCACATGGATTGAAGGCTCGACCCTGAACGATTACCTGGAAACCGATTCCGACCGGGACGAGCGAGCGCGCTACTTTCGCAGAATCGGAGAGCTCGCCGCCGCCATTCACAACCAGTCAACTAACTGGGCAGCGCCGCCGGGCTTTGCGCGGCCGCGCCTCGATCTCGATGGCCTGTTGGGCGAAGCACCGCGCTGGGGTCGATTCTGGGAACACGCGGACCTGACCGCCTCGGAGCAGAAGTTACTGCGGCGGGCAAGAAAAAGAATCCACGCTACACTCAGCGACTATGGCGAAAGACCTGACAATTTCAGTGTGATTCACGCGGATCTCCATCCCGGGAACATCATTTACAACGGAGATGATCTCGCGTTGATCGATTTCGATGATTCGGCTTTCGGCTGGCACATGTACGAGATTGCATCGGCGCTGATTGAAGACAGGTTCGTCCCGGGCTTTGCTGCTCTGCGCGATGCGCTGCTCGAAGGCTATCGCGAACACCGGCCGCTGGCGGAGCGGGATGTCGACATGCTGCCGGACTTCCTGCTACTGCGCGGCATGGCGATCATCGGCTGGTTGTACCAGCGTCCCGAGCATGCCGGGTCGGGTTTTTTCGAGGAAGTGAAGAACTGGGTTATCGGGGAGTGCAATGCCAATGAGTCATGATTTCGACGCCATTGTGATCGGTGCAGGCCACAACGGCCTGACCGCGGCAGGCTATCTGGGCAAAGCCGGCCTGCGAACACTCGTACTGGAGCGCCGCCACGTTGTCGGTGGTGCTGCAGTAACGGAAGAGTTTCATCCCGGTTACCGAAACTCGATAGCCTCCTACGTCGTGAGCTTGTTACGTCCGGAGGTCATTCGTGACCTCGAACTGCACCAACACGGCTACGAACTTATTCACCTCAAAGGTGATCTCGAGATCTGCCGGGAAGATCGTCTCTACCTGACCGGAGAAGAAGCCAACGATCGCGCCGAAATCGGACGGTTCTCGAGCAGCGACTACGATGCCATCAAGCGATTCGAAGCGATGCTGGCGGAGGCCGGCACGGTAATCCGCAATCAATGGTTGCGCGAGCCGCCATCGCTGCAAGGTGGATTCATGGATTTGCTGGGCATGCTCAAGGCCGGTCGTGACATGCGCAACCTGTCTGTGGAGCTACGGCATCGTTTGCTGCAGATGTTTACCAGCAGTGCCGCGGACATTATTGATCGCTGGTTCGAGAGCCCGATGGTGCGTTCGATGTATGCCTCGCACTGCGTTTCCGGCAATTACGCGAGTTTTTATCATCCCGGGTCGGCGATTCCCTTTTTTCATCACGCACTCGGTGAGTTCGACGGTGAAAAGGGTGGCTGGGGCCTCCCCAGGGGCGGTATGGGCCAGATCACCCAGGCGATGGCGTCTTTCGCGCGTTCCAGGGGCGTCGAAATTCGTACGGAAGCCGTGGTGGATAAGATTGTTGTGGAAAACGGGCTAGCCACGGGCGTGCGGCTTGCCGGTGGCGAAGAAATCTCGGCCAGAGCCATACTTTCCAATGCCGACCCCAAGCGAACTTTCCTGAAGCTTGTTGATGCGGAGCATCTGCCCGCGGCATTTGTGGAGGACATCAGCCATCTGCGCATGGGTCACGCTTCGCTGCGGATGAACCTGGCCTTGAACGGCCTGCCCGAGCTTCGCGATTACCCCGGTGCAGAGATACGTCCCCAGCACCAGTCTGCCATCGTCATCTACCCGCCCATGGAGGTGATGGAGCAGAATTACCATTCGGCCAAGGCAGGCCACATGCCGGAAGAACCCCGTCTCGACATCGTGATTCCCTCGACACTGGACGACAGCCTGGCACCGGACGGGCACCATGTCATGAGCATATTGTGCAAGTACTACCCTTTCGAGCCTGCAGACAACCAGCAGTGGGACGATATGCGCGACCGCGTAGCCGACGACATCGTCGACCACCTGGCCCGCTACATGCCAAACATCAAATCGTTGATTGTCGGCCGACAGGTCCTGACACCGCTGGATCTCGAACGTGTGTTCGGCTTGACGGAAGGCGATATTTTTCACGGGCGCCACGACCTGGATCAGATATTCAGCCTGCGCCCGCACCCCAGCGCTGCAAAGTATCGAACGCCATTGAAGGGACTTTACCTGTGCGGTTCCGGGTCACATCCTGGCGGCGCGGTCAGTGGCGCGCCAGGTCATAACGGCGCCATGCGGGTGATCAAGGATTTGCGAAAGAGACGTTGATCCATTGCTGTCCCATTGAGGTCGGAATCATGGTCGTGGAATGGATCATTGGTGCAAAATTCCGGCGTTCTTTGCTGATTTGAGACATCGCCCGCTGGGCGTCGTAATTTCGCCCGCTGGGCGGGCTCCTACATTTCTAAGTAGCATTGTAGGAGCCCGCCGTACGATAGAATCGTTTCCCCTATTCCCGAGAATATCGTTCTATCGGCACGGGCGAAATTACGACGCCCAGCGGGCGATGATCCATTTTTCTGTGATGGGCGCAGAGGCCTATAGGCACGGTAGTTAGCTCAGTGCGCCCGCATCGACAATGCCACGGTCCGTTCTGGATACGAACCGAATTCTTCACGAGGAGAGAAAACAATGCCGGAAATCAGTGTTCAACATCAGTGTGCAGCACTCACCGACCTGGTCGGTTGTGAGTCTTTTGGTGCGCCAATTGGCGACCTGCCGAAACAATCTGATTCGGGTTTCTACCAGGAAGGCAATCTGACGGCTGGTACCTGGGAATGTGCGCCTGGCAAACTGCAACTGGACCTGGATATCACCGAGTTCTGCCACTTGCTTAAGGGGCATTGGATCCTGACCTCCGAATCGGGTCAGGTGACGGAAATCAAAGCCGGTGACAGCTGGATTTTCCCGAATGGATGGAAGGGCACTGCTGAAGTCGTGGAGACTGTCCGAAAAGTGTATTTGATTATCAGTCAGGAATAGCCGAGTCAAAAGGTGTCAGGTCACGGCTGTCCCGTAAAGACCATTTTACTGATCGAGGGATGAAGCATTGGCGCATTATTCAGGCGTATTTCTCTGATTTGAGACATCGCCCGCTGGGCGGGCGATCAGCAGTGGTGTCAGAATTATTTTTTTATTTATCAATCGACTCTTGGCCTTCCCCAAAAATAAATCTGACACCTTTTTCGCACTCGAGAGCATCCCACCGAGATTGACTTTCTGAGGCTTAAAGCGAAGAACCCCCTCGCCTGTGCGTGTAGGCATGGAATCGCGTGCGCATTACTAATTAGTATGATTCACCGATGATTGCGCGCATTTCGTCGATCTCCGAATCCAACTTGCACAAGATTCAGCAAGCGGTCAAGTGGGCCGTCTACCTGCTTCTGATCGTCAACTGGGGGTTCTACATTTTCGAGGACTGGGATCGCGCGGTTCACACGCTCAATCCAGGCTCGACATTTCTTGATTGGAGCAGAGAATTTGCAACCAGCATCGATGAATCCGCGTGGTTCATTTTGCTTTTACTGTTTGAGCTTGAAACCTATATTCTCGAGGACGAGGACTGGAAAGGCTGGGTCAGGAAAACCGTACACGGCGTGCGCCTCGTTTGCTTTGCAATGATTTTACACACGGTGTATGCGTTCGCTGTCACTGTCATTGAGTATCGACCCACAGTAATTGTGGCGGACGTGTCGAGTCTTTGCGACATGGCCAACGACGAAATTTCCTATGTGTACAACCTGGAATACACAGAGGTGACAGAACAAACATGCCGCGGCCTTTCGGACGAAACTCAATTTTATCGGGTTGGAAACGATCCGGTGGTCAGCACGATTGCGGGACTGAATCTGGAGAGAGACCTGGCCTGGGCCGACCTTGTGGAGGTTCTAACCTGGCTGTTGATAATACTTTCAATTGAAGTTGTCGTCCGCCTTCAGGAGCACAGAGTTACCGGTGGGACGTTGATATCAGTTGCCAACAAGCTGAAAATTTTTCTTTATCTTATTCTTGTTGTGCTGGCCGTCTACTGGGCATCACTATCGCACTGGTTGTACTCGTGGGACACATTCGTCTGGATCGCCGGATTCGCGGCCATCGAAATGAACATTAGTGAGTGGCGCGATGAACTGCTTGAAGAACAGCACGAAATTTTAACTGCAGGAGAGAATGCATGATTCGAGGACACTGCGAATGCGGACGCGTTCGATTTGAGGTCGACAGTGATATCACCGACTTTAGCCATTGCCACTGTTCGCAATGCCGGCGACTACATGGCGCTGCATTCGCCACTTTCGCCGGCGTAACACGTGCTGACTTTCGCTACATCTCCGGCGAAAACGATACCAGGGATTATGCCTCGTCGGATTCACACAAGCGGGTCTTTTGTGCGGAATGTGGATCCAATATCCTGGTCTCGTTGGACGAGGAGCCGGAGATTCTATACCTGAGCATGAGTACCCTCGAAGGTGATCCACCCCGCCCTCCGGGCTACCACATTTATGTCGGCTCAAAAGCACCCTGGCACGAAATTACCGACGATCTTCCGCAATATGAAACGACGCTACCAGAATGATGACTAACGCAAAAGAAGGGGTCAGGAAAATGTGTCAATTAATAGACCTGACACGACTGCTGCCCCGTAAACTCAAACTCGGCGCCCAGATGAAGCATCGAGTTGACTTGAAAAGCCATCAATCGCCCGTGCCGATAAGCGGCCAATCGGAGGATCCAGAACGTGTATCTGTCGTACGGGGGGCTCCTACAAAAGTTGTAGGAGCCCGCCCAGCGGGCGATGTCCCAAACCCGCAAAAATGCCGGAACATTGCACCAACTCTTTGGCACACGGCCAGGAAACTCGTCTTTGTGGGACAGCAATGTCCTGACACCCTTATCGCTGGCAAGGCATTGGAACCGCTTCTTTCTTTCATCTGTCTTGTGTCAAACTGTCGCTTCAGTATTTTCGAGGATGCACATTGTGGATGACAGTTTCCCCGGTCCAAAAACGCGAGCGGCACTCGAGCGCGGCATTCCGCTTTTCAAGAACGGGTTGCGATTCGATGCCGAAATGGAGCGCGCCGGGCAACGCGGCTTTCGCCCGGTCCGGCAGATCGTAATCGACAAGGCCGAGGGCGATTTCGTCTGGGACCTGGACGGTAAACGCTTCATCGATTTCCAGAATGGTTGGGCGACCAACCCGCTCGGCAACTGTCACCCGGAGATTCTTGAAAATACTGGAGACACAGTTTGACAC
>PVMK01127417.1_pt1 | contig 17153 bp, 11 predicted proteins | sample 1853481 | NCBI WGS metagenome assembly PVMK01 (sample SAMN08533507, study PRJNA380276) | Marine sediment metagenome, whole genome shotgun sequencing project.
AAAGGCAGACAACCTTGAGGAGGTGTGACAGGCGGTTCCGTGGTTACCTCGTGAGGAGGATTCGTGACAGGCGGTTCCGTGGTACCTCCTGTGTGGTGCGGACAGGCTCTCCCGCACAGGCGGCAAGCAATACGCCCATCGGTAATGCGAAAAGAATTTTCTTGTTCATTGTAATCACTCCAATTTGAAAAGCTTTCAGGCTTTTCTGATCAATGAGTTTCGGCAATCAATGTCCGAAACTCTCTATTGTTTCTCAAATCTTCCAAATACGGCTCGACTGCAAGCATGTTTGCCGGATAACCGTTATCCAATGCCAGGCGAAGGGAAAGTAGTGCCGGCTCATGGTCACCCAGCTGGACGTCGATGAGTGCGTTGTAGTAATGACCGTATGGGTCATTTGGTGCAATCGTCATCACTCTCGCCATCGATTCCCGTGCTTTCTCGCTTTGTCCCGTCATCTGCTGTACCCACGCAAGCTGAATAAGGGTCGTATAATCGGTCGGGTCTACCGCCACGCGGCTCGCGGCCAGTTCTCCTGTGCGACGGAAAGCATTCATCGACTCCACAGTGTCGCCTGCAAAATACAGAGCATCGGCGAGATTGAGCCATTTGACTGCTTCACCCGGGCTCAGCTGGACCGCCTTGCGGTTCATCGCCACGGAATTATCGAACTCTCCCAAATAATAGTAGATAACGCCGAGGTTTGAATACGCGGTCTGCGATGGCTCGATGGCGAGCGATTCTTCGTAAGCTTTCTTGCCGGCTTCGAGGTCGCCGGTCATCGTCAAGGCGCTGCCGAGATCCGATCTCGCCTGGAAATTCGTAGGGTCCAGGTAGAACACCTGGCGATACGCATCGGCCGCCTCAGCGTACCGTCCCACGGAAAACAGATATCTGGCAAAGTTTTCGATGCTATGCCAATTGCCTGGCTGGGTGGCAATCGCAGTATGGAAGAGCTCCTCCACCTCGGCGTATTTTTGCTGTCGCTGGTAAACGTTAGCCAGTCCGCTCATAGCCTGTGCATCCTGTGGATTGATGATCAATGCCCTGTCAAAAGCTAATTCAGCTTCCGCAGTGCGCCCTGTCCGCCAATACAGGGTGCCCAGTGCGGTATGCACCATATGCAGCGTTGCATTTGACGCAAGTGCCGATGCACACGCGTTCTCTGCGCGTTCGATGTCGTCAACGGAATTGCTCAACAAGTAACTGAAAACATAAGCGTCACAGAGACCGGCATGCGCGGCAGCATATTGCGGATCGAGTTCGAGGGCCTGATGGTAGTATCCGACGGCTTCGGCAATCGTGTCGAAAGTTTTCGGTCGATCGTAAACGTCCTTACCCTGGTGGTACAGGACGTACGCGTTCAGATTCGTGTCCTCGAAGTCTACCGTGGGCAGGGCCTGTGTTTCGGGTGGCAGCGCGATGCGTACGTTCGCGACAATTAATTCGGTGATCTCGTCGCGCAAGCCGAAGAAATCCTCGAGCGGACGATCGAAACTGCGCGCTAATTTGTGAAGTCCTGTGTCGGAATCGATGAGCTGCATGATGACGCGAATCGTGTCGCCATCTATCTGCGCACTGCCTTCCAGGTACAGCGCGACGCGCAATCGTTCGCGGACTTTTGCAGAAGCAGTGTTGGCATCCAGCGTGAATGAATCGCCGCGCGATGAAACCCGGAGCCCGGGCACGCGTGCGAGGCGCGTAATGAGATCGTCGGCGAGTCCGTTCGAGAAAGCCTCCGTTTGCTCGCTGCCATCGAGGTTGAAGAAGCGCAGCACCGCGATGGAATTGTCCTGCACTGGCGGCAGGGTAATCTCCTCCACTGTGCTCGATCTCGTAATCTCCGCCACCGGCAGCCCGATGCTCTGGTCGTAGATAAACACCACCACCACGGCGATGGACAAGGCACCGATCACCGACAGGTAAGTGCGGCTGAATTGCCGCTTGCGCGAGGCGGCGGGCGACAGTTCGTGCGGCACGGCCCGACCATCGCGAAACTCGAGGTACCACGAAAGAACGAGCGCGAACGGGAAACCGGCAATGACCAAAGCGGTGACAAAAGTGCCGGCCCACTCGGGCAGGAATAACTGCGAAAAGACGATATCCGCAATCTGGATCAGCAGCCAGCCGACCACCAGGTAGGCGATCGCCGTCTCGAGTACGCCGCGTCGCTTCAGGTTTTCAAAAATGCTGATCTGCGTGATCGCGGTACTGCCCGCGGCGCCGAGGACCGTGCTGGAGGTATGTGCCCCGACTGGTTCAACGTCGACAAGCAGGCGATAGCCGCGTTTCGGCAATGTCTGTACGTACTCGGGATGATCCGCATGATCGTTGAGGGCATTGCGGATTTCGCTGACTGCATGACTCAACGCCTCCTGGCTGCCAAGGCCGCTTCCCCAGACTGCGTCTATCAGCGTATCCCGGGTGACGAGTTCGCCCGGGCTCGAGGCCAGGCAAAGCAAAACTTCCATCGCCTTCGGCGGCAGACGTACGGATTCCGCTCCATCGGTCACCAGTCCCTGGACGGGATCGACGAGGAGATCTCTCAGATGAAACCCCTGCAAGAGACCAGCTTCCACGTTAGCACCATTGATTGCGCCGTTATTTAAAGCATAGCACCGAAATCCGCTAATACTGTTCCTATAGCCCTGAATTCGCGAAACTTTTCGGCAACTCCCTGATCCGCACCCCAGTCGCCGCAAAACAAGTCGGGTCAGAGTACATTCAGGCCGAAATAGTACTCTGACCCCAAATTACAAGTTCGAATAAACGCCTGGCAGTTGCTCAGTGCGTTGATCTGTACTGATACTCCAAACGACTTTCCGCAAATTCTAATGTCAATTGCTGCGCGTTCCTGAGCCAGGCGCAGGACTCGCAGGTGCAGGTTTTGGAGTGCGGCAGTGTTTTCTCGTTGCGCTTCTGAACCAGTTTGATGCTGTACAACAAAGAAGCGTTCATTGTATGGGTATGTTTGTTCGCGAAATCAGCGAAGTTGTTAAGACAGCTCATCCAGTGGCATTCCCTTCCCAGGCTACAGTCGTGGCAGCGATCGCAGGAAGAATCAAAAAGACTTTCGTGTGGGCAGTCCTCGTGATCAATGCTGTCCAATACAAGCAATCGCGGATACGTCAACGCTTCAAGTAATTTTCGTCGCATGACTTTCTCCCGCAATGTTGGATTGCGAAATTATAACACCCGAGCGAAATTGAGCTAATGCTGTTTATGCTGCTTGTGCATTCGGAATACACGTATTTATTTAGTGCAAAACTTCGATCATTCTTCTAAAGGTACAAAACCGGAATGCGGCGCATTGATGCCGATACCATGCATCGTAAGGTACAAAATTTACGGTGCGAAAAGGTACAGCTTCGTCGTCGCTACCCTGATGGCTGCCAGGCATACGGGACAGAGCTGATGGAAGAATCCAAATTTCTTTTCAAACGGCATCAGACGTGGTGGGTAAAGGTCGCCGTACCGCGGACACTGCGCGACACGCTTGGCTATGACCTGCGCGAGTCACTGCATACACAAGATTTCGAAGAGGCGATAGCCGCTCGTGACACAGTCGTGTCAGCACTGAAGCAGAAAATCCACGATGTCCGGGAAGAACTGAAAAGTAGCAGGGCATGCCGCACGGCGGTGGAGCCGGACGACGAAAGTGGCTTTGAAATTGTTGCCCGCGAAGATTTCTCTGATGTTACGTTTCTGCTCGAAGTCGATGCACCGTTGCTTGCCAGGGCGGCGAAGCCGGGCCAGTTCGTAATCGTAATCCTGCACAAGCGCGGCGAACGTATTCCTTTGACCATTGCGGACTTCGATCGTGACAAGGGCACGATAACGCTCGTTATCCAGGTTGTCGGCAAGTCCACGTTCGAGATGCAGCAACGCTGCCAAAAAGGGTCACATTTCCATGGTGTCGTTGGTCCGATGGGGTTTCCCAGTGAGCTGGGAACAAAAAAGGTGGTTTGTGTCGGTGGTGGTCTCGGCATTGCGCCGGTTTTCCCGCAGCTTCGCGCGTTCAAGGAAAGTGGCGCTTATGTCATCGGCGTTGTCGGCTTTCGCAACAAGGACCTGATCTTCTGGCAGGAAAAATTCGAGCAATATTGCGATGAACTCATCATTTGCACTGATGACGGTTCAGCCGGTATCGAAGGGCGGGTGACACTCGGTCTGGAAAAAGCCCTCGATAAACACGCTGATATCGATCGTGTAATTGCAATCGGCCCGCCAATTATGATGAAGGCCTGCGCTGAAACTACGCGACCCGGTGGCATAGAAACAATTGTCAGCATGAATCCGATTGTTGTTGACGGTACCGGAATGTGCGGTGGCTGCCGGGTGAGGGTGGGTGACGATATCAAATTCGCCTGTGTTGATGGCCCGGAATTCGATGCTCACAAAGTTGATTTTGATGACCTGATGAGCCGCCTGGGGCGCTTCCGTGGTGATGAGGCACTCGCACTGGATAGTTGGAAGGAGGGTCTGGCCTGACATGGCGAAAAAAACCATACGCAATATTCCCCAGGATCGGGCCCCCATGCCGGCGCAGGAGCCGGCTGTGCGTGCACACAATTTTGCCGAGGTCTCTCTTGGTTTCCGTCTCGAAGATGCACTTGTCGAATGCGAGCGCTGCCTCGTTTGCCCGAATCCAAAATGTGTGCCTGCGTGTCCGGTCAACATCGATATTCCCGGATTTATCGTCAAGATCTGCGACAAGGATTACCGCGGGGCCTATGACATTCTGACGGAGTCCACATTGCTGCCCGCAATCTGCGGCAGAGTTTGCCCGCAGGAAGACCAGTGTGAAGGCGTGTGTCCGGTCGGCGACTCCCTGGAACCGGTGGCCATTGGCCGGCTCGAACGCTGGATTGGCGACATGGCTATTACCCAGGCGTGGCAAAACAAGCCGTATATCGAGCCGACCGGACTTAAGATTGGCATCGTTGGCTCCGGGCCCGCCGGCATGGCTTGTGCGGCGGACATGGCCAAGGCCGGTTGCGACGTCACGATTTACGAAGCCCTGCATCAGGCCGGTGGCGTTTTGCGCTACGGCATTCCGGAATTTCGGCTGCCCAATTCTGTACTCGATGGTGAGATCGAAAACCTGTTGCGGCTTGGCGTGAAGATAGAGTGCAACATGCTGGTCGGCAGACTCTTCACGATTGAACAAATGCTGGAGGAACTCGACTTCGATGCCGTTTTCATTGGCACCGGAGCGGGTTACCCGAGCTTTATGGGTATCGGCGGTGAATCTCTGAACGGCGTTCTCTCGGCGAACGAACTGTTGACCCGTTGCAACCTGATGGGTGCTACCGAATTTCCCAGCTACGATACTCCGCTCGGCCTTGGCAATCGCGTCGCGGTAATCGGTTCCGGCAACACCGCCATGGATGCGTTACGCGTGTCGTTGCGTGCCGGTGCCGAGCAGGTTTACTGCGTCTATCGCCGCACAAGAAACGAGAGCCCCGCAAGAATCGAAGAAATCGAACATGCCGAGGAGGAAGGCATACAGTTCGAATGGCTAACCGCGCCGGTTGAAGTGCTCGGCGATGGTAACGGTAATGTTCGCGCAATGCGTTGTCAGCGCATGGAGCTCGGTGAACCCGATGATTCGGGCCGTCGTCGCCCGGTGCCGGTAGAAGGCAGTGATTTTGAATTCGAAGTCGACACGGTGGTGTACGCGATCGGCACTAATGCGAATCCAATAATCGGCCAGACATCAAAAATCGCACTCAATAAATGGGGCTACATAGAGACCGATGATGACCTTGCCACATCGATGGCGGGTGTATACGCGGGTGGCGACATCGTGACTGGAGCCGCGACGGTCATTTTGGCGATGGGGACCGGACGCCAGGCAGCGAGCAGCATGAAAGCGTATCTGGGCATACGCGATTCGGCAACGGTTTACCGGCAAGCGCAAGACGACAGCAATGACAGGATATTCGGGATAGATGCTAACGAACGAGCGCCAGTCCGCGTTCGTTTGGCATAGGAGTCGAACGATGTCGACAGCGAGACAGCGAATAACAACCGCACCGGTCGGAAAGCCGGCTATAGAGATTGAAGAGCACGTTGTCGAGATTCTCAGCGACTCCGGTGAGGGTGCGCAAAAGTGCGGTCAGTCATTTGCCGCCATAGCGGCAAGGATGGGTCTGGGCATCTGGACCGTGGAAATAATTCCGGCCGAAATTCAGCCTCCAGCTCGCAGCATCGATGGCGCCTCCGGTAACCGCATTCGTGTGGCAAACCGTCGTGTAACCAATGGCGGTGACGAAGCCGATCTGGCGGTGGCATTTAATGAGCAGGTGCTTATTGGTCGACTGCGGGCCGATGAACTCAAACCGGGCAGTATCGTTCTGCTCGAAGACAAATGGCGCAATGACGATAACCCCTCGATCGTGGCCTCGTATGTCAGCGTTTACGACGAACTGGTTGAGCGTGGCTTCAACGTAGTCGAAATCCCCATGGAAACTGAATGCCTGAAGATCGTCAGCGATGCGCGGCGAGGCAAGAACATGTTTGTCCTTGGCCTGCTCAGTAGCATTTACAGCCTCGACCTGGATGCAGCTCGTGAACAGATTCGATTCATTTTTGGCAAGAAGGGTGACCTTGTCATTAGCACCAATCAGAAACTGCTCGCCGCCGGTTATGAATGGGCTGAAAACAACCTCGACATCAAGTTCAAGATACAGGGAACGCCACCAAAGGAGCCGAACATCATTGTCAACGGCAATACCTCGCTCGCACTTGGCGTAATGGCATCCGGCATGGAAGTCTGCGCGATGTATCCGATCACGCCAGCGACATCGGCATCACATTATTTAAGCGACGTATTCGAGAAAGTCGGTGGCGTGGTGCACCAGGCTGAAGATGAGATTGCCGCGTGCGCATTCGCTATCGGCGCATCCTATGCCGGCAAGTGTGCACTGACGATCACTTCGGGGCCAGGCTTCTCGCTGAAACAGGAGTGCATCGGCCTGGCGGTGATGGCGGAGATACCACTGGTGGTTATCGACGTGCAACGTGGTGGTCCATCCACGGGCCAACCGACAAAAGCAGAACAGGGTGACTTGCTGACCGCGTGTTTCGGCAGCCACGGAGACGCACCGAAAGTAGTGATGGCAGCAAGCGACATCGAAGACTGCTTTTATTCAGTCATCACGGCGCGAAAAATTGCGGAGACTTTTAACACGGTCGTCGTACTGCTGTCCGATGCAAGCCTGGCAACGGCGCAACAACCGTTTCCGCGACCCGAGCTCAGCGAAGACTGGCTTGCACCGCCTATCGATCAAAGTCCGGTGGCTGATGGGAATCTTCCTTATGACTGGGGCGCTCGCAGTGGCCAGCGGCAGCGTGTTATTCCCGGGCAGCCAAACGGCATGCACACATTAACCGGACTTGCACATGATCGCCGCAGTTGCGTTGCCTACAACCTGAAAACCAACAAAGAAGGAATTCGGCACCGCAGCCTGAAGCTTGCCGCCCTGCAAAAGACGATTAAGACACCACCGGTATTTGGAGATGAAAAAGGTGAGCTGCTCGTGGTCGGATGGGGCAGTACCAGGGGCGCCATAGAGGAGGCGGTAACAAGAGTGCGCACCGATGGGCACAAGGTGTCGGCTTTACACCTCAGGATATTGCAACCACTGGCCTCCGGCATCAAAGAAATATTGCAGCGATTCGACAAGGTGCTGGCGGTAGAGAATAACTGGGCGGATTCTCTCGATGATGAGCTGATCGACGAGGAGAATCGTCGTTATTCGAATCTCGCCTGGATACTGCGAGCCCGTTGCCTGGTTGACATTGATTGCTGGGGTGAGGTCGGCGAACAGCCGATCAAGCCGGGGACAATAGAGCGCGTGATACGAGAGAGGTTGCAGTGATGTCAGTTCGAGCTTCGGAATTCTTACGCCACGCTGCCAAAGAGGAACTTAGCCTCGAGGACTATGCGGGGCGCGTGCCGCGCTGGTGCACTGGCTGTGGCGACCTTGCCATTCTCACCGCAGTACAGCGAGTTTGTCGCGACGAGCAATTGCCGCTGGAAAAAATTGTGTTTGTTTCGGGTATCGGTTGTTCCAGCCGTTTTCCACACTACATGGGCACCTACGGCTTCCACGGGTTGCATGGTCGCGCACTCCCGGTCGCCGAAGGCATCAAGATGCGTCGGCCGGACCTGCACGTCTTTGTGAACATGGGCGACGGTGACTGTTGCAGTATCGGTGCCGCGCATTGGATGCATGCGACGCGCTACAACATGAACATGACCGTCATGATGCACGACAACAACATTTACGGATTGACCAAGAACCAGGCATCACCGACATCACCGAAGGGAACACGCAGTAATACTACGCCGCGCGGCTCCGATCTTGAGGCATTCGACCCGTTACAGGCAACACTCGGCATGTCGAACCTGTCGTTCGTCGCGCAGGCTGCCGACTGGATCCCGGAACTGCTGTTCAAGATCATCTCCGCAGCGTACAAGCATCGTGGTTTTTCTTTTATACGCATCCTGCAGCGATGTCCCGAGTTCCAGGAAAATCGCTGGGAACCGTGCATCAATGACCCGGACCGGGTGCTGTTACTGACCCACGAAAATGGCGTCCAGCCATCGTCCACGTTGTCGCGCACCTATCGTAGCCAGTTAGAACACGACCCCTCCAATCTTGTTGAGGCCAGGCGAATTATCGGTACGGAGGAGCGCTTGCCGGTTGGCATCCTCTATCAAAACCCGGATGTGCCGTGTTACGAAGAACTGCGCAAGCCGGATCGCCTGTACACACCCGAGTATATCGAGAGAGGGCTGAGCGAAGAGCTCGATAAATTTACTATTTGGCCGCAGGACTGAACAATCATGAGTGTCGACATACAGGAAATGATTCACTTTCACCTGACCGGCAAGCAAGGTGGCAGCGAAACAGAGGATGTGCCACTTGGGGATGTCTGCCCGGCACTGCTGGCGCCGTACCGTGACTTGCAGGGATTGCGTTACGACTTTCCCCTGGTACTTCTCGATGATGGTAACAACCAGGCGTTACTGGATACGCTTTCAGGCGTGATGAATCGGTTGCTGCGGGAAATTGCGCCTGAGGGTAATTCCGGTGCGCAATTACGCCAGCATGTACTGCGACTCGAGACGAGAATGCGCGAACTCCTCGATAATGGGCGCAATGAGACGCTGGTCAGGCTCTGGAAACGCGCTGAAAAGACGCTCATGGCTGAATGTAATAAGGCCGATGCCGAAGCGTTGCAGAACAGCCTGGCAACTGCACGCTTCGCACTGCGCACAAACGGGCGAGTGGTCGACTGTGACGATCGATTACCGTCGTTACTGTTGCAGCACGCGTGGGTTAAAGTCGAACAACAGCGGACCCGTCAATCACTCGAACAGATAAACGCACTGATCATCCGTCTGCGTAACATACTCACGGTCGATGACCTGAAGACCGGGCGGGCACGAGCACCCACGAAAATCAAACAAACATTTGGCAGGCGTTATCAAGACGCGTTCGACTTTGAGTTGATGTCCGAGATACTGGATGACGTGGCGCCGAACAACCGACTACCGGACGGACGTCGTCGTCGGGTCCGGTCTGCACTTGCGGACCTCGAGTCACAGAAGTTTTTTGCCAATGAGGACGATGACAAGCGCACGCGGTATCGTTTCATTTTCAGTAGTGCGTCGGGCGCGCTGAAAGCCTACAACGAACGCTTGCCTGAAATTGCAAAGGTCATCAAGGCCATTGCCATTGCCGAACTCGAGTGCGAGAACACCTTCAGTGAGTCGAAACACGGCGATTATTTCAATCGATTCGGCGCGCAGGCGCTTGCTCCAGAGGACCTGGAATTGTTTCCGTCATACCTGATTTGTCTGCATGACAGCGAGTGCGGTGCTCGTGACAAGGCGGTGTTGATGGAGATCGCGTCATCCGATCTGCCGATGAAAGTGTTGTTGCAGGTGAGTGATGTGCTCGGTGAACCCGCGGTTGCGGACCGGCAGCCGCAACACGGTGCATTTATACAGCAAATCGCCAGAACGTTCGTCGCACCGGGCAACGCTTATGTGCTGCAGTCAGCAAATTCCAATCTGTACCAGCAGAAAGAAGAGATCAGAAAGGGGCTGGAATTCCGTGGGCCGGCGATCTTCAGCATTTTTGCGGGCAACGACCAGCACGATGCGAGTCTTCCACCCTACCTGCAGTCTGCCGCGGCAATGGAGTCGCGAATCTTTCCGGCATTCAGTTATGACCCTGCGGCCGGGCCCGGATTGGCGGATCGCTTCAGTATCGACAAGAACCCTGATATCGAGGCGGCCTGGCCGTGCAGGGTGCTGCGCTATGAGGATGAAGAGCTGCAAACGGTCACCGAAGAGCAGGCTTTTACGCTGGTCGACTTCGCAGTTACCGATCCGCGTTATAGCGACCACTTTGCAGCGGCTTCCAGGGGAAGCTGGAATGAGAGCATGCTACCGGTCGCAGATTACCTGCAGCTGGCAGATGCGCGCACCTTTGAAAAGGTGCCGTATGTGGCGGTAATTGATAACAACAATATGTTGCGGCGACTCGTCGTTGATGACAATCTGATTCGCATTGCGCGTTGCTGTCTCGATCGTTGGCACATTCTGCAGGAGCAGGGCGGTGTGAATAACTCCTATGCATCAGCACTGTTGGCGAAAGAACGGGCCGTCTGGGAAGAAGAAAAGGAACAACAGATTCAGGCGATCAGGGCAGAAGTTGGGCAAGCAGAACGAATGCCAACCGCCGCGGCAGCGCCAGCAGCAACGCCTGAAGCAGAAGAAGCGGCTATACAGGCAACCCCGGAGGATGAAGTTGCGCATGTGAATTCAGACGATGCCTACATCGACACACCCAGCTGCACCACCTGTGACGAGTGCACGAACAAAAATGACCGCATGTTTGCCTACGACGAGAACAAACAGGCGTTCATCAAGGACGCCGATGCCGGTACTTACAAGGAGCTCGTCGAGTCGGCTGAAGTCTGCCAGGTCGCCATCATTCATCCCGGGAAGCCGAGAAACCCGAGCGAGCCCGGCTTGGACGAGCTCATGAAACGTGCCGAGCCATTCATGTCCTAGCTTCTTTACTTAGGCGGCGAGCGAACTGTTTAGGGGGTCGGACCTCTATGTAGGCCTGTTTAGGGGGTCGGACCTCTATAACAAAATGAGATTGCAAGAGAAAGTGGCTAAAAGTCACTCTCCAGCGGCGTCAATCAGGCCTTTTGGGGCCCATATTCGGCGATTAACAGATTAGGCCGTCGGCCAAGCCGCCCGATCCCGACTGACTCATCACTAATGTGCGTTTTTGCTAGCAAGATGGGCGAATTAACGTCTGTTTGGCAGCGCTTTGAAGTGGAACGCTTCACGAAATCAATGGCCTGAGGAGGTCCGACCCAGAGGGCATCAGCGTCTTTTCTCAAAATAATGAGACGCGGACCATATTTTTGTGACGCGGTGTAGAGTGTCTGGCATCTTGTCGTTGTTGGGCCTATCGTCTTACACAGTCAATATTATGGCCAGATGAAATGGGACGAGGACCCCTTATGACCGCTGCTATTGCTGATGCTGAAATTGCCGAAATAATTGCTGGCTATCGGCTGCCCGACAAGATCCCGTTTGGAGTCGAACTGGCGCCGGTCATGTATCGCGCAGAATTTGCTGATGGCGAGTGGCAAGCCGGCTCGCTGGTTCCGTTTGCGGAGGTGCCCGTAAACCCGGCATCCACAGCATTGCAGTTTGCGCAGCAGGCTTTTGAGGGCATGAAAGCCTACAAAGCGGCCAGCGGCCAGTCGACGTTGTTTCGGCCGAACATGAACTGGCGACGTTTTGCCCGCTCCGCCAAACGTGTGCAAATGCCCGCTGTTCCGGCGGCGCTGTTCGCAGATGCATTGTCATCGTTGACTACGTCACTGTCCGCGTTTGTTCCGGGTGGGCGAGGCCAGTCGCTGTACTTGCGACCGACGTTGTTCGGACTTGACTCTCATTTCGCCCTCAGGGGCAGTGATCGTTTCCTGTTTCTGGTGATTGCGAGTCCGTCGGATGCATATTACTCAGGATCCATTCGCGTCATGATCGAGCGCGACAACTGTCGCGCCGCGAGTGGCGGAACCGGTGCCGCGAAAGTTGGCGCTAACTATGCCGGGTCGTTGCTGGCGAACGCGAATTGCGTCGCGCATGGGTTCGATCAGTCCTTATGGCTGGATCCGGAGACCAGGGAAAACATCGAGGAATTGTCAGCGATGAATATTATGGCCGTCATCGACGGTGTGCTGCATACACCGAAACTGAGCGGTTCGCTACTCGACGGCGTGACACGGGATTCGTTGTTGAATCTTGCGCCACAACTCGGAATCGAAGTCGCGTGCCGGACGATGCCGGTCAACGAGCTGCTGCGTGATATCGAGGCGGGCCGGTGTAGCGAGTTATTCGCCTGTGGCACCGGCGCAATCGTGGCGCCGATCACAGCGATCGGTGAATCTGACGGTCGGGAGTGGTCGTTGCCTGACGTTGGCCAAATGTCATGCAGACTCGGGGATGCGCTGCTGGATATCCAGGAAGGGAAAGTCGACGATCCTTTTGGCTGGATAATCGACGCAGCCGACTGCGACGTCCTTGCCGAATTTGTCAATCGCTAGCGCGCAAGCAGGCAACAACGTGACCGCAATTGGATAACTTCAGTTCAAGCACCATCAAGCGAGATCTGTGGTCGTCTCGGCGCGGATTCATATTTGCAACTACGGGTGCTGCAGTAGGCTTAGGCAACATCTGGAGGTTTCCCTACATCACCGGGGAAAATGGCGGTGGTGCATTCGTTCTCGTTTACCTGGTTTGTGTCTGCCTGATCGGCGTGCCGCTAATGATGGCAGAGTTGTTCATCGGCCGGCGCGGTGCGTCGAGCCCAAGCATTAGCTTCAGGAATCTGGCGGTAGAGGCTGATCAATCCCGTCACTGGCAAATCGTCGGAACGTTAGGCGTCATTGTTTCGTTCCTGATTCTGACCTTTTACAGCGTCATCGGTGGCTGGACCCTTGCCTACCTGATCAAGAGTATCGGCACCGGGTTTGCGGGCTTATCCGGTGTTGACGGAAAAACACAACTCGCAGAATTTATGAATTCTCCTTTGGAGATGATTTTCTGGCATACGCTGTTCATGGCCATGAGTGTCGCAGTGGTCGTTCGCGGTGTGGCGCATGGCATCGAACGCCTGGCTACCTACTTGATGCCCTGCATGCTTCTGCTTCTCGTCATCTTGTTTGCTTATTCAATGACTACGCCTGAGTTCGGACAAAGCATGTCATTCATGTTCAGTTTCAACTATTCGAAGCTTACGACAGGGGGCGTGGTGATAGCGCTTGGCCATGCGTTTTTCAGCCTTGCACTTGCACAGTCCGTTATGGTCGCGTTTGGCTCACATCTGACGAAACAAGTTGCGTTGACTCAGGCCGCATTCGTCATATCAATCCTGGATACGCTGGTTGCCTTGGTAGTCGGCGTAATCATTTTTTCAATCGTGTTTTCCAGTGGCATGGACATAACGTCAGGCCCCGGATTGGTTTTCGAGTCCCTGCCTGTTGCGTTTGGCCGTATGCCGCTTGGTGGCTTCCTGGGCGTTGCCTTTTTCGTCATGCTGGTGCTCGCGGCATGGTCCTCATCAATTGGCTTGCTTGTTCCGCCAATAGAACGATTGCACGTCAGACACGGCATATCCCGAACTCGCAGCACTTATTTCGTCGCTTTGGCCGCCTGGCTAATCGGCATACTGTGTGCGCTGTCTTTCAGTTCACTGGCGGATTTCAGGCCGGTCGGTGGTATGACGATTTATGGAATTCTCGATTACCTGACGTCGAGCATATTGATGCCGGTCACTGGTCTCCTGGTCGCTATCTTTGCCGGCTGGATCGTATCCGAACGGGCGTCTGCGGAAGAATTGCAACTTGGAAGTCGCAAGTTGTATGGCACGTGGCGATTTCTGCTTAGGTTTGTCATTCCAATTACCATCATAATTATCCTTGTCAATAGTGTGATTTGACGAACAACAGGATCACCAATTCGAGGACTTGCGTACGCTCAGTCGTCATCGGAGACATGTAATGCCTGGACTAGTCCCAAAGTCTGATTTTATCGCTCCCGAGGGAATATGCAGTTTGGTTTCCGGCGGAGAACCACCGTTATTGAAACGTCATCGTCATGCGTTTGAAGCGTATGCAAATGATAAGGCGCGCGGCTTTGTTGGCTATTGGAATCACTGGACGGTTAACGAAGAGGTGCGGGCTTTGCTCGGCGAGATGCTGAATTTGCAAGCCGATGATATATCGCTGACGGGCTGTGCGTCGGAGGGAATTTCGCAAGTGGTGTCTTCGATAGACTGGCAAAAAGGTGATAACGCCGTGACGGCCGCAATGGAATACGCGTCAGGTAAATTCGCATTTTCAGGATTGAAAAAGTTCGGGGTGGATGCACGGTTCGTCGAATTCCCGGGATGGCGTGTCGACGAGAAACAACTTATTGACGCCTGCGATGAGAAGACGCGGTTGGTGTACGTCAGCCAGGTTAGCTATTTAACGGGACAAGAGCTTGATATGGAGTTTTTGTCGGCGGAACTGGCGACACGCAACATCCCGCTGTTAAATGACGCCAGCCACGCGCTGGGGGTAACGCCGGTTGACGGACACCTCGCGGATTTCACCGTGTGCGCCGGTTATAAATGGCTGCTTGGCACGCAAACCGGCATTTTTGTCTGGAACAGAAAGCGATGGCCGATATTCGAGCCCCGCGGGATAGGCTGGCGCTCTTCGGCGACACACGAAGGTGAATTCGTACCGCGGAAGGATGCGAATCGTGCCCAGGTTGGCAACTCAAATCATCTGGACGTCTATTTGCTACGAGAATCTTTGCAATACATTCAAGAGATCGGCGTAGACAAGATCCGTCAGCATGTTCTTCGGCTGGGGGATACGCTAATGGCTTTTCTGCAGGAATCGGGTGTAGAGATCATTACTCCTGAATCGCGCGATGAAAGGGCCGGCAACATATGTTTTGTACACCACGACCCCGCGAAATTAGTCGAACTGGCTGCCGCAGAAAACATTTTGCTGTGGGGAGATTCGGGCCGGATTCGGGTGTCAATTCATTTGTTTAATGATGAGACTGACATCGAGGCATTAATCCATTTCCTATCGAAACATCAAGGGCGTTATTGAAGGGGCCGGACCTCTATAACAATATGATATTGCAGGAGAAAATGGCAAAATGTCACTTTCCAGGGGCCTTAATCAGGCCTTTTTAGGCCCATATTCGTCGATTAACAGATTAGGCTGTCCGCCAAGCCACCTAAATCCCGACTAATCTTCTTTTTTGCTGGGGCAGGCTAGCGCGACGCTGGCCGGGTCGGCTCATCGCCTGAGGGCTGTGCATTGGTTCCAAACGTATCGGCAATCAACTGCAATGCCTGCGGACCGTCCCATGCTTTGGCGCCATAGATCTTTTTGAGCACGCGTCCATCGGCATCCACGAGCACCGTGAGGGGTAGCCGCGAAGCGCCGAGCATGTTTTCCAGTTGCAGGTTTGAATCGATGAAATGCGTGATGGTCGCGTTTGATGCCTTCAATGCGCCTTTGGCCTTTTCAGGATAGTCGTCCGTCGAGATACCGATCACGTTGAAAGATGCGGCTAGGTCCATCCATGCGAGGCGTTCCAGTGACGCCATTTCCGAGCGGCACGGACCGCACCAGCTGGCCCACACGTTGATGAGCAGCGGCTTACCGCGAAATCCTGAAAGCTTTCTCGGCGGGCCATTCAAGCCCTGCATCGTAGCCTCGGGCAGCGTCTCACCGATCTGGACTTCACCGGGTGTGGCTGCGAACGCGACGGGTACTGCACCGCCGGCACAAAGCAATAACATCGAAAGAACGAGTCGTATCATAGGGAGAAACCTGCCATTTTGCGGGCCGGAGCGCAACCTGCTGAGCGTGCTAGAGCTGTGGGGTCGGACCTCGCCAAGTTTAACGAAAAACGCAGAAAAGGGGTCGAACCGATTATTCGAAATTCGGTTCGACCCCTTTTTTCCGTGCTCGCTGTCAGCGGGGCTGGATGCCACGCGGCAAGTTCTCGTACCGATAACCATCAGGACCCGGTACGATTGCCCGTAACAAAAACAGGAAGCAAGGACTTCTCATGACCACCTCACGACGTCGCTTTATCCAATCCGCCTCCGCTGTTGGCGCCCTTGCAGCTTTGCCCGGATCCGTTTTTGCTCAAGGCTCTGCCAGCAAATCACTCGACCTCCTGGTGCTTGGCGGCACAGGCTTTATCGGACCGCACGAGATCAACTACGCGAAAGCCCGCGGCCACAACGTCACCATGTTCAACCGTGGCAAGACGGCGCCAGGCATGTTTCCGGACGTCGAATCTCTGATCGGCGATCGGGATGATCAACTCGATGCGCTAAAGGGCCGGAACTGGGATGCCGTCATCGACAATTCCGGCTTCTACCCGCGACATGCACGACTCTCTGCAGAGTTGCTGCATGGGCATGTGGGCACTTACATGTTTGTGTCCAGCATCTCTGCCTATGGCGAAGCTCTGAGCCTCGAAGACGATGAGTTCACAGCCCCGTATGCCGTAATGGATGACCCGATGGATGAATCCGAAAGCCCTTATGGTGCGAGTTACGGCGCACGAAAAGCATTATGCGAACAGGAAGTTTCTAAAGTCTTTGGCGACAACGCCATTAACATCCGTCCGGGCATCATTACCGGCACTGGCGACCCGACAGAACGCTTACGACACTGGTTAAGGCGCATGCAGGCAGGCAATGAGATTATGGTGCCGGGAGACCAGGATCTGCCGGTGCAATACATCGATGCGGCTGACATGTGCGGCTGGATGGTGCGCATGCTGGAGGAGGGTGGAGGAAGTGGTCCTTACAATGGCGTCGGAGCAAAAGAGCCGTATCGTGCCAGACCATTTCTTGAAGGCATTCGAGATGCCACGGGATCAAAATCAAAACTGACCTGGATCGACTGGGAATGGCTGAGAAAAGAAAACCCGGAAATCGGTGGCTATGCAGCCTGGTATGGCGACGATAGCATTTTACCTTTCATGCAGGTCAACAACGACAGAGCACTGGCGACAG
>PVMK01122112.1_pt1 | contig 17152 bp, 12 predicted proteins | sample 1853481 | NCBI WGS metagenome assembly PVMK01 (sample SAMN08533507, study PRJNA380276) | Marine sediment metagenome, whole genome shotgun sequencing project.
GCGTAAGACCCCCGCGCGCAGGGTTCCAGTTCACTGATAATCTCCATCGCACGGATTTTGGGGGCGCCGCTGACGGTCCCGGCCGGAAATGCGGACATAAACAACTCAAAGCAATCTGTATCCGGTTTCAAAATTCCTTCTACCCGGGATACGATATGCATCACGTGTGAATAGCGCTCGATTTCCATGAGTCTCGGCACCGTCACAGAACCGGGGGCAGCCACCTTGCCGACATCGTTTCTTCCCAGATCAACCAGCATGATATGCTCGGCGCGCTCTTTGGGATCGGCCATCAGGTCCTTTTCCAATGCCCGATCCTCCTCAGGTGTTGCACCCCTGGGCCGGGTACCGGCGATCGACGGAGCTCGATTTTGCCGTCCGTCAGCCGCACCAGTATTTCCGGGGAGGCACCGATCAGTTTAATATCTCCGAACTTCAGGTAGAACATGTATGGCGATGGATTCACGCTTCTGAGGCTCCGGTAGAGGGTGAAGTCTTCGCCGGATACCGCTCCCTGAGAATTTCTGGGATAGGACGACCTGAATCGCCTCGCCGGCAACGATGTAATCCTTGGCCTTGCGGACGGCATCCTCAAATTCTGCTTTTGAGAAATTAGGTTTAAGGTCAGAGAGCGCAAACGAGCCGTTTTTTGAAACTGAAGGCAAAGGGCTCTGAAGCTTTTCAATCGTCTGCGCGACCTCCTGACATGCCCGGTCGTAAGCTGTTTTCAAATCTGCATCTTTCCTAAGATGGGCGAAGGCCACCACCTTTATCATATGGGTGAAATGATCGAAGATAATCAAATGACGGCAGGCGATGAAAACGGCTTCCGGGTGCATTCTGTCTGCGGGCGAAATATTGGGAAGATGTTCCCACTTTCTGTCAGGTCATAATTAAAAAATCCCACAAGCCCGCCCTGAAAATGCGGCAGATCCTTAACAGTCACAGGTTTGAATTTTGCGCTTAAGTTCCTTAATACATCTAAAGGATTTCCGACGTCTTTTAACACTTTCTTTTCATGGCCCTCGTAGATCTCCATATAGCTGTCGCGTGATATTGCACGTAAATAAGGCATACAGCCGATAAAACTGTAGCGTCCCCACCGCTTTGCGCCTTCAGCGCTTTCAAGAAGGTAAGAGTAAGAATCGTCTTTCAACTTCAGAAAGGCCGAAACCGGCGTCTCCGTGTCAGCCAAAAATTCCTGATAAACAGGTATCAGGTTTCCCTGCTGTGCCATCTGTTTAAATTCTGAAAATGCAGGTTTTATTTTCAATTTGCGTCTCCAAATAAAAAAGGCCGGGGGACGAATCGTCCCTCGGCCATAAAAATATTCAAAAAAAACCGTGGGACCTTCTGGAGGTGCCCACGGTTTATTGGTTAAATTATGATATTAGTCTATATTGGCAGGCTCGCCTCCAGATCAGAGTTGAGCCACCACCAATTGCTCAGTGAATTCTTAAAGAGTATTTTTCCCGTTCGTAACTCATGGAAGCGTACTTTAAAGAGAGTGAATGAAAATGTCAAGAGAAAAATTATGCGATTATACATAGCACTTTTCATGACGTCTGTTGTTTGAATTTTTTGTCGCCGGCCATTCGAAACAATTTAATAGTTCATATGCATTAGGTTGTATAAACTTATCCATAATAAAATTAAATTATTAGCGATGATGTCTTCAGGCACGAAATGTAAACAAAACGAACCGCTAAAAAAGTTTAGAATTATCATGCCCAATCTATAATTTAGTTCGAAAATGGTAGGACACTATATAGCTTACAAAAATGCTGAGGCAATACTGGATATCGTTTTTCTTATTTTGCGTGGACGCTTTGTAATTCTTTTAGTCTTGATTTTTTCCAACCAATGGTCTCTATGAAGGGTAGAGGATAACTCTTGAATATAACGTCACATTATGCCTGCGTTTTTCCGGATGGTGACTCCAACAATAGGAAAGTGCAGAAAACTGCTTGATAATTGATTTAAGTCAAGGAAATTTCCTCACTACATCATTATAATCAAAACAGATACGATAAACTCGCTGCGGGTGTTGGGTAAGGCCATGTCCTCCTTCTTGGCTATATTTCTTTCAGCGCATCTTTGTTGATTTAGATTTATTGATTTCTGAAAAGAGAATCTCATCTGAGCTACTTGCTAATTCGTGGGTCCCCCCAATCAGGCAAAATTTCAAATTGTTCATACCCAACTCCTGGCAGAATCGGCCAGTTCTGCTGGGAGCCAAATTATCATAAATAAGAACAATTTTGAGCACGCCATTTACATTCAATTTTTGCGTGCTAAGTAGTTTTCTGAAGGGGTACAACAAAATGGGAAATATTGGACAAGGGCACCGTCTGTATGGCCAAGTTTGTAGCCAAAGGCGGTTACCTTTATTTCTTCTAAGCCTGTTCGCATGTATCATTTTTCAAACCACCATTTGCGAATCGGCCCTTGCCGGTAAGCGGGGCGAAGGGGGTCCGCTTCGTCTTTTCTATTGGCAGGCCCCCACGATTGTAAACCCGCATCTTTCTCCCGGTACCAAGGATCTGTCCGCAAGCCGAATTGCATACGAACCCCTGGCGAGCTTCGATGCCAAGGGCAATCTCATTCCGTTCTTGGCGGAGGTGATCCCATCGCTGGAAAACGGTGGTGTATCCAGAGACGGCCGCACTGTCACCTGGAAGTTAAAGCAGGGTCTAAAGTGGTCTGATGGTCAGCCCTTTACTGCTGCGGATGTTCTCTTCACCTATGAATATATTACGAATCCCGGGGTGGGTGCCACGAGTGCTTCCTCGTACGACCAAGTGAAGCGTGTTAAGTTCATCGATGACTACACGGTGAAGGTTGATTTTAAGGACGTGAATCCAGCCTGGGCCCAGCCCTTCGTCGGGGTCAAAGGAATGATCATTCCACGGCATGTATTCGAGCCTTATAATGGCCCGAACGCTGCTGAAGCCCCTGCAAACTTAATAGCTGTTGGCACCGGCCCCTACTACGTCAAGGACTTCAAAGAAGAAGACATTCTGATCATCGGCGAAGACATCGTCAGCACAATCAAGATTTCTTATGAACCCAATCCCTATTTTCGAGAACCGGACAAACCCTATTTCAGCAAGGTTGAGTTACAGGGCGGTGGCGGCGATGCGATCATAGCCGCCCAAGCGGTTCAGAAAGGTTTGGTGGATTATGCCTGGAACCTCCAAGTCGAGGACGAAGCCCTGGCGCAATTGGAGGCGGGAGGCAAAGGTCAAGTCGTCGATTTATTAGGCGCCTGGGTCGAGCGGATCATGATAAATTTCACCGATCCTAATAAAGCAACCGAAAGTGGGGAACTATCAAGCACCCGGTTTCCGCATCCATTCTTGACCGACAAGAGAGTGCGTCAGGCGATTGCATACAGCATCGACAGACAAGCGATCGCCAAGCTCTATGGCCGGGGGGGGCGTGCTACCATAAATCTTTTGGTATCACCGACCATCTATCAATCCCCAAACTCACGCGCTGAGTTCAACCTGAAACGCGCGGCCGCGTTACTCGAAGATGCGGGATGGTCTGATACTGACGGCGATGGAATTAGAGATAAGGACGGGCGCAAGCTAAGCATTGTCTTTCAGACGTCGATCAACCCCGTTCGCCAACAGACTCAGGAGATCGTCGGAAAAGCGTTAAGATCAATTGGTTTCGAAGTAGAACTCAAGAACATAGATTCCAGTATTTTCTTTGGCCCTGTCGGGGAAAATACCAACACGCGCAGGCATTTCTACGCCGACCTTTGAGGAGTTCGCCTATAGCAACAAGAGCCCCGATCCGGGGGCCTATATGAAGGGATGGACCTGCAGCGAAATAGCCCAAGCAGGCCAACAAATGGGCGACGGCGAATTGGGCACGCTACTGTAACCCCGTCTATGACAGTCTCTACCAGCAGTCGATGACTGAACTGGATCCCGCAAAGCGGAGACTGCTCTTTGTTCAAATGAATGATATCCTTATCGAGGACGTCGCAGTAATTCCATTGGTCCATCTCGTCGACTTCTCCGGAGTTAGCAGATCCCTCAAAGGCGTGGACCTGAACCCGTGGGACGTCGAAGTATGGAACATCAAGGATTGGCGACGCTAAAAGCAGCCTAATGGGAGAGCACAGCAAAATGAAGAATCCTAGACAAAAGCCTAGTCTGTATGACCAAAGTTGCACGCGAAGGGCAATACCTTTCTATCTTCTGAGCCTGTTCGCGTGTATCATTTTTCAAACCGTCATTTGTGCATCGGTCATTGCCGCTAAGCGGGGCGCAGGAGGTACGCTCCGTCTTCTCTATTGGCAAGCTCCTACTATTGTTAACCCGCATCTGTCCCCGGGCACAAAAGATTGGTCTGCCAGTCGTATCGCTTACGAGCCCCTGGCCAGCTTTGATCGGGATGGGCAGTTGATCCCATTCCTGGCCGCCAAAATTCCCTCATTGAAAAATGGCGGCGTCGCCCCGGATGGCCGATCGGTCACCTGGAAACTCAAGCGGGACGTCAAGTGGGCGGATGGTGAGCCTTTTACAGCCGATGATGTACTTTTTACGTATCAATATATTACCAACCCGGATGTAGGGGCGATAAGCACTTCTACTTATGAAGTCGTTGAAAGCGTTGAAGTCATTAATGATTACACTGTCAAGGTTCATTTCAAAAACGTTAATCCGGCCTGGACGCTGCCCTTCGTCGGAGTGCAAGGCCTGATCATTCCGCGTCACATCTTTGAGGCTTACAACGGCCCGAATGCCCAGAAAGCGCCGGCCAACCGGGTTCCAATAGGGACGGGGCCCTACCGGGGTGTCGAGTTCAACACTAAAGATATTCTGATCATTGGCGAGGATATCGTCAACATGATCAAAATCATCTATGAACCCAATCCCTTTTTCCGGGAAGCAGACAAACCGTTTTTCAGCCGGGTAGAATTACAAGGCGGCGGCGATGCGGCAGTGGCAGCTCGAGCTGTATTGCAGGATGGATTAGCAGACTTTGCTTTTAACATGCAGGTGGATGTCAAAACGCTGGCACAATTGGAGGCGATGGGAAAAGGGAAAATTATTTCCCCACTTATGGATTATGTCGAACGTATTATGATCAATTTCAGCGATCCCAACCGTGAAACTGAAAATGGTGAGCGCTCCAGCGAACAGTTTCTTCACCCTTTTTTTAGCGACAAGAGAGTGCGTCAAGCCCTGGCCTACGCTATTGATCGGGACGCCATCGCCGGGTTATACCGTCTTACAGGTCGCCTCACGACCAATTTGTTGGTCTCACCATCGATCTATAATTCACCCAATACATCCTACGAGTTCAACCTGGGAAAAGCCGCAGCACTGTTGGATAAAGCTGGTTGGGTTGACAGCGATGGCGACGGCGTTCGGGAGAAGGATGGTGTCAAGCTGAGCCTCGTATTCCAAACCTCGGTAAATTCTGTACGCCAGCAGACTCAGGGGATTGTTAAGGCGGCGCTAGAATCGGTCGGTTTTGAAATTGAGCTTAAAATCATTGATTCAAGTATCTACTTTGGTCCGGTTGGCGACAATACAAACACCCGTAGACACTTCTATGCTGACCTTGAAGAATACGCTTTCGGTGGCAGGAGCCCTGATCCCGGCGCTTACATGCAGACCTGGACCTGCAACGAGGTTGCCCAGCAGGCCAATAATTGGTCGCTGGGGAATTGGGGGCGCTATTGTAATCCCGCTTACGATGCTCTTTATCGACAATCTACTACGGAAATGAATCCCGAAAAACGTCGCCGGCTCATCATTCAAATGAATGACATGCTCATTGAAGATGTGGCGCTGATCCCCATGGTCCAGCGGGGTATTCCTTTTGGAGTTAGTAATACTCTTGAGGGTGTAAATATTACCCCGTGGGATACGGAGGTATGGAACATCAAAGACTGGCGGCGCAAGAAATGATGGGCTTTTGAAATGAGAAGAGGACTAAAATGAAATTTTTCAACAATTTAAAAATTGGCAGCAAGCTCAATATCGGTTTTGGCTTTCTGGTCGTCTTAACGCTGGTGGTTATCGGTTTTAGCTACCTGGGGAGTCTCCGGACCACCACCTATATTAACCGCACGAGCGATTTAAGCGCCCCCACCGCGCTGGCCTCGGCACGTGCGCAGGCGAACTTACTCAGGATGCTGGCCGATGTCCGGGGCTACCTGGCCCTGGGTGATGAAAGCTACCGGAAGGGATATTCAGAAGCTCGACGGGCTTTTGAAGCAAATTTAGTGACTCTGGAAACACTCGCCCAGCGAGGCAACACTACATCGCTGATTTCCACGACCCCGGAGAATTACATCCGTCGGCTTGAAAAACTGAGGGCGTACTTCGTTGAATGGTCACGCTTTCCAATGCACCTGTTCGCCTTGCACGATGACCAGCTGGAGAGAGAACCGGGGTTGCAGATGTTGATCGAGAAGGGCAATCGGCCGATTGCGCTGATTGTGGTCAGCATCAAAAAAATAATTGGAACTCAGCGTCGGCGTGAGCCCACAGTCGAAAATATGGCCCTGTTGGGCGATATAGCAAGTTTCCAGGCGTCGTTCTTCGCAATGGTTTCCGGGCTGCGGGGCTATGTCACAACGGCACGCCAAAATTTCAAATTCGAATTTACAACAAATTTGGCAATCAACGATCGGGCCATGCAGCGCCTTCTTGCCAAGGAGGCGAAACTCAGCAGCTCCCAGCAAAAACAGCTGAAGTTGATTGCCAATGTCCGGGATCAATTCTTGCCGCTTCCCGAGAAAATATTCGATTGGGTCGAAGGTCCCCGCCGACGAATGGATCTTTTTCTCTTCCGCAAGGACGCAATTCCCTTGGCAGCGATAATGTTGGAGAGTTTGGGAGATATCACCGCGGATCAGCAAAATATCCTGCAAGCCGAGCTGGAGGAAGGACGTGTGCAGCTTTCCAACGCGCAGAACCGCATCGTCTTGATCGGTATCGTCGCGATGGTTCTGGCCCTCATATTCGCCTATGTATTTCGGGCTAAAATCGTTGGACCAGTGAGGCGCCTGACGGCCGCAGCTCACCGTCTAGGAACAGGCAACCTGACGGCCCGAGCGCCAGTGGAATCCGGGGATGAAATCGGAATACTGGCCCGCACGTTTAACGAGATGAGTGCAAAACTGGCCGACACTCTGGACGACTTGGAAAGACGTCGTAAAAAACAAAAAAAGATAGCAAAAACCCTTCACCAGCAAAATGTGTATCTGGGCGCATTACATGACACGACATTGGGCCTGATCCGTCGGCTCGATCTCACCGAGCTCCTAAGCGACCTCATTACCCGCGCCGGCCGACTCCTGGACACACAGCACGGATATATATATCTTGTGGAATCAACGGGCTCGGTACTCGAGCGCCACCTGGGCATGGGAGCCTTCAGTAAAACTATCGGCCATCACATGCGGCCGAATGAAGGGGTGTCCGGCAAGGTCTGGCAAACCGGCGAGCCATTAGTCGTAAACGATTACAACACCTGGGCGGAGCGCACGACAAGTGCCGAGTATGATGTCACCATCCGTGCCATCATGGGAGTGCCGCTTAAATCAGGTGCCGACGTTATCGGAGTGCTCGGCATGGCTTATGATATCGCCTCCGATAAGCGATTTGGCAAAGATGAAGTGGAACTCTTGAGCCGCTTTGCGGAGCTGGCCTCGATTTCACTGGATAACGCGCGGCTTTATACCGCAACTCAAGAAGCTAAACGCCAAACCGACGAAGAATTAACAGAAGCTGCCAACTACGTAAAACAGATGCTTCCTTTACCGCTTAATGATGGCCCGGTCAGCATAGATTGGCGGTTTGTACCATCTACTTCTTTGGGTGGCGACGCTTTCGGTTATCAGTGGATAGATGATGACAATCTTGCTGTCTATCTACTTGATGTTAGCGGGCATGGTGTTGGCGCGGCGCTTTTGTCTGTTTCTATATTGAATTCTTTGCGTTCGCAGACCCTATCTGAAACAGATTTTAGAAATCCTGAAGAAGTTTTGTCGGCTTTGAATTACGCGTTTCCAGGTGAAAAACATAACGATATGTTTTTTACAATCTGGTACGGAGTATACACAAGATCTACTCGTATGCTTAACTACGCGAGTGGAGGACATCCGCCTGCACTTTTATTCAGTGCTTCTGAGAAGCAAAGGTTTGAGATGATTCCGCTGCGCACGAAGAACAATGTTATTGGTGCCCTGCCGAATGTTGCGTATCACAATAAAAAACAATTAATTCACGCCAATAGCCATCTATTCATTTTCTCGGATGGCGTCTACGAACATAGAAAAACAGATGGATCCATGTGGCGATTGGACGAATTTTCAGACTTTATGTTTGGTTTATCTACTAAAAGTCGATCAAAGTTGGAGCGATTGCATTGCTATGCAAAAGATTTGTGTGCCGAAAAGAATTTTGAAGATGATTTCACCATATTGGAAGTCGCCTTTGAATAATCGGCAGCTTAAACATACTCCACATAATGGAGATGAAGCGAAACGGTTCCACGTGAACAACGGAAGCCGATACACAATTCACCATTTTCGATTTATCCGTGCTGAAAAAGCAATATCTTATCTTTTTATCTTTACCCGGAGAAACGATGGCGGCTGTTTATCGATTTGAATGACTTACTCATCGAGGATGCGGCGGTTATTCCACTGGTTCATTTAGTGGATTTTGGTGGGGTCAGCAACACCTTGGTAGGATTGGTCCTGGCCCCCTGGGATGTAGATGTGTGGAATATAAAAGACTGGAGGCGCAAATGAGTGAGGATCGATCCGTGAACGGAAATAGTTTCTATCGCACTACTTCACAGTTAAGGGTCAGATGCTTTAGCCTTGCTGTACTTATACTGTTCTCTTCCTCAATGCTTGCTCCAAGTGTGGCAGCGGAACAACGCGGGACGTGTGGTCCGCTGCGATTGCTCTTCTGGCAAGCTCCCACCACCACCAACCCCCATTTGTCGATCGGCATCAAGGATCTGTCGGCTAGCCGCATTGTCTACGAACCACTCGCAAGCTTTGACGCCGACGGTGGGTTGATTCCATTGCTTGCGACCGAGATTCCCTCACCCGAGAACGGCGGGGTTGCTGCGGACGGCCGGTCCGTGACATGGAAACTCAAACCCAACCTGAAATGGGCAGATGGCGCGCCCTTCACCGCGGATGACGTCCTGTTCACCTTTGAATACGCATCGAGTGCCAATGTGGGTGCAACGAGCAGAGCTACTTACCGGATCGTTCGCAATGTGGAAGTTATCGACGATCTGACAGTTAAGGTGCATTTCAAAGACGTGAACCCCGCGTGGACACTGCCGTTTGTTGGTGTCAACGGAATGATCATTCCTCGTCACTTGTTCGAAAAATATGCGGGAGCAAACGCTCAGGACGCGCCGGAGAATCTCAAGGGAACCGGGACTGGCGCTTATCGAGTAGTGAAGTTCACCGAAGAGGACATCTTGATCATCGGAGAGGATGTAGTCAGCACCATTAAGATTGTCTACGAGCCCAACCCGTTCTTCCGCGAACTAGATAAACCTTGCTTTGAGCGGGTGGCGCTGCAAGGGGGTGGAGACGCCCTAACGGCCGCCAAAGCCGTATTTCGCGATGGCGTCGTCGACTATGGATACAACCTGCAGGTGGCAGTCGACATTCTGCAAGAGCTCGAAGCGCAGGGTAAAGGCACATTAATCGCGCCACCTACAGCCAAGACCGAACGAATCATGATTAACTTTAGCGATCCCAACCGGGAAACAGGCGATGGTGAGCGCTCGAGTGTAAAGTTTCCCCACCCGTTTCTCACCGACAAACGGGTGCGTCAAGCGATCAGCTTGGGTATCGATCGCAAAGCCATCAGTAAGCTTTATGGCAAGGTGGGCCGCGTCGCTACCAATATGCTCATCTCACCTGCCCGCTACAACTCGCCCAACACCACCTGGGAGTTTAATCTCGAAAAGGCAGCGTCGATTTTGGATCAGGCAGGGTGGATCGACACAGACGGGGACGGCGTCCGCGAGAAGAACGAGGTACGACTCAGCATGGTATTTCAAACATCCGTTAATTCTGTCCGGCAGAAGACCCAACAGATAATCAAAAACGCTCTCGAATCTATAGGCTTTGAGGTGGAGCTGAAAATCATCGACGCTAGTATCTTTTTCGGACCTGTGCGTGACAATACCAATACTCGGCGTCACTTCTACGCGGATCTCGAGGAGTTCACTTTCAACAACAAGAGTCCCGATCCGGGTGCGTACTTGCGCGCCTGGACCTGTGGGGCGATCGCTCAAAAAGCCAACAACTGGTCGGCGCCAAACTGGCCGAGGTACTGCAACCCTGAATTTGACGTGCTGTATGAGCAATCGACAACAGAACTTGACTCACAAAAGCGCCGACGTCTTATCGTGCAGATGAACGATTTTCTTATTAACGACTTTGCAGTCATACCTATAGTCGAGCGCTCTAGCGCTTTCGGTATCAGCAACGACCTCGTAGGCATAGAACCCACTCCGTGGGATGTCGATGTATGGAACATCAAGGACTGGCGGAGAAAGTAGACAAAGTGCTTCCCATTTTTATCAAGATATCAACGTGGTTTGAAACCTGCTCCGAGGGGCCCTCCCTTATCTTTTTTGCAAGTACGCACACTTTATATTAGAATCGCACTCGTGGCGCACTTGAAGATATACAATATGTAGGGGTATCGGTATATGCCGTGAAACCTTGGATCTCCAACATATCAGTAGTTTTAAAACCCTGAAAAACCTGAGATATCTAATTTCATATCACAGGTGTTAAGTTTTATTTCAAAACATCATAGCCGAGAATATCTTTCCGAACTTGTTTACCCAAATAATAGTATAGAATCCATCAGCTTTATATTTATTGCAGATTGTATATTAGGGATACTCAATCACCAAATTAGCAAAAGGTGCGATTACGGCTATAAATCTAACCTCCTGAAAAATTAAACCTTTCTTTCGCTAATCCCAAATTTTTCGTGTACCTCTAAAAATTCGATTCAGGCACGAAACCCACAAAAAATTAAGGCTCAAATAAGTGTGTATTTGTCCTGGCTAATCTGCAATTTTATAAGCCATGAATGAGGCATGTTTTTCCCCGTATTGGACCATACCTTAGCATCGTCCAAAAACTCTTGTGATATCCATTTGAAACCTGTACTTTGGGAAAAGTATAGATCATCTCAATTAAATCGGTAATCTGTGATGACTAATATTTTAGGGTTCAGATAGTACAAATTAGATTTAAGAGTATAATAACGAATATGAGAGAGTGGAAACTCAACAATAAATTCTATTTTGAAGGACGTGAAGTAAGATACGGATTTGAAGGAAGTGGCCCAACCCTGGTTCTAGTTCACGGAACACCATGGTCATCATTCAATTTACGTCACTTAATTTCTGGGTTGTTAGACAGTTTTACCGTCTACTATTTCGATCTATTGGGGTATGGTCAATCGGATAAATCAGATGCTGACGTTTCGCTGGGCATACAAAATAAATTGATAGATGCCCTGCTTAACGAATGGCAGCTAAATAAACCTTTCGTCGTTGGTCATGACTTTGGTGGAACCACAGTTCTCAGAAATCATATTTTAAACGAAAGAGCTTATGAGAAAATAATTGTAATCGATCCTGTTGCGCTATCTCCATGGGGTTCTCCATTCTTTAAACATGTCAGAAAATACGAAGCCGCCTTTGCGGGCGTACCAGATTATATCCATGAAGCCATTATAAAAGCTTATGTTCAAACCGCTGCATATAAACCTATTGATAATGAAACTTTAGATGAGATTGTTCGGCCATGGACAGGAACCGAAGGGAAAGCTGCATTTTATAGACAAATTGCTCAGGCTGATTCAAAGTATACCGATGAAATACAAGCGAAATATAATGCTATCCATCAGCCTGTTTTGATTTTATGGGGTGAAGAGGATAAATGGATACCGGTCGAGCAAGCGCATTCCCTGCATCAGCTAATCCCTAATTCTAAATTGGTAACGGTGCCTCAAGCGGGGCATCTTGTAATCGAAGAGCGTCCAGAAATATTGGTCCGTGAAATCAAAGACTTTCTGAACCAACCAAAATAAATCTAACAAGTTGCGGTAGTGGTCTCAGATAAACCAGGCCTCTGAGCTTTTCGTTACGATTCCAGATACCAACTAATCATTACTTTTGAATCTCCTAAATACAGGTGATATTGCTTTCATATCTGTAAAATTGGCCAAATCCATTTATTCTCATCCTAAGTCGACGACACACTGGGATAACCACGCAGAACAGCGAAATGGATTAACCGAAATGTCTTTTCGCAAACGCTGGATTAACATTCTTCACAGAGCGGCGACAGGTACCAAAAAGACCCGGAAACTTCTTACGCCGATCGGAGTGACGATTTTTGGTGGGTTCACGGCACTGTTCGTCTTCGCCGCAATTCTTGTTGACAGGCTGTTAAACCTGCCCCGTCTTCTGCCGGAGGGTGCAAGGCTTGCAGTATCAATTCCGATGATAGCGGTAGGGTTTGCCGTTACGGCTTGGTCTGCGTTTCACTTTCTGAAAGTGAGGGGAACTCCTGTCCCCTTCAATCCGCCCCCGAAAGTGGTCAACACAGGGCCCTACCGGTACGCGAGGAATCCTATGCTTACGGGAGTCTTCCTGTTTTTGTTCGGCATAGGATTCATTGTCAACTCTGTTTCACTCGTGTTCTTCTTCACGCCACTTTACGTGTTAATCAATGTGTGGGAAATTAAAGAGATCGAGGAACCTGAACTTATAGAGCGTTTGGGCGATGAATATATCGAATATCAAAGGCATACTCCGATGTTTATTCCGGGATGCAGAACAAGATCAAAATAACATGCTTAGCAATTTGGTAAAACGGTACCGAATTTGCGGCGAGTGCGCTTCTGCATTCGCTTGATATTAGGTTTTTTGGCAAAAAATCAAAACATTTTGGGTGCAGGAATAGGAGGTACATATGGAAGCCCTTCTTTTAGAGCGCATGCGTGAAGGCCTATTGCAGAAACAAGATAACCTCACCGAATGGCTCCACGCAACGCCATTGGGTAAGAAAAAAGTCTTGTTGGGTCCCTCAACCGAACAATCAGTTCATGCCCGCCTGGATGTGATTGATGACGCCATATCAAAAGCTGATTCAAAAACTTTAGGCAAGTGTGAAGTTTGTCATGAAGTTGTTGAAACAGAACTCCTGGAGGTTGATTATACCGCTTGTGTATGCATTGAGCATCTTTCTAAAGAAGAACGACATCAATTGGAGAGTGAACTAGAATTGGCCCAGGATGTGCAGAAAACGCTTTTGCCGCAAGAAGTACCAAAAATACCGGGTCTTGAAATTGCTGCGTTTAGTCGACCGGCTCAAATTGTGGGGGGAGACTACTTTGATTTCGTTGATTTTAGCAACGGGCTTCATGGTTTGGCCATAGCAGACGTAGCGGGTCATGGGGTATCGGCAAGCCTTCATATGGCCAGTATACAGGCTTTGCTGCTGACTTTAGTACCGGTTAACAAATCTCCTGCCGAGGTAATGGGCCAATTGCACAAGCTGTTCATACACAATATTCGCTTTGAAACGTTTGTAACGTTTTTCATTGGAGCCTTCGACTCATCAACAAAGACACTCACATTTAGTAATGCGGGCCACCTACCACCACTGGTTTTGCGCAACAACAAGAGCAAAAAAGAATCCGTAGAGATGTTACGGCCAACGGGGGCTGCGATCGGTTTGGTTGAAGAAGCTGAGTTCGCAGAGAAAACAATTGAACTACAAAAAGAAGATCTTCTTGTGTTGTATACGGATGGAATCACCGAAGCTGTGAACCTTCAAAATCAGGAATTTGGCCGGGAGCGTCTGATAAAACTTATTCAGCAAGTAAATAATGCACCAGTTAAGCAAGTGGTCCAGGAAATTAGACAGGGTTTAGGGGAATTTAGCGAGGGCAAGCCGTTAGCCGATGATGCCACGATTGTAATCTGTAAAATCAAATAGTAAATTTAAAGGCTTAACTCCAAACCATCTATCTGAGTCAGGAAATAAAAAATGAATACAGAAGACTTGGGAAATTCAAAGATTCTGAATTTGCTTTTCAAACCAGCTGGGATGATGATGGAGAGCAGGCTTCGACAGTGGCTCATGAACCCCGCGAAAACCCTTCGGGGTGCTGGCATCGAGCCGGGGCAGACCGTTCTGGAGGTGGGGTGCGGAACGGGATTTTTCACTATATCGGCTGCAGAGCTAATTGGCGATCAAGGTTGCCTTGTGGCGATGGACGCACTATCAGATTATACCAATCGGGTATCAAAAAAAGTACAGTCCGCTGGTTTAAAAAACGTCCGCGTTGTAAAACGTGATGCTCTGGATACGGGATTGGATGCCGCAAGCATAGACAAGGTGCTGTTGTTTGGTGTGATTCCTTTCCCTTTCTTGCCCTTAAACCGGCTTTTACCCGAAATGCACCGTGTCATAAAACCAGAAGGAAGCTTAGCAGTGTGGTTGTTTCCGGTCTCTGGTTGGGTTCCAAAGTGGATCCTTCAATCCGGGTTGTTCACATTTGTCAGCAGACGAAACGGAGTTTACAATTACAGACGATGTTAGATGAAAGGCTATTCCAGTTCGATTTTATTCAGCATACAAATTGAGGATTGGCTATTCAAGTATGCAATGAACCGAGGGTCTTCTGGAACTATGGATGCAGGCACGATTTACACAATTTTTGTTAGGCGAATATTTTGTATATTTGTCATTGTGTAATCCACAATCTGAAAAGTCTTGTGATATTCCTTTCATATCTGTAAAATTGCCAAAATACATGTATTCTCAGAGACTGTCGAAAAACCCTAAATCTGTGAATTTGATGCTTGTAGTTATTGATTTCATTACATGTGAAATTGCTAAAATCGCCATTGATTGACTTTTTCGACAGTCTCTCAATATATCACCAGTTTCCAGAATCCTGAATTTTGATTGAAAAAGCCCATCAATTTGGGTATTAAAGCATATAAACTATTCTTGAACTTCCTAATTCAGCGAACCTGAAATGCTGCGCCTCCCATTGAATTGAAGCCTATTTCTCATCTTGACCACCCTTTGCGCATCTGTTCACACCAGCAATTTTTGCTTAGAAAAAACAAATAAACTTCTTGAAGGCTGCTATTAGAAGGAGGTTAAAATGAAAACTAAAAGTTTAGTTTTTGTGACTATCTTAATTTTATTTGTTGCTCCGATTTTATTAGCAGATGATTATAAGAAGGAATTTCCTGTAGAAGAGGCTATGAAAGCATATTGTGCTACGTGGTTTGTAGAGACTGGTCTTATACAACATAAACTTGTAAACAATAACGATGGAACATGGGGACTTTACTATAAGGAAGCGGAAAATCCAAATTATTCTGGAACTTTTAAGATAGAAAAATCGTGGAAGGACAGTGAAGGTAACACTTGGTTAATAGTTCGGCTATCATATCCGGGAGGTCCATGGTCTTTAAACAAAATTAGCGAAGATGGAAATGTTAGGGAAAGAATCAATCGCTCTATTCGAGATAATTTGCCAGCTGAAATTGATCCTAAAGATGGTTCATATGCGAAATTTATTTTGAAGAAAAAAGAGTAAATTTGTGTCTCGTTAGTTTGTCGTAACTTCGGTGTCGAGGATGATATCATAGGTTATGGCGTTTCTTTGATCAATGTATCCAAAAAAACAATTCCTAACAATGGCTACTTAACAGTTCTTAAAAAGGAGATCATGGAAATGGACACTTATAAAAAATTGGCCGACCATCTGGATAACCTACCAGGTGGTTTTACACCCAGCGATACTGGGGTAGAACTTCGCTTGCTAAAAAGGTTGTTCACTCCCGAAGAAGCTGAATTATCAGTACATTTGACCCTGGAACGAGAGGAAACCAGTGCTATAGCTAACCGAGCCGGAATCTCCATAGACGAAGCTGAACAGAGACTGAAAGCGATGGCTCGCAAGGGGCTCATTTTTTCTATAGAGGTTGAAGGCATTTCAGCGCTGTACCAAGCTGTTCCGTGGATTATTGGTATCTACGAATTTCAGGTGAACAAATTGGATAAAGAATTTGTTGAGGATCTAAACGAATATAGAAACACAATGCGCAAAGACCCTCGACCGCAGCCATTGCCACAGATGCGCACGATTCCAGTGGGTCAAAGTATCGAAGGCAATTTGGAAGTGCTCCCCTATGAACGTGCTGAAGAGCTGGTGAAGGCCCACGAAAAATATGCAGTGGCACCTTGTATATGTCGTCGTAAAGCCAAGCTAATGGGTTCTGGGTGTGAAGCACCAGAGGAATCTTGCCTCTATTTTGGTGAATGGGCGGACTATTACGTTCGAAACGGTCAGGGAAGATACGTTGACAGGGACAATATACTGGATATTTTGACTAAAGCTGACAAGTCCAACTTGGTGTTGCAGCCCAGCAATTCCAAGGATATCTCTTTGCTTTGTACTTGCTGCGGTTGCTGTTGCGGTGTGCTTGTACGTCTCAAGCAGCTTCCCAAACCCTCTGAAGCAGTTGCCAGCTCCTTTATTGCAACGGTCACACCTGAAATTTGCGATGGCTGTGGAACTTGTCTGGACCGATGCCAGATGGAAGCTCTGACTCTTGAGGATGAGCAGGTGGTCCTAAATTCGGATCGCTGTATTGGTTGTGGATTATGTGTATCAACCTGCCCTACGAGCTCATTGATTTTGAAGCGTAAATCTGCGAGCAAACATGTTCCCCTTAATATGGAAACTACTTGGAAAGAAATAAGTTTGGCACGAGCAGAAAAACAACAAGAGTGATCAATAACTTCATAAGTTTTACCATCATTGATTTGTGGCGAAGGGATTCATAATTAAACCTTTGAGTCGGGTAGACCGGAGGAATTTCACCTCCAGTCCCCCTCAGGTAGGGTCGAGACCTGGCGCGGTGCCACGTAGGTCCGTTTCCAGTTCCCGCCACGTCAAACGCAGCATGCGGATTTCCCGCACTACGCTTCTCTGTTAACTTCATCTGAGGGGTTATGAGGCCTATCAGACTGGCAGCGGTTTCGACCCGATCCGGGCCTTACTCCACCTGTTCCAGC
>PVMK01161098.1_pt1 | contig 17152 bp, 15 predicted proteins | sample 1853481 | NCBI WGS metagenome assembly PVMK01 (sample SAMN08533507, study PRJNA380276) | Marine sediment metagenome, whole genome shotgun sequencing project.
GTTCAGATGTATGCCCGGCGCAAGGAATGGCCGTTGGAGGCAGCCGAAGTCAAGCTGACTACCCACAAGATTCACGCCCGTGATTGCGAGGATTGCGAGAGCGATCCCAATGCCCGGGTAGATATCATTGATGTTGAGCTGACCTTTAACGGAGAGCTGACGTCTGAGCAAATTGATCGTCTGACGTGGATCGCTGACCGCTGCCAAGTTCATCGTACACTGCCGAGCGAAACAAAAATTCGTGAAAAGGCCGTGAAAAGCGTCTAGTATTCTTGCTGCAAGAACCTTTAGGCGCCTGAATGGCCAAGATATCTCGCTAACTGGTCACCGCAATCTATTACTAGCAGACGCGGAATCATATCTCTCCCAGCAAAGACGAAAACGTCTAGCGAGGTCATTGCGCTGGTAGCAGAAAGCGAGGACCATGAGCAGACACATTCCGATCAAGTCGTTTCCGTTTGTAATACCCGAATATAAACGCACACCATATGCAGAGCTCGAATCTCGATCAAAGGATACTATCGAGCTCTAAGCATATTATGCGGCCAAGATCGTGATGGTCCGAGAAACCCACGGCGACCGTTTCAGAGCAGTCCAATAGGCTGTTTGGCTCTCGAAGACTTTCGCTTCTAACAAACGTGCCTGGATCACCAGTTCCATGGTGGTATCTGAAAACGGCGAGGGATCAAGACGCAACTCGAATGGCTTTGGTCGATTGTAACGAATCGTCTTGAACTCGGGCGGGGATCTGCCAGGTACTTCGGCAATCGATCCCTCTGGCGGCATGAAATTGGCACAAACCGCCAACGAGAGCAGATCACATACTCGCAGCCAGCGATAGGCCGTCTCCAATAATTCAGGCTGAATTAGCGTCCCAAAGATTGGGTGATCTGCTAATTGAGCGCGCAACTCCTTTTGAATGGATTCATGCTCGAGCAGGGAGGCCTCTAGCTGCGGACGTCTTTCCGGAGGATCAGCACCACGCTTTAGCCGGCCGCGAAAGATCGTTGAGGCGTGCATGCTCACCAGGATGGCGGCATATGGGTCGAGCAGAATCACTTGTTCTACCGCCCGGCTCCAGATAGGAATAGTCTCGTCCAGTGTGGTTTCGAGGAAGTTGACAGGATGACCCTGTTCGTCCAGCCGGGGCGCGGCGTCCCAAGGCAGCCATCCGATATCGTGCAGACGGGTGGCCATTATCACCGATTCAAAAGGTATGGGTCTGGCAAAGGCGCCGTTTCCCCAGGCTGCGGCGAATTTTCCTGCCAGCCAGGCGTGGGCTGGTTGGCTTATAAGTAGCCAGCCATCATCTTCAGGTCGGCAGATCATCGGCAAAGAGTATAGAGGGCAGATCGATCTGCGTGCGTAAAGACAGCAGGTTGCCGGCAAGACAGGTGGCTCGATAATCGAAATATCGCGCGACCACCCAGTCGAAAACCAGGCAAACCTATCTCTTGGCTATCGAATGTCATCAATCTGATGTCCGATCCAATACGCCGGAAGCTGACAGATCGTTCCAGACATCTTGCTGGGTGATCAGGCTGTCCCTGATCACGAAACGGTCGATGTATCGGATATCGGAAAAGGATACTCCATGCCGATTCTCACCGTACAAGGTACCCATCACATAGACCAGGCAATCTTCCCCCTTGATAAAACTTTCAGCCAGTTCGAAGGTTTTTTTAACCCAACGGTAGCGGCTGATGCTAGCTTTCACCATCTCGGTCTGGCTGGCGAAAACCACATTACCGGGGAAGGTAATCTTAGATCCGGGCGCCATCATTGCCTCGGACACCTGGAGGTCACGAGCCTCGGTCGCTCTCAGAAACTTCATCACCAAGGCAATTGCCTCATCTTCTGTCATGATTGATAGAATCGAGGGTTATTAGCAGAAGACGTACCCGACCCATAGCCTTTTCGTCTTTCTTTATAAACCTAGATAAGCCGTCCGGATCGTCTCGTTCTCTAATAACTCCGGGCCGGTACCGCTGAGCACAATGCTTCCATTTTCCAACACGTATCCCTTGTCTGCCATCGACAAGGTCTGGACCGCGTTTTGCTCGACAATCAGGACTGTCATCCCCCTTTCGCAAACTTCCTCAATGATGCGAAATATGTCCATAACAATCAGGGGGGCCAGGCCCAGGGATGGTTCGTCCAACATGAGCAATCGAGGCTGGGTCATCAGAGCCCGGCCGAAGGCCAGCATCTGACGCTCACCGCCGCTAAGGGTGCCTGCTCGTTGGTCCTTTCGTTCGTCCAGCGTGGGAAAGAATTCGAAGACGCGTTTTAGCGTTAATGGCCGGTCTTTGCGGCCTCGTCGAAAACCACCCAGAGATAGGTTTTCAGTGACGGTCATGTCCAGGAAGAGGTGCCGGCCTTCCGGAACCTGGACCAGGCCAGCTTTAACGATCTTGTGCGAGGGCCAACTCTGAATCGGCGTATCGTCAAACAGAATCTGGCCAGACCGCGCTCTGAGCAATCCAGAGATCGTTTTCAACGTAGTCGTCTTGCCGGCTCCGTTAGCTCCGATCAGGGCCACGATCTGGCCCTGGTTGATCTCCATGTTTACCTGGCGCAAGATGGTCAAATCCCCATAGCCCACGGTCAGGTTCTCAATCTTCAACAACTTGAAACTCCTCACCCAAGTACGCTTCGATGACTCGTTCGTCACTGGCGACGGCCGAGGGTGGGTCAATGGCGATCAGTTCCCCGTGATGGAGAACAGCCACCCGGTCCGAGAGGCTCATGATGGCCTTCATCACATGCTCGATGACCAGAATTGAAATGCCGGCCTCACGAATTTGTTGGATCAGATTAACGATACCCATGCTCTCGGTTGGTGTCAGCCCGGCCATTACCTCGTCCAAAAGCAGAAGTTTGGGCGCCGTGGCTAAAGCTCGGGCAAGCTCCAATCGCTTCCGTCCAGCAGTGGTCAATACGTTCGCCGGCCTGTCAGCGTACGGTTCCAGACCCACGAAATTGACCACCTCCCGGGCTCTTTCCCCGGCTCTCGCTGCGCCCTTCACCCGTAAAAAGGCTCCCACCATGACGTTGTCCGCCACGCTTAGTTTGGCGAAGGGTTTTGCGAGTTGAAAAGTGCGGGCAATGCCTAAATTTGCGACCTTATGCGAGGGCAATTCAGTGATATCCTCTTCTTCGAAGCAGATCCGGCCGCTGGTAGGCAGGTAAGTTCCACTAATCATGTTGAACAGGGTGGTCTTGCCAGCCCCATTGGGGCCAATAAGACCCAGAATCTCGCCTTCGCTCAATTCGAGCGAGACCTCGCTAACAGCGGTCAAGCCGCCAAACTGTTTTGTTAGTTCACGAAGACTAAGCAGCTGTTTCATTCTGTTTTCTTAAGCGATTCCGTAGCTTCGTTCCCGCCCCGACCAGACCATCGGGCATGAACAAAACCACGGTAATCAAAAGCGCACCAAATAGCATCACGTCCACACCTGCACGTCCTTGGATAAAGTTTAAGAAGGTCGGCGGTTCGCGCACGATTCTGCGCGTCAATTCGGCAAGCGGTGTGAGCAATAACGCCCCAACAAAAGGACCCCAGATCGTCCCTACACCCCCCACAATCGGCCGCAACAAAATCTGGATTGATACGGAGACTCCGAAAACGATGGTCGGGTCGATGAACAAGAAATACTGTGCGAAAAAGCTACCACCGATGGCCGTCAATGCCCCGCTTATTGCCATAGAAATCACTTTATAGCGCAGTACATTAACACCTAAGGCGCCAGCGGCTTCGTCATCTTCGCGAATCGCCTGGAAATAATAACCAAGCTTGTTTCGTACGATAGTAATGGTGACTATCTGGCCAATTAGGAACAGTATCAGGATTACGTAGTAGTAATTTGAAAAGGTCTCCTCGAACTGCAATCTGAGGAAGGAATCGCCACGTACCAGTGGAATGTGGATACCGATTGAGGTGTTGATGAACTCGAATTCAGTAGCCAGCAGGCGCACCATTTCGGCAATGGCAAAGGTCCCCAAGGCAAAGAAATGCCCTTTAACCCCGAATCGGGACAGGAGATAACCTACGAAGGCGCCGAATAAGCCGGCGATCACCGCGCCCGCTAGCATGCCTACCCAGGGGCTAACGGAATAGTCGACCAACAATACGGTCGAGGTATAAGCGCCTATGCCATAGAACATGGCGTGACCGAAGGAAAACAAGCCCGTGTAGCCACCCATAATGTTCCAAGCGTTACCCAAGAAGGCCCATAAAAGGATCAACAAGGCCAGGCTAAGCAAGAACCGGTCCAGAAAGAACGGCAGCGATCCGAGGATCACAAGAACACCTACAACGGCGATATAGTCAGCCGGTATTCGACGCACACGATTCGTTGGAACGGTATTCTAGTCAGCAGGTATTCAACGCACACGATTCATACCTTCTTTCCCAACAAACCTTGTGGTCTTAGAAGTAGCACAAGCACAAAGATGAAGAAGACCCCTAGCAACTTGGTCGAACTTGGAGCAAATACGACGCCAAGCTCCTGGGTCAAGCCAACGATGAGCCCACCTAGCAGCGCACCGGGGACGCTGCCCATGCCACCGAGCACGACGATGACAAAGGCGGTGATGTTGAAGGTATTACCAACCAACGGATCCACCGCCAGAAATGGCAGGACGATGGACGCAGCCGCGCCGACGCAAGCAACGCCTAGACCGAAAGTGATCAGGCTGATCTGATCGATATTAATGCCCACCAATCGAGCGCCCTCCTTGTCTTGGGCCGTAGCGCGAATGGCTTTGCCGAGGTCGGTTCGCTGCAACAGGAGGTACAGTAATACTGTCAGGATTATGGCGAACAGGAAGGCGGCCAGCTTAGTCAGGGTGATGGTTGTGCCGGCTATTCGGATAGGGAATTCAATAGCCAGCGGGCCGATCTGAGTCAAACCCCGGCCATAGTCTAAACGAATAGATCGCGGCGTGGCGGTGAAAATAACCAGCATCAGGTTTTCGATGAAAAGCGCCAGGCCCAGCGTGAGCAGGAGCTGGTTATGGGCGGGGGCATTGCGGGCTGGGTGGATGATCGTGCGTTGGATTATTCCACCGAGCACGAAGAGCAAGGGCACTGTAATGAGGATTGCCAGGTATGGATCGATGCCAAATCTATCATACAAGACAAAAGTGATGTACATGCCAATTGTTAAAAGCGCACCATGAGCGAAGTTGATGATGTCCAGAACGCCAAAGATAAGGGTCAGGCCCATGGCCACCAGGCCAAAAACGGCCCCAATCAACATTCCAGTTACGATGGCCTGACGCAGCACGACACCGTTCTGTGCCATCCAGTCTGCGGTCTGGGTCCGATATACGGTAGTCAGGAAGGCGGCCGCAACCACACCTAAGCCGAGGATGATCCACTTCCTTCGCCGACCCGATACCACAAGAGTTCTCCAGGTTGAGTCCAATGAAGGTGGGTGCAGTGAACGTTATATGGCGCTGCGCGGGAGTTCAGCAACGCTGACCTGTTCAGCAACGCTGACCTGTTCAGCAACGCTGACCTGTTCAGCAACGCTGACCTGTTCAGCAACGCTGACCTAAACAGGCGGACAAATAAGGCGTTGTTGTAAGATCCAAGCATTACCTACCTTAAATATGTCCACCCGATAGCGTTTCCGGTATTCCTCACACATGTCACACGCGAATCACTGCCCACCTTCACTATATCACGATTATCAGAGCGCCAACCTATTCAGACCAGGAAACGCAGGGGAATATTGGGTCGCTCTCAGCCACACCGGTCGGCCAGACCTGGACGACAGCGCCGTCCTGGACCTGCATTACCACGGGCGAAGCGTTTGTGGTCTCGCCTGTCTCGTCAAAAGTGATCGAGCCAAGGTAAGGCAGGATATGGTCGGCGTAATCGGTCTCGGCCAGGGCGTCTCTAATGGCCGCCGGATCGGCCGATCCCGCTCGCTCAATGGCATCGGCGATGATGTACGTAGCCTGGTAAGCCAGGACGGCTGATGTACGCATCTCTTCACCATAGGCGGATTGGAAGCTGTCCCGCACGATTTGGGCCGCCGGATCGGATGCATCCCAGTGATAGTTGCTATCGTAGAAGCACTCGGCTAAATCACCAGCATCGGCCACAAACTGTGGTTGATCGTAGGTGCCCTGTGCTATTCCAAAGACAACCTTGGTGTTCAGTCCAACTTCTTCGGCATTACGTGCGGCCAGCAAGCCATCATTGTAGTAACCGGTCACAACAACCGCATCGGGCTCTAGCACGTTAATGCGAGTCATCTCGGTTGTCAAATCGGTTACTTCAAAAGGAGCGTAACCAATCTCATCAAGCACCTCGAGCCCCTGATTCCCGGCTTCCGCTACAAAGGCGGCCCGGACGCTATCACCAAATCCCGTGGTGCCCTCGTAGAGATAGACAACGGTGTTGATTTCCACGCCCGACTCATCGGCCAATTGTCTCAGGAACTGCGCGCCGTTAACACCCATCGACGTTGCATTGGGCTGCAAACGGAATGTATATTCATAACCTTGATCGAGGATGGCATCAGAAACAGCCACGTCGATTACAAGTGGCACTCCCTCGCGCTCGGCGATGGCAGCGACGTTGCTGGTCACAGCCGATTGGAAGCAGCAGATAATGGACACCGCCCCCTCTCCGATAAGGCGCTCGGCTTCTGTCTGACCAACTTCGGCCGCGCCGGTTGAATCGGATGACAGGTAGGCCAACTGCTGGCCGCCAAGCACACCGCCCTCTCCGTTAATTTCCGCAATGGCCATCTGGATGGCATTATCCATCTGGATACCATCGGCCGCCAGGCCACCAGTCAAGGGATGGATTCCTCCAATATGGATCGGACCCTCCTCGACCATCACTTCGGTTGGCTCTGGTGGCGCTGGTTCCTCCGTGGCGACCGCTGCTGGTACGGCTGTTGGCGTCGGGTCGTCCGCGCAGGCTGCCAGCAACAGGACCAGGATGGCGAAGATCACAATAAGCTTTCTACTACTAATCATTTTACTCTCCTCCGTTATGTCTGAGCATCGGTTTTTATCTTAGCTTCTTGGAGCTGATGGCTCAATGGAGCCAGCCAGCGCCTTCCAATTAAACGTTAAAGTTAGGTCTAAGTTAATTGTTCAGCGTAGCACCTCCTTCTATTCTGATTGGCCGGCATTTGGTCTCAGTAGTCGCATCAGTTCGTCGAGGCGGGGCAGCTTTTCCATCTGCCCGATTCGTTCCCAGGCCTCTTGGGCTCGATCCGGATCCAAAGTCGGATCGCACAACTGCCGGTACTTGTCTTCTAATTCGGCGGCCGTCATCGGTTGGTCTGGATCTCCTTTGCTTCTGTAAACCGTCTTCTCCCGTCGAAAGCCGCCGGTGAAATTGAGGATTACCCGTGCGGGCCGTCTGGACGGGGTCATTTTGGTGAAGGCCGCGTCTTCGCGGACAGTCACACGCGAGGCAATGGCTAGCGTTTCCGGATCGGCCAGATTCTGGAGGGTGAAGATCTCCGGACCGGCGCTGCCGTTAACCAGCGTAGCCGCAACCACATAAGGCAAAGAAAAGCGGCCAGCCAGTGGTGTTTTAGGTACTGGGTCGGTTAAGTGAGCGGCGATGTCGTAGGTGGTTACCTCAATACCAGTCAAGTTCTCAAGCTTCACTGGTTCTTCAGCGCGCAGGGCCAGCACAGCGTCAATGGCCGCATGGGTGTAACGACAACCGGAGTATGGCTTAAAATAACCGCGCATTATTTCATAGCGCTCGCCAAGCCCCTCAGTTAGAGTCGATGGATCAAATGAATGACCTAAGATCTGGCCGAAAGTTGTCTGTAAGCCACCAACTTCGCCACGAAAACCCAACTCATACAGATCGGCGGCCAGAATTCCAAGATGATTAACAAATCCTGCGTACGTGTTACGCACCGTCGCCCCCTGGTAGGCACTCCTAAACGAAGGTGTAATGGCGTAGGAGGCAGCCAGCTCCAAGGTTCCGGCAACAGCAACCGCATCAAATCGCTTGAACCAGGCCGTCGTGGCCGCCGCTCCAAGCACACCCCAGGCGCCAAAGGGATGCACGGAACTCCTAAGACGCGTCCCGACACCTGCCCTGGCGGCGACTTCATAACCGGCAACCATAGCCGTCAAGGTCTCAGGCCCACTGGCGTTTCCAACCTGGGCCAGGGCCAAGGCAGGCGGTACAGCATGGATGGCAGCATGGCCGCGGGCAAATGCATGCCCTTCGTCCATTTCCAGGGTCGTTCCCGCAGTACCGTGAACCAGGGTGGCCCAGGCAGGTGTTACTCGCCCGCTGTGCCCCATAAGGCTTGCCGGGCCTGGGGCCGTGACGGCGGCATAATCAGCCAGGGCCTGTACTTCAGGTTCTCTCATGCCTCCAATAATGACGCCCACTGTATCGCTGAGTACCTCCTTGGCTCTTCCAACCACTTCCTCGGGCAAAGATTCATAAGTCAAATCAGCTATGAAGCTGGCTAATTTCGTCAATTCGTCCACAGTCAATTACCTGCCACAGCTGGAGCCGGCACCGGCCGACTGCGCCCCATGAGTAGAGTCATTCCCAGCCCAGCCACCAATATCACGGCCAGGAGTAGCCATAGTTCCTGGTAGGCTGCTGAGGCCGAGGCTCCTCCACCGGGCGCATCATGGTAGCTCAACCGGGTCTGAAGAAAAATGCCCACCAGGGCTGTACCAAGAGCCAGGCCGCTATAGCGGATCGTGCCGTACATGCCCGCGGCAGCTTGGGTCTGGTGAGCCGGTACCGCTCCCGTGGCCGCCTTGGCATACGGGGCTTGGCTCAATCCCGCACCAATACCTCTTATCGCCAAGGCCAGAGCTACAAGACCGAGCACTAGTTTTTGGCCCACAGGTATCAGAAGCAGGATTCCGGCGATCATGGCCAGGTAACCCACTGCGCCGGGTACTACAGCCCCGACGCGATCGCTCCAGCGCCCTCCAGGATATGAGCCAAGAAATAGGAAGAGCGAGTAAATCACCATGACTGAACCCACTGCCGATGGGGTCAGACCTTGTACATCTTCAAAGAAAAGTGGCAATGCAATGAGTGCTGCTACAGCTACCAGCATCCGGATACTGGCTGCCACAGATGCTGTGATGAAACGTCGATTTCCGAGGATGGCGGGAGGTATAGACGGATTGGCTTCTCGCCTAGCTAGCATCACCCACGTTGTCCAGGCTACAACACTGATCGCCAGCAAATAAACATTCTGGCGGGCAACGCCCAACAGGGTCAGGATTATCGCGGCTGTCAGATCCAAAACGCTCAACCAGTCAGACCGGCTCCAGAGAGTCTTCTCGCCGATCTTTGTCGAAGGCATTACCGTCCGGGTCAACAGCGCGCCAGCGCCGGCGAAGAGGCCGATGACCACGTAAAGCGCGCGCCAGTCGAAGAATTGTACAAGCATGCCGGCGATAAACGGGGCGACGATGGTCGTCAGGCCGACCGACGATTCCCACAATCCCATCATTTCCCCTTGACGGCTGGCCGGAAATTGTCTGTTGATCAAGATGAGGGCCAAGGGATAGAGAGCCGACCAACCAATGCCTTGAAGCGCGCGGCTAGCCAAGAACCATTCGAAGGATGGCGTGATGACCGACAAGAAGGAGCCGGCGCTAAGCAGCAGTAAACCTACCAAATAGACCCGGCGCACTCCCCAGCGCTCGCCAAGTTGGCTCTGGAAGGGCATCAGAGCGACCGAAGGAATGAAATAAGCTAAGGCGATCCAAGTCGCCTGCTGGACGTCTACACCAAAATCGTTGCGCATCGTAGGCAGGGCTATTATGGTGAACATGACGTTCAACGGGGATAGCATTAAACCCACCATCAGGGCAGTCATCATCGACCATTCCTTGGCCGTCATTCGAGTTCTAAAAGGTTGCATTGTCTGTAATCAACAAATAAATGTGTCCGTTACCTGCGCGAGCCATGAGGCGAAACATATCCGTCCAAGGAAAAGATCGAAATTATCGTTCGTCTCATGATTTGTCCCTTCCGTTAAACTCGACCTGCGGCCAGGGATTTGCCCGATATAGAAATCTCTTGCGCCGCATGGCTGCCAGCCAACATGCCGTAGCCAATAGCGGTCAGCAAGCCATTGCCAGAAAAATAACCACCTGCGCCGTGACCGCTCAATCCAGCCGCGACCCCACCGCCTGCATACAGGTTGCGAATGGGATTGCCCGCTCGGTCCAATACGCGGGCATGGCCATCAACCTTCAGGCCACCCTGAGTGTGAAACAGAGCGCCTGTAACCTTGGCGCCGTAGTAAGGCGCTTCAAGGCGCTGGCAATCCGAGCGACCGAATGGGTCAGATGCCTCTCCGCTTGCATAGCGCTGATAATCAGCAAGCGTCTGGATTAAGGCAGTGGCCGGCAATTGCGTCTGGGCGGCCAGCTCCTCAATCGAGTCTCCTTTCATTACGGCGCCCGCGCTCATGGCTTGCTGGTAGTCGTCAAAGTTGAGCCCGAGCAAATGAAGGCGCCGGTCATAAATATCCCAGGCTACGCTACCAGGTTGGGCTAATACTTTCAGAGCTTGCTCCGAATAGCCGCTAGACTCGTTACCAAAACGTTTTCCCAAATTATTCACTTGAAATCCGCCTTCCATGATGATGGCGTAGGTGATCAATATGCCGTGCGGAGTACCTACGGAGGCGTGAGCCTGGAAGGCGTCCATGAAGGCGACTTCTCCGCCAAGTTCCATACCCCAAATAATGCCTTCGCCTGTGTTTCCCTCGCCTCCAAAATAGAGGGCGTCTACCATCTCCGGGCAATACTGGGCTACCATCTCAGAGTTACCGGCGAAGCCATTGCAAGCCAGGATAACTTTTTTGGCCTGTACTCTCTCAACTTGCTGGCCATGCTTCACCACGACTCCCAGTACGGCATTCTGATCGTCGGCCACAAGAGTTATGACGGCTGCGTCGGTTATCAGCTCGGCCAGAGGATGATTCTCGACCGCCTGTCGCAAATCGGCCACTAATGCGCCACCGGTCCGGTTAGGCGGAGCATGCATCCGGTACTGACTGTGCCCTGGGTATTTGAAATCGTCTATGAAAACAAGGTTGACGTCTACTTCATCGACCAGCCATTCGACCATCTTCGTTGCTGTGCGGGCCATTAAGCGGGTCATTTCCAGATCAGAGGTGTGGTGATTTTTCCGTAATATGTCGTCTGCCAAATCATCAGCGCTCTCGACGATGCCAGCCGCACGCTGAAAGCGGGTATTGGCAGCGGGAATCATGCCCCCGGAGCGGGCCGTATTGCTCCACGGCCGTTTCTGTTTTTCGAACACGATCGCTTCCACCCCACCTAACGCAGCGGCCATAGCTGCTGTCAGGCCACAGCCACCACTGCCGATTACGGCCACGTCGGTTTCAAATGTCCAGTTGTTACTGTTGCGTTCGATTGGCATTGACATCTTGTACCGGCTTGAAACAAGGGCGAAAATTGAAGGGCATATAAGATGATAAGCTAGGGTTTTTCGTGATTCTGCTGATTGGTAACAATTCTATTCCTCTGTCCATTGTCGAACGTGGTACTGTAGGCGATCACCCCGGTAAACAGCCTGCAAATCCTCTATTGGAATGCCCGCGGGTGTGAAGATGCGACGGCGTATGGATAGGATCGGGCTTCCCCGATCGATGTTCAGGAGATTCGCGGTCTCTTCGGATGCCGGGATAGCCTCGAGAATGCGGTTGGCGTAGCTGTCGGCCAGTCGACCTGTCTGGCGTAGATAATCCAGGGAACCACCCTGCAAAAACTGGCCATGCTCTGTTGAATCGAAGGCAGCGATTTCCGCCGCAAATTGGTGGACAGCATGAGCGACGTGATAGCCGATGGGCTCTTCACTGGCCAGGCGCAGACGTCTTAGCCTGAAAACTTCCGTCCCATCTTCGAGCGACAACTGCTCGGCGATTTCGGCCGGCGCGGTTATCCATTCGGCGGAGAGCACCCGCCAGCTTGGCTGCACGCCTTGCTCCAGTAGGAAATCGGTCAGACTGAATCGGGGATCCGGGCTATGGATAATCTTGGGCTTGGACACGAAAGTTCCCAGCCCCCGATAACGCGAGATTCTACCTTCCAGTTCTAGTTCCCTCAGCGCCTGGCGCACGGTCGTCCGACTCAGACCGTACTGTTCACCCAATTGCTCCTCAGTAGGCAGCATGTCACCGGGCTGCCAATCGTCGTTGTCAATACGCTCGGCAAGAAGCAGCTTAAGTTGGTAGTAAAGAGGTACTGGAGACTTGCGTTCGATTGCTGACATTTTTCCAACCTCGAGCGTTAATTGGGCCATAGTTTGTTGAACCACAATTGCTCCATAACCCGGAGCGTAACCATTCCAGGCATGAACAGTGGAATGCCTTGTGCCGTTTGGCGCATCGTGTCGTTCAGGGCCATCGTCGTCGAACCAAACATTATCGCCCGAGCACCGTCACCACTTATGGCCTCTTCCAACCTCTCCACCATGACCTGGCTGAATATACTCTCCTGCTTGGCCTCCTCGTAGCTTATCGACAGGGCATGTAGCGAGCAAAGCCGGTCAGCGAATCCGTAAACAGATACGGTCTCGGCGAGCAGTTCACATTGACGTTGGCTGCGAGCGATGATAGAGAAATTGGGCGCAACAAGAGATATCATTGGTAACGTCACGCGGGTTGGTCCAAAGGTGGGAAGGCCAGTGGCTTCATGCAACTCCTTGACGGCCGGATCGAACACGCAATCGATGAGAATGGCGTCAAAATCGCTCGACGACGTATCCTTGCCCTGTTGGTAGATGGCCGCAGCGCTGGTCAACACATCACCGGCCGTGTTCAACGCCGCCGGTCCGCCTCTCAAATTGACTGCGGTCACGACTGTGTTCTCGCCGGCCTGCTGGCTGTATCGTTGCTGTCGCCGGCTTAAATCAGCCTCGGTAGCTTCAAGTGGCGATATTATTTTTACTCGTAAGTTTTCGTGATTTAAAGTCATTCTTTACCAGTTATCGGAACGGTTTACCGGTCTAGTGATGGTTAGCAATGATCCCGTTCTACTCTGCTTTTAGCTTCTTATTAGATCCTATTTGCCGGCCAGGGTGGTCGGTCTTTTTAAATACTGTCCTCGCGCTGGGCCGAGAATATTGCCATTGGCGTAAGTCTGTTGGCCGCGCAAAAAAGTGTGCTTCACCCTGCCGGTCAGTTGTTGTCCTTCAAAGGGCGTATATCCTTGCCCGGATTCTGATTCAGATGCCCGAACGGTAAATGTCTCTCCGGGGTCCAGCAAAGCTAAATCGGCGTCGAGACCGACGGCGATGTCTCCCTTAGTTAATAGACCATAGCGTTGGGCAGGATTCCAACTAAGCAATTCGGCCATGTGATTATATGACATGCCTCGTTTACTTCCCTCGCTAAATACACCAGAGAGCAGATATTCGGTGCCCCCGAAACCTGATTTCGCCAGCCAGAGATTATCGGGATCACCGGCGTCGGTCTTTATCTCGGCCGAACAACAGGCATGGTCGCTGACAATCCAGCTCACTCGCCGGTCAAGCACGGCTTCCCATAAGAATTCCACGTCTTCACGAGATCGGATTGGTGGATTCACCTTAGCCTGCAACCCTGTGGGAACGTCATAGTCAAGTAAGAGGTGGCCGACTGTCACCTCCCGGCGGAAGTCGATATGCGGAAAAACTTGTTGCATCATCATGGCCGCTTCGATGGCTTTGCGGGAGCTTAGATGTAGCAGATTGATATTCAGACAATCGGTTTCGTAAGCCAGGTAAGCGGCAATCCAAATGGCCAGACCCTCGGCGTGGGGTGGGCGAGCCGCGCTGTAAGCTTCGAGGCCGCTTAACGATCCATCTTGCTGCACAATCTTTGTGTAGGCATTCAAGATGTCAGCCACCTCGCAATGCAAGCTGACGCTGACGTAGTCGGCCAACTCGGGGTATTTCTTCATCAACCGGCTGGCAGAGCGCATAATAAACTCAAAATGGGCCAGGTCGTAGCTATCACCTTCCTCCAACATCAGGAAATCGCGCTGGGCATCGGTGCCAGCCTTGCCATGAAGACCATAGCCACCGTAGAACATAAAGATTTTGAACGATGGCACCCCAAACTCAGTTGCCAGCAACTCCATCTCGTCGATATGCCGGCCCTGAATGGGCGCCAGATGATAACCGTAATCAGAATGATATAGCCCGTCAGATATCGACAGAACCTCCGGGTAAAAATCGGCGTAGGAGCCGCCCTGGTTTAGATAATACTGCCCTGTTCGAAAGTAAGTTAACATGGATGTCACGCCGCCAGAAGCGGCGCACCTGCTCTCGGTTATGGCATCCTCCGCAAGTGGTGCGTAAATGCCAGCGTGCATGTGAGCGTCAACCAGACCGGGAAAGGCGAGCAATCCCTTGCCGTCGAACACATCCCTGGCTGTGTCCGCCCTTACCTCAGGCGCGACTAGAGTGAACCTGCCGTCCTTAATTCCCAAATCCAACATGTCCACCGTTTGCAGGTTCGGCCGGACAACACGTACGTTTTTGATGACCAGGTCGAGCTCAGAAACGTCAGTCATCGTTGGTAAACTCCTTCTGTAAACTTTTAACGGTTGTTGCTAACCAATTTCTGGCAAGCAATCGCTAATTGTGGTTTGAAGATTCTTGACCATCTGCCGCTGACACCACGCCTCTTTCCTGTAGAGCGGTAATCTTTTCGCCACTATATCCAAGTTCTAAAAGTACAGCCCTGGTATCTTCTCCTATCTCAGGGGCGTCGCGTCTGAGTCCCGGTCTGTGCCCATCTATTGCTATTGGCAGGCGCGGGAGTTTTGTAAGCCGCCCGTCGGGCAGGCGTACCGATACCAGGCTTCCGCCAGCATTCAGCTGAGGATCTTCAAATAGATCTTCCGGCCGGGCGATAGGCGAAAAGGGGATTTCGGCCTTTTCACAACGATTGACTATTTCGTCAAGTGGCATTGTGGCAAACATTGTTTCTAGATCAGGCAGCAAACGATCGTGCATAGCGATACGCTCGTTGTTGGTAGCCAGGCGCTTGTTTCTTAAAAGATCCTGGCGGTCAAAGGCCCGACAAAAGTGTCGCCATTGCTTGTCGCTGGTTACGCCGACAAACACCCGCTCCCCATCGGCCGTGTCGAACTGCCGGTAAATGGACCAGGGGCTTGTTCGCGCAGCCATGGGTGGCACAGGCTTCTGGCTGATTGCCGAATATGCCATGTGCTGGCCCATGATGAAGGCCGCTGTCTCGAAGAGACCGTTCTCCACCAAGGCCCCGTGGCCGGTTTTGTCGCGTACACGAAGGGCCAGGATGATGCCCAGGGCGCCAAACGTACCGCCCATGATATCGACGATGGACGCTCCAGCGCGAAGCGGTTGGCCGGGCGGACCGGTCATGTATGCCAGGCCTGACATCATCTGGACAACTTCATCTAGAGCCGTTCGGCGTGCGTAAGGACCGTCCATGAAACCCTTGAGCCGGCAGTAGATCAGCTTCGGGTTTCGGGCTGAAATCTCTTCGTAACCTATCCCCAGCCGCTCGGCTGTGCCCGGTCCGAAATTCTCGATGAGCACATCGGTCGTGGGCATTAGCTTGCCAACGATTTCGCGGCCCAGCCGGGTCTTCAGATCTATGGACAGGCTCTTCTTATTCCGATTGAAATAGGTGTGGAAACCTGCGCCGAAGCCCTTCAACTGGCGAGTCTTGTCGCCGTGCGGTGCTGGCTCGATGCGGATCACTTCGGCCCCAAGATCAGCAAGAATCAGGCCAGCGGACGGACCCATAACGGCATGCGTGAATTCGACTACGCGAATTCCTGAAAGAGCTAACTGGTCGGTGGTCAATTATTCTCCCTAATCATCAGAACCAAAACAAAGCGACCCGCTATCGCAGAACGCGTTAATTCGAACCGTCTTCGTCATCCGTGCTCCATCAGCGGTCGTCGATCGGCGGATGGCGGTTGACCTACACATAATCCCCATTCTCCTGGAGATAGTTCACCAGTCCTCGTGCTTCCAAAATGCGCACCATAATCTCTGGCATCTTCGTGGCCTTGTATGTCTTGCCGGCGGAGCGATCGATAACCAAACCCTGGTCAAGATCGACGACAATATCGTTTCCGGTCTCAATCTGGTGCGAACTCACTTCTACCACTGGCAGGCCGATATTGACCGCGTTACGGTAAAAGATGCGGGCGAAGTAATTGCTGACAACGGCCGCTATACCAGCAGCCTGAATGGCCAGCGGCGCCTGTTCGCGCGAAGAACCGGCGCCGAAATTGTCACCGGCGACCAAGATGTCACCCTGTCGCACCCTGGATCTAAACAACGGATCGACGTCTTCCAGAACGTGCTCTGCCAGTTCACTCAAGTCAAGCGTTTTCGTGTACTTGCCGGGAATGATCCGGTCGGTGTCGATGTTGTTACCATAGACATGGGCTTTTCCCGAGTAGGTGCTCATAATAGCTCCCAAGCCTTCTCCTGATCCACCAAAATCTCGACAGGATCAGCTATCTCTCCGCGTAAGGCGGAAGCCGCAACAACGGCCGGTGAAGCCAGATAGATAGCCGCATTTCGATTGCCCATCCGCCCAAGATAATTTCGATTCGTGCTTGAAATAATTACCTCCCCGTCTCCGGGGATCCCCTGGTGCGTGCCCACACAGGGTCCACAGCCCGAGGTGATAAACGTCGCCCCCGCCTCAGAAAGGATAGTCACCGTTCCGTCTTCAAGCGCTTCGTTGAAAACCTTCCTTGACGCTGGGGCAATAATGAGACGCACGCCAGAATGGATCTGTTTTCCTTCTATAACCCGGGCTGCCATTTGTAGATCTTCTAGGCGGGCGTTGGTGCAGGAACCGATAAACGCCTGATCGACATGCTGACCGGCTACCTCGCTCACAGGTTTCACATTGCCAGGCGAATGAGGTGCGGCAACCATAGGCTGCAGAGTTGAAACGTCGAAACGGTAAGTGGCCACATAGTTGGCGCTGTTATCAGGGTAAGTTAGCCTGAAGTTATCATCAAATCGTAGCCCGGTGGGATCGACCAATCCGGTCTTGGCCCCCAATTCGGCCGACATATTGGAGATGGTCATCCGGCTGGCCAGGCTCAAGTCCTTCAAAGCCGAACCAGTGTACTCAAC
>PVMK01126778.1_pt1 | contig 17150 bp, 17 predicted proteins | sample 1853481 | NCBI WGS metagenome assembly PVMK01 (sample SAMN08533507, study PRJNA380276) | Marine sediment metagenome, whole genome shotgun sequencing project.
TTGCAAAAGTCAGGGTTGGAAATACCGGCAGCAGGCGCTCGGCACGCACGCCGGTGGCGGCCAGGAGGTGCATATTGGGTGTGGGGTATAGGTCCATGTAGTCCCAGCGGAAACCGTCAATGGAAACCAGGATCAGGTAGGGTTTATCTAGTTGTTCTGCGCTGTTGATTCCGCCGGTACCTGCAGCGTATACAGGCAGACACGTGAGCAGCGCTAGGGCGGCAGCCCATAGCTGGATTTTAACCGGGCAACGTTTCGCGGAGCCGAATGGCCAGGCAATCAACGGGCGGAATCCATACGCTCGATAATCATCGCGATACCCTGGCCGACGCCGATGCACATGGTGCACAGGGCGTAACGGCCTTGTGTGCGTTGCAACTGGTACAAGGCGGTTGTAACCAACCTGGCACCACTCATACCCAGCGGGTGACCGAGTGCAATGGCACCGCCATTTGGATTTACGTTTTCGGCGTCATCGGGCAGACCGAGCAGACGCAGGCAGGCCAGTGACTGGGCAGCGAAGGCTTCATTCAGTTCGATCACATCCATCTGTTCCAGGGTCAATCCGGCCAGTTTGAGGACCTTTTTGGTCGCATCCACAGGACCGATACCCATGATGCGCGGCGCCACACCTGCCGTCGCCATGGCAACGACCCTCGCCCTGGGTTGCAGACCGTATTTTTCAGCAGCCTCAGAGGATGCCAGCAGCAACGCACAGGCGCCATCGTTGATACCGCTGGCATTGCCGGCGGTGACAGTGCCGCCTTGACGGAACGGTGTGGGCAGTTTTGCCATGCCCTCCAGTGTGCTGCCGGCGCGCGGGTGTTCATCCCGATCGAAAACCAGTGGTTCCTGTTTGCGGCGTGGCACGCTAACCGGGGTGATTTCATCGCTGAAAAGACCCGCTTCCTGGGCATGCTGTGTTTTCAACTGGCTGCCGAGTGCAAATGCATCCTGATCATTACGGTTGATGTTGAATTCTTCGGCGACGTTCTCAGCCGTTTCCGGCATGGAGTCGACACCATATTGTGATTTCATTGCGCGGTTAACAAAACGCCAGCCCATGGTGGTGTCATATATCTCCGCCCTGCGGCTGAAAGCGGAGGTGGCCTTGGGCATCACAAAGGGAGCGCGACTCATGGACTCCACACCACCGGCGATGATCAATTGGGCCTCACCGGTGCGGATTGTCCTTGCGGCACTGCCTACCGCGTCCATCCCTGAACCACATAAGCGGTTGAGTGTAACGGCAGGCACGGTTTCGGGCAGTCCCGCCAACAGGCCGCTCATACGGGCCACATTGCGGTTGTCTTCGCCGGCCTGGTTGGCACAGCCATAATACAGGTCATCGACGCCGGCCCAGTCCACACCTGGGTTCCTTTCCATCAGGGCCTTGAGTGGAATAGCCCCCAGATCATCGGCACGAATCGTGGATAAGCTGCCACCAAAGCGGCCGATGGGGGTTCTGATAGCATCACATATATATGCGTTATTCATTGTCTTTGGTTAATCCTTCCAAATCAGCTTGGGTTATCAGCGGATGTCCGCGGTTTGAAGATCTGCCGTGAAAAACAGCGATGGTTTTGTCATCCTGGTTTTTCACCGAGACGACATAGCTACCCGTGTTGCGGGTACGGTCCATTTCGGTTGCCTGCGCGGTCAGCTGATCGCCTTTCAGGGCCGGTCGCAGGTATTCAATATGGCAGCCCATGGCGTAGGCCACCATATTGTGTGAATTACACGCCAGCGCGAAGGTGGAATCCGCCAGCGCAAATATCAGTCCGCCATGGCAAATATCGAAACCGTTGACCATATCCGGGCGTATATCCATGCTTGCTGTCGCATGTCCCGGAGTGACTTCCACGATCTTAATGCCAAGGGCTGCCGAAGCGTTGTCATGGCTGAATAATGCTTTACCGCACAATTCGGCGAGCGTGGTTTTATCCAGTGATTCCAGCACCATTATTCAATCACCTTTGAATACCGGCGGGCGTTTTTCCATGAAGGCGGCTACACCCTCGCGGTAGTCGTCGCTCTGTCCAAGTTCCTGCATGGCTTCTTTTTCCAGTTCCGTTTGCTCATAGAGGGTGTTGGTGCTGGACTCATTCAAAAGTTTCTTGATCCGGCCCAATGCGCGCGTGGGTTGGGTGGCAAAATAACGGGCCATTTTTTGCGCTTCTTCCTGCAACTGGTCATCGTCTATGCATTTCCAGATCAGACCCCATTCCTCTGCAGTTTCAGCGGGTAAACGGTCACCGAGCAAAGCCAGGCCCTTGGCCCGTGCCAGACCCACTGCACGTGGCAGATTCCATGTGCCGCCTGAATCAGGGATCAGGCCGATTTTGCAAAATATCTGTATGAAACTGGCCGAACGCGCCGCCAGGACGATGTCGCACGCCAGTGCAATACTGGAGCCGGCACCAGCCGCCACACCGTTGACCGCACAGATAACCGGTTTGGGCAGGTTCATGATGCTTCGGATCAGGGGGTTATAGTTTTTTTCAACGGATTCACCCAGGTCGGGTACACCACCTTCGGTGGTCACGGCCCGGTCGCCCAGGTCCTGGCCGGCACAAAATCCCGGCCCGCACCGGTAAGAACCAGGCAGCGGATGCTTGCGTTATCAATCACCTGTTGCATGGCTTCACGGACCTCACCATGCATTTCCATGGTGAAGCTGTTGAGCGCCTTGGGACGGTTAAGTGTGAGCGTGGCTACGCCCTCGTCGATCTCAAATTCAATGGTATTGAAGCCCATATTATTTTTCCTGTTGCCGAACCAGAAAGGATACAAAATGAAGCATTGAATTGATAGTTGTGTATCATGCCTTTTTGCCCAATAAATAAAGGTAACCTGACATATGCCTGTTTATAGTCTCGAAGGAATCACCCCGGTTGTTCATCCGGAAGCGCACGTACATGAAACGGCGGTTTTGATTGGCGATGTCATTATCGCGGCCGGCTGTTACATCGGTCCGAACGCTTCGCTGAGAGGGGATTTTGGCCGCATCATCGTGGAGACCGGTGCCAACGTCCAGGATACCTGCGTGATGCATACCTTTCCCGGCAAAGACTGCCTTGTTGAGCGTGATGGCCATATCGGTCATGGCGCTGTATCTGCATGGTTGCCGAATTGGTGCCAACGCGATGGTCGGAATGAAGGCGGTGGTGATGGATGACGCCGTCATCGGTGAATCTTCCATCGTTGGCGCGACTGCCTTTGTGGCTGCAAAGTTTGAATGTCCACCGCGCAGCCTGGTGATCGGGGTGCCGGCGAAAATCAAACGTGAGCTTTCGGACAAGGAAGTCGAGTGGAAGACTCGCGGCACACGCGAATATCAACAACTGGTAGGCCGTTGCCATGCGTCATTGGTCAGAACCGAGGCTTTGACTGAACCGGAAGCTGAACGGGGCAGGATGAAACTTGATGATTATGAGTTTAAGCCCAGGGAAGAGTGACCTGTAAGTAACTCAGTGCACATGGAGGCGCTGAGAATAGGAGGCCGGCAGAAGTTACCCCTTTCAGACTCCCGCCGAATCCCCGAGAAGTGGGATTCTTCCAGACCGGCACCAACCTGTCGCCGCGACACGGGTACCTCCCTCCTGGGACTCGCTGCAAGCCCATCCATGGGGCGCTCGGTCGCCGACGCGGCCCAGGCCGGCCTCTCGACCGGTCCCCGGTCTCACCTCCTCCTGTCAGCTCACGGTCCCAGGAGGGAGGTACCCGTATGGCCCAGGCCAGCTTCTCGACCGGTTCCCGGTCTCACCTTCTCCCGGCTTGATTTCGTGGATTCTTTGGGCGATCAATCGTCGGCGCGTTTGACTAGCGTCAGGATGTCATAAATTGCTACAGTTACATCCTCCTGGTTCTTGACCTCAACATCCCAGACTACGACACCTGTCGCGTGATCTTCTTCCGGGCGTTTGGCTTTCCAGATTTTTTCTTTTGCTGTCAGACGCACCTGGATGGTGTCGCCGATGCCGACCGGTTCTACAAAACGCAGGTTTTCCAGTCCATAGTTGGCCAGCACCGGTCCTGGTGCCGGGTCAACAAACATACCGGCTGCGGCTGAAATCACGAAATAGCCATGTGCTACGCGTTTGCCGAACAGTGAGTCCTTGGCGGCGATTTCATCGAAGTGAGCGTAGAAATGATCACCTGATATGCAACCGAAGTTGACGATGTCGGCCTCGGTTACGGTGCGCCGGTGGGTGATCAGGGATTCACCGATTTCAAGTTCTTCAAAAGTCTTTCTGAAAGGGTGTACCGGACCGATTTTGGGTGTTGCGCCGGTTGTGAACTGGCGTGTGATTGCGGTCAGTGTATCGGGCGAGCCCTGGATGGCGGTACGTTGCATGTAGTGTTTGATAGCCCGGCTGCCGCCCAGTTCTTCACCACCACCTGCGCGGCCGGGGCCACCGTGTACCAACGGTGCCAGCGGTGAACCGTGGCCGGTGGATTCTTTTGCGCAATCGCTGTTCAGCACCAGGATACGGCCATGCCACGCGGCTGCGCCCAGCACCAACCTGGCTGCTTCGTCGTTGTCCGCAGTGACGATAGAGCCCACCAGGCTGCCGCGTCCCATCCTGGCCAGTTCAATGGCCTCATCCTCGTCTTGATACGGCATGATCGTGCTGACCGGCCCAAAGGCCTCGACGGCGTGCGCTGCATCTGTTGCAAATGGCTTATCGCAATACAAAAGGGTGGACGGGAAAAACGCGCCTTTTTCACGGTCCGCTCCGACCACGTCGAACTCATGTTGGCCACCGTGCACGATTTCATTGTCCTCAGCCAGTTTATTGACAGCTTCCCAGACATCCTCAACCTGGTCCGTGCCGACCAACGAACCCATGCGCACACCCTCTGCAGACGGGTCGCCAATGGGTGTCTTGTCCAGTCTTGCCTTGAGCGCTTCAATCACGGCTTCGACATGGTTTTGCGGCACGATGGCACGACGGATGGCGGTACATTTCTGGCCGGCCTTGACCGTTACTTCCTGCGTTACGCCCTTGATGAACAAGTCAAATTCAGGTGTTCCCGGCCCGGCATTGGCACCCAGGATAGAGCAATTCAGTGAATCCGCCTCCATGTTGAACGGGATGCTGTTGGCCAGGATATTGGGATGGCTTTTTAGCATGCGCCCGGTCGAGGCCGAGCCGGTGAAGGTGACGCTATCCTGTTCGTTCAGGTGATCAAACATGTCGCCGGTACGACCGCAGATTAGCTGTAATGAGCCTTCCGGTAAAATACCGGAAGCAATGATTACCCTGACCATGGCCTCGGTTAAGTATGAGGTTACCGTGGCGGGTTTTACAATCACCGGCACACCGGCAATCAGGCTGGGTGCGATTTTTTCCAGCATGCCCCAGCAGGGAAAATTGAAGGCATTGATGTGCAGGGATATACCATGTTTGGGGGTCAGGATGTGGCGACCGACAAATGTGCCCATGGCGGACAGTGGTTCGGTTTTGCCCTCAACCGCGAAGGTCTCATTGGGCAGTTCACGGCGTGCGATACCGGAATATGCAAACACGGTGCCGATGCCGCCTTCGATATCCACCCAGCCATCTGCACGGGTGGCGCCGGTTTTGGCCGAGATGGCATAAAAATCTTCTTTTTTGTCCAGCAGGTATTTGGCCAGTGCCTTGAGCATGTTGGCGCGGTCATGAATGGTCATTTGCCGCAGTGCCGGACCGCCGGTGTTACGCCCGTGGTTCAGCATGTCAGCAAAATCGAGACCCTTGCTGCTTACCCAGCCGATCGAATTGCCGTTGATGGCATTTCGCACTTCCACACCATCGTCGGTACCTGGTGTCCAGGCACCACAAGCATAACTTTCAATTTTCATTCAGATTCTCCGCAAGGGTCGGGCTCTATGCAGGCCAGTTTTCCAGCGTGCTGACCAGTTCCGTCAGGAAAGCGTTGGTCTGGAAACCATCCACTACCCGGTGGTCGATGGTCAGGCTGAGGTAACACATTGGTCGTATGACCATTACGTCCTCGCCATCAATTTCCCTTATTTTGATCCGTTTTTCAATCTTTCCGACACCGAGGATGGCAGATTGGGGTTGATTGATGATGATCGGAGTGGCAATCAGGCTGCCGGAAACACCGTGGTTGGAGATCGTGAATGTTCCGCCGCGTACATCTTCAGGTTTCAGTTTGTTGTCGCGCGCACGGCTGGTCAGGTCCGCCAGGCTCGCGGCGATGGCTTGTAAATCCATAACCTGGGCATTTTGTATTACGGGGACAATCAGACCTGAATCACCCAGCGCCGTACCGATGCCCATATTAATATGGTGGAAAATTTCCAGGTGCTCATCAAACCAACGACTGTTGACCCGGGGCACTTTTTGAATGGCGGCGATGGCGGCTGCGACAAAATAGACTGTAAGCGTCAGCGGCGTACCACGGGAGGCAAAGGCTTCCTTGCTGGCAGCCCGGTGTTGCATGACGGCAGATAAATCTGCTTCAAATACTGCTGTGACATGCGGTGCCGTGTGCATCAGGCTGGCGACCATGTTGTCCGCTATGCGTTTGCGCATCTTGTCGTGGGGGATGATTTCCGAGCCTGCTGTCGTTGTTGCGGGTGCAGGTGTGGCCTTTGCCGGTTTTTCATCGTTTTTTTGCTGTCTTTCCTGATCGGCAATCAGGGTTTCCACATCCTGTAAAGTGATTCTGCCGTCCCTGCCGCTGCCGGCGATGCCGCTGATATCCAGATTGTGCTGAAGTACCCGCTGCCTGACTGCAGGGCTCAAACGGTTGTTCTGCGGTTGGCTGCCGCTATCGGGTGCCGGTGTTTCATCTCCAGGTGTTTCAGCCTCAGCAGTTGGTTCCGGTCCCTGGCCGGCTTTGGCGTCAGTGTGCAGGGTGCACAACACATCGCCGGGATTGACCTCTTCATCCTGCTGTATTTTGATGTTTGCTATTTGACCCGCTTGTGGCGCCGCAATTTCAACAACGACTTTATCAGTTTCTATTTCAACCACCGGGTCGTGCGCGGCAACACTGTCACCTTCATTGACCAGCCAGCGGGTGACGGTTGCCTCGGTGCCTTCCTGCTGATCTTCAGGAAAGAGAATTTCAACAATATTGACCATCGTTAAAAATCCAGCAAATCTTTCATGGCAGCCGTAATGCGCTCGCCATTGGGTACTACCGCATCCATTAATTGCGGGTTGTGCGGGCTGGGCAGGTCCGGCATGGCCAGGCGGCGTGGTGGTGCATCCAGGTCAAAAAAGATGTTTTCTGTCAGGTAGGCGACAATTTCCCCGCCAAAACCCGCAGTTATGTTGTCTTCGTGGACAATCAGGCAGCGGTGTGTGCGGCTGACCGATGCAAGCACGGTATCCTTGTCCCAGGGTGACAGGGTACGCAGGTCAATGACCTCGATGTTACCGCCAAGACCGTCGGCTGCTTTTTCACAGCGCGGCACCATGGCGCCCCAGGTAACGACCGTCAGTTTGTCGCCCTCGCGAACGGTGGTGGCGGTTCCGAACGGGATGACGTAGTCATCGCCGGGCCATGGGCGTCTTGCCCATGCGCTGTCCAGCATTGAGCGATGCTCAAAAAAGATCGTCGGGTTATTGTCCCGCATGGCGGTCCGCAGCAGGCCCACCGCATCCTCGGCATTGGATGGCATGGCAAGTTGCCAGCCTATGGAGTGCAGCCATTTCACCTCGTTGGCCTGGCTGTGCCAGGGGTCGCCAACCTTGAAAAACCCGCCGGGGATGCGCACCACCATCGGGGTTGCAAAACGGTTGGCTGTACGCCAGCGCATCGTGCCGCAGTCGTTTAACTGTTCTTCGGCCGGATCGGCGTATTTGCGGAACTGGATTTCCGGGACCGGCATGAGTCCGGCTGCAGCCATGCCAACGGCGCGGCCGATAATACCTTCTTCTGACAGGCTGGTATCAAATACGCGGCCTTTGCCATGTTTGTCTTGCAAGCCCAGCGTGGCAGCGTGAACACCTCCCTTGGGACCGACGTCTTCACCGAATACGACCAGCTTTGGATTGCTGGTCAACTCGGTATCCAGCGTGCGCCGGATGGCGGTCAGCATATTGATGCGTTCACTTTCCGGCTGTGGCTGATTGGTCACCGGTGGAAAGCGGTGGTCATCGCGCCATAATCCGCCTTGTTGCTGCAGTTCCGGATTGCCATTTGTATCGGTTTCACTGAATACGAAACGCTCGATATTTTGCGGGTCGGGTTGCGGGCGCGTGCGGACGTTTGCCAATGCAGTTCTGACGTCCTCACTCGCTTTAAGTTCGGTGGTCGCCCAGTCTTCCTGTGTCATCAGGTTTTCTGCAACAACAAAATCCTGTAAGCGGGGCAGGGGGTCTCGGGCCTTTTCGGCTGCGACCTGGACATCGGTCTTGTATTTTTGTGTGTCCTGACCGGAATGCCCGGACAGGCGCGGAACTGTGAGGCGTACAAGCGCCGGACCGTGGCCCTCGCGGTATGTTGAATGCCGCGGGCGAGGTAGGTAGCTGTCTGCTGCGGGTCGCAGCCGTCACCGTCAAGGATAAACAGGTTGTTGAAGGAGGACAGGTTTTGCGCAATGTTACCGCCCGGTGTCTGGTTTTCCGAGGATACGGAAATGCCGTAACCGTGTCCTCGATATAAAACAACATGGGTAATTTGCGGGTGGTGGCGCTATTGAGCGCAGCCCAGAAGCCGCTGGTTGCAGTTGAGGCATCGCCACCCAGTGCCACGCCGATAGCACCTTCACACGAGCTGTCTTTAAGCTCTTTGGTCTTGTAAACGATGGATTCCGCCCAGCCGGAAATGGGTGTGTACTGTGTACCTACGCCGCCGCTCATCGGCAGCACGCATGGCTTGCCGTCTTTCTGTGGCAGGTTGAATACCACACCGATATCGCGCCCGTCGCTCATACCGCCGGAACGCATCATGGGTCCGGCCATGGCATCTTCCAGGTCAAGGCCCAATGCCAACAGCAGGGGGCGCGAACGGTAATAACCACCGGCCGCATCACCCGGGTGATTCAGCATTGAGGCCAGGATAATCTGTGCCATATCATGGCCACGGGCCGAGAACTGGTACAGCACTTCGCGGCTTTTGAGTAATTCCGTTTCTTCAATATCGTCAATGGCGCGTGACAGTAGCGTGAGGTAGGCAATGCGCGGCCAGTCGAGGCCGGTAGCATGGACGTGTCGGGTATGGTCGAGGTGGCTGATGGGGGTGACCGTTGGCATTTTTCTGCTCTCAATGATAAGGATTCCTATTTGAAATTATATACCTGATTGACAAGTATTTAATTGCGATCGAACAGCGTATATGTACAATATAAGGTAGAATATTACTTAAAAGACTATTTATAGTTCAGGAAATTGCTGTGAAATTGGATAAGTTGGATATTTCCATTCTGGAGGCCCTGCAAAAGGATGGTCGTTTATCGAATCGGGACCTTGCAAAAGAGGTTTCTTTGTCACCTTCACCCAGTTGGCGGCGCTTGCGTGCGCTGGAGGAAACGGGTGTGATCAGCCATTACGCAGCAGTGGTTGACCGTGAGCAGGTTGGCTTGTCCATCATGGGTTTTGCCCACGTTACACTGCATGACCACAGCTCTGAAAAGGTCAAGAAATTTGACCGGGCGATACTGGGTGCCCCGCAGGTGCTGGAGTGCCATGCAACCAGCGGCGAGCATGACTACATGTTAAAGGTGGTGGCGCCGGACATGGCCTCTTACCAGGATTTTCTGAGTGAGTATTTGTTGAAAATCGGCGTGGTGCGCACGGTTAATACCAGTTTTGTCCTGAAACAGCAAAAAAGCACAACGGTGCTACCGCTGGATCAAATCAGGTAAAAAGGGCTTTCAGCTTACCAATAAATCCCTTTCGGTCTTTTTGGCTCCCGGGTGTGATACAGCATTCCGGCAGGGTAAAGAACTGTAATTCACCGAGCGTACCATCAAGCTCATGCTCCACTGAAGGATTCTGTTTTTGTAATTTTTTGGCCAGTCGCAAGGCTTCTTCCAGGTAGCTTGCATAGCGCTGTTGACGTTCTTCATCAGGCATCGGCATTTCTTCACCCATGCTGGCTTCCAGTGCGGCTTCCAGTGAGAAGCGCTGCAGGCGGGTAGGATCGTCTTTCTTGCTCCAGGAACCATCGTAAAGGTCAAAATCGTAGAGACGTAAGAACAGGCCGCCATATCGTGCTACAAAATCAACGGAATCCAGCAGGAAGTCGACTTCGAGATCATCCATCACATAGTGCATGCTGATCCTGCACCAACCGGGCTTGATACCGGAAAAACCCGCGACAACACAGCTGCGGTATTCCTCCGAGGTCTCTTCGTCGATGTCCAGCAGGCGATGACCATAGGGCCCGGCGCAGGAACAACCCGCCCGGGACTGAATGCCAAACAGATCATTCAGAAGCGTGGTGATGAACTTGGGGTGCAAATACTGACTGCCGTCTGAATTGCCCGTGTTCGACTTGATGTTGAAGGAAATGATGCCTACCCGTTTGGCCGGGTCCTGGTTACCAAGAATTTCTATCGCGGGGTTGGCAAGCCAGCGGTTGAATATTTTTTCCAGCAATTCGTGCTCTCTTTCCCCGATGCGTGCCGTGGTGACATTGTCCTTGACCTCGAACACCATCGCGGCCTTTAAAACCTGCAAAACACCGGGTGTACCGGGTTTTTCCCGTTCTTCGATGCGGTCGATGAAATCCTGGTTTGACGGGCCTACATAATCCACGGTTCCGCCTGCACTGACCGTGGGTGGCAGTTCACGGTGGTACAGGCGTTCATTGAATACCAGCACACCAGTGGAACCCGGGCCGCCAAGAAACTTGTGCGGTGAGATAAATATGGCATCCAGGGACGCGTCGCCATCATATTTGTCATCTGCCGGGTTCATGTCGATCTGCACATAGGGTGCACTGGCGGCGTAGTCAAAACAGGCAATGGCATCGTAGCGGTGCAAAAGTACGGCTTTTTCATGCGCCCGCGAAATGTTGCCGGTTACGTTTGAAGCGGCGGAGAATGAGCCGATACGCTTGCGTCCCTGGTAGGCCGGATCCTGTAGCAGTTCTTCCAGGTGTTTCAGATCAATACCACCTTCTGAATCCAGCCGTACCGTGACCACCGTGGCGAGGTTTTCACGCCAGGAGATCTCATTGGAATGGTGTTCATAAGGACCGACAAATACGATTGGCTGGCTTTCACGCAGGTAGCGTTTGAAAATGCCGAGCTTTTCCGCACCCAGCGCATTTTCAAGTAGCTTGCCAAGCTGCAGACGTGTTACCGGGGGTAATGAAACGCCAATTAATTGCTGCAGTTTGTCTATCGCACCGGTGGCACCACTGCCAACGGAAATGATACGCCCGCTAATCCCGGCATTGACCGATCTTTTAATGCTCTCTTCGGCCTCCTTCAACAATTGCGTCATTGAGCGGCCGCTGATGTCGTCCTCGGTATGCGAATTGGCATAAATACGTTGCAACTGGCGCAGGTAATTTTCGACAAAACACAGGCAACGCCCGGATGCCGTGTAATCCGCATACACCATCAGGCGCTCACCGAATGGCGTCTCGATGGGTGCATCGGCACCGATAAGCTCACGGCGCAAAAAACTGAATTCAAGAGGGGTGTTCTGTATCATGCCCTGCAAAGTGTTTCTATTGCTTTGTCGAAGATGGAATCTTACATGAAATCAGTGTACCGGGGCGGACAACCGGTGTGCATGGCATGTTCAGATACGCCAATAACATTTATAGTGCAACATTTATAGTGCAACAACCAGAACGAACCGGATTCGCACGCATGATTGAGCTCAAATTCAAGACAAGCACTGCATGGGCCGAGGGCATCGCCAATGCAATGGATATATTTCTTCCGGATCATGCCGCGGCCGAGAAAAAGGCCTCCAGTATGGCGATGACCATGGTGGTCCACTATCCCGATAAACCCGAGCTTGTGACCGCCATGATCGACCTTGCAATGGAGGAACTCAGTCACTTTCGAGCAGTGGTCAAGTTGATGCATGAGCGTGGCCTGACCTTGCTGCCTGATGAGAAAGATCCTTACGTCAACGCCTTACGACGCCATATGCGGGATGGGAAAGCGTTTTATTTTATGGACCGCTTACTGATTGCCGGCATCGTCGAGGCCCGTGGTGCCGAACGATTTGGCCTGGTAGCCGAGGCTTTGCCGGAGGGCGAGATGCAGCGTTTTTACCAGTCGATTACACGTTCTGAAGAAGCGCATCAGGATTTGTTCTACCAACTCGCCCTTAAATATTTTGATTCAACGGATGTGCATATACGTCTTGATGAACTGCTCGAGGCAGAAGCTGCGATTGTGAGTGAACTACCTGTACGGCTTGCGCTGCACTAAGTAAACCAGCGCAGACAAACTAAAATGGAAAAGTACCTGCGTCATTACGCCGAGCCTGAAACCGCAGCGTTGGGTGGGCTTTCTGACTATTTGTCCGGCCAGGGGCAATGGGAAAACGTGCTGGTTATTCCAGCATGTAATGAAACATCTGAATTTCTCCGTCCTCCGCCGCCATGCGCTGGCCGCAGCCTGATGGTACTGGTCATCAATGAATCCGAATCTGCGCCTGCAGAGGTTTTGTTTAACAACCGCGCCCTGGCTGCCGAAGTACAGACGCGGTTTGAGTTGCAATGGATATCTGCCCCGGAATACAGCCCTGGATTTGAACTCAGCCTGTTACGTGATCCGCTTGCCGAACGTGATGTGCTATTGGTAGACCGTTTCAACACAGGCCGTAAATTACCCGTCAAAGGTGGCGTGGGGCATGCCCGCAAAATTGGCGTCGACCTGGCGGTCGGGCTGATCCATCGCAAATGTATCAACTCGCCCTGGGTTCACTGTAGTGATGCAGATGTTCAATTGCCAGATACCTACTTCACATGCTGCAATGCAGTGGGAGAAAACGGGCTGAAGTACGCTGCCCTGGTCTATCCATTCCACCACGATGATGATCCGGACAAAGCGGAAAGTAAAAAAGTCATATTGGCGACACAGTTGTACGAGCTCTCATTGCGCTATTACGTGGCCGGCATGAAATTCGCCCGCTCTCCCTACGCCTTTCACACCATCGGTAGCACCATGGCCGTAAGTGCGCTCCATTATGCAAAGGTACGGGGTTTCCCCAAACGCGAGGCCGGGGAAGACTTCTACCTGCTTAATAAGTTGGCCAAGGTCGATCCGGTTTTGGAACTTGGACAGGATTCGAGCTGTGAACCTATCTTGATCGAATCGCGCCGCTCAGATCGGGTGCCGTTTGGTACTGGTGCCGCGGTCAATAAAATCACCGATTATGCCGACCCGGTGGATGAATTCCGTTTCTATCATCCTGCGGTGTTTGTGTTGCTGCAACAATGGTTGCAAAGCTGGCCCGGAATTTGGCAGTCGCGGTCCGAAAATATAACGGCCAGTCTTATTTCAGGCTCGCTTGATGGTGATCAGGATGCTAAATGGCAATCACTATTGGTTGGTCTGAAGGAAATCAGAGTGGAGCAGGCACTTGAGCATGCATTCAGGCAAAGCAGGGACCTGGATCAGTTCACACGGCAAATGCATACCTGGTTTGACGCTTTCCGTACGCTTAAACTTATTCACATCCTGCGTGATCATTGCCTGCCCTCGTTGAGTTTCGCCGGGCTTGTACCAAATCAGATCTTTTATCAGCTACTGACTCAAGACCCGGATTTATTGGCTTTTCACGAACAATTACACCGAAAAATGTCGAACACTGAAACTGATTTGTAAAATGGCGCTCCCTACGAGAATCGAACTCGTGTTTCAGCCTTGAGAGGGCCGCGTCCTGGACCGCTAGACGAAGGGAGCGTTTAACTGATATTGCAACAGGTTGGTCATGTTAAACTACCCGGATCATTATGTTCAACCAGCATGTGTGGTTGAACGACAAAATTATTTAAAGTTTTCGGGAATTAGTCATTACAGAACATATTGTTATTCCACTCGCGGAACATGGAATCGCGGTCCAGCAGCTTTGTCCCACACGCCACTGAGGTCGTTCGCCGTCTGCAGGAAGAGGGTTACGAGGCTTATATCGTGGGTGGTAGTGTGCGTGACCTGTTATCTGGGCAAGGTACCCAAGGACTACGATGTAGCGACCGATGCGATACCGGAGGAAGTCAAAACAGTATTTCCCGCGTTGCCGGTTGATTGGACGCCGTTTCCGGTTGGCCCACGTGCGCATGGGCGGCACTCTGATCGAGGTTGCGACGTTCCGCGGTCCGCAACTCAATGATGATGACGATCATAAACATCAGAACGGGCGCATATTGCGGGACAACGTCTGGGGCAGTCTCGAAGAAGATGCGGTACGTCGGGATTTCACCATCAATGCCCTGTTTCTTGACCCGGTCAGTGGCGATATCCAGGACTCGTCGGCGGATACAAAGACCTGTCAGAACGCAAACTGAGATTGATCGGCGATGCCCGCACACGTTACCGGGAGGACCCGGTACGCCTGCTGCGCGCAGCGCGTTTTGTCGCCAAGCTCGGTGTTGAACTGGGCGAGGAGACAGCAAAACCCGTGGTCTGAAATGGCACCGCTGCTGAAGGACATCCCTCCTGCCCGCCTGTTTGAAGAAGTCTGCAAGTTGTTTATGACAGGCCATGCAGCCAGGACGCTTGAGCATTGCAGCGATTCCAGTTAACCAGAACCCTGTTTCCGGTATTGGCGGGAAAGGGTCAAACCGGGTAAAGCCCAGGACCGGGCCACTGATGGAAGTGGCGATGAAAAACACGGATCAACGCATTGCCGTTGCAAAAACCGGTTACGCCTGCTTTCCTGTTGGCGGCCCTGTTGTGGCAACCCGTGCGGGAGACGGGCGGACGTTTTGCAGGACAATGGAATGCAAGAGTACCTGGCCCTGGGCCAGGCGGCGGATGAGGTGCTGTCGAAGCAGGTGAAAAGAACAGCGATTCCACGCCGTTTCAGTGTTATTACCCGCCAGATCTGGACCATGCAACCACGCTTTAACAATACCCATGGCCGTCGCGCAAAAACTTTGATGAATGAAAGACGCTTCCGGGCAGCCTACGACTTCCTGCTGCTGAGAGCAGAGGAAGATGAATCATCTGAAAGCGCTGTGTGAGCACTGGACTGAAGCACAAATTGGTGTGCAGATGAATACCGGCCAGAATGATCGCTATAGCAATAATTCCCGGAGTGATTCCCGGCGTCGCCCGCGCAGGCGCGGAAGACGGCGCAACGCGCCTGCCGCCAAATCCTGACGGCCTTAAAACCATAAAGGCGTGGCATTATGAAAGCGTGGCTGGGTCTTGGCAGCAACCTGCAACAACCTGCAGAACAACTCAGGCAGGCATTAGACCGGCTTGGGTGATACAGACAGGGGTTGAAATCCTGGCAACATCTTCCTTCTACCGCACACCGCCGTGGGGTGACGAACAGCAGGATGACTTCATCAATGCCGTGGTGCAAATTGAGACCGGTTTGGACCCGATTCCTTTGTTACGTGTAGTGCAATCGATTGAAAACGACATGGGCCGGCAACGCAGCGAACGCCGCTGGGGTCCCGCGATTGATCGACATCGACGTGTTGTTATATGGTGATCAGCAATATCGTTCGACTGAACTGGAATTACCCCATCCGCACATGCATGAGCGGGCTTTTGTTTTACTGCCATTGTCCGAACTTGATGGAAGTCTTGAAATTCCCCTGCCCATGGCACGGTGGAAAAACTGTTGCAACAACTTGACTGTACTGCTATTCTACCGCTTGAATGACGACGCTCGCGACTAGCCTGCAGCTGCCATCTGAAAGGCAGGTTTCGCGGCAATCGGGTGTTAGCAAAGTAGCTGATACCTTTGTTGTTTTTTGTCCAGAAAAGGTTGCAATTTTTAGTGCTTTAGTGGTATTATTACAACCAATCTTGGTAAGACTGCAACAAAAGCCAAGATTCGCAGGGCGCGAAAAGACGGATACATCACTCCAAAATATGCCCTTCTCCTTAACCGGAGAGGGGTATTTTTTTGATCTCAAATTTTCCAATAAATAAAAATAAATCTCAATATAACAATAAGTTATATATTCAGTTGTATATTTTTTAGATAAATACGTTTGCACAGAGGATCATTGCATAACGAGATCGAATGACGTGCTTGGTGGGCAATGTTATTATCAGATGCGCTGTGCAAGACAGTAAAGGACTAAAACCACATCATGGATCAGGAATTTCCCCGGCTGTTGCAGAAATACAACATTACCCCGGTGCAAAAAACACTATCTGAACGTCTTAATGAGCCGGATCGCTTCAAGAATTTCAGTAAATATACCGGTGCTTTGTCTATTGGATTTCTCCCGTACACAGATGGATTCGCAAACCCTGGTGCGCATTGTTGGATATAGCCGGGACAAAGTGGCGTTGTAGAAGCCCGTAAACGGCTATTTGATGGTGAGAATATCAACTTCACCGAAAACCGGCCAGCCTTGCACATGGCGATGCGCAGTGATGATGTACTCGCCAGGCTCGATGTGGAAACCGCTCGCAGGCGTGACTGAAAACCGGCAGCGTATGCTTGAGTTTGCAGCTGCGTTCGCGGCTGGGTTATTTGCCGGACAAACCCGATCAGCAGGTCCGTCACATCGTTCATATTGGTATAGGCGGTTCGGTACTGGGACCGCGTCTTTTGATCGAGGCGCTGGGCAAAACCAGTTCTCCGCAGGTGCATTTCCTGTCTTCGGTGGATGCGCACCACCGTACAAATTTACTGGCGAGCATTGATCCGACAGAAACTGCCGTTATCATTGCCACCAAGAGTTTTACCACGGGTGAAACATTGCTCCATGCACGCAGGGTTTTGCAATGGCTGCGAGCAGGCACTGGGGCGTGAGGCTGCCCTGCAACGTCTGTTCGCTGTCAGCGGCAACCAGCAGGCAGTTGATGCATTTGGTGTGTCCCGTGCAAATACCCTATACCTGCCCTGACTGGGTAGGCGGGCGCTATTCGATCTGGTCTGCGGTCAGCCTGGCGGCTGCCGCGGTGATGGGCGAAGGGTGGTTTTAGCGAGTTTTTGCGTGGGCGCAGCCGATATGGATCGGCATTTTCAGGAAACAGCACTTGCAGACAACCTGCCGGTCCTGATGGCACTGACCGGTAT
>PVMK01127088.1_pt1 | contig 17150 bp, 18 predicted proteins | sample 1853481 | NCBI WGS metagenome assembly PVMK01 (sample SAMN08533507, study PRJNA380276) | Marine sediment metagenome, whole genome shotgun sequencing project.
AACGGAAGGGAGCATCCGTGCCTCCGCGCGTCGCAGCCTGGAGCTGGCCAGCGAGAAGGCGTGTCGCTCGATCGCGATCCCCGCAATCGGAGCGGGAATCGGCGGCTTCTCGAATCAGCGCTGTGCGGAAATCCTGATCGAGGAGGCGCGTGAGCACCTGGCAGGCGAGACGACCCTTGAGGAAGTGCGGTTCGTGCTCTTCGGCGAACCCACCTATCGGATATCCGAAATGGCGAAGGATGCCGAGCCGATACAGGTTCAATTGGCTCGACTTCGCTCTCGCTGAGGCGGATGACTCGCACCGATCCAGTGCGTCCAGCGCCCTTCGCTCGGTCGATCCTCGCTACGCTAACCTCCTACGCCAACAGGCCATTGCCGACGAGTGGCCAGGGAGTTTGATGGGGTGACGGTTCAGATTCTGCAATGGACAGCCGCGGTGTATTTGGCTGCGGGCCTGGTCGCGGGGCTCGGCCTGGGATTGGAAACGCGCCGCATCGAGCGCGCCTCCGTGCTGCTGCTGGCCCTCGGCGCGTTCCTTCACCTCGTGTCGTTCGCATTGCTCCACACCGCTGAGAACCCGCCTCCGGTCACAAATTTGCGTGAGGCGTGCTCGTTCATGGCCTGGGTCGGGACCGTCGCCTACCTGCTCTTGTTGAAGCGCTCTCGGCTGTCGCGCCTGGTGGTGTTCGTGGCGCCAGCTGCATTCCTCGGTGCGTTTCTGGCCGCACTGCGCCCGCCGAGTGTCGTGCCCGCGGAAGCGGCGACGGGATGGCCTCACGCGCACGTGCTGCTGTCGAGTGCGGGCCTCTCGCTGCTCGGGTTGGCGGGCCTCGCCGGTGTCATCTTCCTGATCGAACACGCGCGACTGAAGTCCAAGAAGCCTCTCGATCGCCGCTTTCCACTTCCGTCACTCGAAGCGCTCAATCGCGTGAACACGGTGACCTTGGGCGTCGGATTCTTGTTGCTGACCCTCGGCGTGGTCACCGGGATGATCTGGTTGCAGACTACGAAGGGGTTTCCGTGGTCGGGCACCGCCCATGAGACATGGACGCTCGTCGCCTGGCTCGTCTACACGGCGCTGGTGTTCGCGCGCTTCAGCGGCAAACAGGGATCGCGACGGTCCGCGATCAGTGCCGTGGCAGGTTTTGTTTTTCTCCTCTTCGCAGTGGTCGGCTTAGAGGTCATCTCGTGAATATGATTCTCCTGGGCATGAATCACCAGAGCGCACCCGTCGAGGTGCGAGAGCTCTTGGCGGTCGACGAGCCGGGGCCGTTGCTTCAAAAACTCGTCGCCAGCGATGAAATCGAGGAGGCCGTGCTCTTCTCCACTTGCAATCGCGTCGAGGTATTGGTTCTGACGCGTTCGCTGGAAAGCGCCCGCCTTCGATTGATCTCTTTTTTTAATCGCGATCTCACGCGCGATGACCACTCCGTCGAGTTCGAACTCGATGACGTGACCTACGAGTACCGCGATAACGAAGCCGTGAGCCACGTGCTGCGGGTGGCCTCTGCGCTCGATTCGATGGTCGTCGGTGAGCCCCAGATCCTGGGTCAGACCAAAGAAGCCTATCGCCTTGCCGTCGAGTGCGGCGCGTGCGGACCGATCCTCGGGCGTTTGTTTCAGCACGCCTTCTCGACCGCGAAGCGGGTCAGGACCGAAACCCGCATCGCCGAGCGCCCGGTCTCGGTGGCTCGCGTTGCGGTAGATCTCGCAAAGCAGATCTTCGAGCGCTTCGACGAGAAGCGCGCACTGTTGATCGGCGCGGGCGAGATGAGCGAGATGGCGCTCCGGACGCTGAAGAAGCACGGTCTCGAGTCGGTCTGCGTCGCCAATCGCAGCCCGGAGCGCGCGGCCACGCTCGCCGCGCAGTTTGGTGCCACGGCGCATGGGTTGGATGAACTGGAGATGCTGCTCGGCGAAGCCGACATGGTGATCACCTCGATTGGTGGCGACGATCCGATCTTGACGCTCGATCTCGTGAAGCGGGCAATGAAAAAACGGCGCAACCGGCCGTTGTTCGTGATCGACATCGGCGTACCGCGCAACGCAGATCCAGCGATCGATGCGATCGACAACGTCTACCGTTATGACCTCGACGATCTGGGTGCGGTGGCGAGCAAGAACGCCGATGAGCGTGCGCGCGAAGCAGAGCGGGGGATGGCGATCGTCGTCGAGGAGCAGCAGCGGTTCGATGGCTGGTTTGCGGCTCTGCGCGCGGTGCCGACGATTCGCCACCTGCGCGACCGTGCGGAAAGCATTCGTACGCGTGAACTCGAAAAAGCGCTTGGGCGACTCGAACTCGGTGACAAAGAACAGATAGTCGTCGATTCGTTGACAAAGGCGATCGTCAACAAGATCCTGCACGCTCCGATATCGCGCCTCAAGCGAGAGGCAGAGCGGGAAGAGGGCATGGCATATCTCGAAACCGCTCGGGTTCTGTTCGATCTCGACGACGAGGTCGACAGCGAGTGACCACCATTCGAATCGCCACGCGCGGAAGCGATCTCGCACTCGTCCAGGCGCGGTACACGGCCGCCCGGATCGAGAGCGAACTCGGTGCATCGACGGAGATCGTCTTGGTGAAGACCACGGGCGATCGAATCCAGAGCGTTTCTCTCGCGAAGATCGGCGGCAAGGGTCTGTTCGTGAAGGAAATCGAAGAGGCGCTCACGGATGGCCGTGCCGATGTGGCTGTGCACAGCGCCAAGGACCTGCCCGCTGTTCTCGCCGACGGCCTCGAACTCGCCTCGTTTCCCCAGCGCGAGGATTTTCGCGATGCACTCGTGGCCCGCGAGGCCGGAGCGACGTTGGCTGCGCTGAGCAAAGGTGCGCGCGTCGGCACGGGCAGTGCGCGGCGTGCCGCGCAGCTGAAGGCGAATCGGGCGGATCTCGAAATCGTGCCGCTGCGGGGCAACGTACCCACGCGGCTCCGAAAACTCGTCGAGCAGGAACTCGACGCGGTGATTCTGGCGTGTGCGGGCCTCGATCGGCTCGGATTCGGGGATCAGATCGAGGAGCGGATCTCGCCGGACCTGATGTTGCCGGCTGTCGCTCAGGGCGCGCTGGCACTCGAGGCGCGTAGCGGAGAAGCGCTCTGCGACGATCTCGCCGCGCTCAACGATGCACAAACGGCGCGCAGCGTCACCGCTGAGCGCGGCTTCTTGGCTCGCCTCGAAGCCGACTGCACGATCCCCGTCGCCTGCCTCGCGGAAGACGCCGCCGACGGAATGCTCCGGTTGCGCGGCCTCGTTGCCTCTGTGGATGGGAGCCGCATCGTGCGGGGAGAACTCGAAGTGGCAGCCAGTGAAGCGGCTGCCGGCGGCTGTCAACTCGCCGAGAGGATCCTCGCGAGCGGAGGGGAAGCCATCCTCGCTGAAATTCGATCCGAGGTCGGGTCGTGACCGCAAAACAACCACCGCGCGGCCGCGTCTGGTTGGTGGGCGCCGGTCCGGGCGATCCGGGCCTGATCACCGTGCGCGGGGCGGCCGTGTTGCGCGAAGCGGATGCCGTGATCTACGACGCACTTGCGGCGACCGAGCTGCTGCAGCTCGCCCCAGCCGAAGCCGAGCGCTTCAACGTCGGTAAGCGAGGCCACGAAGAGATCACCCAATCGCAAGGCGAGATCAACGCGTTGCTGGTTCGACTCGCCCGCGAGGGCAAGAAGGTCGTGAGGCTCAAGGGCGGCGATCCCTTCGTGTTTGGCCGCGGCGGTGAAGAGGCTTCCGCGTGTGCGGAAGCCGGTGTCGCGTTTGAGGTCGTTCCCGGGATTTCGTCGGCCGTCGCGGCCCTGGCCTACGCGGGGATCCCGATCACGGATCGGCGGCATTCGGCGTCGTTTGCGGTGGTGACCGGCCACAAGGATCCGACGCGGGTGTCGGAAGAGACCCGCTGGCGCGAACTCGCGACCGCCTCGGACACGCTCGTGATCCTGATGGGCATGCAGAATCTCGAGTCGATCGTCGCGCGCCTGTTGGATGGTGGGTGTGCTGCTTCGAAACCCGCGGCGGCCGTGATGAACGGAAGCCTGCCGAGTCAGCGCGTGGTGGTCGCGCCATTGGCGGAGCTGGTTCAAAAAGTGCGCGATGCCAAACTCGCTGCCCCGTCTGCGGTGGTCGTTGGCGATGTGGTTCAGCTCCGGGAATCACTCGCGTGGTTCGAAAAACAGCCGCTCTTCGGTTCTCGCGTGCTCGTCACGCGCGCGGCCGATCAAAGCGAGGGAATGGTCAGCGCGCTTCGGGAACTCGGCGCCGAAGCCGTGGTGGTTCCGATGATCCGGTTGGCGCCGCCCGCAGATCGTTCCGAGATCGACGCCGCCCTCGGCCGGCTCGCGGGTTACGACGCCCTGTTGTTCACCAGCGCGAACGCGGTGCGCTTTCTCGTCGCACGCGCTGAGGAGATCGGGCGGTCGGGTCTTGAAGATGCGCCCCCGGCCGCCTGCGTGGGACCGATCACGGCCGAGGTGGCGCGAAGTGCGGGATTTTCGGTGGCGTTGGTTCCCAGCGACCAACGCGACGCCGGCGGGTTGCTCGAGGCGGTCTCGAAACACTGGCCACCCCGGGGTCGGCGCTTTCTGCTCCCCCAGGCCGAAGCGGCGCGGCCCGTGCTCGCCGAGGGTCTGCGAGAGGGCGGTGCATCGGTCGATGCGGTGACCGTCTACCGTACCCTCGCCGCGGAGGTCGATGCCGACGCCCTCCGCGAGCAGCTCTGCGGTCGCAGACTGGATGCGATCACCTTTACGAGTCCGTCGACCGCTGAGCATTTCGCAGCGCTGCTGGACGAGGAGAGCCTGAAGGCCGCGGCCGATTGTACGGTCGCCGCGATTGGCCCGGTGACCGCAGACGCGCTACGACGCCTGGGTCTTGTGCCCGATTGGGTGCCCGACGAGCCCACGGTGCGGGCGTTGGTCGAGGGATTGGTGGTCCGCATGGGCCGCGAGCCAGAGGGAGGCGAGCGATGAGCTACCCGACGACGCGGATGCGCCGCCTGCGCGGGAGCGAGACGCTGCGCCGGCTGGTCCGTGAAACCCGGCTGTCCCGAGACGACCTCATCTTGCCGCTGTTTGTGGTGGAGGGCAGCGGTGTTCGCGAGCCGGTCGTTTCGATGCCCGGCGTGTTTCGCCACTCCGTGGACACATTGGTCGCGGAAGTGAAGCGGATTCGCGATGCCGGAATCTCCGCGGTCATTCTATTCGGGATACCCGAGGCCAAAGATGCGCGAGGTTCGGGTGCCGACGCAGCCGACGGCATCGTTCAGCGCGCCGTCGAGTCGATCAAGGCGGCCGAGCCCGACCTCTGTGTCATGACCGATGTCTGTCTCTGCGAATACACCGATCACGGTCACTGCGGAATCATTACCGATGGTAATGTCGACAATGACCCTTCGGTCGAGCGGCTGGCGGCAACCGCGTTGTCCCACGCTCGCGCAGGTGCGGACATCGTCGCGCCCTCCGACATGATGGACGGGCGGGTCGCGGCGATTCGCACCGCGCTCGATGCGCACGATTTTTCCGGCGTCGCCATTCTCTCCTACGCGGCCAAGTTTGCGAGCGCCTACTACGGTCCGTTCCGCGACGCCGCCGAGAGCACGCCGCAATTCGGCGATCGGCGCGGTTACCAGATGGATCCTCCCAACCGCAGAGAAGCGCTCCGCGAGATGCGCCTCGACCTCGAGGAGGGTGCGGACGCGCTGATGGTCAAGCCCGCGCTCCCCTACCTCGATCTGCTCGCGGATGCGCGCCGAGAGTTCGACCTCCCGCTGGCGGCCTACCAGGTTTCCGGTGAGTACGCGATGATCAAAGCCGCCGACGAGCGCGGTTGGCTCGATGGCGACCGGGCGATGGACGAAGCCCTGATCGCCGCCAAGCGCGCGGGTGCGGATTGGATCGTGACCTATGCGGCGGTCGAGGTTGCCAACCGCCTGAAACCGTGAACCCCGACCCCCAACAACTGAGGGGGCCCGTGTCCGTCGAAGCAGGGAGGCCCGTGTCCCTCGAGTACAAAGTCGTCGAAATCACCACCGTCACCGATGAGGCCATCGAGTCGGCCCTCAACGAGTGGGTCGCCCAGGGTTGGATCTACGACGGTCTCCAATTTGTGGTGCGAGACTCTTCGCCCCGCCCCTGCATGGCCTTTGTGACCTTCAATAGAGAACGCGCGGATTCGAGCGGCGACTGATCGGTCTGGCAAACCTCGGAGGTCGGTGAGGCAAGCCGCGCAGATCGGTGGGAAAGCTGCGCAGATCGGTGAGGCAAGCCGCGCGGATCAGTGGGCAAGCTGCGCAGATCGGTGCGGCAAGCTGCCCGGATCAGTCGGGCAATTCTTGGAGATTGCTGCGGCGGGCCGGCGTCAAGTCTTTTCGATCTCGATCTTCTTTTCGAATCGAACCGCTGCCCCGCTGTCGGTTCCCGGGTCGCCGTCGAGCGTGAATTCCGCGTTCACCCTCAAGGTCCGGCCCTCGAGCAATTGCTGGATCACGGCGGCGATGTCGATGTCTTTCAAGGTCCGGGCGATTTCGCGGCTCAGCCGGTCCAGAAACTCACTGCGGGTCCGGTCGCTGCTATCCGCGATGTAATCCGTCCAATCCTTCGGAACCGTATCTCCAAGAGCTCGGCGTACGGCCTCTTCTGTGGTGAAAAAGCCAGTCAGCCCCAGCGCGATGGCGCGCCGCATCAGCTCGGGGATGGCGCGGAGGCTCTCCTGCGCTTCCGCGTCCTCGGGCTCCGCCGGCTCCTTCAGCGGCACCTCGGGCTCAATTCTTTGCTTCCTTCTCGACTGCGCCATGGAGTAGAATTCCCCTGTGGAGAGGTCCAGCGATGGCTGAGTCAGCGTCCGTATCGGCGAGCACCGCAATTCTCGTCCGGGACATCATGCAGACGAGCTTTGTCACCGTTAGCGCCGGCGACACGCTGTCTACGGTCGAGGATATCATGACGTTGGGTGGCGTGCGCCACATGCCGGTCGTTCGCGGTGGCGCGCTCGTCGGTGTGGTTTCCGAGCGGGACCTGCTGCGGGCCTCCCTGTCGAATCTGACCGGGTTCAGGCAGGAAGAGCGGCGGGCCTTTCTCCAAGTAGTGGAAATCACCCGTGTGATGTCGACCCCGCCGATCGTCATTGACCCGGAAGCCGACATCGAGCAAGCCGCCCGGTTGCTCGCAGAGAAGCGTATCGGTTGTCTGCCGGTGATCGAGGAAGGCAAGCTGGTCGGCCTTCTGACCGAGACCGACGTGCTTCGCTGCATCGCAGACAGCTGGAATGGGGGCTTCTGATTGCTTCGGCGCCGATGACGCGCCTCGGTCGGCCGCACAGGTGGCAGCGTCCCGGATTGGCCGCAAACCCGGACCCGCCGCGATCTCGGATCGGCAGCGAGCCCGAATCGGCCGCAAATCCGGACCGGCCGCGATCCCGGAATCGGCGTCCGCCCAAAAGGCGAATTGGTGGGAGATCGAATCTCGATTGACAATTCCCGCGGGGATCCCGTAACCTCACTTTGTGGGTGATGGGAGAGTGCGGCAGGCACGGGGGTTCCCGAATGGCGATCGTCGGTAGGGTCGGCGCGGCCGCAAGGGGCGACAGCAAATGACATCATCGATTTTGGTCGCGACGGACGGTTCAGAGGCCGCTGTCGCCGCGGAGCGTTTCGGTGCGGAGCTGGCGGCTCGCCTGACGGCGCGCGCCGTTGGGGTTTGCGTTGTCGAGGATCGCTTTGCGCGTGGCATGCCCGAAGACAGCCTCGGGGTGACACCGCCTCCCGCGGAGCCGATGGCCAACTACCTGAAGGCCCGTGCCGAGGCGGTCTGTCGACGCTTCGCTGAGCGCGCGAGCAAGGCGGGGGTCGAGTGCACGACCGAGGTGCTCCAGGGGATCGCCGACGATCGAATCGTCGAGCGCGGTCAGAAGACGGACCTCATCGTCGTGGGCCGGGATGGCCAGCACGCCGCCTATCGAACCGGATTGATCGGCTCGACGGCGAGCGGGGTGATTCGCAAGACCGCCAAGTCCGCCCTCGTGGTTCCCAGTGGTGCTCGACTCGCGGGCCCCGTCTTACTCGCCTTCGATGGTTCGGCGGGATCTAGACTGGGCGCCAATCTCGCTGTGCAGATCGCGACCCGACTCAGCGAGTCGATTCACGTCTTCGTCGACTCGAAGGACAAGGGGCGCGCGATCGCGCGCTTCGAAGAGGTTCGTGGTCTCGCCGGATCGGCCCCGGTGCCCGTTCGCGAGATCTCTTCCACGCTCGGTCGACCGGACGTCAAGATCGTCGACTCGGCGCGCGAGGTTCGCGCGAGTCTGATCGTCATGGGTGCCTACGGGCGCAATCGAATTACCGATTATTTCATGGGAAGCAATTCCGCCGCTGTGGTGAGGACCTCGCCGGTGGCGGTCCTTCTCGCACGCTGATCGGTGGATCTGCGACCGATCGGCCTGGCTCAACGGGCCATCGGGCTTCGATCCGGGCCTTCCCTTTTTACGTCGGAACGTTCCGATTGCACGTCGAGGCTTATCGATTGCGCGAGTGGTGTGGGTCGATGATCGGCGAATTGACGCGCGTGCCCCTGGCCGAGATCCGCGCTCGCCTCGAGGCAGTCTCCTCTTCCGAAGAGCGCGAGCGGATGGTGGCGATTTTGCGCTGCGATCCGCGCAGCGGCGCGCGCTCGCTGGGGGACGCGGTCGAACGGCGCGAGCGTGCGCGCCGCGCCGAACGCGACCGGCTCGTGCGTTTTTTTGCCCGCCGAGAAAAGCTGCTGCAATCGGGAGTGAGGTTCGTCGCGGGCGTCGATGAAGTCGGTGTGGGGCCGCTCGCGGGGCCCCTGGTGGCCGCAGCGGTGATTTTTCCACGCGAGGTTGAATTGGACGCGCTCAGTGGCCTGGACGATTCGAAGCGCGTGGCGCGGAAGGCGCGCGAGGCGTTGGATCGTGAAATTCGCAGACAGGCGGCCGCGGTCTTCGTCGCAGAAGTCTCGTCGTCCGACGTGGACCGATTCAACCCGCACGGCGCATCGCTCGCAGCAATGAAACGCGCGGTCTATGGACTGCAGCTCGAACCCGGTCACGTGCTCGTCGACGCCCGCACGATTCCGGATCTCGCTGTACCGCAGACCGCATTGGTCCACGGAGATGCGCTGGACGCGTCGATTGCCGCCGCGTCGATCGTCGCGAAGGTGCACCGCGATGCGTGGATGTGTGGGCTCGACGAGCGGTATCCTGGCTACGGGTTCAGTCGCCACATGGGCTACGGAACGCGCGAGCACCTCGATGCGCTCGATCGCCTCGGCCCGTGCCCGGCCCATCGCCGATCCTTCGCCCCGGTGTCGCGAGCACTCGTTCGCTAGGGCCGATGGCGCGCATTCGCACAGAACCCGAAGATTTTCGCGTCGAAGAGTTGCCTCTGTATCCGCCGAGCGGCGAGGGCGAACACACCTTCGTGCGTGTCGAGAAGCGACTCGTCACGACCGAGGAAGTCGCCAGCGCGCTCGCGCGCGCCGCGGGTGTGGGTGCGCGCGATGTCGGTTACGCGGGCCGCAAGGACCGCCTTGCCGTAGCCACCCAGTGGCTTTCCGTGCCGCGCCTCGATCCGCAGCGGGCGCTGGATCTCAGGCTCGAAGGCGTTCGCGTGCTCGAGGCGACTTTGCACGGACATAAATTGCGCACTGGGCAGTTGCGCGGGAACCGATTCGAAATCGCCGTGCGTGGTGTCGACGACGAGGCTCGGGAAGCGGCTCGCGCGAAGCTCGCCGAGATCGGCCGGGTCGGAATGGCAAATGTGTTCGGGTCGCAGCGGTTTGGCCGTGCGGGCCGGAATGTCGAGATGGGTGCCCGCCTCTTGCGCGGCGAGATCGTCTTGAAAGATCGGCGCAAGGCGCGTTTTGCGATATCCGCTCTGCAGTCGGCGGTTTTCAACGATGTTCTCGCCGCCCGGCCGACGGGCATCGGTGAATTCGAATTCGGCGACATCGCGGTGCTTCACGGTTCGGGTGGGCAGTTCCTGATCGAAGACGTCGAGCGAGAGCAACCGCGAGCGGCGGCTTTCGAGATCAGCCCGACCGGCCCCATCTTCGGAAACCGTGTCATCGAGCCCGCGGGTGAAGTCGCATTGCGCGAGAAGGCCGCGCTCGAATTGCGTGGGATTTGCCTCGCGGATCTTCGTCCGCCCAGCGGCATCCGCCTGCGAGGCGCGCGGCGCACGCTGCGGGTGCGACCGGACAATGCGCGAATGCGGGACTTTCCGGGCGGATTCTGGTTGGAATTCGAGCTTCCGCCGGGTAGCTATGCGACGGTGTTGATCCAAGCCGTATTGGGTGAAGAGCCGGAGGTCGGTCCGCAAATCATCGCGGGTGACAATTTGCCACATCCCGCGTTAACCTGAGGCCCGCAGAGGAGAAATCCCCGATGAAGATTGCCAACTCCGTCACGGACTTGATCGGCCACACGCCGCTCGTCCGTCTCAACCGGGTCGCCACTTCTGTTTCGCCGATGATCGTTGCGAAGCTCGAGAGCCAGAACCCGGCAAATAGTGTCAAGGATCGAATCGGACTCGCGATGATCGAATCCGCCGAGAAGGCGGGTGCGATGGTTCCCGGCCAAACTGTGATCGTCGAACCCACCAGCGGAAACACCGGCATCGCGCTTGCGATGGTGGCTGCCGTGAAGGGCTACCAGTGCATTTTGACCATGCCGGAGTCGATGAGCCCCGAGCGTCGCGCGGTCCTGCGCGCCTTCGGGGCCAAACTCGTATTGACCGATCCCGCCAAGGGCATGCCCGGTGCGATCGATCGCGCCAAGGCGTTGCTCTCCGAAGTACCGAACTCGTTCATGCCGCAGCAATTCCAGAATCCGGCCAATCCCGAGGTGCATAGCAAGACCACGGCCGAAGAGATCTGGGAGGACACCGATGGCAAGGTCGATGCGTTGATCGCTGGTGTCGGAACCGGCGGTACGATTACGGGAGTTGCCCAGGTCATCAAGAAGCGAAAGCCCGAATTCAAGGCGATTGCAGTGGAGCCCGAGGACAGTCCCGTGCTCTCGGGCGGTTCGCCTGGCAAGCATGTGATCCAGGGCATCGGCGCGGGGTTCGTGCCGGATATTCTCGAGAGGGATCTTCTCGATGGTATCGTCAAGGTAGGCAACGAGGAGTCGCTCGTGATGGGGCGCCGACTCGCCACCGAGGAAGGGTTGCTCTGCGGGATCTCATCGGGCGCTGCCGTGGCTGCGGCCCTCAAATACGCGGCCGGTGAGGGCAGTGGCAGTGCGCTGATCGTCGTGATCATTCCGAGTTTCGGTGAGCGCTATATCCAGACGAAGCTGTTCGAGCCCTACTCGTACGAGGGCAGCGACGACATCGGTAACTGAACCGAAGGGCTCCAAGATTGCTTGTTTGATCGTGGTTTTCTGGAGGGGGGAAGGACCAATGGCAAACGATCTGTCGGATCGGATTCATTCGATCGTCGCTGAGCAACTCGGAGTCGAACGCGCCGACGTAACGAAAGACGCGAGCATTCTCGACGATCTCGGGGCGGATTCGCTCGACGTGGTCGAGCTGGTGATGACGCTCGAGGAAGCCTTTGATATCGAAGTCCCCGACGATGCCGTCGAGGAGATGCGCACGATCGGCGACGTTCAGCGTTTCGTGGAGTCACACGTCAGCTAAATGACTCGCGGGCAGGGGCCCGACGCGTTCCCGCGCGCCGAATCGGCGCAGGGGGGTAAGGATGTCAGCCGGGCCTGCGGCCACACCCTCCAAGATTCTTCTGGTTGACGGCACCAACTCCCTCTACCGTGCGTTCTTTGCAATCCCTCCGCTTCGCGCGCCCGACGGCACCCCGACCAACGCCGCCTACGGCTTCGTCAACATGCTCACCAAGGTGATTCGCGAAGAGGCGCCGCATCGCGTGGTCGTCGTGTTCGACGCTCGAGGCCCGACCTTTCGCCACAAACTCTACGATGCCTACAAGGCCAATCGAGAAGCCCAGCCCGAAGATCTTGCGATCCAGTTTCCGATCGTTCGCGAGCTCGTCGACGCGCACCGAATCCCCGTCGTTTCGGTGCCGGACTTCGAGGCCGATGACGTGATTGCCACGCTCGTCGAGCGCGCGCCGGAAGACGCGCAGATCTCCATCGTGTCCACCGACAAGGACCTGATGCAGCTCGTCAGCGATCACGTCACGCTGCTCGACGGCGTGAAGGATCGCCGCTACGGGCCATCGGAAGTCGAGGAGCGCTTCGGTGTGCGGCCCGATCGCATTCTCGATCTGCGTGCGCTCGTCGGCGATCCCAGCGACAACATTCCGGGCGTGAAGGGAATCGGAGAAAAGGGCGCCGCGAAGTTGATTGCGGAATGGGGTTCTCTCGAGAACCTGATCGAACACCGAGCGGAGGTCACGGCGACGCGGGCGAGAAACGCGCTCGACTCCCAGCTGGAAGAAGCGCGGCTTTCGAAGCGCCTCGCCACGCTTCGCACCGATGCGCCGGTGCCGAGTGAGCTGGATGAGGAATCGCTCCAGACCCCCGACCGTGCCGTGCTGAGGGCGCTCTACGAGCGGCTGGGCTTCGTGCGCCTCATCGAGGCGATCGACGCCGAAGGGGATGTCGCGGTGCCGCGGCGCTCCGAAACACCGGTGACCGTTAGGTGGGTGGATGATGCAACGTCGCTGGACGTCGTCCTGGCTGAACTGCGCGAACTCCCGATGATTCCGCTGATCTGTGTACTCGGTGAAAACGCTCCGATGTCGTGCGACGTCGTCGGGCTCGCGTTTGGAATGGCTGATGACTGCGCGGTCTACCTGGCGTTTGGCGCGGATTCGGGCGAGCTGTCGATGGAGTTCGTCGCGGATCGACTGCGGCCGCTGTTTGAGGGTGCAGACGCGCGCGCCTGGAGCGCCTGCGACGCCAAGCAGATTCAGATCCTTTTCGGAGAGTGTGGACTCGAGCTTCCGACACCCGCGTTCGATCTCGGTATCGCGAGCCAGTTGCTCGACCCCACCGGTGCGGATTCGCCCTCTGTGCACGCGCAGCGCGAACTCGGTCGCAAGTTGGTGAGTTGGGAGGATCTGGCGGGCCGCGGTGCCAAAGCCGTGCCGGTCCGCGAACTCCTCGCCGAGGACGTCGCGGATTGGGCGGGCCAACAGGTCTGTGCGCTCTACTCGCTCCACGAGGCGCTGGTGGAGCGCCTGGAGCGCGATGGTCTCTCGACCCTCTGCGACGCGGTCGAATTGCCGCTGACCGGCGTGCTCGCGCGCATGCATCGAACCGGGGTGCGGATCGACGAGCCATTGCTCGAGAAGCTTTCGGAAGAGTGGGCGTCTGCAGCTCGAGGGCCATCGAGGCGAAAATCTACAAACTCGCCGGCGAGTCATTCTTGATCTCCTCCCCCAAGCAGCTCCAGAAGATTCTATTCGAGAAGTTGAAGTTGCCGCCGATCAAGAAGACCAAGACCGGCTATTCGACCGACGAGAGCGTGCTCGTGCAACTCGCCTCGAAACACGATCTGCCGGCAGAGATCCTCATCTATCGGCGGCTCGCGAAGCTGAGGAGCACCTACGTGGATGCCCTGCCGCCGCTGGTGAATCCCGCAACGGGCCGCATCCATCCGACATTCCATCAACTCGGCGCGGCGACGGGGCGCGTTTCTGCCGCGGACCCGAATGTCCAGAACATTCCGATTCGCAGCGAGGAGGGGATCCGGATTCGCGAGGCCTTCATTCCCTCGGAAGGAAAGGTCCTGCTCTCGGCCGACTACTCGCAGGTCGAATTGCGCATCCTCGCCCACTTCTCGAAGGATCAGAGCCTGGTGGATGCTTTCGAACGCGGCGACGACATCCACCGCCGGACCGCAGCCGAAGTCGCCGGCATCGAACTCGAAGACGTCAGCGACGACCAGCGCGCCCACGCCAAGGCCGTGAACTTCGGCATCATCTACGGGCTCTCGGCCTTCGGGCTCGCCAACCAGCTCGGCATTGCGAGTGCCGACGCCCAGGAGACGATCAACGCCTATTTCGCCCGCTACCGAGGCGTTCGCGCTTTCATCGACGAGACGATCGAGTCGGCGCGCGAGCGCGGATTCGTGCAGACGCTGTTGGGCCGCCGCCGCTACCTACCGGATCTCGCGTCGCGCAACCGAACCCTGCGTCAGGCCGCCGAGCGGATGGCCGTCAATAGCGTGATCCAGGGAACCGCCGCCGATCTGATCAAGAAAGCGATGGTGGACCTCTTTCCCGAGATCGACGAGGCAGATCTGGGTGCGGAGATGGTCTTGCAGGTCCACGACGAACTCGTCTTCGAAATCCCGCCCGCAGGGGTGGATGCGCTGACCGGCCTCGTGGTCGAGCGGATGGAGGGGGTCTGGCCGTTGCGCGTGCGCCTTCGGGTGGAGGTGGGCGTGGGCGCAAACTGGCGGGAAGCCCATTGAGCGATCCGCCGACACCGCCCGGGCGAATAGTCGGGGCCGATCCTGCGTCCAAGCCGGGTGAGCGTTCCGAAGCGGGTCCGAGCGACCTCGAAGCCGTGGCACGGGCCGTCGAGGGGGATCACGACGCCTTTCGGGTGCTTGTGGAGCGGTACCAGGACCGCGCCTACGGGTTGGCGCTCCGGGTGATGCGCGACGAGGAGCAGGCAAGAGATGTCGTTCAAGATGCATTCCTCAAGGCTTATCGCTCGCTCGACAGGTTCGAAGGTCGTTCGAGTTTCTACACGTGGTTCTACCGGGTGGTGATGAATCTCTGCATCGACGCCAAGCGCCGCCAGCCATCGGGTCGGATGGTGGAATGGGACGAGACGCACGCGCTCGAGGCGCCCGTCGGAACCGGAATCGATGCGGTTGATCCCGTCCGTCAACAGGCGAGTGGGCCCGCAGGCGATCTGGAGCGCGCGGAACTCCGCGACACCATCGGGCGCGCGATCGAAGAGCTGCCCGACGACGCGCGGCAGACACTGTTGCTTCGCGAGGTCGACGGACTCAGCTATTCCGAGATCGCGAAGTCGCTCGGAGTCCCGAAGGGCACCGTCATGAGCCGTCTGCACCACGCGCGGCGTCGGCTTCGCACTCTGCTCGCCGAGCAGGGGGTGCAGGAGTCCGGCGAGGAGGATCTGTGAATTCGAACCCTGCGGAAGAGATCGGCAGGGAGCAGCGCGCTCTCAACGCCTATCATGACGGAGAGCTGAGCGGTCTGCGACGGTGGATTTTCGAGCGACAGCTGTCGCGCTCGCCCAGGTTGCGCGCGGATCTCGAAGAGCTGAGACGGCTGGCCCGCTGGGTCCAGGGGGCGGGCGTGCAGCCACCGAGCGTCGATGTCTGGGACGACATCGCGCTCCGACTACCCGCGATCGATGCCCAGTCCGCGGAACAACGGCAGAGTCACGCGGAACAACGGCAGAGTCACGCGGAACAACCGCAGAGTCGCGCTGAGCATCCGCAGAGGCTCGCTGGGCATCCGCAGAGGCGTGATGAGCGGCGGGAGTGGCGCGGGATGGGTTGGCTGGCCGCCTACTCTCGGCCCCTCACGGCGGCCGCTGTCGCCACCGCGCTGGCGCTGGCGCTGTTCCTCGGCATCATGGAGGAGGCTGCGCCCCCGACTCCGGGCATCATTCGGTGGTTGGACACAGGGGGACGCAGCGTGATGGTGTTGGAGGACCAGGGTGACGTCACGATCGTCTGGTTGCTCGATGCACTCGAAGACGGGAGTTCAGAGGGGGGTTCGCGTGAAGCGGTTTAGCTTCGGTCTGTTGTTCGTCATCGTCGCGGCGATGTTGCTCGCCGGGAGCCCCGCGTGGAGTCAGGGTGAGCGTCTGTTCACCGTGAAGGTGACCGTCGCCGAGATCTCCAACGCCGAGGGTAAAATCGACTCGCGCGCCAAGCGCCTCGATCTCAATCTCCGCAAGAAGTTCAAATACAACAGCTTGACGGTGATCAAGGAGCGGCGCCTGACACTCGAACTCGACGAGGTTGGGAGTGTGAAGCTTCCGAACGGCAAGATGTTTCGGGTGCGCCCACTGGATCTCGGAGATCGGGGCCTGTTGATGGCCGTCGGCTGGGAGGGCGAAGTGATGATGGATATGCGGGCGCCGAACAACCACCTGCTGGTGATTGGCGGGCCCACCCACGGTGACGGCCAGTTGGTGGTGAGCATCGAGCCCCAATATCAAAGCGATTAGGGTCCCTAGCAGCCTTGGTGGGGCAGGGCGAAAAAATATCGAGAAATTTCAAATAGCCTGCCACCTGCGCGGTCCCGCGGCCACATTCTCTCTACATCACTAGAAAATCCCTTCCCAGGGATGCCCGGAGCCACCCAGTGGCTTCGGGCGTTTTCGTTTCTGGGGCCCCGGTTCTCTGGCTCGAGATGCGCGCCCGCTTGTGATGTCCGCAGCCCAGCTAACGGGGCCCAATCGGCGAGACCGGTGCGAAGAGATTGACTGAGTAGCGGTTCTTGGCGTCGAGCCAGTGTTCCTCCAGCGCGAAGCCGGTGCAGCGGGCCAGCACGTCGATCTCGGCCCACGAATATTTGAAGGAATTCTCGGTGTGGATCGTTTCGCCCGCTGCGAACTCCACGTCGAGGCCGAGGTCATCGATCCGAACCGTCTGATCCCGTTGGCTGCGGAGGTGGGAGATCACTTTCCCACCGGCCTCATCGTAGATCGCCTGGAAATCGAAAGTCTCGACATCGAAGTGGCCGCCGAGTTCGCGGTTGATTCGCGCGAGGAGATTTCGGTTGAAGCGCGCCGTGACGCCGCGGGAGTCGTCGTAGGCACTTTCGAGCACGCTGCGGTCCTTGCGGAGGTCGATCCCGAGCAACAGGCGGTCTTCGAGATTCATTCCGCCGCGCAGATTCGACACGAACCTCTCGGCGCTCGATCGGTCGAGATTTCCGATCGAGGAGCCGAGCCAGAGAATGAGTTTCGGGCGCTGGGAATCGCGTCTGATCCGGCGCAAGCCATCCTGGTATTCGCCGGCGATGGCGCGAATTTCGAGGCGCTTGTAATCGTCGAGGAGCTGCAGCGCGCTCGCCTCGAGCGCGCTCGGCGAGATGTCGACGGGAACGTAGGAGAGAGAGCCGTGCTCGCGGAGCAGCGCCTCGATCAAAAGCCGCGTCTTGGTCGCGCTACCGCTGCCGAGTTCGACGAGTGAAATCGGCAGCGAAAAGCGCTGAGCCACATCCTCGGCGC
>PVMK01128811.1_pt1 | contig 17149 bp, 19 predicted proteins | sample 1853481 | NCBI WGS metagenome assembly PVMK01 (sample SAMN08533507, study PRJNA380276) | Marine sediment metagenome, whole genome shotgun sequencing project.
GAAGGATCGGGATCTCCGCTTCGCTCCGACAGGCGGGGCAGGTAAAATTGAAGATTGAAAAACAAAGAGATTGATGCCCGGTTAAATACGTGTCTCCGATGTTAAATACGCTCCGCTCTGACTCCGTCAATTTAACTTGGCAAACTGTCACTGACGTGAATTTCACAGGCTAAAGTTCTTGGTTATAGGTGCTGGGTTATTGATGACGGTTGCTGGATATCTGTTATTCGCCGTAATGTGTTTTTGTCCGATGAACATAAATTGTTTTATGCTCCTCGTCGATAGAACAAACGATTCTATCTTTATAGGTCAAACGGATTGAGAAAAAACCTTTCAAATCGCCAACTAGTTTTTTCTCTGAGTATGGTTCAGGTGCTATTCGCTTTTCAAGTATATTTTTGAGTTTATCTTTCAGATTTGGCGTCAGTCTTTTTATGTCTTTGACAGCTTCTTTAGAAAACCGAATTTCGTAAGGATTCATTAATCCTCTCCGAAAACATCATCATATGAAACTGTTTCTCCTTTTTTAACCTGATTTACAGATCTTTTCATGCTTTCTTTAAACCCAGGAATTGAAAGTAGTTCTAATGTCTCAACAAGACTGTCATACTCTTCTTCTGAAATAATGACTACAGATCCTTTTCGGTGTTTAATCCGGTAGACTATGTGTTTTTCTGTAGCACCCTTAACGATTTCAAAAAAGTCTTTGCGTGCATCAGTAGCTGTTAATATTTCCATAATGACCTCCAAACATGTACACTTTTATGTACGCATGCGGCAAGGGCGGCCGTCGCCATCTGTAGGGCGGCGTTATAGGCTATATTCAGCTGCCAGTCCGGACTTAGCCCTGATGTTCTGCAATCTGAAAGATCTCGATCTGCTAACCCTAGCAAGGCAGTGATTTCTTGAGAGCTTGTCTGATGTTTTGTCAACCAGCCATTATTCAACCAGTTTTGCAAGCTCATAATCATCTCCAATCAGAAAGAATTTAGTGCCTTCCAGAGCCTTTTTCAGGAAGTGATGATCTGCAGCCAATTTAGACTGGAACTCTTCAGGAGGATAAACAAGAGGATTGACTTCCCGATGAATCGTCTCCTGTACACGACCTAATACTGAAACAACTTCGGCAAATGTTACATCACCCACAACCATAACATCTACATCACTACTTGAGCGCTCACCTCCTCGCACCAAGGAACCGAATAAAAATGCCACACGAATACGATCTGCCAGAGGAACAAGAGCTGCCTTGAGCACGTCGCCAACACCAACCGTTTTGATCACCAGATTTTTCAACTCGGCATAAACCGGGCACTCCGGATTGGCTTGGTAATAAACTTGCCGCCCACGTTCTTTTCGCCTGATAATACCGGCCTCGGAAAGCTTCTTTAATTCCCTTTGCACAGCACCCAACCCAACTCCGGCTGTGCGAACGATCTGGCGAAGATAGAAGGATTCATCAGAATGGCCGTACAGTAAGGCCAAAACCGCTCGCCGCGTCTTTCCGAAAAGCGTGGCAGATAAACTGTCAATACTATTTGTTGTTGTACTCATATCGGGTGCGATTGCACCCTATTTGATTACAATTTGCAATTTATTTTTTCCGATTATGGTGACGGATTTCCAGAATTTTCCGCGTTTTTGGAGCCATTAGTGCAAAAGGCGCGTAAATCCAGGTTTAGGGAGCAGGGATCACAACCACATTGAAAGGTGAAATGTAAAAAGTAAATGGTAAATCGGAAAGCGAATAAAGACTGTGAAACGTTATTGGTTATCGCCCCCCATTGAAATCCCCTTCGGGGTCTGCACTGCAGAATTTCCAGACTTTTTATCATGGTTTTTTATTCTTTTTGATAATCCTGAAAGTTTCTTCGTAAATGTATTTTCTTGGGCCTAATGCGATAATGCTTATCACTTTTTTTAAAGACACTTTATAAATTATTCTAAAGCGTTTAATGCGAAAACTCCGTAATCCATCAAGCTCTTCTTTTAGAGCTTTTCCGGAATAAGGATCTTTTAAGATTTTATTGAATGCAAGTTTGATCCTTTTTTTCAGAACCGGATGCATACCGCGAATCAACGATACAATTTCATCCGGAACTCTAAGTTTATTCGCCATTTTATATAATAATTTTGACTATTTAAATAGTTCATCAAGTGTATAAAGAGATGCTTTTTTTCTCTTTAATGCACTTAACCCAGCTTTAATCTCCTCCATAAGCTCACTATCGGAACGAACAGCCAGGGTTTCTCTCCAACCTTCGAATTCATCCGGGCTCACCAGCACTGCAGCCGGTCGACCATTTTTTGTAATGACCACTTCCTGATCCGTAACCCCGATGGAATCGATCAATGCGCTGAGTTTCATTTTTGCTTCGGAAAGGGATAGGGTTTTCATAATTAGACCTCTATTTAGGTTGACTTGAATATAGGTCAATATTAACACAACAAAACCAATTGTCAAGGGGAACCAAGCTCCCCGGAGCCCCGCTAGATTTTGGGGACGGGAGACGTGGGGACGGAGGACGGGGACGGGCTTGACTATGTTGACAAAAGCACTGGGACTGTTGCCCCAGTTAAATGAAAAAAACAAGTGAGCTAAAATGCCTAAAGTGAACTTAAATGCCTAAAGTTTAAAAAAATCAAGTCAAAACACGGTAGGAATGCCCCTTACGGGACAGGCCCCAGTACGATTTTCCGAACCTACGGAGCAGACAGGATGAACAGGATTTTTGGATTTATTATAGGAAACGTTGATGCAGAGTGTACAGCTCCGCTTTCACAGTTACATGCGCTCCTTCTCATAACGTTCTGAGAACACATGTAAAAATGGATATTTTTATGAGATGCTCCGTAATTTTCTTCAAGCGAATGAGTACTTTTATGTAACGGAAAATGTTTCAAAAATCAAGATTATAAAATTAATTTAGCTCAAAGATGTAGTGGGGTTCCCCGATAAATCGGGATTTCCGCTCTGCTCCAACAGGGACCGGGGATCAGCCTCCGGCCTGTATGCCCTACGGGCAGGAAGCGGCCCCGGTGGGGGATCAGGGATCGGTTATCAGGGTTTCGTACTGGTGTTGTTTTACTGTTTGCGAAAATCTATGCCGGTAAGTGTTTTTGTATTTTCGCGGTCTTTCAATGTTTGGTTTATTTCTCTTCTATTAGCCACTCGATATAATCATTTATCTTCCCGGCAAGGAAATAGGGGAGATTTAGAAGGGTATATGGTTTTCCTCCGGGTGTTTTTGTCCGAGTTTTTTCCAGCGGCCCGGCATAAAATGGCTCATCAAGTAATAGGGTAAGGGGAAAACTTTGGGAAAGAGGAACTCCCCTCGCTTGACCGGAGGACTAATGGAGGACGCTGTTACATTATTAAGTTACGCCAGATATTCGCCTATAATTTTTGGCTTGTCAAGGATTGTCCTTCCTCTCTGTCGGCAATCGCTCACTCCAACAATTTACACGTAGTGCACAGCGTGCAGAGCATAAGGCGGTAAACGAAAAATCACGCTCATATCAAGGGATATTCATGACAAGTTTTATGCCATCGTATACTTCGGCCATCCTCTCTTTTGAAAGGGTCCCAATCTTTTTCCTCAAGCCCTTTTTGTCAACTGACTTGACTTGGGTAACGTTTATAACACATTTTCTTGGCATACTTGCCTCACCTTTTCGTAATACGACATTTCCAGGCAGCTCCCCGAATTTAAGTGTTGATGTAATGGCAAGGATGATAACTGTGTTAAGTTTACTATCATTCAATATATCATTTTGGATGACGAGGCCCGGCCGTCTGCCAATTGGCTCGGATCCCTTTCCCGGTGAAAAATCAACCCAGTAAATAGAGCCGTTTCTTATTACCATTCCTGTCCCACCTTGTTTCCTGATCCTTCAAGCCATTTGGCAGTTTCAAGCTGCTCTTTAATTATTGCCTTATCTGAAAAAACACTATCATATGCATCCTTCAAGTGCCGATTCCTCTCTTCTATCAACTTTTCACGAAGAACCGTAGAAATAAATCTGCTTCTGGACACTTTCCGCTGCTTGCTAATAGCGTCAATCATCACCACTAGATCAGAGGGGATAGTGATGGCAACCTTTTGAGTATTCATTTCAATTCCTCCTTTTTGGTATGATAAATATATATTACAACACCAAGAAGAATTGTCAAGGGATTTAGCGAGAATCGGTGTCAAAACTGAGGAATTGTGAATTAAAATAATTGGTTATGCCCCGATACGATTTTCCGAACCTACCCCGGTGAAATGAAAAGAACAAGTGAGCTAAAATGCCTAACGTTTAAAAAAATCAAGTCAATCCTGTTAATCCTGCCTGTCAAAGATGCCGCCGTGCGGTGCCCCGTAGGTCAGCAGATCGTACTGGGGTCAGAAAACATTTTGGCTTTATGTCTAAAAGCACTGGGAGATTTAGGGATTGAGGGAGGAATACGCCTAAATTGCAGAATCTCGAATAATAAATATTGAATAACGAAGTATTAAGAACAAAGGATTAAGGGTTAAGTAAATATCCTGGTCCAGAGGGCCAGGCTTTGGGTTACCCCTGGAAGGGGCTGTTTCCCTGAAAGCCAAACAAGTTAAAAGTGATCTAAAGTGATCTAAAATGCCTAAAGTTATGGAGTCGCTTTCAGCCGTCGTAGCCAAAGGCTACTATGGCGAAGTCGGCTCGCTCTCTCCGAGCTGTAGGCTCTACGAGCCGGAAGCCGCTGATTTTATATAATTGGTAGAATTCCTTAACTTTAGCTCACTTCAAACTTTAGTTCACTTCAAACTCTTGCAGCAATTTTTTAGGCAGAGCCAGAGAACTCTGACTCCCGCAATGCGGGACAGGCAAGGCTCATCGGAGATCCCGCTTCGCGGGGGAGGACCAGGTTTTTCAGGGCAAAATAAATAGGCAAGTCGTCGACTTGAATGGAATTTTATATTACAATGAAAATATTGGTGATAGGTGGCACGGAGTGCAGGTTATGGGTGATGGGTGATCGGTGAAAAGAGAAAAACCGAAAAACTTTGTTTCTCGCAAAGGCACCAAGACGCTAAGGTTTGGGAAATACAAAAAGCGCTTTTGCCACACCTGCTAGATAGTGAACAACCAAATAATAAAGTTGACGGCCTCGTAAAAAGTCTTTTGTGAGCGACATCGAGCAATTTTGGGGTTCATAGATTCGGCGCTACGAAAAACCAAACGACCATAAAAACCACCAGGCCGGTTACAACGAGGGTTGCCAGTATCCAAATAATTTCTTTTCCGGGCGTCAGTTTTTTAACCATTGAAAGAAGATTTGTGATCATGCAGAGGATATTCTGGATATTGGGTTGTTGAATTCTACACCCATCCCTTTTGGATTGACCCAAACAATTTTACCTCTTGCTCGGATGGGGGTGTCAAAACTGGCGTGGAAAAGCGTCATAAAAACTTCTTCGTCAACAGACATGGAGGATGCAGTTTCGATAAACACGCCGCCTTGACTTGTATTTTTAGTGTATTCTCTAAAATTGTCCGTATCCGTTTCACAGATGGTATAGATTGACGTATCTTTTCTGGAATATCTCCTTTTTTCATGAAATTCGGGTTGCTCCGCCTTATCGGGTTCGGGCTGCTGCCATTTGTCCAGACCTCTGAGGAGTGTCCGCATCTGTTCTTCCGACAGCGTAGGAATGATTTCTAAAATTCGAGCTTGGAGTTGAGGGGTACGCATTTTATCATAGTCGTTTTCCATCGGCGTCCTCCTTGCAGGGTAAAAGACCTGAATGGCCTCTTCGATGAGGTGGTTTTATATGTTTCCCATATGGTTTAAATACCTTATAGTAAAAAAGAAATCAATGTAAATAGTTTTCCCCCTCGGAGCAACCCCTTGGAATCTAAACGAAACCGAAACGGTTTGGTTTCACACATTAAAATTCATTTGACATTCCATTATATAAAGCGTATCATTTTTTCCTAATTAAATCTATAGCTTATTCACATTGATCCTCATCCGAACATATTTTATGCTGCCGTCAAAGTTCATTCACCCTCACATTTTACGGTTCAATTAGGATGTCACATTTTTTACGCAACCCTGACCTTGAGAAAAATTTTGCGAGACATTTTCAAACTCGAGAAGAGCCCTCGAATATACGATGAAAGGAGCCTATCATGAAACGTTCCCTGGAAGAAAAGGGTTACGAAGCCCTCAGCCCTTTTGAACTTAAAAACAAACTCATCGACCTGGCCGGCACTGATCACGAACGGATGATGCTCAACGCCGGCAGAGGAAACCCCAACTGGGTGGCCGTTAATCCTCGCCAGGGATTTTTCCACTTAGGGCTTTTTGCCATAGAAGAATCTCAGCGGAACCCTCATAGACCCGGGCTTGGCGGTACCCCAGAAAAAGACGGTCTATCCAAAAGATTCGAAAATTTCATCGCTGCCCATTCCGAAAAGCCGGGCGTTCCATTCCTTGAGGAAGCCTTTAAATACGTGTGCGATACCCTGAAGATGGACGGCGACACCTTTCTTTTGGAAATGGTGGACGCCATTCTCGGCGACCACTACCCCACTCCTGACAGGATGCTGACGCTTACCGAACGGATCGTCCACAAATACCTCGAGCAGGAGATGTTTGGCGAAGACAGCTCCATCGGAAAGTTCGATCTTTTCGCCACCGAAGGCGGCACAGCTGCTATGGATTATATCTTCACGAGTCTGCTGGAGAACAAAATTCTTCACAAGGGCGATAAAATAGCCCTTGGAACACCCATCTTCACCCCGTATCTTGAAATACCGAAGCTGAACGATTATGAACTCGTCGAACTCGAAGTCCAACAGGACGAAAATACCGGATGGCAGTACCCGGACACGGAGATAGAAAAACTGGCGGATCCCGCTGTAAAGGCCTTCTTCCTCGTAAATCCTGCCAATCCCGCATCGGTCAGCATGCATCCGGACACTCTCGACCAGATCGACCAACTGGTCCGATCCCGAAGGAAGGACCTCGTAATACTCACCGACGACGTTTACGGAACTTTTGTGAACGGGTTCAAGTCCCTGGCAGCCGCGGCCCCGCACAACACCATTCTGGTCTATTCTTTCTCAAAATATTTCGGTGCTACGGGCTGGCGCCTCGGGGTCATCGGCATACATGAGGACAACATATTCGACAAACACATAGCGGAGCTTCCCGAGGCCGACAAAGAAGCCCTTCACAAACGATACAGCACAGTGATCCTCGACCCGGACCACATGAAAGTGATCGACCGCATGGTGGCGGACTCGCGTTCCGTGGCCCTGAATCACACGGCAGGACTCTCTACGCCCCAGCAGGTTCTCATGGCGCTGTTCTCCCTTCATTGCCTCATGGACAAAAAGGGAACTTACAAAAGCATGGCCCAGGACATTGTGACTCAACGGTTCAAGACCCTCTATGGGGCAGTGGGCATTCCGCATCCTGAAAACGCATACGATGCACACTATTACGCCATCATCGACATACCGACCCTTGCGGAAACACGGTACGGGAAAGCCTTTGCCGACCACCTGGTGAAAGACTACGAACCCATAGATTTTGTCTGGCAGCTGGCCCACAAAAAGTCCATCGTTCTGATGGACGGCGGCGGTTTCGACGCGCCGAACATGTCCGTGCGGGTGTCTCTGGCCAACTTGCCGGACAGCGCCTACGATGCCATCGGCAAAGGGATAAGCAGCCTATTGGAAGAATATCACCATACGTGGGCGGCGGAAGGCGGGTAAGTGCTCTTGTGAGCTAAAATGCCTAAAATGAACTAAAATGCCTAAATTGCCTATTTATCCCGTATTAAACGGGGAAGTTGAGGAACGCGCTTTCAGCGCGATCAATTATAATTAAAATTGACAGAATACAAGGCACTTTAAACTTCTGCATACATAGAATGAACGTAACTACTCAGGTGGATAGACTGAAGGTTGAAGGCTTTTAGGGACAAATCATGCGCGATCAGACAAAACTTAGGGCATTTGAGCTGGCTGACGAGGTAGCAATATTGGTTTATCGGGTGACCGCAGGGTTTCCGAGAGAAGAGTTGTATGGTCTAACTTCTCAAATGCGGCGAGCAGCAGTTTCGGTTCCTTCTAACATCGTTGAAGGTTGCGCACGTGACAGTTAGGCAGATTATTTTGTAGGTGAGTAGACTGAAGACTGTTAGATCACTTCAGCCTTCGGTCTTCAGCCTAATGACCTGTTAATCAGCTAAGTTTGTCGAAGCGTTTGGGATTCTTGCGCAACCAGGATTCATCTCTGCTTGAAGCAAAGATTGTCGCAACAGAGAAGGTCTTGAATGGTTTAATTCGAGCGTTGCGAGATGATTGATATACTTCAGCCTTCAGTCTTCAACCTAAATACCTGAGTAGTTACGAATGAACAAACCAAGGTATAAATACATGTACTGAGTCTTCTCCTTCAATTACCGGATACCACTCAACAGCAAAGGCGGAAAATATGATCCACGGATTTATCGATATCTGCCGAACATACCCGCAGATCCCCCTTTTTATGGCCATCGCCGTGGGGTACTTCATCGGCAAGATCAAAATTTTCAATTTTAATTTCGGATCCACAGCGGGCGTTCTCGTGGCTGCGCTGCTCATCGGCCAGCTGGACATACCGGTAACGCCCCTTCTGAAGTCCGTGAGTTTCGCCCTCTTCATATTCACCATAGGATACAAGGTGGGCCCGCAATTTTTCGGGGCCCTTAAAGCGGAAGGCCTCCATTACATATGGCTTTCCATATTTTTCGCCATAACGGGTCTTGGTACCGCCATAATCCTGGGCAAGGTCTTCGGTTTCGATAAGGGCACCACCGCGGGACTTCTCGCCGGAGCACTCACACAGTCTTCAGTGATCGGCACGGCGGACGGAGCCATAAAACATCTGGCGCTTTCGGACACACTTAAGGTCACCATGGAAAGCAACGTGGCCATCGCATACGCCATAACGTACGTGTTTGGAATAGCGGGGATGATTATTTTCTTCAAGCTGGTCCCCCGCATGATGAACATCGATCTCAAAGCAGAGGCCGTAAAGCTTGAACAGGAAATATCCGGATCATCCGACGATCCTGCGAAAAGCCCTGAACTTTTCGACTGGAACAAGACACTGAACCTGCGCGTCTATAAAGCCGATAATCCCGGAGTCATCGGAAAAACCATCGCCGAGATCGAATCCATGTTTCCCCACAAGGTCGTAATTGAAAAGCTGAAACGAGAAGATACCGTTATGGAGCCCGGACCCGACGCCGTCGTGGAGCTCGGCGATGTCCTTGCAATGGTGGGCATCCGCAACCGTTTCTTCAAAGCCGAAGATCTCATAGGTCCCGAGGTGGACGACAGAAGCGTGTCGGATATTATCGGTGAGATCCTCGACATATGTGTGCTCAACAAGGAAGCGGTAGGGAAAACCCTTGGCCATATCAGCAGCGCCCACGGGCACGCATGTTTTCTCAGGAAGATCTCCCGGCAGGGACATGAACTGCCCCTGACCCGGGGCACCGTCGTTCATAAATGTGATATCCTCCAAGTTGCGGGGGTGCAAAAAGATGTGGAAAAATTCGTGAAACATCTAGGTTATCCCGAACGTCCAACCGCATTGACGGACCTGGTCATGGTGGGTATCGGCTGCGTAGTGGGAACTTTTGTGGGTCTTATTATGGTTCCGGTGGCCGGCATCCCCTTGACGCTCGGTATCGGAGGGGGCGTCCTCGTCGCCGGGCTAGTAGCGGGCTGGCTCAGATCGATGCACCCCACGTTCGGACAGATACCCACCAGCGCACAATGGATATTCACGGACCTGGGCCTCAATCTGTTCATCGGTTGCGTAGGACTGACAGCAGGCCCCAAAGCCTTGCACGCATTGCAGACCACAGGAGCCTCCCTTGTCGTTGCCGGCGCCATACTGACCCTTGTCCCCCATACCTTGGGTATATTTTTCGGCAAGTTCGTTCTTAAATTGAACCCTGTTCTTCTCTTCGGTGCCCTCACAGGCGCAGGAACCATCACCCCCGCCCTAAATGCGCTGAAAGAAGAAGCCGACAGCACCTTGCCGGCGCTCGCCTATACGGTACCTTACGCCTTCGGCAATGTCTTCCTCACCATCTGGGGGACCGTGCTGGTATATGTCATGTAATGCTAACCGGTATTCTATGCTTTCTATCCAAATGGCCTGGGGGCGCGGCCTGGGGGTCGGGCCACAGTAACATATTGAAAAATCGAGAAAAGACACCTAAAAACACCAGTATTTCAGTCTTAATCGACCGGTTTTCCCCCTAAAACTGGCTGATTAAGGATGGTGGTGGTTGATCCCAATTCCGTACGTTGTCCGTGGGGCTTCGCACCCCGTCATCAGCACAACGGTAGCACGCCCACTAGGGACCGGCAGGAACATGCCGGGTACTCTCCAGATGATTAACCATTTGAAAATACACTCAATTGTGCGACATCGTGTTCGCCGCGCCTGACCAGCGGCCGCGGTTTTTAGCCCGTCTGCGTCCAGGCACAGGTTATGCCTGGATTTCATCAAGGGGTAATATTTGTTTTCCGTGACGGATTGTAAGAATGGAGACCTGTATTTTTTCTAACCGGTAAATAATCCGATAGTTGCCATAAATTAGTTCCCGAAAATCCTTGCTATTGATTTCCGGTACAATACGGCCACTTTCTGGAAATGACTTTAATTGCTCAACTTTAGAAAAAACATCGTCTATCCACTTCTCTGCTGCGGTCGGATTGTCACGAGAAATATACTCGGCTATCTCTGCCGCTCTTTCCACCGCTAAAGGGGACCAAATAATTCTCATTTGCCAGCTCGTTTTAACACATCTGCTTTTGCGGCATCATGGTCTATACCGGTTCCACTCTCAAGCTGAGAAATTGAAACTTGTATGTCTTGAAGCAATTCAATTTTTTCTTGCATGGCTTCATATTCACCCACGTCAAGCAAAACTGCGACTCCTTTTCCATGTTGGGTAATAACAAGAGGTCTTTTTGTGTCATGTATCTGCTTAAGAAAGGAAGCAATCCCAGTTCGAAACTCAGACATTGGGCGGATATCTTGATCGATTTTTAATCTCTGCATAAGGCACCTCGCAATAAATTATTTTGTACATTATAGCGTACAATTTATGGTGCGTGCAAGCAAAAAATTTATTAAGAGTATAACTTTCGCTTAATCAGCCGAGAAAGCTAACCGATCTTATGCTAAAGAGATATTTAATGATTTAATGATACACAGGTAAAAGCGAAAAATGGCATCGCTTTCCCGGTCTGAGTTAAAGCGCTTGCGGGCCTGGGCGGGCCTGGGGGTCGTCGTTGCCTGGGGGTCGGGCCACAGTAACATATTGAAAAATCGAGAAAAGACACCTAAAAACACCAGTATTTCAGTCTTAATCAACCGGTTTAGGGATGTTTTTACGCCATTTTTGACGCAATGTCAATCACTTAGCGTGGCCCAACCCCAAATTTTTTATTCGTAGAACGTTGAAGTAACCGGACGTGCCTCGAATGTGGCGAACCAAAAGCTTTTACGCAAGCCGCACACTTTCCGCATTCCGGTTCACTTGATTGTTGGGCTTTTTTTATATGTTTACAGGTTGTTATTGTATATATGCAGTTGCTTTTTAAAAGGTCCTTGACAAGTGTCACGTTACGCGTTAATTATGTTTATATGATTCAAACATTCGCCGATAAAGAAACGCAGCTTCTTTTTACAGATGGAAAATCTAAAAAATTGCCACCAGATTTACTTAAACGGGCGATACGGCGGCTGGAATATATCCATCATGCAAAAGATTTAAACGACTTGCGAGTACCACCAAGCAATCGTTTGCATGCCCTCCAAGATAATAGAGAAGGGCAATATTCAATATCTATCAACAAACAATGGCGAATCTGCTTTCAATTTGTCGAAGGCGATGCCTATGACGTAGAAATAACCGATTACCATTGAGGCTTATAAAATGACAATTAATAATATGAAACGAAGAATTCCCCCGACCCATCCAGGCGAGATGATCAGGGAGGATTTTATGCCTGATTACAAATTATCCACAGCTAGTCTCGCGACGGCACTTGGCGTCTCCCGCCAAACAATTAACGAGTTGTTGCGTGAAAGACGGGCAGTTACTGCGGTAATGGCACTTAGGTTGTCCCGCCTGTTTGGGAATTCCCCCGATTTTTGGCTCAACGTGCAACACGCAAGGGATTTATGGGAATCCGAACAGGTTTATTTTAAAGAGCTTTCACAGATTCAACCACTGACATTGTCGTAATCCGAACGTATTTTCTGCTATTTCACATTCCCTGCATTAGTGTGTTTGTTCGCTTACAGATTGTGGCCCAACGCTCACGCTCAGGGGCGGCGAGCGAAGCGAGCTGTCCCCTGCGGCGTTTTTTTCTGGCCTGGGGGTCGGGCCACAGCAACATATTGAAAAATCGAGAAAAGACACCTAAAAACACCAGTATTTCAGTCTTAATCGACCGATTTTCCCCCAAAAACCGGTTGATTACAGATATCTATTTAAATTGAATCGTCGTGGTTGAGAAGATATAGCATATAACCCATGCCAAAAGGTAAGAGCAAATAACTGGCGATTACCATTTATTGTAAGGTAAAAACTTCCCGTTCATTGTAACAACAACACGATCTCCTTTTGGATTTTCCTCTTTTTTGACATCTAAGATAAAATCGATAGCACTCATGATGCCATCACCAAATTTCTCGTGAATAATTTCTTTAAGAGGCATTCCGTAAACCTGCATAATTTCATAAAAGCGATAGATCAGCGGATCGGTGGGGACTACAGGGCCTAATCCCTTCAGGGGGCATTCGGTTAGCGCTTCGGCCGCATCAGAGTCAAGTCCCAGAGCAGATACAATTTTTTCCGCTTCTTCTTTAGAAGCGCTGGCCTGCCGGTAAAAAACAGCCGCGATCCAGACTTCATCACGTCCCACAACAGTTTCCAAGTCAGTAAAACTCAATGATTTCTCTTTTTTAGCAGCCAATAGCTTTTTTGTGATTTCAGACAGTTCCATTCAATACCTCCAGAGTTGATTATGATTGAAATATAAAATAACGACAACAAGAGTACATCACGAAATTCGAACTTGTCAAAACTTTTGATTTCTTACAAACCAACGGGGATTGATTTGGCAGATATTGTAACGATAGCTGGCTGAACCTTGTCCAGTTAGGGCTTCGTCAGGAACTGAACAAATATGGTCACCAATACGGCCAAAACTTCAAAATCGATCAATTGAGTCGCGTTGAGATCGAACAATATGGTCGCTCGGGCAGGAAATTCATCATCTCGGTCATAGAAAATGAGCTGTAGTGGAATGTGTGGAAGCAAATCAAAAATCAGGCTCACCGACCCCAGGCCTGCTTCCCCACCCTGGAGACCATCAACCGACGCCGCCACCGCTAACAGTTCCTGAATGCGCCCTTGAAATCGTTTTATAATAGGGCGTTCTAAGGCACTCTTGGAATAACTGCCTTGCTTGAACAGGGGCCCCGCAAGCTCCGCAAAAGTTACAAATCTCCCGTCCGGCCGGGTGCGACTTCCTTTCAAAATATAGTGGATCAATGCACTTCCAGTGGCATCTGAGAACCTTTGGCCATCCGATCGCCGCACACCCTCTCTCGACACAAGGAAGGTCGTGCCAAAAAACGGGATCTCGGCTTCTCCGGCATCGTTCAGCGCAAGATCAAGATGCTCTGCTGAAGTGGCAATATCTGCATTTGCCAGACGATCGAGAAGGTCTTCATAAATCCATCTATGGCCGCCAGTGGCGGGGGTATCTTTCAAAATATGATCCTGTTCGCTCGCAAGCTTTAAAATGTTTGATATGGCAAATAACTGTTTAACCATTGATTATAAAGTTCTGTATCATGCAAATTGTAATGTCTTACAGTTTCAGATACATTGCCAGGCACCAAGATATCAACAAAGTACAAATATATCCTATTTCTTACAAAAATGCAAAAAAGGCAAACCCCATCAAATGGATTTGCCCTTATTGAAAAACGATATCACACGAATTATTTTTGGGTATAAAACGTGCGTTTTATATAGCAGATATCAACAGTTTGGGATTGATAATTTCAAAGCAAAATCGTGAAGATTCTATGACTTCAATTTTTCAAGGTAATAGGTAGAAACAAGCAAGATGATTTAATCTTCATTTTCCTTTAGATCCTACAATATGAGCCAATCTCCAATTCATCTCTTAACACCGAATGGCTTTTAAGATAAAATTTGACAAAACTATCCGAAAAGGTTATGAACATTAATTATTTCCTACACTTGGCAAATAATCAACAAATAAAATAACCTTCAGCTTTTTTCGATATGCCACAGTTAAGTCTTCAAAGCATTAAATGAGTGTTCCCATGGCCATACAAGACTTCAAACGTAAGCTCGCCGCTATTCTAAGTGCTGATGTCAAAGGTTATAGCCTCCTGATGAGTGAGGATGAGGTGGAGACCATTCAAACCCTAACCGCTTATCGGGGGCTGATGGCAAAGCTTATCCAGCAGCACCAAGGCAGAGTAGTAGATTGTCCGGGCGATAACCTTTTGGCAGAGTTTGGCAGTGTTGTGGATTCTGTGCAGTGTGCCGTGGAAATTCAACAAGAGCTTAAAGCCAAGAACGCTAAGTTGCCCGAAAGCCGCAAGATGGAGTTTCGTATCGGCATCAACCTCGGTGATGTGATAGTGAGTGGTGAGCAGATATACGGGGCTGGGGTCAACATTGCGGCCCGCATCGAGGGGCTTGCCGAGGGTGGGAGTATAGCCATTTCTGGCACTGTATATGACCAGGTTAAGAATAAGCTGTCGCTGGTCTACGAGTACCTGGGAGAGCAAGATGTCAAGAACATCTCGGAGCCTGTGCGGGTGTATCGTATACGGCTGGAGACCGACGCTGCAGTTCCAGGGGTGAGCAGAGGGCTTAAGTTGCCCGACAAGCCCTCCATTGCCGTCCTACCCTTTGACAATATGAGCGGAGACCCCGAGCAGGGTTATTTCAGTGACGGGATAACTGAGGATATTATCACTGACCTCTCCAAGGTCTCCGGGCTGTTTGTCATTGCACGAAACTCTTCCTATACCTACAAGGGCAAGGCAGTGAAGGTAGAGGATGTCGGCCGGGAGTTGGGCGTAAAATATGTGTTAGAAGGAAGTGTCCGCAAGGCTAATGACAGGGTTAGAATTACGGCTCAGCTGGTGGATGCTTCCACTGGGGGGCACCTTTGGGCGGAGCGTTACGACCGGGACCTTAAAGATATTTTTGCGCTGCAAGATGAGGTGACCAAGAAGATAGTGTCAGCCTTGGCGGTGAGGCTGACGGAGGATGAGTGCGAATGCAAATTGTGTGAATACACATGCACTATAGATTCCTATGACGCCTACTTGCAAGGGTTAGAGCATTTTAATCGCTTCACGGAAGAAGCGAATATTCAGGCACGGCGGATGTTTGAGAAGTCCATTGATTTGTCCCCGGAATTTGTCCCGGCATACGCACTGTTGGCTTGGTCCCACTTGGTGGAGTGGAGCCTCGGATGGAGTATGGACCCACAGTCGTTGGAGCGGGCATTTCAACTAGGGCGTAGGGCTATAGACCTGGATGACTCTACACCCGAAGCCCATAGGGTATTGGGCTGTGTCTATTTATGGAAAAAGCAGCACAAGCAGGCCATCGACGAACTTGAAAGGGCCATAGCTCTCGATCCGAACAATGCTGATGGGTATGATAGCCTTGGTGATATTTTGTCTTGGGCTGGGAGGCCAAAGGAGGCTATTGAGCAGACGAAAAAAGCGATGCGCCTCAACCCCATGTATCCGGTCTGGTATTTATGGAGCTTAGGCCATGTCTATTATTTAATGGGCCGCTATGAGGAGGCGATAGAAACACTCAAGAGAGTCCGGGACCGCAACCCGGATTTTCTGCCTGCCCACGTTTATTTGGCTGCCAGTTATAGTGAGCGAGGACGGCAGAGGGAAGCCCGGGCTGAGGCCGCAGAAGTCGAGAGACTAAGTCCCAAGACCTCTGCGGAGGCTTGGAGGCAGAGGCTCCCATATAAAGATCAAGTGGTATTAGATCGACTATTGGACAGCTTGCGCAAGGCAGGGCTGAAGTAATGGGAAACAAGCAACTTCGATTTGAGTGAAAAATAGCGGTTAATTTTTCTTCAGCGAATTTTTCAGATCTCTTGCCAAAACAACAACCAGAATTAAGTTCGTGCTGATTACATATATCCTATTTCTTACAAAATTGCAAAAAAGGCAAACCCAGCGAAATAAGTTTGCCCTTTTTGAAAAACGATATCACACGAATTTTTATAGACATGATATTTACATTTTTATAGCAGATATTCAAACCTCACGAGTAGGATAAATATTTCGTTTTCCCTCAAATCATTCCAGCCCTGCCTTTCTCAAGGCACTAATAAATCGCTCTCTATCCGTCTTCTTCTTGTATGTAAGTCTCTTTTCAAATTTCACGAGAGAAAATTTTGGGTGAATCTTAAGCATTTCCGCAGCTTCTGTCCGGGCTTCCTCCTCCCGTCCTGACAGGCTATAAATCACAGCCATTGACATTCGAGTATACAGAGAATTTGGCTGATCACGGACCGCTTTTTTGCATTCTATTATTGCCTCCTCATATCGCCCCGTCCAACAGTAGGCCAAGGCTAAGCCTCGTAAATACCAGCTCGGAGGGATAGGGTTAAGACGGATCGCCTTTTGATAAATAGGGATAGCTTCCTCCCACCTACCCAGAAACCGAAGAGCCATGCCCATCCATGCATAGGCATTAGCCAAATTAGGATTAAGGGTGACACTCAGCTCTGTTTCGGCAAGGGCCTTATCATACTGCCGTGTCAGCGCAAATAAAAAACCTAATGCGCTGTGTGATTCAGCATTGGAGTTATCCAAATCAATAGACTTCTTCACCAATTCTATGGCTTTTGCCAAAGACTTTTTGGGGGCTTTACTCGCGCCGAGTAATACATCGTGCATATGGATTACACCCAAAAGTTTGTAAGGTACGGAATACTCCGGGTCCAATCCAATGGCTTCCTCTGCAAACCGCTGGGCCAAGGCGTTGCTTTCAATATTATT
>PVMK01120076.1_pt1 | contig 17145 bp, 16 predicted proteins | sample 1853481 | NCBI WGS metagenome assembly PVMK01 (sample SAMN08533507, study PRJNA380276) | Marine sediment metagenome, whole genome shotgun sequencing project.
AATATTCATTAATCGTAATGATCGCTACAAAGAGGAATATATCCGCAAACTGGTGCAGGACTACGAGATTGACGGTGTGATATTCCACGAAGCAAAAACCTGTCCAAATAACAGCAACAGTCAGTACAACCTGCCTTCACGCTTGCGTAAAGACGGTATTCCGGCGGTCATCATCAACGGCGACCTGTGTGACCTGCGCTGTTTCTCCGATGAGCAATCCAGTACGATCATCGAAGCCTTTGTAGAGACGCTGTGATGGATTCCGGACAGCTATACTGGGGTGTGGACTGCGGTAGCACGCAGATCAAGGTCGTTGCCTGCGACGAAGATGGCAGGATCATGCACAAGCGTATCGGACGTACCCTGTTCCCGTTGATGGAGCATGTGCGCAAGGCCATAAGCGGTGACGGTTCGGAGTTGTCACCACTTACAGATGACCTGCGCGGAGTAAAGAAAAACCACACCGTGGCTGCGACCGGTTATGGCCGCAAGCATATTGAGTTTGCACAGGGAAAACTGACCGAGATCAGCGCGCACTTCCTCGGTGCACAACAACTTTTGCAACTCGACGGACCCTACACGATCATTGATATCGGTGGCCAGGATTCCAAGATTATCGAAGTGCATGATGGCCGGGTAGGGCAGTTTGTTATCAACCGCAAGTGTGCAGCGGGCACCGGTGCGTTTATCGAGGAACTTGCACACCGCCTCGAAGTCCCGCTGGCTGATCTGACCAGTCTGGCCCGCGCGCATGACAAAGAAATGACGCTTAACAGTTATTGCACCGTTTTTTCCGGCCAGGAAGTAATCAAGATCCTGATGAACGGCGAACGCCTGGAAAACCTGATTCACGCGCTTTATGTATCGGTAGTGCAACGAATTCTTGAAATGACCAGCATTAACACCTCTAACGTGGTGTTTTCGGGCGGTGTGATGAACTACAACCCGGTTTTAATCGACTTATTCGAAGAAAAACTACCGGATCACAAAACCTATATTGTTAACGATGCGCAATATTGCGGTGCTTACGGTGCCGCCCTGTTTGCACGGGGTCTGGCTGAAAAGCAGGCGCAAAATTTCTCCCAAAGTGAAATCAGCGCGCAATTGGCAACTTAGTACACCTCAGCAGTACCGCCTGCTTCCAAACCGGAAGCGGGCGGTTTTTCCTTTTGACGGGCGCTAAAATCCGGCACCGGATATGACAATAATCGTCAACCAGTCCGGTATCGCCCTTGCCTGCGGCCCATTGGGCATTATCTGACAAGATGCAGTTCACTTTACCCACAGTACTTTGAGAATATGGCCATTGTGCTGGGCATCGTTTATCGCACTATTGCTACACATCTAACCCGCAAAGCCGGTTACACCAAAGCCACCGCACGCTATCGCTCACCGTGTTGCCCGTTACCTTGAACGTCAGGGTTTACTGGAACGCGATACTGGTAACATCTATCTTACCCCGACCGCCGTGGATGCCTCAGATGAAGATCCGTCGAATCAATTGTTTGTAAGTTCAATTACCTCGGCAACTGCTGCTGCGACGGGAATTAGCTTGCCAATGCACTGAATCCTGTAATTTCTGAGTCATGGGAATTAGAGTTTGGCATTATTCTGGAAGAAACGGGGAGAAAAACGGGGTTGTTAGGTTACTGCATAACCCTTGATTTCTGGAAAAATAGCTTTTATTCGTCTTATATTTCCGCCGCATAGAGCGCAAGTTCCTGGGGCCTTACCGTGATGGTCTGGTGATTGGAGGCCAGCCTGGTATTGTGCAACAGGCGCCATCCTGCTCTAGCCATTTTTCCACTCAGGGGAGCGAGTATCTTGATGATCAACTAAAGGGCTTTATTACTGGCGATTACCTTGAAGGGCTCTTAGAATATATTCCATAAATAACTACAACTAAATTAGGTCTTTCAAATGCTGCCACAACCAAAACTGACATTTCAGTGGCTACGCCGTCTTGGCCCGGGCTTGATATTTGCCGCGGTAACAATCGGCGCTTCACATCTGGTAATGTCTACGCGCGCCGGAGCCATGTACGGTCTGGGTATGCTGGTGTTTATTCTCTTCGCCTTGATTATAAAGTACCCCTCTTATCGCTTTGGCCAGCAATATGCCAGCATTGCTAAAGTCTCCCTGCTGGAGGGATTCAGACGCCAGGGAACCTGGGCATTGCTCATTTATCTGGTTATCCTGGTTGGTAGTGTATTTCCTGCGTTAGCGGCAGTATCCCTGGTCGCCAGTGGCCTTGCGGTGGTCAGCTTCGGCTTGGACGTGCCACCACGGATGTTGGCGGCAGGGTTGATTCTTCTGTGCGCGACGATCGTCCTCATCGGCCGCTATCACTGGCTGGAGCAGATAGTGAAAGTGCTGATCGTGGTCATGTTCTTCGCCACGCTGGCAGCCACAATGGCGGCTTTTCCACTGATTCAATGGGAGCCAGTCACGGTTATGTTTCGTATGGATTATGCGCTGCCGGAAATCTTGTTTATCGCAACCCTGATAGGCTGGATGCCGGCGCCACTTGATACCGCCATCATGCAATCCCTGTGGACACTGGAGAAATCCCGGGATCTGCAGACAGAACTTGACTGGAAGCAGTCATCACCGGATTTTCACATCGGCTACCTGGCAAGCGGCATCCTGGCATGTTGTTTTTTACTGATTGGATTTGCCGTCATGCATGGCAGGGACATAGTTCTTGTTGATGATCCCAGCGGCTTTGCCATTCAATTAATCAGTCTTTATCGGGAACTGCTCGGAGACTGGAGTGAACTTGTCATCTCGGTTTCCGCCTTTGCGGTCATGCTGTCAACCGTGTTGGTGGCGGTTGACGGGTATCCTCGTGCCCTGACCACATTACTGACCAGATTCAAAGAGGCCGAAACTGCCGGTTTCGTCGAGTCCCGGGAAGACAACTTTAAACTTTTTCTGATCAGCACACTGTTTCTTTGCTCGGGTGCCATAGCGATTCTGTTTTTCTTCATGGGCTCGTTTTTTACCCTGATCATGGTTGCCACCACTATTGCTTTCATAACGGCCCCGGTCATCGCCTGGCTGATCCACCGTTCCATGTTTTCTTTGACAAATGCGACAGCGTCGAAACCGGGCAAAGTAATGCGAATATACAGCTTGATGGCGATCTGGCTTCTGGCTGCTTTCGCCATTTACTATCTTTACCTGATTACGCTGAGTTGATTGACCGCTACTGAGGACTCTTACCAAAGCGGCCCATTTAGTTTTTAGATTCTGCGTAACTGCCCCTTCGGGCCAGCGTCTTTTGCAACAAATTTTATGGCACAAGAATGACTTTTCCAGTGCGTTCTTCACCATGCTTCAGTGCGTGGATCATAGCTTCACGAATTCTGGCCAGTGGGTAAACACCTGCTATCTGGGCTGAAAGCGTTCCATTAACGACCAATTCACCCATTTTTGTGTAGACCTCTTGCGACTGCTCACGGCTGCGACCTTCCCGGGCTCGTGCAATATAGTGCCCAACCAGTCGGATATTCCGGAACAGCAAGGAATGCACAGAAATCAGGCAATTTTCATTCTGACTTGCCAGACCATAGCAGGCGACTGTGCCACCCTCAACGACGCATGCGGCAATCCGCTCTGTTGCCTCGCCTGCAATCCCGTCAAGACCAAGGCGGATTTGCGCGCCAGCGGTGGCTTCGACAACCCGAGCGGCAAGATCCGGCCCATCCAGAATAACTACATCAGCACCTAATTGTCTGAGGTCGGCAAACACCGACTCGCGACGGACAACATTCACGGTTTTATAGCCCCACAGTTTGGCGAGTGAAACAAGGTAGCGGCCACAGTTGGAATTACCCGAGTTTTGTATCACCCAATCACCGGGGTGCAAGTCCACGAAGTCTTTGAGTGCGAAATAAGAAGTCAGCACGCCACCACTGACCAGCGACAACTCTGGCGGGCTTCCATCCTCTGGAGCCAGATAGACCACCTTTGCTGGAACGCGAACCTGTTCGCGCCAGGTGCCGGCCTGATGGAGGGTCACATGGACACGCTGACCGACTTCGAAGCCGGTCACCGTAGTACCTATCTCAACGATACGACCTACACACTTGTTTCCCGCCACTGCCGGCACGGGTCCTTTAAACCCGTAAAGACCCATGATTTCATAAAGATTTCCGAGGCTGACTGCGACGGCCTCCATCGCGACTACAACCTCGTCCGCTTCCGGTGTGCCGGTCGGGAGATCAACCAACTCGACCATATCGGGTGGGTGACCATGAGCCGAATACTGTACCGCTTTCATCGAGTTCTATCCCCTCGTAGAGTGTCGTGTTCGCACTGCATGGCAAAAATTAAGCGCTGATGACACCAGCCAGACGCGCACCGTTCAGGATTTTTCTTCTAACAGGACCTTTGCCCATGGAAGCACCCAGGAAAAGGTACCGTACCAGGCTCCAGTGATGGCCTTCGGTTTTAATTTACCCAAGCCGGAACTCAGTGAGTGAAACAGTTCCAGGTGACCCCTTCCTTTCCAGCAATTGACTACCTGAAAGTCCTGCAGTTCGATCCAAAGCAATTGTTGCAGGTCAGGCCAATCCGGGTCGGGGCTGGGTATATGGCGTACGAATGTAAACGTCGATCCAAAGGGCAGCTCAGCCGGGTCGCATTCCGAGTCGATGACCATGCTTAGCTCGAGCATTGCCGTTTTATTACGGTGCAGTCTTCCAATCACCTCGTTTGCATTCTTTTGCAATGTATCGTGATCACACATCATTTTCGGCATGCCGTAGAGCTCTCTACCAGCAAGCATGGCCGTATCCGTGGAGGTCCAGATATAAGGGGTAGTGACGGCTTGCTTACCCTGGTAACTAACTGGCTGGATAATTGCGACTTCGTGATAAGACAGCGAGTGTGAAAGCTGAGAACAGTCCCCCACAAAGGCTGTGAGTCGTGAATGGTCGGCGGGTTCAAGCAGTGACGGTGTAATACGCTCGATTTCTTCCCGGTCGGCCTCGAATTCCACCATCAATAATTCAGCCGAGAGCATCGGGAATGGTGGAGTACCAAAAGGAGGGCTCCAAGTTGGCATCAGTGTTCCTTTTGGAGTGCTCATCCCGCAGTTCTACCCTTGCCAGCACGCCAGCACGTCGTCAAGCTCCACGACGTCTGCAAACAGCATTGCCATTGATTGTAATGCCACCCTATGACGCTCGTTATCGAATTCGGCCACCGCATCTGCCACCACGAAAGTCCGGTAATCCCTCTGGCTGGCATCGCGAACTGTCGTCTCGACACAACAGTTGGTTGTGACGCCACAAACGACCAGGTTTTCAATCCCCAAGCCCCTGAGTACAGGCTCCATGCCAGTGGCGTAGAAGCCGCTTGCTCTATTTTTATCGATGACGAAATCTTGTTCTGCTGGTTGCAGTTCATCGACGATCTCTGCGTCCCAACTGCCTTTTATCAGTGCGCGTTCGGTCTTCAAGGCGGGTAGCAGTTCTTTCACCAGCACACCCCCATCGGAATAATCCGCGCGGTAAACGTAGCGGGTGTAGATGACTGGAACACCCGCCGCCTTGGCTGCCTGCACCAGCCGGACACAAGGTTTTATGACAGACCTCAGTCGCTCTGCAGGCATACCGATTCGTTTCACCGAGCCATCATCGCTGCAGAATCCATTCTGCATGTCGATGACCAGCAAGGCTGTCGCCTTTGCGCCGAAATTCACTCTTCAGTCTCTCCGCTATCCTTGCCCTTGTGGTCGCAATCCCATGGCTCCAATTGCTCTGCTCTGCACTGGGTGTACTGCTGGGGCGATCACTTTGAGTATACGGTAAGCGTGGCTAGCCAGGTTACCGGTTCTCCGGGATAGACAACGACAAACCCCGTACTCGCGAAGTCGAGACTCTGCGAAATGTATTCATCATCCGCGCAATTGCGGCATGACAACGCGATACGGTAGCGCCCACCGCTCGGCGCGTACCCGATGGACGCATTGAACAGACTGATATTTCCGGACTTCACCAACTCGGAATTTTCCAAATTGGTGAAATGATCTTTCACAAAATTGTAATCTGCAGTCAAGCTGAGGTTTCCCTGACCCAATGACCACGAATAGGTAAACCCCACCTTGGTCGACCACTCCGGCAGGCGCTGCAACTCCTCTCCGACCACGGTGCCCTCCAGTTCCGGATCCACGTCAATAAACTTGCCATCAGACCACGCAACATAGCCGAACAAATCCAACGCCTCGTTGACTCGAAAGGTACCTTCAATCTCGATGCCTTTGACCTCGGCATCGTTGGAGCAACGATAAAATTGCCCTGCTCTCCCGCACCCGTGTTGAAGAGATCTGTGTAGTCGTAGAAAAATCCTTCCGCATTGATCCGTGCACGGCCATCCAGGGCCGTTGCCTTAAAACCTAACGCATAGGAATTGACAAACTCAGGCTGGAACACCGCCACCTCTCGTCGGGTCACTGGTGCGAGCACCCCAGCCACCACTCTTGAATCCCTTGGTGTACGTCACGTAACTGACAACATTATCAGTGAGGTCGTACTGAAACCCGAATTTAGGTGTGAACTCCTTGAATTTGAGGTCTGTTTGCTGTCCCCAGGGCATTCAGCGTGCTGGTGTCCCATGCGGGAACAGCCCCCGCTGCGTCAAAACCTATTGGGCGTGCCGCCTGCGTACCTGGAAATCGATTGTCAGGCTCCTTGTCGTCTTCCGTGTACCGTGCCACCCGCAATGACTCTCAGCCGGTCGGTGATGTCGTAGGTGCCCTCGGCATAAACTGCAATGCTGTCGGTATCGACGTCATAGTCGCGTTCAAAAAACGCAGAGGTGCTCCAGGGACACTCAGGGAGCCCAAGCAAACCGTACAGATTGATCTCGTCACCGATGAACGAAAAGCTGCTTTCTTCGAAATAGAACACACCCGCAATATACTCCAGGCGCTCATCCATAAGACTGCCGGTGAACTTGAATTCCTGCGAGAACTGGTCGCTGTCATTGATGGTCCAAAGCCTGAATATCGATATCGGCTGATCGGTTAAATCCAGAACCCATTTCTGATAGGTATTGCGAAAGGAAGTAATTGACTGCAAATTGAATGCATCGCTGTAGGCCCAGTTGGCGGTCAGGTTAATACCTTTGGTCTCACCCTGGTTTCTCTCGTTGGTACCACTGACAACGACAAACAAATCACCCGTTGTTGGTCGTGTTATACCCGATACATCCGACGGATACAGGCCATTCTCATCACTTTTACTCACATCCGCGGTCAATAGAAATTCGAGATCCGGATTGGCAATGTAACGCAGGGCGCCGCGGACCCCCCAGAGGTCCCGGTCGTTTACATCTTTATCCAGGGTGATGTTATTTATGTAACCATCGCCCTGTTGCACGATCGCAGTGACCCTCATAAATAGCTTATCTTCAACCAGTGGAGCGTTAAGAGAGCCTTTGAGGTTCCACCGGCTGTATTTTCCTGCAGAGATTTGGCCGGAAGCTTCGAAGTTCTCACCGGGCTGTTTGGTGATGACCCGGATTGCCCCGGCGCTGGTGTTGCGACCATAAAGGGTTCCCTGTGGCCCACGTAATACCTCGACCCGCTCAACGTCATAGAGGCTGAAATTATTAACTCCCTGTCGTGCAATATAGACATCGTCGACGTAAAAGCCCATGGCAGTGTCCACCGTCACGATGGACTCGGTCGTGCCCACGCCGCGCAAGAACACTGTAGTCGCAGTGCCTTGGCCGATATTGTTACTGGCAACGAGGTTGGGTACATTGTTGACGATATCCACGACATTGAAGGTCTGGCGGCGTTCCATTTCAGCTTCATCGAAAGCACTGACCGCCAGCGGGATGTCCTGCAGCGTTGTTTCACGGCGTGTGGCGGTAACAAAAACTTCCTCAAGAGACAGGTCTTTCTCCGGGTCTGCTTGATCACCGACGTCTTGGGCCAAAAGTGGTGCGGTCGTCAAACAAATGAATGCCAGACAGACACATTGTTGCCAATATAAGCGATGCTTTGACATAGTTTTACTCCGGGTTCTGCGAGTTTGAAGGATTATAATGCCATATTGAATTCATGGTAAAAATTATCCTTCGTCTGTGCTCGTTCTTTTCTTTTGTGAAAATATCAAGAAATAGTTTCGCGCTCGCATGAGTGGATGTCAATGAAATTCTCATATCTGAATGGATAATACACATATATGAAACACTATAATCAGTTTGATACACCGATACCGTGTGTTTGCCGGGTGCGTGTGAATACCGTGGCTGCCAGTTACTCCCATCCTGGTTTCGGCAAGCTCATGTGCCAGGGCACCTCCACCGGCACCAGAACCAATCGGTGTAAACGAGACCAGCGCTGCCGAACCCCATGCCTGGAGAAAACCACGACGTTTATATCCATGTGACCGCTTTACCACAGTCATTGGGCGTGTACAGTCAAGTGATGTCCCTGATCGCGTCACGTCCGTCCCACTCCGCAGCGACATGACTGTCCCAAAAAAACCATGGAAGCTCGTCACGCTTTGCATTTTGAAATCCAGAGGTTAAGCTGAATCGATCTCCAGAGGCGAAAGGCCCTCGAGCTTATTCAAATTAGGAATTTTTCAAATGACCGAAGAAAACAACAGTATTAAGAACCGTGATAGCCGCCAGCTTCAGCAATCTATTACCCCGGGCACCGATGAGCCTACTTTAGCCCAAAGGCCGATTGGTTCTGGGAAAGCAAGCCAGAAACTCAAGCTGAAAGGCTACAGCATCCCCCTTACTCCTGAGGGTAAGGCTTCATTGGTGACTTCAACTCCGCACCATTACGGAGGGCAGTTCATTTTTGTTGATTACCGTGCTGACGTGGACCAGGTTGCTCGCTTCCTTCCGCCGCCTTTGCAGCCCGAACCGACCGGGCGGGCCTACGTTATTGTCAATGAGCTTTTCTGTGTTCCCGATGACAACCCGGACCTGATCTACACCAATCCGGAACGGACCCGCTACACCGAGGGCCTGGTAGCGGTGCGCTGTTCGTACAATGGTGTAGAAGGCTCCTACATTACTGCTATTTGGGTCTCCAAAGATTGGTCCATGATTTTTGGACAATTTTTTGGCTGGCCAAAGAAAATTGCGAATATTAACCTGACCCGGGTTCCCCCTCTTCACCCGACCTTAAAGCCCATTGGCATCGGTTCACACGTGCGCGGCATCGTCTCAAGGGAAAGTCACCGCTTGTTGGATATCAAACTCAAACTTCGCAAGAAAGAAGAAAATACGGCCGCACCAGCTTTTGGTTGGCTCTATTCGGTGCGCTTTTTTCCAGAAATGGGTCCCACCGTGCCGGCAGTCAAACAGCTTATCCGCAACCGTGTGCAGAATCCGCGAGCCATTAACGTGTATTCCGGTGATGCTGATTTTGAATTCGGGGCCTCTGACAACGAAGAACTGTTGCCACTCAAGCCGGTCGAAATCCTGAAAGGCTATTATTACAACCCCAGCTGGACAACCACACATACAGCAGAGCTTTTGGAGACTTACGAGTAGTAGAAGCTACCCGGTGCCTGCAACCAGCAATCTGCGGGTTAGCCAATAATTTCGCCAATGATCTCGCCAACATTGTAGCTCTTTCCGGGGATGGCTATTTGCCTGAGTATCCCTGCAACGGGAGCTTCGACCTCGACCATTGCTTTTTCAATTTCCAATTCATAAATCAACTGGCCCTCGGTCACGACAGCGCTATTTTCAACCAACCATTCACTAATGATGCCGGTTTGCATGGATACGGTAGCTTTGGGTATACGCAGGATGACAATGGGCATGAAAAAATGCTCCTTGAGATTCAGCCGGCAAGCAGGTTTTTGGCAGCGGAGACAATCCGGTTGGCATCGGGGAAATGTTCGGACTCCAGGCACTGTGCAAACGGGATGGGCGTATATGCCCCGCCCACACGCGCAACCGGGCTCTTGAGTTTTGCATGCAGTTCCTGATGCAACATGGCTGCAAGCTCAGCACCGAAACCACAGAATTCAACGCCTGCATGTGCAACCACGGCGCGCCCGGTACGGCCGACTGATTCCAAAATGGTTTCCCGATCGAGTGGCACCAAACTACGCAGATCCACCACTTCGGCTTCAACACCCCCTGCCGCCAATACTTCCGCAGCGTTTAATGCTTCGGTGACCATCCATCCGTAGGTCAGAATGGACAGATCCGAGCCGGCTCGTTTGATGTCTGCTGTGCCCAGCGGAATCCGATAATCTCCGCTTGGTACTGGCCCGGGGGTGAAATAAATACGCATGCTTTCGAAAAAGATACAAGGATCCTCATCATAGATGCACGACATAAGCAGCCCCTTTGCCTCTGCCGGGGTACTGGGAAATACGACTTTCAAACCCGGAATGTGGGTGAGCCAGTTCTCCAGCGACTGAGAGTGCTGCGCACCAAAGCTGCCAACGTTGCCGGCTGTCAAGGTGCGGATGGTTAGTGGCACGTTGGTTCGACCGCCCGACATGTAACGCAGTTTGGCGGCGTGGTTGGCGACCTGGTCCATGCACACGGCGAGAAAATCGTTGATCATTATCTCGGCTACCGGACGCATACCCGCTAACGCAGCTCCGATAGCGGCCCCAACAATGGCCTGCTCGGCAATCGGTGTGGGCCGGACCCGGTCGAGCCATATTTGGTCGACAGGCCAAAAGTCGCCTTGACCACACCACCGGCTGGATCGGCTATGTCCTCGCCCATCAGGAACACCCGTTCATCGTTGCCTAATGCCATGTCCAGGGTGTGATTGATGGCCTTACAGAAGGTCATGGTCTGCATTTCACCGCGTCGGATTCCACTTGTTCCGGTCTTATGGCGGCGGCTCCGGGAATCATGGCGGGATCAGCGAATACGTCTATGTAGAGTTCATCTGCTGATGGCCGGGGTTCATTGCGGGCAAAGTCAATGGCGTCTTCGACTTCCTGGCGTGCTTCCTTTTCCATGGCCAACAAGTCTTTTTCAGTGCAAATTCCCTCATCCAACAAGTACTGCCTGAAAGTTGGCACCGGCGCGTGTGCAATCGCATCCTTTAATGCCGCCTGGTCCATATGCGTCTGCTCACTGCCAAACGCATGTGCCTGCAGACGGTGACAAAGCGCCTCGATCAGGGTTGGTCCATCACCTGAGCGTGCCCGCTGCGCGGCATTACGGAACGCGCTAATCAGGGCAACCGGGTCATTTCCATCTACCTGGACACCGGGCATTTCGTAAGCATCTGCCCGGGCGGCAAGTGAACGGCTGCGGGTGTAGTCGGCCAGAGCCGTGTACTCCGCATATTGATTGTTCTGGCAAATGAAAATTACTGGCAGTTGCCACAGAGAAGCCAGGTTCAGCGCCTCGTGGAATGCGCCGATGCTGGTCGCACCGTCGCCAAAACTGACCGTAGTGATGCGGTTGCTGCCTTGCATACTTGCCGCCAGAGCGAGCCCGTTGGCAATGGGGATACCCGCACCTACAATCCCGGTCGTGACCATCAGGCCTGAGGCCGGATCAGATAAATGCATGGGGCCACCCTTGCCTTTTGAGGTGCCGCTGACCCGGCCATAGAGCTCGGCCATAATCTCACGCATCGGTGTGCCCTTGGCAACGACGTCGTGAATGCCACGATAAGTAGTGACCATGTAATCGTCTTTGCTCAGGATGATGGACAGGGCAGCCGCAATCGCTTCTTGGCCGCCGCACGGATAATACTGAAACTGGAGTTCGCCTGCACTCAAACCACGCTGGATGGCCGCATCGGCCTCAGCAATACGCACCATCATCCCAAAGACAGCTTTCAGGTTTTTCGGATCGTTTTTTCCAACAACTGACTGTTCGCGCATATTTATTCCATTCCCGTTTTATTCGACAGACTCCTGATCATCGATTTTCATTGGTACCGACCCATTGGGCCGTACATGTTACTCACTCAGGGGCATCAACATACTGACGAATGACGCGTTTCAGGTTTTCCACTATCGTGTCCTCGCTTCGACGAATTCGAGCTGACAGTCCGCCGACGCCAACCACGAGGTGCTGATCATGAGCTTGAGTCTTGAGCGGTGCAGCTATCGCGCCAGTATCAGGCAGAATGCGGTCATAACCCCGCGCACAGCCATCTTTACGTGCTGCCACGACGTCCTCCATCACTGCTTCCAGGCTCACTATCTGGCCCTTGAGCTCTCCCCGATTGACTGCCCGTTCATACAAACTCAGGATAGCCTGATCAGAGATGGTTGACAGGTACGCTGCGCCAACTGCGGTGCCAAAAATTGGTGCCATGAACCCTTCACTGGCACGCAAGGAGATGGGGAAAGTTCCGGGCAGGACGCGGATAAACTGCATATGAAATCCGTTTTGCATCGATAATGTGACGGTTTCACTGGTAGCTTCGTGGAGGCTCTCTAACGGTTTTGTTGTTTCGATGGTGCCAAGCAACTGTCCTGGTAACCAGTCTCCGAGGTAGGTCACACGCAACGATGGAAAATATTTCAAGTTGTCAGTGTTCAACGCAAGGTAACCCAGCTTAACGAGGCTTTTGAGAATCGCGTTGGCGCTGGATTTGGGATAATTCAGTGCGCGGCAGATTTGTATGCCGGACATGGGTTCACGCCGCTCTGCGAAAAGCTCAAGTACTTCCAGAACACGACCGACAGATTTAACTACATTTGTTGACGACATGGCGAATTTCAGTTGTTATTGGACTTCTTGTAATTGACGTTAGTTCATATATCTGAAATATTATAACATATATATGAATCATGTAATAATACTGATATAATTTGGATTCGGATTATTTCTTGATGTTGATGATATGCATGGACCGCCGTATGCACTTTTTGCCAGCAATGCTGATGATAAACTACAGCGGTTCTGCACGTAACCTAATTCAGCAAACATACCATGGTATTTGAGCTCGAGATTTTTATATGAGTGGGTTTATCGACATTGTGTGTAACCTGTATACGCCGCGGGTCGTATCCGAAGGGCGTGCGGGCATCGACGATGCATTCAAATCCAAGGTCCGGATGCCGGTGGAAATGAGAGATGGTGTAAGCATAAAGGATTACCTCGAGAAGATGGACCGGGCCGGTATCGAACGCTCACTCCTGATCGCAGTGCGGGCCGGTGATCTCAGGGTGCGCGGCTCATTCGAAGTGCCCTATGCTTACGTTCACGAGGTTTGCCAACAACATCCCGACCGGTTTTCCGGCCTGGCCGGGGTAGATCCGACCCGGGGTATGCAGGGATTGCGCGATCTTGAGGAAGCTGTTCGTAACTTTGGTTTCGTCGGAGCTCACTGGTACCCTCACTGGTTTGAGATGCCCCCGGACGCAGCCCAGATTTACCCCTACTACGCCAAGTGTTGCGAGCTGGATATACCGATCATGATGCAGGTTGGGCAGAATCTTATCTATGATCAGGACAGGCGATTGCCTTCGGTGGGTAATCCCATGTGCCTTGACCGCGTTGCAATCGATTTCCCGGAGTTGAAGTTGATTGGCATCCATGTCGGCGTTCCATGGACTGACGAAATGATTGCCATGTGCTGGAAACATGAAAACATTTTCACCGCAGGCGACGCATATGCACCCCGGTACTGGCCCAGCCAGTATGTTCACTTTGCTGATTCGTATGGCCGCCAAAAAGTACTGTTTGGCACCGATTGGCCAGTTATCGATCCGGAACGGGCGGTAACGGAGGCTGCAGAGCTTGGCATCAGACCTGAATCTTACCAGGCGGTGATGCGGGATAATGCGCTACGCGTTTTTAAGTTGCCGGGGCACGAAGACCTGTAAGTGTTCCAAAACATTCAGGGATATCATGAGGCTGAGAAAAATTTGAGCAGTGGAATACCAAACATGCCCGGCATCCCGGGGGCTTTTCGCCACTTGTCCCTGGCGGCAGGCATCCGGTCTTCTGCGTCTCGGGCACCTGACAAAATTGCTCTTCGTGATCGGCACGGCACCCGCACATATACTCAGTTGGTAGAGCGAATAGACCGGGTCAGCCATGCAACAACAGGTGGTCTGGAATTGAGGCTGGGCGATCACTGTGCCATTCTCGCCTCGAATTGTAATGAATATGTGGAGTTGGTGGCCGGTCTTTCCCAGGTGGGCGTGGCGGCTGCAACCGTCAACCCCAAGCTCAGTGAATCAGAGATCACGGCTATTTGTGACGATGCCCAGGCCAGGTTCCTGTTCGTGGACTCCGCTAACTCTGAAATGGCGCACAGTTGTGATTTTGCGACCGTGGAGCGCATCATTGAATTTGGTGCGGCTTATGAAAATTGGTTGGCCGCTGCCAAGCCGAATCGAACCATTCCTCCGGTAGCTGAATGGCTCCCGTTTACCATTCCCTACACATCAGGTACAACTGGCCGTCCAAAAGGTGTGCTGGTATCCAGTCGCTCCCGGGTCCTGACCTTTTGCGGCATGGGTATCGAATATGGTTGTTACTCCGCGAATGACCGATTTCTGGCTTTGGCACCCATGTGCCATGGAGCTGGCATGGCATTCCCGCTTGCATCGGTCTACTTTGGTGGCTATGCACATCTTCTTGACACGTTTGACCCCGAAACTGTATTGAGGGAATTGTCGAAGGACCGGATCAGCGGTGTTTTTATGGTTCCAACACATTTCCATGCCATATTTTCACTTGAATCGAACACATTGTCCGCACTTCGAGAATACGAATTGCGGTCCATCATTTCGAATGCGGCGCCACTTTCACAGGGCACCAAGGAACAGATTGTCGAGTACTTTGGCGAGGGTTTGCTGCATGAAACATACGGATCCACCGAAGGCGGCATTGTCACCAACCTGCAGCCGCGCGACCAGCTACGAAAACAGAAATGCGTAGGCCACCCTTTCCCTGCAACCGAAATCAGCATCCGCAATGAGCAGGGCGAGGAATGTGGGCCAAATGAGGTGGGTGAGCTGTTTTCGCTCAGCCCGTACCTGTTCAACGGCTATTGGCAGCGGCCGAAGGAGACTGAGGAAGCATTGCAAGACGGTTGGTGCACCGTGGGTGATCTTGCCCGGCGTGACGAAGAAGGCTATATCTACATAGTGGACCGTAAGAAAGACATGGTCATCACCGGGGGTATGAATGTATATCCACGCGAAATCGAGGACGTATTAATCCGGCACCCAGATGTCGTTGAAGCAGCAGTTATCGGAGTGGCTGACGATCGTTGGGGTGAAAGTCTAAAAGCGTTTGTCGTCACCAAGAGCGGTCAATCACTATTGACTGATGAACTGATGGGTTTTTGCGCGGACAAGCTCGCAAGATTTAAAATACCCCGTGATTTCGTCCATATTGAAAAGCTGCCACGTAATGCGGGCGGCAAGATTCTGAAAACGATTCTGCGAACAAAAACCGAATAAAGTGAACTGATATGGATAGCCTTGAATCAACCCGGCTTGATGATGGCACGAACTGGCCATCCCCTGCAGTGGCCTGGTATGCCGTAGCCGTTCTTTTTATTGCTTATACGTTTTCTTTTGCAGACCGCTTTATTTTGAGTCTTCTGATTCAACCCATAAAACTGGATTTGGGCTTAAGCGATACCAAAGTCAGTTTGCTTCATGGCTTCGCGTTTGCAATTTTCTATACGATTATGGGTATTCCAATCGGTCGCCTGGCTGACCGATACAGCCGACGAATGATTATTTCATCAGGAATTGCCGTGTGGAGCCTGATGACCGCAGCGTGTGGAATAGCGACAGGATACTGGCAGCTTTTTTCTGCTCGTGTTGGCGTTGGCGTCGGTGAGGCTGCGTTGTCTCCACCGGCTTATTCAATGATTGCAGACCTTTTTCCAGCGCAAAAACTGGGCCGCGCCCTGAGTATTTATACCGCCGGAGCATTTGTTGGCGCCGGGTTCGCTTTTATCGTTGGAGGTCTGGTGATTCAGTCAATCATCAGCTCCCCTGAAATCACCATCCCCATTATTGGAACCATCAGGTCCTGGCAGGCAGCGTTTTTTGTGGTGGGTTTGCCTGGTCTGCTGGTTGCAGCCCTGATGTTTACCGTCAGGGAACCCGTTCGGCGCATGAAAACGAACACGGCATTTAGCGGCAACACCCATGAGGCAGTGCCAATGCGCAAGGTAATTGAATACCTCAGGAGTCGCTGGCGTGTTTATGGCGCGCACTTTCTCGGATTTTCCTTGTTGGGAGTAGTGTCCAATTCAATCATCGCCTGGACTCCGACCTTTTTGAATCGGAGTTTTGGCATGACAGTGGGGCAATCCGGACCAGCAATCGGGGCCATCATTCTTGTATTCTGCACAAGCGGACTCATCGTTGGCGGCTGGCTGGCTGACCGCCTGGTGCTCAAAGGGTATACGGACGGGGCGATGCGGGCCGGTATTGTAGCGGGTCTTGGATGTATACCGTTCGCTGTTTTGGTACCACTGATGTCATCCGTTACATGGGTGCTGATACTGTACTGCCCATTGCTGTTCTTCTCCAGCTTTGGTTTTGGTGCAGCAGCGGCAGCTCTGCAACAAATAACGCCCAACCGGTTACGAGCTGTGGTATCAGCTTTTTATCTGTTTTTTTTGAACCTGATTGCGCTTGGGCTGGGTCCAACTCTGACTGCCTTGATTACCGACTTTGTATTTGGCTATGACGAATCAGTGGGGTTTTCGATTGGCGTCATTGCGGTGACTTCCGGGTTGCTCAGCGCTCTCGTCCTGTGGCGGGGTCTCAAACCGTTTCGGGTTGAGTTATCGACTCAATCATAATCGGCATCTCCCGGTACGTGGGTTGTGCAATCCGGTTTGGTAATGACTACTTATCCGGCTTTGATTTCAAACCCCGTTTGGAGCTGGCTGCAAACGGCGCCATTCGCGCACAGTTGCCATTGGGGCGTAGGTAAAGGGCGATCCGTTTGCTCTCAAGGAATATCGGTCGCTGCCTCGATTTTTCCGCCACCGTGGGTGACGCCGCTGGCATAGGTAACCTCCAGCCAAACCGCGCCATGTTCTGACACTGGCCCTTTACCGTAGCCCCAGATGCTACCAGCCGGCTGGTATATGAAGAAATCTTTGCTCACTTTCGTCATCTTCCCTGCGCTCTCCGGAGCATCGAACGACCACACGCGCATGTTGCCGTAAACGACAAACCG
>PVMK01125615.1_pt1 | contig 17145 bp, 18 predicted proteins | sample 1853481 | NCBI WGS metagenome assembly PVMK01 (sample SAMN08533507, study PRJNA380276) | Marine sediment metagenome, whole genome shotgun sequencing project.
GACATGAAAGGATTGTTGGAAAAGCTGCCGTTGCCAGGTAACGTCAATCCTGAAGCGCTGGCTAAAGGTATTGATACTGGAATGTTAAAACGCCAGGTTGCGATTATAAATTCCATGACGCCGGGTGAGCGGCGTTTTCCCAAAACAATAAATGGCTCGCGCAAAAAACGTATTGCATGCGGGGCCGGGTTGCAAATTCAGGATGTCAATCGCCTGATTAAGCAGCATACCCAGATGCAAAAAACCATGAAGAAGATGGGTAAGGGTGGTTTGCAGAATATGATGCGGGGTGCGGGCGGGATGTTTCCCCCACGCTGAGATGCAGCATAAAGGGCGGAATACCGTGCTTTTTGGTCCGGATTTCGGCGAAATAGCCGAATTTTGTGCAAATCAGGCCCTCTGGCGGGTTCACATCCCTGAAAAATCCAGTAAAATTCCCTGCTTACGCAAATCGGCGGAACCTCGGTTCCGCCGTTGTTTTGTTGTTTCCGGTGATTGTCACTAAGCGTCACAATCGATCGGGGTTTGCCCGGCTTGGGCTTGGAATAATTCTTCAGTGAATTCTTAATTGGAGCAGTATATAGATGGTTAGCATCCGTTTATCGCGCGGTGGTGCCAAGAAGCGACCGTTTTATCACATCGTTGTAACAGACCAGCGGAATCGCCGTGATGGTCGTTATATCGAACGTCTGGGTTACTTCAATCCAATCGCTGCTGATGGCAAGGATCAGATTCGTATTGATTTGCCGCGTATTGATTATTGGGTTGGTCAGGGCGCACACCCTTCTGATCGAGTAAAAAGTTTGATAAAGGGCTACAAAAAGCAGCAGGCTGGTGAGTCAGCAGCTGAAGCAGCTCCTGAGGCTAAGGCTGACGCCTAAGCAGCGGTGTTGCAGTTGCTGTTGAAACTGTGCCGCCTCAAATAAAGATCGGAGCACATGGTGCAGAACAAGTCTGTAGTGCTGGTCGGTCGAATGGCGAGTGCTTTCGGCATTAAGGGCTGGGTAAAGGTTAGTTCTTATACAAGCCCTCCAGAAAATATTTTGCAATATTCTCCCTGGCAATTGCGCCAGGGGAAAAGCGGAACAACAGTTCGTACCGCAGAACTGATTGAAGCCAAAACGCACGGTAAAGGGCTGATCGTAAGATTAGCCGGTATCGAAGACCGCGATCAGGCAGATATCCTGAAAGGTCTGGAGATTGTGGTTGAGCGCTCTCAGTTACCGGAGCCCGAAGATGGCCTGTATTACTGGGCCGATCTTGAAGGCCTTCAGGTTGAGACTGCTGAAGGTAAGCCATTGGGTCGGGTGGAGCAGATGCTCGAAGCGGGTGCAGCGGATGTAATGCTGGTGTGTGGTAAGGCTAATAGTCGCCACATGATCCCATTTATACGGGATGAAATAATTTTAGCGGTTGACCTGGATGCAGGAATTATCCGGGTGAACTGGGAGCTCGATGAGCGTGGCGAGTCAGCTTGATGGATATAAATATCATCAGCTTGTTTCCGGAAATGGTCCGGGATGCCTCGGACCACGGAGTTATTGGCAGGGCGCTAGAGCGCGGACTGGCAAGTCTGGATTGCACGACTCCGCGGGATTACGCTACTGATGCTCATCAAACGGTCGATGATCGTCCGTATGGTGGTGGTCCTGGGATGGTGCTTAAAGTTGAGCCGATGGCAATGGCTATCGCAACTGCACGAGAGAAGTTGCCGGCGGGTAGCCGGGTGGTTTTTCTAAGCCCGCAGGGCCGGGTGTTTGATCAGAATATTGCGCAGGAAATGGTTGCTTTACCCGGTTTTGTGTTGGTCGCCGGGCGTTACGAAGGTTTTGACGAACGGTTAATCACGACCTGCGCTGATGATGAATTGTCGTTAGGTGACTATGTCATCAGCGGCGGTGAAATGGCGGCGCTGGTGATAATGGATGCAGTGCTGCGGCTATTGCCTGGTGTGCTGGGCGACAAGAATTCGGCAGAGCAGGATTCGTTTGTGGATGGGTTGCTGGATTGCCCACACTACACACGGCCTGAATGGGTTGATGAATTGCGGGTACCGCAGGTGTTACTGGAAGGTAATCATGAAATGATTCGCCAGTGGCGTCTGAAAGAGGCACTTGGCAGGACGTGGTCACGCAGACCCGATCTGCTTGAGCGGCGGCAACTAACGGATGAAGAAGACAGATTGTTGCGGGAATTTATTGCTGAACATGACGATCAGCGTGGTGGGATTGGTTCAGTAGATAACGGCTAATACCGTTTAGGTTTTTATATAGTTGTGGCGCATCAGAGTGCGCTACACCAGACAGGTGATAAACAATGAGCAAGATCATTCAAGAGCTGGAACAGGCCCAGATGGAGCGCGAAGTAACCAGCTTCAGTCCCGGTGATACGGTCGTGGTGCAGGTGCGGGTTCGTGAGGGTGAGCGCGAGCGTTTACAAGCCTATGAGGGTGTTGTTATCGCCAAGCGAAACCGCGGTCTCAATTCAGCCTTTACAGTGCGTAAGATTTCGCACGGCGAGGGCGTAGAGCGTGTCTTCCAGACTTACAGCCCTGCGATCGCTAGTATTGAAGTGAAACGACGTGGTGCTGTAAGACGTGCGAAGTTGTACTACTTGCGTGAACGCAGCGGCAAGTCAGCCCGTATCAAAGAAAAAATTTAAACTGACAGAAGGTGGCGGGATCATTGTGATCACAGTACGTCATTTAGTGCAGTTATTTCCAGGTCGCCGGCATCAGCCGGCGGCTTTCGTTGTGGCAAGCATTATCGTGGCAACACAGATAAGTGGTTGCGCAGCTATCGTCTCAAAAGCGTCGGCTGATATGGCGGACAATCTTTCAACTGCGATTCTTAATCAGAATGATCCTGAACTGGTGCGTGAGGCTTTACCCGCCTATCTTTTGTTAATGGATAGCCTGAACGGCCCAGAGTCCAATAATGCAGGCACCCTGTCTGCGGCCGCACAACTTTATGCAGCCTATGGGGCGGCACTGGTTGAAGACCCTGAACGCGCAAAAATACTGACCAGTCGAGCACGCGATTACGGCGATCGTGCCCTGTGTGCTGCTGAAAAGCAGGCATGTAATCTTGATGGGCTGGATTTTGATAGCTATTTGCAGGCCGTGCAGTCGGTCAACAAAGATGATGTTGAAGCGTTATACGGTTACAGCCTGAGTAGGCTGGCGTGGATCAGGTCCCATTCCGGTGATTACAAGGCACTTGCAGATCTGCCAAAAATTGAAGCAGCGCTCCAGCATGTCATGACACTTGAGCCAGGTGAACTGGCTGCCAGCACATGTATGTATCTCGGGATACTGAATACGCTGCGGCCACCGGCATTGGGCGGTAATCCCGAAGTAGGGCGTGAATGGTTTGAGCGGGGAATAGAACTGTCGGAAGGCAAAGATCTCAGTATCAAAGTTGAGTATGCGCGCGGGTATGCCCGGTTGTTATATGACCGTGAATTACATGATCAGTTGTTGAACGAAGTACTGGCGAGCGAAGTCGAACAGCCAGATCTCACCTTGTTTAATTTGCTGGCCCACGAACAGGCAGAATTATTGCTGGCGTCTGCTGATGACTATTTCTGATGCTTGAGCCGATCTATAGAAGCTGAATACTGGATAACATTAAACATAGGATTTACAATAAGTTATATGGACATTATGAGAGTTTGCCGAGTTTTTGTTCCAGCCTTATTTGGCCTGTTTAGCCTGACTTTGGCGTTGCCGGCTGTTGCGGCCGTGTTGAAAATTGCCACTATTGCACCGGAAGGATCTGAGTGGATGGTGGAGCACCGGGGCGCCGCAGCCAAGATCAAGGAACTTACAGACGGGCGGGTGACGCTGAAGTTCTATGGTGGCGGCGTGATGGGTAATGACCGAAAAGTGCTGCGTAAAATCCGGATTGGTCAGTTGCAGGGCGCGGCATTTACAACTAGTGGTTTGGCCGAGCGTTATCCGGACATCGTATTGTATGGCATGCCCTTTGTTTTCAGGTCACAGGATGAAGTGGATTTTGTTCGTCAAAAGCTTGATGCCGACCTGATGCAGGGGCTGGAGGAAGCAGGTTTTGTTTCCTTTGGTTTTGCGGGCGGGGGCTTTGCCAATTTTATGAGCCGCGACCCTATTACCAACCATGCAAGTCTGGAAGGTAAAAAAATCTGGGTGCCCGACGGCGATGTTATTAGTTTTACCGCGCTGGAATCCAGGAACCTTTCCCCTGTAGTGCTGCCTTTGTCGGATGTGCTTACCGGTCTGCAGACCGGGTTGCTTGATGTCATCGTCACTCCGCCGGTTGGGGCGTTGCTGCTGCAGTGGTACACCAAAGTTAAGTACATTAATCCTTTGCCGATTGCTTATACGATCGGTCTGCTGGCGATAGAATCGCGGGCATTCGAGCGTATTGATGCTGCAGACCAGGAAGTTGTCAGAGATATCCTTAGTGATATTTACCTGCGGCTGGATGAGATCAACCGGCGTGACAATATAGAAGCGGAAGAAGCCTTACTCGCAAATGGCTTGCAAATGGTTGAGGTAAGTCAGGAAGATATTCCCTACTGGCGGGAGGTGGCCGATAAAACCAATGAACGCATGTGGAATGAGTCCGGGGCTAAGCCAGAGTTATATGCAAAATTAATGAGCCTGCTTGATGAATACCGTGTTATGAATTCACCGGGCGAGGCTACTGCGGACGCGGGCATGTGACGACGCAGTTGAGCGTCAGGGGGGTGCTGAAGAAGGCTGAGGCGTTGGGACGTCTCCTCGAAAATATTTTTCTCAGCACATTGCTGGCAGGAATGATTGGTCTTGCCGCCAGCCAGATACTGTTGCGCTGGTCTGGTGCAGGCAGCTTCGTATGGGGGGATGAGGCTATACGGTTGATGGTTTTGTGGATCGCCATGGTCGCCGGCGTCGCATCTGCACGCGAAGATCGCCATATAGCGATCGACGTACTTTCACGTTTTCTTAGTCCACGCGGTAAGTCGATAGCCGCACTTTTTGTGGATCTGTTCACCTCCTTAGTTTGCCTCGTGCTGGCCTGGTATGGCTGGGTCATGGTGGAATTTGCTATTGAAGGCGGTGATAAATTTTTCAGTAATCTTCCCGCATGGATTTTTCAGGCCATTATCCCGGTCGCATTCTTGCTGATGGCCTATCGCTACCTCATCTGGTTTGCCCGGCGGCTAGGTGAAATTCTGGCTGGCCCAGGATCAGTGCCGCAGGAGCCTCAGGCATGATTGCCATTAGTATCCTGCTGGTAGTGCTGGCATTACTCGGTGCGCCATTGTTTGCAATTATTGCGGCGGGTGCCCTGATCAGTTTTATCAGCATGGATCCCGCACTGGGTGTGGCGGTGCCGATAGAAATATTCAGTATTGCAGAAATGCCGATATTACTGGCAATCCCGTTATTCACTTTCGCAGGCTATTTGCTGAGTGAAAGTAAGGCACCTGGCCGCCTTGTGCGACTGACCAGCGCTTTGCTTGGCTGGATGCCGGGTGGGTTGGCAATAGTCAGTATTGGCGCCTGTGCATTTTTTACTGCGTTTACCGGTGCTTCGGGCGTAACAATTATTGCTTTGGGCGCAATTCTCTATCCCGCCCTTGCCCAGGCAGGTTATGACGAGCGTTTTAATCTGGGGCTGGTCACTGCAGGGGGGAGTCTTGGGCTTTTGTTTGCGCCATCACTTCCCCTGATCCTCTATGGTGTTGTCGCACAAGTGAATATTGACGATCTGTTTATCGCAGGTATTTTGCCCGGCACACTCATGATGGCTTCGCTGTCGGTGTATGCAATATGGATGAATCGCAGCAATCGTGTGCCGCTGGCTGATTTCTCCTGGAAAGAGGTTGGTGCGGCACTGCTCGATTCCAGTTGGGAACTGCCTTTGCCGCTTGTTGTGCTCGGTGGTATCTATTCAGGCTTGCTGGCGGTCTCGGAGGCTGCTGCTGTGACGGCCGTTTATGTAGTGCTGGTTACAGTTATTATCCGCCGCGAAATACCGCTTAAGAAACTTCCCGGCATTATGCGCGAGTCTATGGTGCTGGTGGGGGGGATACTGCTCATTCTTGGTGCCTCCCTGGCATCTACAAATTATATAATCGATGCGGAAATACCGCAAAAACTTATAGGCATTGTTACCAGTCTTGTTGATAGCCGGATCAGTTTTCTGTTTCTGTTGCTGTTGTTCTTGCTTGTATTGGGTGCCTTTCTGGATATTTTCTCTGCTTTAGTGCTGGTAGTCCCGCTTATTTTACCTGTCGCTGCAGAATACGGGGTGGAACCCATTCATCTGGGCATGGTATTTCTGGCCACAATGCAACTGGGGTATTTGACGCCACCTGTGGGGCTAAATCTGTTTATCGCCAGTTATCGCTTTAATAAGTCTATAGTGAGCGTGTATCTCGCTACACTTCCATTTTTGCTGATACTGCTGGCATCAGTAATAGTCATTACGTTTTGGCCAGGCCTTTCCCTGATGCTGCTGGATTAACGGGTCAGAATTTATAACGCTCATTGGAGATATTAAGTGCTTAACAGATTTAGGGCATTGTTCATGCCCGTAGGGTTCCTGATGATCCTGCTCGGCGAGCCGGCTTTATCGGAATCGCTTGCTCCTGCGATGTTGCAAGTGCCACCAGGTTTTCGTATCGAGGAAGTTGCCCAGGTTCCTAATGCACGTTCTATGGTGCTGGGGGCCGGTGGTACGCTTTTTGTTTCGTCACAGTTTTCTGGTCAGGTACATGCGGTTGCTGGTGTGCTGGGTGATCATCCGCAGGTTTATCTGCTGGATGAAAAATTACGTATCGCCAACGGCATCGCTTTTTTGGAGGGTGATCTGTACGTTGCCGAAACTGGCAGGTTGCTGCGTTATGTATCAATTGAGTCAAATCTGGATGATCCGGGCGAGCCGGAAGTTGTGGCAGATGATTTGCCGACCGCCGGGAAGCTGCATAGCTGGAAATATATTGCATTTGGGCCTGATGGCAAGTTGTATATGAGTGTCGGCTCACCGTGCAATATCTGTGATGAGCCGGATTACGGCCTGATATTGCGGATGAACCATGATGGTACTGACCGGGAAATTTATGCCCGTGGTATTCGCAACTCGGTTGGGTTTGACTGGCAACCAGGCACCGGTGAGTTGTGGTTTAGCGATAATAATCGTGACCTTTTGGGTGATAACAAACCACCGGGTGAACTGAATAGAGTTGCTCACCCCGGTTTGCACTTTGGTTTCCCATTCTGTCATGGCGCGGATACGGCAGAGCCCGAAGCAGAACTGGCGGCACTCGGAACCTGCGCAGATTCAGAACCACCCGTGCTGGAGCTTCCAGCGCACGTGGCGCCACTGGGAATAGCTTTTTATCAGGGTGATATGTTCCCGGACGTCTACCAGGGGCAAATCTTCATTGCGGAACATGGTTCATGGAATCGCAGTGAGAAAATTGGTTATCGTGTGTCGCTGGTTCAACTGGATGAGACGGGTCAGCATGCTTCCGGCTATGAGCCATTTATAGAGGGGTGGCTCAAAGACGGTGAAGTGGGCGGCAGGCCAGTAGATGTGCTGGTCGCACCCGATGGGTCTTTACTTGTCAGTGATGACAAGCAAGGCAGAATTTTTCGTGTCACCTATGTGGGCACAGCAACGGATTAAGTAAACATAATGAGTGGAAAAAATCCTATTATCAGGGTGTTTGGTTTTTTGTGGCGGATGCTGGAACGCCTGGTCAAGTCGATACAGGTGCTTTTATTTCTGCTATTTGTAGTGATCATCTTTTCGGCATTGTCCAATTTGTCGGGTGGTGGAATCAAAGTTCCGGAATCTACAGCATTGCTGATTGCGCCCAGCGGTTTTCTTGTGGAGCAGCCAGAGGGTGAAGCGCTGGACCGAGCCTTGCTGGAAATTCAGGGTAGTGCGAGCCAGACAGTGGTCAGGGAAGTCGTTGATAGCCTGCGAATTGCTGCGGATGATGACCGGATTAAGGTCGTAGTGCTGTTGCCGGGGTTCCTGGAAGGCGGTGGTTTGAGCAAGCAGCAGGCTATCGGAGCGGCATTGGCTGAATTCAGGGCATCGGGCAAGCCCGTAATCTCAATGGCGGACAACTATAACCAGACTCAATATTATCTGGCGTCGCAGGCTGATGAAATTTATATGCATGATTTCGGTCTGGTTATGATCGAAGGCTACGGTTATTTCAAAGCCTACTTTGCTGATGCGATAGATAAGCTCAGGGTCGATGTAAATGTATTTCGTGTTGGTGAATTCAAATCATTTGTTGAGCCCTATCTGCGCAATGATATGTCGGAGGAGGATAAGCAAGCTTCACGTCGCTGGGTTGAAGGGTTATGGGAAATTTATAAACAGGATGTTATTGCCGGGCGGGAAATTGATCCGCAGGTATTTGATCGCTATGTTAACAATCTGGCAGAGGTGCTTCTGGAAGCGAATGGTGATGCCGCTAAGGCAGCTCTGGATGCAGGTTTGATAGATGGATTAATGAGTCACCAGCAATTTCGTAACTACATTATTGATATCGTCGGTATCAGTTCTGATGAGCCAGATTCCTTTGAGAGTATTGATTACCGCAATTATCTGATAGCGGTAGATGTTGAAGACGAGGATTTGGATGCGTCTCAAAAGAAGATTGCCGTGATTATAGCGTCGGGCAATATCGTTGATGGTGAGGCATCACCGGGCACTATTGGCAGCGCTACGTTGAATGATCTGATTCGTCAGGCTGCCAATGATGAATCGGTAGCAGCGATGGTATTGCGGGTTGATAGTCCGGGCGGGAGTATGTTCGCCTCCGAAGTGATCCTGGACCAGTTAGAGGAAGTGAAGGGTATGGGTAAGCCCGTTGTAGCTTCAATGGGTAGTGTTGCGGCTTCGGGTGGCTATTACATCTCAATGGGGGCTGACGAAATCTGGGCTGCAGAGACTACGATATCGGGGTCTATTGGTGTCGGTGCGATGCTGCCGACCTTTCAGCGCAGTCTGGCTGCCCTCGGGGTCAGTATGGATGGATTTGGAACTACGGAGCTTACCGGCCAGTTTAGTCTGGCTATGGGTTTGGGTGATGCTGGCCGTGAGCTCATGGATATCAGTATCCGCTCAGCGTATGACATCTTTATAGGCAAAGTAGCTGCAGCACGCTCTATTGATGTAGACCGCGTCGACGAGATTGCACAGGGCCGGGTCTGGATTGGCGGAGATGCTCTGGAAATAGGGCTGGTCGACAAGCTGGGCAGTATCGATGATGCGATAGCATCAGCTGCGGCCCTTGCAGGGCTCGAAGAGGGTGAATACGGTGTTCACTATATAGCTCGCGAACTGAGTTTTTCGGAACGGTTACTGCTGCAATACGCGCGCCTGTTTGGGATGCTGTTTTCATTTGCTGACAGTGATGGTAACGGTATTAACAGCCTGTTGCAGCGCCTGATGGGCTCTATGCAAAATGAGCTGGTAATTTTTGATCTATGGGACGATCCGCGTGGGATTTATTATCATTGTTTCTGCGAAATTCGTTAGCGACTCGTTAGAAACAGCAGTAATCACTAGCACTTATTTTTTTGGGTAATCAAAGTAATTCAGTGTGCCTTGCGTATTAGCGAGGTCGGCCCAGCTGTCAACTGCAATGTCGACAGCGAAGACGCCACAGGTAGGGATATTATCTATTGTGAATTACAGAGCCTGTTGGCCAGTTCTGTCAGCCCCGGGTTATGCCCGACAACCATGACATCATTATAATTTTCACCTTCGCGTTCGAGCACGTTTATGATGCTGGCCGGGGAGGCCAGGTACAGGTCATGGTCCGGCTGGATAAATTCAATGGGGTAGCCAAGATTTTGTGCAATTAATCTGGCCGTAGTTATTGCACGTACTGCATCACTACTAATGATTAATGAGGGCCGCACGCCGCAATTTTTCAGGCGTGCGCCTATAAGCTTCCCGTTGCTCTCGCCACGCTGGTTTAGCGGGCGATCAAAATCATTTTTAGAAGGGGTGTTCCAATCTGACTTGGCGTGCCGCAGCAGGGTAATGCGTCGCATATAGAAGCTTTCCTACATGATGCCCAGTTCCAGCTGGGCGGCCTCAGACATCATTTCCCTGTTCCACGGCGGGTCGAATACTAATTCTACTTCGGTATTCGCCACCGTAGGGATAATAGAAACTTTTTCGCGTACATCTTCTACCAGTATTTCGCCCATGCCACAGCCGGGCGCGGTCAACGTCATGATTACTGTAGCAAGTCGCTCGCCATTTTCATTGTGTTCGATTTTGCAGTCATAAATAAGCCCAAGATCAACAATATTGACCGGAATTTCCGGATCAAAAACTGTACGCATCTGGTCCCAGACTATTTTTTCAAATTCTTCATCAGTGGCATTCTCAGGTAATACGGGTGGCTCAATGATTTCTTTTCCTAAAGCATCGGCATCCAGCCCGGCAACGCGAAACAGATTACCTTCGTGATAAATGGTGAAGCTGCCGCCCATTGCCTGAGTAAGGTATACCAGTGCACCCTTGTGTAAGTCTATTTCCATGCCCGCAGGTACCACGACTGCTTTGATGTCGCGCTGCAGGACTACTGGTTCGCTATCTTGTGAAAACATGAGGTGCCCTATTTTTCAGTGGTTACTTGTTTAGTTGTGCCAGAAAGTGCTGCTGTCGCTGTACTCCATGCCAGCGCTGCGCACTTAATGCGTGATCGATATTTACTTACGCCAGCCAGGGCTTCCAGTTCAGCCAGAGCTTTATGGTCAGCTGATGCTCCGGTGGCAAATATATTCTGTGCAGAAGTGATCAGTTCGCCGGCCTCGGGTACTGACTGACCGCGGATGGCCTCTGTCATCATGGATGCCGATGCGACTGATATAGCGCATCCTGATCCTTCAAAAGCAATATCACTTATTTGATCACCATCGAGTTGCAAATAAACGGTAATTTTGTCACCACAAAGCGGGTTAAACCCGACGGCCTCACGGTTTGCATCGGTGAGGCGACGAAAATTGTGTGGGTGCTTGCTATGTTCAAGTACCTGGTGTCGATATATTTCCTGCAGGTTATTTGATTCAGAGTTCATGAGAACATTTCGGCAGCGACAGCCAATCCTTCTATGAGTTGATCGATATCCTGGCGATTGTTGTAAAACGCAATTGAGGCCCGGGCTGTACCAGGAATATTGAAAAATTCCATGACAGGCATGGCGCAATGGTGTCCCGTGCGTATTGCGACACCCTGATGGTCGAGTACTGTGCCTAAATCATGTGGGTGAATACCATCGATAATAAAAGACTGCACCCCGGCTTTTTTTCTGGCAGTGCCGATTAGCTGAATATTCTCCACTTGTGACAGCTGGTCTGTCATGTACGACAGCAAGCTGGATTCGTAATTAGCGATACACTCCAGTCCTGTAGCCTGCAAATAATCAATAGCGGCACCCAGTCCAATTGCACCTGCAATATTCGGAGTGCCTGCTTCAAATTTGTATGGCAGATGGTTGTAGATGCTTTTTTCAAAATTGACACTAAGAATCATTTCGCCACCTCCTTGCCAGGGTGGGAGCCGTTCCAGCCAGTCTTCGCGACCGTACAGAACGCCGATCCCTGTTGGGCCACACATTTTGTGCCCGGAGAAAGCATAGAAATCACAACCAAGTTGTTGTACATCGACTGATTCATGCGGTGCGGCTTGTGCCCCGTCGATTAATACCGGAACGCCTTGCAGATGTGCCGCTTCAATAATTTGTTCTATAGGGTTGACAGTGCCCAGCGCATTTGAAACATGGGCGACGGCAACCAGCCGAGTGGTGGCATTGATCATGCCAGTCATCTCGTCGAGCAGTATTTCGCCATCCTGATTGATAGGTGCGACCCGTAAAGTTGCTCCGGTGCGTTCACACAATAGTTGCCACGGAACAATATTTGAGTGATGTTCCAGGTGGCTGATCAGGATTTCGTCGCCGGCATGGATATCCTGGCCCAATGAGCTGGCTACCAGGTTTATAGCTGCTGTTGTGCCGCTGGTGAAAATGATTTCACTCTGTGACGCGGCATTAATAAAACCACGTACTTTTTCCCGGGCGCCTTCATAGGCATCCGTTGCGCGATGGCTAAGGGTGTGTACGCCCCTGTGGACATTCGCATGATCATGCGTGTAGTAATGGCTGATGGCATCGATGACTGCCTGTGGCCGCTGGGAGGAAGCAGCGTTATCAAGAAATGCCAGGCGGCAGCCATGTACTTCCTGATTCAGGATCGGGAAATCGGCCCGAATACGATCTATGTCGAGGCTCTCAGTAATCGGGTTGATGTCAGCTATCTGAGTCATATTTAGCTCAACCCGAGTGCCCGCATGGCATTTTTTGTGTGCTCAACTACAGCGGGAATCTGAATATCGGTCAGTAATTCGCTGGCAAATGCTGTCACCAGAATGTTGCGAGCTTCTACGGGATTGATCCCCCGTGATAGCAGGTAGAATAGGGATGGCTCATCCAGTTTGCCTGTCGTTGCGCCATGCGCGCATTTGACATCATCTGCGTAAATCTCAAGTTCTGGCTTGGTATTAATTTCAGTACCGGGGTTCAGGAGCAGATTACGATTAGTAAGCTGAGCCGCGGTTTTCTGGGCTTCCTGCTGCACAAGAATACGGCCATTAAAAACACCCCGCGCCTTGTCGGCCAGAATTGATCGGTAGCGCTCGCGGCTGCGTGTATCGGGGGCTGCATGTTCAACGCTCAGACGTGAGTCTATATGCCGTGAACCATCTGCCAGCAGCAGCCCTTTAACATCAGCTGTAGCACCGGGTCCTGCCAGACACAACCGCATTTCATTGCGGGCCAGTAGCGCACCGCAATCAATGGTTACAGCATCAACTGACGCATCACGCTCAAGATGAATGTACTGAACAGCGGTGTGCCAGGCTTCAATATGTTCTTCCTGGAGACGACAATAGGTCAGGTTCGAGCCCGCACTGCAGTGGATTTCGGTAACCGCATTTGTGATTGCCGGTACGGTGCCCGAAAAATGTTCGACTATAGTTGCTTTGCTATTTGTGCCCAGATCCACAAGGACTCGCGGCTGCACGCTGGTTTTTTCTGCAGATGAAAAATATTCGATATGGATGGGTTGTTGTAGTTCTGTGTTATCCGGTATCAGGATTGTTATCGCGGTTTCACTGAAAGCCGTATTGATCGCAATAAACCCGGAATCCGTGTTTTTGGCCAGTTTACCCAGCTTATTTTTGAGCACCTCCGGGTATTTTGTGGCCAGTTCAGACAACTTCCCGACCTGAATATACTCTGGAAAATTCTGTGTCGATTTTTCGGCATTGTATCTGCCATCGATAAAAACCATCCGGATGGCATGGTCAATTTCCAGTGAATTACTTGTGGTATCTGTATCCAGGGCAGCCTGATTAATCAGCCATTGCGGATAGGCCACAGCCAGTTGGCGAATATCCGTGTATTTCCAGTCTTCCATACGAGTTGTGGGGAAGCCTGTTTGTGCAAATTCGGCCAGGGCACTTTCCTGGAATGTCTGCAGCCAACCGGGAGAGCCTGGGTTCCGGTTCTGCCAGGTGTTGTGCAGAGTATTAGCTGCTAGTTGATTCGGATTATTCATCTGGTGTTCTGTATGGGTTGGGTATTGAAAGTTAGCTGTAGTTCAGGCGGGGTCAGCCATTTGCCGTTGCCAGAATGTCATCATAGCCATGTTCATCAAGTTCAAGAGCGAGATCCTTGGTTCCGGATTTTACGATCTGACCATTAGCAAGGACATGGACATAGTCAGGTTCCACGTAGTCCAGCAGTCGCTGATAGTGTGTAATAAGGAGAAATGACCGTTTACCATCGCGCTGCTGGTTGATGCCATTAGCCACAATTTTTAGCGCATCAATATCAAGTCCGGAGTCGGTCTCATCAAGTATGGCAAATTTTGGTTCAAGCACTGCCATCTGGAAAATTTCATTGCGCTTCTTTTCGCCACCGGAAAAACCTTCATTTACACCGCGGGACAGGAATTTTTGATCCATCCCCATTAGTGCGGCTTTCTCCCTGACAAAGCGCATGAATTCTACCGAATCAATTTCTGGTTCTCCCGCAGCTTTGCGGCGCCCGTTCAGGGCTGCTTTGAGCATATAGACGTTGCTCACCCCAGGAATTTCAACCGGGTACTGAAAACTCAGAAAGAGGCCCGCACGAGCGCGTTCATCCGGCTCCATTTCAAGCAGATCCTGGCCAAGGTATTGCACACCACCAGAGGTGACCTTGTAGTCCTTCCGTCCGGCAAGTGTTTGTGCCAGCGTACTTTTGCCAGACCCATTTGGTCCCATGATCGCATGCACTTCGCCGGGGGCGATATTCAGGTTCAGGCCCCTAATAATTTCAGTCTCGTTGACCGAAACATGCAGGTTGTTTATTTCGATTAGCATTTTGTATTCTCGATTCATTTCTTTATCAGCATTCAAGACCGAATTAGCCGACCGCACCTTCAAGACTGACGTTCATCAGACTCTGTGCTTCAACAGCAAACTCCATTGGCAGTTCGCGAAATACTTCTTTGCAAAAGCCATTGACGATCATGTTGACCGCATCTTCTTCTGAAATGCCACGCTGGAGACAATAGAAGAGCTGGTCATCACCAATTTTTGAGGTAGTTGCTTCGTGTTCAACGATTGCACTTGGGTTCTTTATCTCCATATACGGGAAAGTATGCGCACCACACTGATTGCCCATCAGCAGTGAATCGCATTGGGTATAGTTGCGTGCATTTTCGGCGGTCGGGAAAATCTTGACCAGACCGCGATAAGCATTTTGTGCGCGACCCGCTGATATGCCCTTGGAGATTATTGTGCTGCTGGTATTCTTGCCTATGTGAATCATTTTGGTGCCGGTATCGGCTTGCTGCATATTGTTCGTAACGGCGACTGAATAGAATTCACCGACAGAATTATCACCACGCAAAATACAGCTGGGGTATTTCCAGGTGATAGCTGAACCGGCTTCTACCTGGGTCCAGGAGATTTTTGATCTGTCGCCCCGGCAATCACCGCGCTTCGTGACAAAGTTGTAGATGCCTCCGCGGCCTTCTTCATCGCCCGGGTACCAGTTCTGTACGGTGGAGTACTTGATTTCAGCATCTTTTTCCGCAACCAGTTCAACCACGGCTGCATGAAGCTGATTCTCATCCCGCTGTGGCGCAGTACAGCCTTCCAGATAGCTGACGTGGCTGCCTTCTTCAGCAATGATCAGTGTGCGCTCGAATTGACCTGTATTGGCGGCATTAATACGGAAATAGGTTGATAACTCCATCGGGCAACGAACCCCTTTGGGAATGTATACAAAAGAACCATCTGTAAATACCGCTGAATTTAGTGCAGCGAAAAAATTGTCCCGTTGCGGTACAACGGTCCCCAGATAGCGCTTAACCAGTTCAGGGTGATCTTTGACCGCCTCTGAAAAAGAACAAAAAATAACACCCGCATCAGCCAGTTTCCCCTTGAACGTGGTGGCGACCGAAACGCTGTCAAATACGGCGTCAACGGCGACACCCGCGAGGCGGGCTCTTTCATGCAGGGGGATGCCCAATTTCTCGTAGGTTTCGAGCAGCTTCGGATCGACTTCATCGAGGCTTTTGGGTCCGTCATCCTTACTCTTTGGTGCTGAGTAGTAGGAGATAGCCTGGTAGTCGATAGGATTAAGGTTGAGTTTGGCCCAGTTCGGCTCAACCATCGTTTGCCAGTATCTGAATGCCTTCAGACGCCAGTCCAGCATAAACTGCGGCTCGCCCTTTTTCTGGGAAATGAACCGGATGACATCCTCATCCAGACCCGGTGGAACGGTATCTGTTTCGATCTCGGTAATAAAACCGTGCTCATATTTCCGGTCTACCAGATCTTTTACGTCTTGTTGTTTAGAAGCCATTAGAATATAAACCTGATTATTTAGTTAGCCGTGAGCTATGGCCACTTTTGCTGAGAATTGTGTAGCGCAGTGGGAACTCAGTTGGTGGATTACGTAAATCACTCAGCCGAATATCGTGCATAGCACCTCGGATTGCCCTACTTATTTTTTGCCAGGCGCTGCCAACCTGGCAGTCGCCTTCCAGTTCGCAGTGGCTGTCATCCTCGCTGCACTCGGTGATCGCAACCGGGCCTTCCAGGGCGTCGAGTATTTCGGCAGCAGTAATCAGTTCCGGTATCCGTGCCAGCCGATAACCACCATCAGTCCCGCGTGCTGACACGACCAGTTTGCTGTGAGCGAGCGTTTTCAATATTTTTTGCACTGTCGGCAGGGCCAGATGGGTAGCAGCAGCAACATCTGTGGCCGGGCAGAGTTGATCGCGCTCATAATTGGCCAGATGAACGAGTATCACCGTGCCGTAATCCGTTAATTTGCTAATTCTTAACATAATATTAATGCCGTAGATTCGATATAGGACCATTTTAGTCCAATATCATGTGGAAGCAAGGGGCTATGGGGATAAGGTGAGTTTGCTATGCTTATGGGAGCGACGGAATAGGTGTTTTCCAGCGCAGCGATGCTGCGGTGCGTCAGTGCATAATCCGCGCGATGTTGATATGGGTTGTTGCAGGGAACTCCGGGATGTTTTGGAGGCCTGAGAATATGGAGCAAGAAAAGCTGTATGCATAAATTATTAATAAAAACACTATCGTTTGTAGCGATATGGGCCGTGGTTGCGCTTCCGGTTAGTGGCGCAGAACAGGGGGCAAGTACAACGCCGGTCGCGGTCGTGGAGAGTACAGCCAGTAATTTGCAGAAAAAACTGGCTGGCCGACAAAAATACTATGCGGCAAATACGGATGAGTTATACGCGCTGGTCGATGAAGTGCTACTGCCAAATTTTGATATTAAGTATGCTGGCAAGCTAGTGTTGGGGAAATCACACTGGATGGCTGCAACAGAGGAACAGCGCACACGATTTATAGATGCATTCTACAGTTTTTTGATCAAAACCTATGCGAAGGGTATTTTGGAATTTGATCAGGAACACCTGGTTATTTTGCCGGAGCCAAGTTTTTCCAAGGACGGGAGGAAGGCGATGGTTCGTACAGAGCTCATTATCGATGGTGGGGATAATATTCAGGTCAACTATTCGGTGCGCCAGACTAAAGGCCATTG
>PVMK01167071.1_pt1 | contig 17143 bp, 13 predicted proteins | sample 1853481 | NCBI WGS metagenome assembly PVMK01 (sample SAMN08533507, study PRJNA380276) | Marine sediment metagenome, whole genome shotgun sequencing project.
TCACATTCCTATCTGGTAAACGGGACAAACACTATCAAGTTAGATTCTGTGAATGATACAGGCGCACCGATAGATATTATCCATATGGACTGGTTTGAGATAGATTATCTTGACACCTTTGTGGTTGAAAATGATTTCCTCGATTTTATAACCATTGACTTAGGAAATCATGAATATGAGATATCAAATTTTACTGATTCAATTGTAGAAATTTACGAAATTACTGATCCTTTTAATGTATTGCGTGTAGAAAACAACGTCACACAATTGGATGGGTCAGTTTATATGACAAGCTTTGAGGATAATATTTTGCAGACTCCTGCACGCTATATTGCTCTTAATACTTCTCAACGAAAGACACCAACCGCCATTGTCATGGATGATCCGTCATCATTAATGAGCGCTTCAAACGAAGCGGATCTTATTATAATCACATACGATGATTTCTTTAACAATATCATTCCCTTGTCAGACTTTTATCAGAACCAGGGGCTTAGAGTTGTGAAGGCAAAGATTACCGATATTTATGATGAATTCAGTTATGGCATCTTTGATCCTCAGGCAATCAAGAGCTTTCTCCAATATACCTATTATAACTGGATTTCACCGGCTCCCCTGTATGTTCTCCTTGTTGGTGATGCAAATATAGACTATAAGGATAATTTCGGGACCGGCAACATAAATTATGTCCCTACCCACCTGTTCGAAACAGACCTGCTGGGGCAGACACCCAGTGACAACTGGTTTGTAAGTGTAAGTGGTTCGGATGTACTCCCCGACATGTTTATTGGCAGGTTATCGGTTCAGACAACTTCAGAGGTAACCGGAGTTGTTAATAAGATTTTAAGTTATGAATCCACTCAGCCATTAGACTGGACCACAAATATTCAGTTCGTTGCTGATGATGAACCACAGTTTGAAAATCTTTCTGACAGTCTCGCTATTAACTATCTCCCCCCTGACTACACTGCTAAAAAAGTTTATATGAGCCAGTATCCATCAGGGAGCAATGCAAAGAGGGATATCAAGGCTAATATCAAAAAGGGAACGCTTATTACCAATTATACTGGTCATGGTTCAGTTGATAACTGGTCAGGTCAAAACATGTTTGTAACTTCTGATGTTGCTACTTTAAGTAATTCCGGGAAGCTTGCTTTCATAACTACCCTGAACTGTCTGAATGGATTTTTCCCCCTCCCATTATCGCCCTGGCAACCTTCTGAGGATCAGACATCACTTGCAGAAGAACTATTGATCCAACCTGATATAGGAGCGGTTGCTGTCTTTGCCCCTACAGGGCTTGGCTTTACATCAGAACATAACATTCTGTCAGAAGAGCTGTTTAATGCAATTTTTAATGAAGGAAATATAATTCTTGGCAGTACAGTAACACAAGCAAAGATAAAAGCCTTTTCCAGGGGTGTCTCCAGTGACATCATTGAGATGTTTGTATTATTCGGTGACCCTGGTACTACATTAAAAGTACAAACCTATCAGCTTGATATATCCAAAACTGGCACTGGAAATGGTATGGTGACATCCAATCTATTCGGGATAGACTGCGGAACTGATTGCTCCGAGGATTATATAAGCCATTTAGAGGTTACTCTTACAGCAACGCCTGATGAGGGCTCTTTTTTTGCAGGATGGAGTGGTGATACAGACTGCGATGACGGGATCGTTACAATGGATATAAATAAAAACTGTACCGCAATATTTAATCTGCAGGTCTATACCCTTGACTTAATAAAGACAGGCGCCGGAAATGGAACAGTGATGTCAATCCCCTCTGGAATTGATTGTGGGGAAGATTGTTCCCATCTCTATTCCTACGGGACAGAGCTCACTTTCACGCCATCTCCTGATGAGGGGTCTTTTTTTGGAGGATGGAGTGGTGATGCGGACTGCAATGACGGAATCGTTACAATGGATACAAATAAAAACTGTACCGCTACATTTAATGTAATTCAATATCAGCTGATTACTTCTGTTAGTCCTATTGACAATGGTAATGTGAGCCCTGATTGTTCAGGAGGTTGCTGGTATGACAATGGTTCAGTGATTATTCTTACCGCTCATGAAGATAGTGGTTATCCATTTACAGGCTGGACAGGTTGTGACTCTGAACTTGATAATATGTGCACCATGACAATGGATGCTGATAAGAATCCATCAGCAATATTTGATTCATGTCGATACCCGGTAAGAATTACAGGAACTTCTCCCGGGTACTACACTACGCTCCAACCTGCTTATAATGCAGCAGCAAACGGAGATACTATCCAGAGCCGTGGAATCAACTTTGATGGTGATATAACTATTGATAACGGGATTTCATTCACTCTTGAGGGTGGGTATAATTGTGACTATTCAGCCAATGATGGCATAACGATTCTTAACGGTAATATGACAATTAGTAATGGGACTGTTGGAATAAATAAAATTGTTTTGCAGTAATGATTCAAGTAAGCAGATAAAACAGATATCCTTCTTTATCTATTAAAAGGTATCAAGGGTCTATATTAATAGAATTATAGTAAAGAGATGAAAATGATTGAAATTGGGAAAGCCAATCAAGAAACACCCGTAAGCAAGACAGTGTATTCATTAATGGATAAGTGGATAAGATCAGAAAAATCCAATGAATTAGATGTGTCTGGTAACAGCATGAAACCATTATTGAACGAGGGCATGCAGGTGGTTGTTGAACATAGAAGAAGCTCTATCAAAACAGGGGATATTATTATTTATTTAAGAAACAACAGGCTTATCTTACACAGGGTGCTGCGAATAATAATACAGAAAAGCAGTAAACGATTTCTGACGAAGGGAGACTCTGCAATGAGTTTTGATAAACCTTTAGTTAGTCAAAATGAAATTATTGGCGTTGTTAATAGCATATCAAATGATAACAAGACCATTGATCTTAAAAAATGGCAATGGCGATCCATAAGCTGGATTATTACTATGGGTTCCTTATTAATAGGAACCTTAACAGGTTATGTTGCTTTAATTTTTAATATATTATTTCAAAGTCGAGCCGATGGTGTTAATTCAAAGAATAAAGACTTATGAATAATCTCAATCTTTCTCCTGAGGAGCGACTCCTTCTCTTGAATTCAAGAACGGAAGTTAATGAAAGAATAGTCGAGAAAACTTTGACTCTTCTTGAGAGACCTCTTGATTGGAACTATATTACAACTCTTGCTTACAACCATGGGGTAGCACCTCTATTGTACAGCAACCTTACTAATGCCGGGATTGAGTCTGTGATTCCTGATGAGCTAAAGGCCCTTTATTATATTACTGCATCCAGGAACAACAAGTTATTGCTTGAGACAGGCAGGGTTCTGAAGGCCTTTAATGAAATAAATATAAAATCAATTATTCTTAAAGGAATCTACTTAACAAAAAAAATATATAAAAATCATGCGTTGAGACCACTTGCTGACATTGATATTCTCATTTCGAAAAATGATCTTCCCAAAGTGATAGAAATACTCATGGATTTAGGATATGTATTACCACAACATCATCTTCCCCTGGAGGTTTTTACAAAATATCATTTTCATCTTACTTTTATGTCTAAGGAAAATAGCCAGGTAATATTTGAAATTCACTGGGATCTCAGGGACAGCTTTAAATATTCTCGTACAGATATCTCAGGTATATGGAGTGCTGCCCAAGAGGTAGAGTTGTCTGGTGAACAAACTATGACAATGGGTTTGGAGGATTTATTAATTTATCTTTGCCAGCATCTTGACAGACATGGCTATATGAACAGGTTTATTTGCAATCGCCAGGACAACTACAGTTTTATTTTCAGCAGACAAAGCATGAATAGATTAATCTGGTTTGTTGATATATACGAGATTCTTAAATATTATGGGAATAGTGTTAATTGGAACAGTGTGATTGATAAGACAAAAAAATGGGATAAAGACGGATCAGTAACATCCAGTTTATATATTACTGATCATCTTTTTCATTTAAAGCTATCCAAGAATTTATTCGGCGCATTAAATCCTCCAAAAGTTAACCTCCTGGAGAATTTAATGTATAAATTTATTATGAGACGAGCTTCCCGCCGACATTGGAACAGGGATTACTTATTAAGATTTTATGAAAATAAACTAATAGCAACATATACTAAATTCCCGTTTCATCCTATACGGTTGCTTGAAGTTAATTACAGAATATTTATTCTTATTATCCGATTTCCGCTTGATCTGTTTTATCATCTTTTTAGAAAGGTTATTGCAAGGTGGAGATATGGTTAAATTCACAATCAAATATCAACTTATATCTTTAGTGTTGCTAATTATTGCTGCAACAGTTCCCTATATTAACACCCTTTCAAATGAATTTGTCTTTGATGATCATATGTTGATTGTTGATAATGATGAAATCAGGGATCCATTTAATCTGGTTAAATATCTTCAGCGACCACGAGGCATAAAATTTATTACTCACATTATTGAATATAATATTTGGGGATTAAATCCATTACCTTATCATTTTACAAATCTATTTCTGCACCTCATTTGCACCATTTCTCTTTATTATTTATTGTCAATGCTGTTTTTAAATTATAGAATCCCATTAATATCAGGGTTACTGTTTGCCACCCATCCAGTCCATACTGAAGCTGTAGCTGCAATTTCAAACCGCAATGAAATGCTTGCCATGTTTTTTTTCATATGGTCTTTTATCTTTTATATATTGAAAAATAAATCCGTTTCATTCTACTTATTTTCTCTTGTTTTTTTCATTCTTGCTCTTTTTTCTAAGGAGGGTGCTGTAGTTACATTGCCTGTGATTCTAATTCTCTATGATACCCATTTCAATAAAGCGAACAGAACAGATCTAATGAAAAACAAGTGGTACTATATTCCATATGGATTTATTATTATTATGTTTCTGGTACTTCTTAAATTTATTCTCTTAATTCATCCTGATTCTACAGATCCTATAATTGCGGACTTATTTCTTCACTTATCATTCCCGACATTTCTTTATATAGCATCTAAAGCTTTCTTAGTGTACTTGAAGCTGCTTTTTGTGCCAGTAAATTTAAATGTAGAACATATATTGGCACTCTCCACTTCCTTTCTAGACTGGAAAGTGCTACTATCATTGCTCTCTATTATTCTTTTTATTTTTCTAACTATCTATATGTACCGCGTATCAAAGGCCATATCATTTGGCATGACATGGTTTTTTATCACCCTATTACCTCTCATGAACCTTATTTATCCTTTAACCCCATATATTGTGGCAGAGCGTTATCTATATCTGCCTTCAGTAGGATTTTGCTTAGTTATAGCAATAGTTATTAATAAGATTATGGAAACTGATAGATCATTCTTCCTGCTTATAAAACCCATAAATATTGCTATGCTTTTACTGACTGTAATATTATTTTTGTATTCAGGATTAACTATAAAACGAAACCTTGACTGGAGATCAGACTATACTTTATGGACAAAGACTTTAAAACAATCACCACAAAGCTCCAGAGTTCATTCTGGTCTGGGTTATGCCTTTAGGAATATGGGAAAATTTGAGGAGGCGGCAATTCATTATGAAGAGGCCTTGAAAAACGTTACACTTAGTAAACGCATGAAAACAAGTATCCTTAATAATCTTGGGAACTGCTATTTGAAAATTGGTTTAGTAGATCAGGCAATCTCAGTTTATAAAGAAGCAATCATGATGTTTCCAAAAAATTATAATGCTGTTCATAATCTTGCTACTGCATATAAGAGCAAGGGATATACATCTGAACAGAGCATTACTTTAATAAAATCAGAATCATTCAAGGACTAAAAAAACGGCCATATAGAAGTTGAAAGGAGCGTGTGAGTTATGCACATTATAGTCAATCTAACCCTACGCTCTGAGGATAATATATTCATTTACTCATCCCTACAGGGTATTCTGATGACTTCAATTTTTTTGAAAGCAGATATTGCAAGTGCCTGTCAAGTACTCCGGACAGGGCTGTCATGGTATTCTGATTTGGCTTGAGCCGGTTTGATTTATTGACCGGCCATTCTATGCTGTGTTTATAGAACTGTATGACCTGGTTATTAAGTCTTATAAATGGCTGACTTTCACTTGCCGGATGAGTTGAGCATTTCTTGCAAAGAGTTGTTCCGGCATCAGGGAAAAAATCAACACTCTCGCTTCCGCATCTTCCACATCCGCTCAATCTCGGTGCATACCCAATAATTGCAAGCAGCCTTATTCTTGATATAAGGTGAAGCGCTTCTTTGGAGTGTTGGGAGTGCCCGGAGTTCGAGGATTCCTGCTCAGAGGATTTAATAAAATGAAGGATATTGAGAAAGAATGAAAACAGCTTCTGGTTGGGACTCTCTACAGGTGTAAGGGCGAGTAAAATCTCTGACAGCTTTGATACACTGACAAAATCATCATAATTCTCCCGTATCTTCTGAAATGAATTAATAATGTCTGACTGGGTAAGTTTCGGCAGGGACTGCTCTTTTCCCCATAGGGATATTTTTGAGTGGGTCAGAGGTTCAAGGCTGCTTCCGAACCTGCTCTTGGTCTTTCTCGGGCTTTTAGCAAAGGCGCTGGTGATTCCTCTATCAGGGGTGAGAAAGGTAACGATAAGATCTGCTTCACCGTACTTCTGGGATTTTAGGACTATGCCTTCTGATTTGGTAAGCATTATGTCTGGAGTCGGTTAATTAATAAAATGCTGAGACAAAATAAAAGGTCCAGGATGATACCCTGAACCCCAAAAAAAGTCTCTTTTTAATCGGTGAAATCATTGTATTATCTGTGAGATCATCCTTATTACATTATGTTCCCGAAGTCCTCAGGTTTTAGTTTTTTGAGCCAGTCTTCCAGCTCGTCGCTGTTCTTATGTTCGATAACACTATCGTTAACAAAGATGGGAGCGTTAATCCTGATGGCAACGGCTATGGCATCGCTTGGTCTGGAATCGATATGGACTTCCTCACCATTGCCTTTGTCTATATAGATACCGGCGTAATAAGTGTTATCAACTATTTCAGTAATCATGATTTTTGTGACTTTCATGTTTACCCCGGTGATCACATTCTTGACCAGGTCATGAGTAAGGGGACGGGGTGTTACTATCTTGCCAAGCGCAAGTGCTATCGAATCAGCTTCTGGTTTCCCGATCCAGATGGGTAAAGTATTATTACCGTTTACCTCTTTAAGCAGCAGAATGTACATGTTACTTCTGGGATCAAACAGCAATCCCTCTATCTTCATCTGTTTTACCAATTAATTGCTCCTTAAATGGAAATCACGTTTAATATAATAACTTAACCAACAATGTTTTTCTATGCATATATCGGAAGATATGGTGATTGTATTAAATATGGATAGTTCGGGGAGTGTCATATATATTGATTATTGGATATTTCAATAATGATCAGCTCTTTGTAAATGTAGTTACCTTTGGTTTGCAGGCCTTCTGGCTTTTTAAAATGTCCCTCTGGGTTACTACGGCAGTTCCAACTTTTGTTACTACTACACCTGCTGCATGGTTTGCAAGGATTGCGGCCTCTTCAAGAGTAGCGCCGCTTGCATGACTTAATGTCAGGGTTGCGATTACAGTATCACCTGCACCACTGACATCATAGACTTCCTGAGCGCAGGTAGGTATATGGGTGACCTTACCGTTCTTTTCAAAGAGAGACATGCCTTCGTCACCTCTTGTGATCATGACAGCTTTGCACTGTAGTTTTTTCAGCAGTAATTTCCCGGCTGCATGCAGGGTCTTTTCATCATTAATATCGATACCGGTGCCAAATGAAGCTTCATTAATATTAGGTGTAATGAGGCCGACGCCTTTGTAGTAATTAAAATGACCGATCTTGGGATCAACAGTAACAAACCTTCTGGGGCCGGCCAGGTCAAGAATTTTCTTTATAAGTCCCTTTGTAATTAAACCCTTGCAGTAGTCAGATATGATGATCCCTTTTATCTGTGGCAGGCATGATTTTATATAGTCAAGAATTAGTGACATTGTTGATCTGCTGATGTCTGCTTTGATTTCCCGATCAAAGCGGACTACCTGTTGGCTGTGTGCTATCACTCTGGTTTTGACTGTTGTAGGTCGTTTCCCGTCTACAACAATACCGTCTGTGTTAAAACCTATTTCTCTAAACTTGTTTGTTAATATTTTCCCGATATCGTCTTTGCCAATTGTACCTGCTATAAAGACTTTTCCGCCCAGAGACTGGACATTGTGTGCCACATTGGCAGCTCCGCCAAGAAGCAGGGACTCCTTATTAACTTCAACAACAGGCACAGGCGCTTCAGGAGATATCCTTTTGACTTTGCCATAAATGTATTGGTCGACCATGAGGTCTCCCACAACAAGGATGCCGGTATTACTGAATTTATTAAATAGTTCTTTCATAATCTGTTGATTTTCTCAATAAATTTATCATTTAAACATGCTCTTTGGCAACTTAATTCCAATTATATGCTTTGAGGACTATAGATAACAATGAGTTTTGCCGAATAAAATTATAGGGAGTAACAAACTGCGCTGACCTGATTATATCATGTAACAGAAGTCATATAGGCGATGAATCTGACAGGGCCAGGATTATTGTTAATACTATTATTTTATGACATAATACACCTATGAAAATTGCTTTTAAATACTTAATTCTTGCACTGGGTCTATCGCTGGTGGTCTCCTGTGCATCATCGAAACATACCCTGTCAGGACCCTCTGAAAAGGCCTATTATAACTATATGATAGCTGTTGAGGCAGAAATGTCTCATGACTGGGAAGAGGCCATAAAGCATTTAAGGCTTGCTCTTGAGGAAGATAATTCATCTGTTTATCTAAGATCTGAAATCAGCCAGGCATACCTGAGGATGGACAAGCCTGCCGAAGCCATTAAAATTGCAGAAGAGGCGCTGGAAATGTCACCTGATTATGAGCCGGCTTTGCATATACTGTCCACCTTATATGCGCGTCAGCAGAATCACGAAAAAGCAATAGAAATGTATCAGAGACTGATCCGAATAGCCCCTGATAATACCCAGATTTATATTCATCTGGCCTATTTGTACAGGGTAAGCAATAAAGTTGATATGGCTGTACAGACATTACAGGATGCAATTGAAAAGGCCCCCTATAGCTCTACGGCAAGATATTATCTTGGCAAAATATATGTAGAGACCAAAGAGCATGAGCTGGCAATTCATGAACTCGAAAAGGCTGTTGAGATTGATTCTCTGCTTTGGGACGGTTTTTATACGCTGGGACTTGCATACGAGTCTATGGATAAGAATGATATTGCTATAGAGAATTATGAAAAATCACTTGAATTAAATCCGCTATATACAGAGGCGAGGAAGAGAATCACAGCGCTTTACTTTAAGCTGGGCAGAATTGATGCGGTTATTGATCAACTGACAGAAATTATGCAGGCAGAGCCTGGAAATCTCAAGGTTATAGGAATGCTTGCGAATATGTATGCTGATAACAAGGAATTTGACAAGGCGGAAGAAGAACTCGGGAAAATCATCGAAGCCGATCCTGAGAATGCAAATGCAATATTTCTGCTGGCTAAAATTCTTGGAGTTGTGGGACGGAATGATGAAGCGATTGAGCAGTATGAGCTTCTCATCAAGCTGCTGCCGGGTAACGCGGACATTTATTTTTATCTGGGGCAACTCCACATAAAGAACAAGGACTTTGAAAAGGCAGAAGACGTGTTCAAGGAGGCCCTGTCTTTTGAACCGGAAAATGATGAAATTATGTTTAGTCTTGCGGTTGTATATGAAAAGATGACAAGTCATATGAAAATGTTCAGTTACCTCAAAAAGACTCTTGAGGTAAACCCTGAGCATGTTGACGCCCTTAATTATCTTGGATACTCATATGCGGACAGGGGAATACATCTTGATGAAGCGCTGGATCTGATCAAAAAGGCTGTATCTATCGAACCTGATCAGGGTTATATCAGAGACAGCCTGGGTTGGGTTTATTACAAAAAAGGCATGTATGCTGAGGCCCTTAAAGAAATAAAAAAAGCATCGGAGATAGAAAAAGAAGATCCCGTCATTCTGGAGCATCTTGGAGATGTCTATATCAAGCTTGATAATACAGATGCTGCAATAAAGGCATGGGAAGCATCTCTGGAATTTCAGGAAAAAGAAGAAGGCCTCAGAGAGAGAATAGAAGAAAAAATAGAAAATCTCAAAAAGAGTAGTCAGTAGTCAGGGGACAGGAATTAGTCATGTTTCAACTATGCCGACTACTATCTACTGACTACTAACTACCGTCTATTACAGATGCTTACCCTAAAGGCCCCGGCAAAAATCAACTGGTTTTTAAAGATCCTTGGTCGACGTGATGACGGGTTCCACGAAATAGAAAGCCTTATTCAAAAAGTGTCTCTTCATGATGTTCTGAAAATCTCACCTTCAGATGAACTGTCATTAAAAGCAGATGGGGGAATACCTGAAAAGGAAAATCTTGTTTATAAGGCTGCCAGTTTATTAAAAAGCACGTATTCGGTCAAGGCAGGTGCCCATATGGAATTGTATAAAAATATCCCTGTCGGAGCTGGTCTGGGAGGGGGGAGCAGTGATGCAGCTGCAGTGCTTATGGGACTTAATAATCTGTGGTCACTTGGTCTATCTCCTGATTCACTCAGTGAAATTGCTGCAAAAATCGGATCGGATGTGCCATTTTTCCTTTATGGCCCCGCATCTTTTGCATATGGAAGGGGGGAAAAACTGTCTGATTGCAGGGCAATCAAAAAACAGCATATTCTACTGGTTAAGCCGCCTTTTGAGGTTTCAACTGCCTGGGCATATAATAACCTGAAAGCCATGAGGTTCCAGGAGAAGGGCACCCAGAATGGTGAGAAATCAGGAGTTCTGTCTGACGATCTTCAAAAGTTGACAAAAAAAACAGAAAAAGTAAATAATATTAAGCTTTTAATCCGGAATATCGAGGAAGCTCAATTTAGTGCCATTTCCGGGTCTGAACTGAATGATCTGGAGTCTGTCACCATCAGGGAATTCCATGTGATTGCTGAAATAAAAGACAGGCTTGTTGAGCTCGGAGCTCTTTTTTCATTGATGAGCGGCAGTGGTTCAACAGTATTCGGTGTATTCAGGTCCCGTGATGAGGCAGAATCAGCATCCAGAGATTTTCAGGGATTTTGGACGGCAGTTGTCCATACATTAACCGATTGAACTAACATTAAAAGATTTTGGGGCGTAGTCAAGCGGTAAGACACATGGTTTTGGTCCATGCATTCGGGGGTTCGAATCCTCCCGCCCCAGCCAATAAACAGTTTTTAGCTGTTAGCTTTCAGCCATCAGCTAAAGATATAGTGATTATTTTTTTTCTGAGAGCTGACAGTTAATCGCTGACAGCTTAAAAATAGGAGGCGAGATGCCAGCGGGTATAAAAATATTTTCAGGTAATTCTAACAAGAACCTTGCTAATGAAATAGCTGATGTGCTGGACATTCCATTGGGGGATGCAACTGTATCAACTTTTAGCGATGGAGAAATTACAGTTCATATAAATGAGAATGTCAGAGGATCTGATGTTTATGTTGTCCAGTCTACTTGCACGCCTGTAAATAATAACCTGATGGAACTTCTTTTAATGGTGGATGCCCTTAAAAGAGCGTCAGCCAAAAGAATAACAGCGGTTATTCCTTATTATGGTTATGCCAGGCAGGACAGGAAAGCCCAGCCAAGAGTACCGATCACGGCCAGGCTGGTTGCTGATCTCCTGACTGCTACCGGGATAGGAAGGGTTTTGACGATTGATCTGCATGCTGGCCAGATACAGGGATTTTTTAATATTCCAGTTGATCATCTCTATGCCTCGCCGGTGTTGTCAGAATATGTTAAGGCAAAATATGCCAATGATGTTGTGGTTGTTTCTCCTGATGCAGGCGGTGTGGAAAGGGCCAGGGCATTTGCCAAAAGACTTAATGCTTCCCTGGCTATTATTGATAAGCGTCGGGAAAAAGCAAACGTTTCCCAGGTCATGCATGTAATAGGTGATGTAAATAATAAAAACGCTATACTTTTTGATGATATGATTGATACTGCAGGTACGATTACCAAGGCAGCAGCAGCGCTAAAGGAAAACGGCGCCAAGCGGGTCATTGCTGCATGCGCACATGCTGTGCTGTCAGGTCCTGCTCTGGACAGGATTAATGATTCAGTGCTTGAAGATGTAATCGTTACCAATACAATACCGATGGAAGAAAAGCAGAAACAATGCAGCAAGTTGACTGTTCTTTCTGTAGCAACACTGCTTGGCGAAGCCATCAAAAGGATTCACGAAGAATCATCAGTAAGCTCGCTTTTTAATTAAAGTGAAAGATCTGAAATATATATAATATATCGAATAACGAGTAACGTTTTTTCGAAGTCAACGGAGGGTGTATAAAATGGAAAAAATATTAGTTAAGGCTGATGCAAGGTCTGAGGTAGGAAAGGGTGCAGCCAGAAGTCTTAGAAGAGACGGTATGCTGCCTGCTGTGGTTTATTCAGGAGGAGACTCAAAGCCGGTTAAGATAAATGGGAAGGAAATGACCAGGCTGATTTTTACAGGGACCGGAGATCATGCCCTGTTAACCATTGAACTTCATGAGGACGGCTCTAAAAAATCAGAACATTCCGTCCTTGTAAAAGATTATCAGGTGGACCCGGTTAGTGATGAGCTTTTACATGTGGATTTTATAGAGGTATCTCTTAAGGACCTTGTTAAGGTGACAGTCCCTATTGTGATAGTCAATGATCCTATCGGAATCAAGATGGGCGGTATTCTTGAGTACCATGTGAGAGACCTTGAAATTGAGTGTCTTCCTACACAGATCCCTGATAAAATTGAAGTTGATGCAGCGCATATTGATATAGGACATTCCCTGCATATAAGTGATATTGCTGAAATGGAAGGCATAAAAATTATCTCTGATCCTAAAGGCGTAATACTCAATGTAAGTGCTCCGAAGGTAGAAGAAGAGGTTGTTGAAGAGGAAGTTGAAGAAGGTGCTGAGCCAGAATTGGTTGGTGAGAAGGGCAAGGAAGAAGGAAAAGAAGAGCCTGCTCAGGACGAGAAAGAAAAGTAGGCTTTTGTTATGTGGCTGGTGGCCGGTCTTGGTAATCCAGGTGATGAGTACACTGATACGCGGCATAATATCGGATTTGTTGTTATCGATGCCCTGGCAGCCAGATATTCGATCGCTTTAAGACAAAAGACATCAAACTATATATTTGGAAGAGGCTTTATCGAGGATCAGAAAGTGATTCTGGTAAAGCCTCTTACTTTTATGAACAGGAGTGGGATTGCTGTTCGGGATGTCCTGTATAAAAATGAGGAAATCGAAAATCTGATTATTATCCATGATGACCTTGATCTGGAACCGGGGGTTGTGAGGATAAGAGAAAAGGGATCGTCCGGTGGACATAATGGCATACAGTCCATAATTGATTTTCTGAACTCAAAGGACTTTATCAGGTTGAAAATTGGTATCGGCCGGTCTGAAAAAATATATCCTGAAAAATATGTGCTCCGGCCTTTTAACAAAAAAGAAAGACCTCTGATCGAAGAGGCTGTTGTAAGGTCTGTTGAGGCTGTAACAGACATACTTTCAAAGGGCGTTTCTTATTCCCAGAACTTTCACCACAAAGGTTAAGTCCTCTGATGAAAACTACCCGGGCAAGTTTGACATATATTCTGGTTTCTATGGTTGTTGGTGTTATCCTTGTCAGCTCTATTTATCAATACTGGTCTCAGAGAAAAGTTATTGCTGAATGGTCAAGGGACAAGGCGATTGCAGAAATCAGGCTCCTGACTAATGACGTTTCCACAGTATTGACGGGTGTAACAAGAGACCTTTTTACACTCCGGGATCTCCCCCAGCTTCATGAACACCTTAACGCAATAACAGTGCACTTGAGGGAAAGGACCCTCTCGGAAGTAGAAGAATTTTACATCCTTTTTTCCCAGAACAAACAGATTTATGACCAGATCCGTTTTTTAAATGAAAAGGGAAAAGAAATTGTTCGGGTCAATTTTAATGGAGACAAGGCCGAGGCTGAAGGAAAACTACGCCTTCAGGACAAGAGCAGCAGGTATTATTTTAAGAAGTCAATTGATATGGAACAAGGTAATATCTATATATCTCCTATGGACCTGAATGTTGAGCATGGTGTAATAGAAAAACCAATCAAACCTGTTATCAGATATGCCACCCCTGTATATGATAAAGATATGACGATACGTGGAATTGTCGTTTTGAACGTAAAGGCCCAATATGTTTTAGACATAATCAGGGAGCACCAGAAACGGGCAACGTATGGAGAAAAATATTTCATGCTTAATATGGATGGATATTATCTGCTCCATCCGGACAGGAAAAAGGAGTGGGGCTTTCTTCTTGATAAGAGACAAAACATCTTAAAAGATGAACCTGATCTAAGCCCGATGATTGCTGAGAGCTCCCAGGGATTTTTAGCATTGTATAATGATGAGCTGAGGAAAAATATATTTTATACCTATCGCAGGATCTATCCAATGGCCTTAAAACCAACCTACCAGGTGAAAATTGATTCGTCAGAACAACCGGGCAGTAATGGAAACAGCAAGGTAGCCAATTTATATTGGGTCCTTCTTTCTGCAGTAGATCTAAAGTCCCTTGATCCCACGTTTAAGAAACAGACTCTAAGCCTTCTTCTCTTTTCCGGCACTTTACTTGTAATGGGTATAATACTGGCGTCTCTCTTTGCATGGCGGCACAGCAGGCCGATCCAGAACCTTTCCAATATTGCGACAAAGATCGCTGACGGAGATTTCTCAGCAAGAGTGAAAGTGTCGTCTCAGGATGAGATAGGCAAGTTGGGCAATGTTTTTAATGAAATGGCTGATGCGCTTGAAAAAAGACAGGAACAGGAAAAGGTATTCCAGAGAAGGCTGCAGGAAGAGACAGTCCTGGCCCAGGAAAAAGAGCGAAGGGGAATCGCCCGGGACATTCATGATCATCTTGGTCATAACCTTGCGATTGTTAGGATGAAACTGCAGGAGTTGCAGGCAAAACTTCCCGATGGCAAGGGAAAGGTAGAGGTAGAGGAATATCTGAATGACAGTATTACCTTACTAAAGGAAATGGTCCAGCAGACAAGGACACTCATTTTTGATTTATATCCGATTATGCTTGATGATTTTGGTCTTGCCCAGACAATTGAATGGCATGTAAATAAATTCTCTTCAAGAACAGGGCTCAATTCAGAATTCAATCAGTCAGGAAAAATCAGGGAGCCTTCACGTTCTGTATCAATTTATCTTTTCAGGGTGATAAAGGAGTTGATGAATAATGCACTTAAACATGCTGATGCTGACAAGATAAAGGTGGAGTTGATTGGATCTGATTCAGGCATGAAGGTCATTGTAAGTGATGATGGAAAAGGGTTTAATGCGGAAAGTGTTTTTGAATCTGCCTATGATATGAGGGGGCTTGGACTTTACAGTATTCGGGAATGGGTCTCAGGAGTAGGCGGACAGCTTAAAATAGAATCGGTTTCTGGAAAGGGAACAAAGGTCATTATCGATATATTGATAGATGTCAAGAAATAATTTAGCAATGACTGGTTATGATTTAATGAAATGAATTTGGTTAGGACTTGTTTAATCTCTCCAGGTCTAATTCCTAGAGGTTTGCCTCGTTCGTCATACCCGCGAAAGCGGGTATCCAGAAATGTAAAGTGCTACAAGGCTTCTGGATTCCCGATCAACAGACCTCGGGAATGACTGTAGTTGATACCCCGTCTGCTTGCAGCGGGGTAGTTTATTGTATACTGTTATCAATGAACTCAAATATAAATTTCATACGAATAGGATAGTAATTTGGGTCTAAGGGTATTTATTGCTGATGATCACCAGATGTTCAGGGACGGACTGCGAGCCCAGTTGAGCAATATAGATGGGATGGAAGTTGTTGGTGAAGCAAGTGACGGCCATGAGGCGGTCAGTCTTGTGGATGAACTCAGACCTGATATTGCTGTCCTGGATATTGCAATGCCCATTTTGAATGGGATTGAAGCTACCAGGCAGATAACCAAGGCATGCCCTGATGTGAAGATCATCATGCTGTCAATGCATGCCGACCGTATTTACATAAAAGAGGCCCTCAAGGCAGGGGCTGAAGGGTATCTTTTGAAGGAAGAGAGTTTTGAGCAGCTTGTCCAGGGTATTAAAACAGTCGTGAAAGGCAAAGTCTATCTCTCGGAATCAATTGAGGAAGTTATGATGGAGGACTTTGTCAAACATTTGAGAAACGGCGGAACAAATGAGTCTACTGATTTACTGACTGACAGGGAAAGGGAAGTGCTTCAGTTAATAGCCGAAGGAAATACCAGCCGGGAAATATCAGGTATTCTGAATGTCAGTGTCAGCACTGTTGATACTCACAGAAAAAAGTTAATGGACAAGCTCTCGATTCACAATACAGCCGGTCTCGTTAAATATGCCATTAAGCATAAAATCATAATTCAGTAACGTTAGAATTTTTATCCTGCCCGTATTTATATCTGTGATTCCCTCTTATTAATTGGTATGATTCTGTCTGAATTTTGCTGACTCTACCGACGAGTCAACAATATGACAGGCTAAAAAAAATCGATGATTAGCACTAAATACCTTCAATCGCGATAATTGATTGAATAAAGAATATTACCTACCAGAAGGTGCATCTTTAAAATATTTTGAAAAGCAAGGACTTGTGATAGAAAGCTGCAATGATGAAAGTCAGTCAACGGGCATTAACAATTCTCTATTGTTGAGTTTTTGAATATTTCTTACACATGCAATATCGCTTCCTATTATTTTCATCTTTTGTATGATAAATCGACTCAAAGGTATAGAGTGAAAAGTGAATGTTTATCCTTTTTCCTCCAGTGATAATTTTAAGAATAGCAATTTATATAATCTTAACTACCCCCTATCATAGAGCACCTCAAAAGCATGACAATTTCGAGGACATTGCATTTTCGGTTCACACTAATGCTAATTACTAATGTTCTTCTAAATGATAACTAGCTTAGCATTGATACCAATTGGCCCTCTCACAGTAAAAGCATTATTAAA